>Ga0079223_10000270_pt1 | contig 24280 bp, 28 predicted proteins | sample Stecom2011_FD_75072 | JGI IMG/M metagenome (GOLD analysis project Ga0079223, IMG submission 75072) | Agricultural soil microbial communities from Utah to study Nitrogen management - Steer compost 2011 | ecosystem: Environmental > Terrestrial > Soil > Agricultural land | place: USA: Utah...
ATAATCAATTCTTTGGAGGAAAAGGAGTTTTAAAGGCTGTTAAGAATGTTAATGATGTTATTGGTCCGGAGTTAGAGGGATTTGATGCTACTGATCAGGTTTTAATTGATCTTCGTATGATCCAGCTGGACGGAACGGAGAATAAGGGGAACCTGGGAGCTAATGCGATACTGTCGGTTTCTCTAGCTGTGGCCAGGGCAGCTGCTCAAGCTCTGTCTATGCCACTGTTTCGCTATATAGGCGGAACTAATGCCAGCAGGTTACCTGTTCCTATGGCGAATATCCTAAATGGTGGTTCTCATGCCGATAACAATGTTGATCTGCAGGAATTTATGATAATGCCGTTAGGTGCAGGTTCATTCTCTCAAGCAATCCAAATCAATGCAGAGGTTTTTCAGACTCTGAAAAAGATTCTGAAAGAGCAGGGTTATTCTACTTCAGTCGGTGATGAAGGTGGATTTGCACCGAACCTGAAATCGAATGAAGAGGCTATAGAGGTGATTATTAAGGCGATAGAGGCGAGTGGTTACAGGCCCGGCGAAGATGTATTTATTACTCTTGACCCTGCAGCATCCGAGTTTTTCAAACAGAACAAGTATCATCTCAAAGGAGAAGGTAAGGTCCTGACAACTAACGAAATGGTTGATTATTATGCAAAACTCTGTGATAAATATCCTGTTGTTTCTTTAGAAGATGGACTGGCAGAAGATGACTGGCCAGGCTGGGAAGCTCTAACCAAGAAATTAGGTGATAAGGTGCAGATAGTAGGTGATGATATCTTCGTGACTAATAAGGTTAGATTATCCAAAGGTATCAAACAAGGGTGCGGGAATTCCATTCTGATAAAGCTGAACCAGATTGGAACCCTAACCGAAACACTGGAGACTATAGAGATGGCTAAAACAGCCGGATTTACTACTGTCATATCTCATCGCAGCGGAGAGACTTGTGATACTTTCATTGCTGATCTTGCTGTTGCGGTTAACGCAGGACAGATCAAGACCGGTTCACTCTGTCGTAGTGAAAGGATCGCGAAATACAATCAGCTGCTACGTATCGAAGAGGATTTAGGACCTATGGCTATTTTCTCGGGTAAAGACATCTTTTATAATCTAAAAAACAGATTCTGAACAGGGAGTGGCTGCGAAACAGGCAGGCTAATTAATTAGTAAAAAACCAGGGCAGGATAATTATCCTGCCCTGATTCATTATGTCTAAATTGATTCCTTTTCTTATTTTGAGCTCAGGCTTCTATTACCTCAACATTTGCACGCGGTAGAGTTACCTTTTTCCCATCTTCAAGTTCAGCTTCAAGGATACGAACTTTCGTCTCACTTTCAACTTTGAATAGCTGTTCTGGCAGTGCTGTTATACGCCCGATTTTACCGAAATTGGGCTGTCGGATGATTCTTATCATGCCGCCGATCTCCAGGGTTGATATCTTGGGTTTGATAGTAGATAGTTCCTGCTCTTCAAAGTCCTGAGGAATGATGATTTCCGGTCTGATAACACCTGCTCTGATCTGTGTCATTCCGTGGATAGAAGCCTGTTGTCCTTCAAATTTCTTCAATAGCTCGAATGTCTTCGTTGCCATATTGATCTTTCCGAAGCCTTCAGTAACAACAATCGTCAGGCCTATATCTTCGTGCCCTGTTATAGCAACTCCGATATCATAACCGAGAAGTTTTTTAATGTCATCGTCCTCTATACCGGCAGTTATAATTCCCTTTACGCCAACCGATTGGGCCTGTTCAATGATATCGAGGGTCAGTAATGCCCCTGTTACTATTATCTTATCCTTGTATTCGTCAGTGATGGATTTGGGTTCAATCACCTCTCCCGGGTCCGAGATAAGTACTTTAATCTCTCCATTGACCTCATTCCCGAGCCCAAAAATACCCTGCACGTAGGCCGATTTATTCTCTATCACGACCCCTTCCTTTTCAATAACATCAACAATGATACCATCAATGAAAGCCTTTACCTGAATAGGTATTCTTGGTTCTCGTAACAGTGCCTGGCCTGTATGCTGGGAAATCGACTCCAATTCACCTTCGATGGGTGATCTAACAGAAGACTTAAACAGACCCAGTAAACCTTTCGTTTCGGCCAGAATCTGTCCCTTTTTCAATATATCTCCAGGCTGTACTTTCATGTATTGTGGTAACAGTCCAGGTACAACGCCTAATTTATTGGCTAACTTCAGAGGGATGACTTTTCCAGGTAGAAAAGTCTCTGCTACCAGATCGTTTGCTTTTACCTTATCTCCCTTTTTGACGAGAACTTCACCTTTGAGAGGGAGTATCCTCTCTTTTCTGAGAACTGTATTATCAGTTACGGTTAAACCTGCGGAATATGCTTGTGCCATTTCTCCTCCTAAGCTAAGATTTCTTCCGGATATGCTTTGAGTTCTTTCATCCACTTCTTGAGCAGTGATACGCGAAGCTCACCAGTTGGAAGATTGAGTGGACGACCTCTAGTGTCGATTATGATACCGACAACACCGCCAGTCAGTTCTGTCTGAACTTCCTGATTCTTGCCTTTGCCCAGATCGAATCCCTTCTTGGGTTTCAGAGTTGCTTTGGCTGTCTCATTAACGGCCAGGGGTATCAATCTTAGTTCACCAAAGGGTATATCTTCTTCAAATACCGAACCGTCAGGAAGCTCTATTTTTGCAGACAATACTACCTGTCCCAGTTTGGCATTACCGACAGGTGCGACATTAGTTCCGAGGTGAATCAGGCAATCCTTTTTGAACACTTCTGCAGCTGCTTTTTCACTGATCTCAGCCAGAACACCCAATTGTGGCATCATAAAAATACTGTCTACTGCCAGCTTGGTAATTCCTTCTGGTAGAAATGCGTCAAGAAGCATCATTGCGGTCTGGTTACGCCGTGGTGCGTGAGAAAGTACCCCTCCACTGCCAACTAACAGATCCAATGAGAGCATATCAACAATAGTTTCTCCGGATGTCGACTGTTCGAAAGCGTCAGATATGGAACGAGTTTTCTGCATTCCCTTCAGGGTTACGGCAAACTCTTTATGCTGTAGAAAGGCGAGTCTCAGTGCTTCTTTGGCTATTGCCTGTTCCAGCACGAGCTCTTCCAGTAACTGAGGAATGGTAGTTGGTCTGATCATCTTGTTTTTGATCATGTTACGGAGGTCTGAACGATTGATCTCGAAAGGAACCCATCTAAGTATATTGTCCAGGCCTGTAGATGCCAGTACGTTGGAGATACTGTAACTAAGTCCGAGATTGGCACTAACAGTTCGGTTGAATATCAGCTCTTCGGTGAAGACTGAAAAAACATCAGTTGTAGCACCACCAATATCAACTCCCAGAACTTCGATATTCTCTACTCTGGCTATAGTCTGCATAATATTACCAACTGCTGCCGGAGTTGGCATGATTGGTATTTCCTGCAGCTTACCATCTTTAGGCCCAATAGTCCATTCCATTAGTTTACTGTATCCTGGAGCCTGAGCCATAACGTGCTCCATGAAGAGGTCATGAATCTTGTCACGGGCAGGGCCAAGATTCTCTTCTTCAAGAGTAGGTCGCAGGTTATCTGTTATGATAAGATCAACCTTATCCTGCAGTGTTTCTTTGACTATATCAACAGCTGTATTATTCCCAGCATAGATTACAGGTAGTTTATAGCTTGAGCCGAGTCTCGGTTTGGGATCTGCAGCAGCCACGAGCTCAGATAGTTCTGCGACATGCTTTGTAGTTCCACCATCGACTCCACCAGCAAGCAGTATCATATCAGGCCTGAGATGTCTGATACGTTCTATCTTCTCATAATTAGGTCTCTTATCATTACTGGCGATGAGATCCATAACTATAGCGCCGGCACCGAGTGCGGCTCTTTCTGCACTTTCACCTGTCATCTTGGCTACCACTCCGGTAACCATCATCTGTAATCCACCTCCGGCACTACTGGTGGATACATAAGCATCAACTCCTTTCTCACCTTCTCTGGGAATGATTATCTTTTCATTCTCTATGAACTTGATCTCGGAATTGCTATACTTGAGTCTAGCTAACTCTTCTAACTCTGTGACAGCGTTGAGCACACCCTTGGTTACGTCGTTGAGAGGTGCCTCAACGGTCGTAGGGGCCTCACCACGGACTGTCTGACGAAACTCTCCGTCTATATACTCGATCAGGATTGCTTTGGTTGTGGTACTACCGCAATCTGTAGCCAGTATTCTCGTTAATTTTTCGCTACTCATTCTTCCCCCTGATTACTTTTTATTTTTTTCTTGAATATTCTGTTCTTAAGCCCGGTAATCTTATCTTTTCTTTTTTTCCTTCGCCTCTTGGCTATGAGACTTTTCTTTTTCCGTTCATCACTGTGTAATTCATCGTCGAGTTCATCTATCCGCTTAATCAGGAGTTGAACGTATTCTCTGCTCTCTAGAAGAGCGGCCATCTCCTGATATTCTTTGGGGTCGAAAAAGACCTCGGCAAAAGGAGATACTGCATGAAGCACCTGGCTGCCGATAAAATTTAAAGGCCTTAAAGACTCTATGGCCAGAATAGCAGCAGGGCCCATCCGTCTCTCAACTATATATCGGGCATATTTTTCAATTAATTCTACAGCTCTATCTCTGTCAATTTCTAGTATAATATCACGCATTTTAACCTTATCTGTTTACCTCTAGTCTTCTCATCAATCAAGAATGAATACAAGACCGAAATAACTATAAACTGTAAATATTTCTTAAGCCCGGGCAATAGTCAATACATAAATCTTACCATTAAGTTGCTCTCTTAACAACCGGCAAATTGAGTTGACTGTTGCTCCGGTAGTGAACACATCATCAATAATCAGTATGTTATAATCTTGCACCGTCTCCTTTCTGTCAATAGAAAATGCCTTACTTACGTTCAGTTTTCTCTCTTCCGGAGCAAGATGAGATTGCCGTTCTGTAAATTTCGTCCTTTTGATAAGATTAGGCCGATAAGTCCAGGAGAAACTGGCCGCGATCTTCTTCGTTATCAGGGCTGCCTGATTATATCCTCTGCTTCTTGCTTTTGTTGGATGTAAAGGGACGGGAGAGATACAGCCAACCTCGGGAAAGGGGTTATGTCTTCGCAGGTAATCTACGGCTTTTTCAGCCAGATAACTGGAAATTTTAGTCATCTCGTTGTATTTCAGCTGATGTATCAGTGTTCTCATGACATTATTATAGGGATAGAGTGAACGACATTTATCAAAGCTGATCAATTCCGAGTTACAGTAGGAGCAATCTTCCTGCCGGTTAGTATCGAAAGCTCCACAAACGGGACATACGAAATCTTCAATAAGTTCGAGGTTTTCTCGGCAACGACTGCATAAGAAGGGGTCTTTACTGTCGATGCGTGCTGAGCAGGCAAGGCAGATAGGCGGAAAGCAGAGGTCAAGAGCACCGGCTAAAAAACTTTTCAAGTGATGAGAAAACCTTTGCACCATCTTCTGAACCACTGAAATCCTCGGCATTCCGTTCTGGATGGGGCATCATACCAAGGACATTACCGGCCTTGTTAATTATTCCAGCAATATTGTCTATTGAACCGTTTGGATTAGCAGCATCATTGATCTGCCCTGTCTTATCACAATAACGGAAGATTATCTGGTCATGCTCGTGCAGTTGATTCAATCCTTCGGAATTGATGTAATAATTTCCTTCCTTATGTGCAATCGGAATATCGATCACTTCACCCGGTGTGAGACTACTGGTAAATGGGGTTTCAGTATTACAGCTTATGATGTACTGATGCTGGCAGATGAATTTCAAGTCTCTATTCATGAGAAGAGCACCCGGTAATAGTCCACTTTCTGTCAGGATCTGAAAACCGTTACAGATACCGAGAACAAGGCCACCACGATTAGCGAATTTGACTACCTCAGCAATAATAGGTGAAAAGCGTGCTATTATTCCACACCTGAGATAGTCACCGTAAGAGAAACCACCAGGCAAGATAACTACATCAGGGTCCTGCAGATCAGTATCTTTATGCCAGATCAACCTGGCTTTATTCTCTCTTTTTGCGGCTATGTAATAACTGTCATGATCACAATTGGAGCCCGGGAATGTTACAACACTATATTTCATCTTTTTGGTCACTTTCTATGATTTCATAATGATATACTTCAATATTAGGATTGGCAAGAACCCGGCTGCAGATATTCTCCAGCTCGTTTTCGAATTCTCTCCTGTCATCTCCCGTGTAGGTTATCTCGATAAATTTACTCACTCTGATATCAGATATCTTGTCGTATCCGAGGGAGTGCAGAGAATGCATTACAGTCTTGCCCTGGGGATCGAGAACACTCGGTTTCAGGGTAACGTAAACATGTGCTTTCATATTTGTCTGTCCTATATTTTTTTTTCATCTTCTGATGAATGAATGATTACATCCAGGTTTCTGTTTCGGACTATATGTCTGACGAAACAGAAGAGGATATAGGCCGTAATCCAGAAGAGAATGGCCATATATGAGTATCTGATTGTTAGAATCAATGAAGCGAGGAAAACGAGGATAAGGAGTTTAATATCGGTTCTCTGCAGGCTATCCTGTTCGAAGGCGAGATACTCGATTCTGCTCGACATTAGGACTGCCAGGGCCAGAACAGTTATTAGGAAGATACCGTCATCGGGAATCTGGTTCCAGGTGTTAAGGCTGACCAGTACAGACGCAGAAATGAATCCTGCAGCAATAGGTATCGGTAACCCAATAAATGAGGTTTTATTTTTCCTGTCCTTCTTACGCAGAGTAAATCTTATCAGTCTGTAACACCCTGATAAGACAAAGAAAACAGAGACAATAGCTCCCAGATAAGGTATTCTAAGCAAAGAGATCTGGAAGGCGAGATATGCCGGAACTATGCCAAAAGCAACAAAATCGGAGAGAGTATCGAATAATTTACCAAAGGGAGTAACTGCAATAAACAGTCGGGCAAATTTTCCGTCCAGAAAGTCACAGAGCATAGAGAACATAATCAACCAGGAGGCGAGAATAAATTCATTGTTACCTATGTAATTGATAGCGGCAAGAGCAGAAAAGAGGCTCAGTCCTGTGAAGAGGTTAGGGACAATAAATTTGAAGTTTTTCATAGACTAGTTCCGATGATACTACTGCCAGCTTCCAGTTTGTCTCCCTGTTGGATATTGAGATGATACTGATCTGAGAGGCGAAGCGTACAGGATCCATTTCCTGGAATGATTGCAGTCAAACCACCTTTTTTCCTCATCGTCTCAAAAAAGTAGTAGATATTCCTGCCACTCAGACTCCAGCTGGTTTTCCGTTCTGCATTTGTAAAAATCAATTCGCTCTTTTTTATCCATTGTTTGTTATAACTGGTAACAACTTCTGAAGAGACATCAGCCGAATCAGATAAACGGACATCAGCTGGCTGGTAGAATAGCTTTTTGATTTCAACTATGTGTTCATTCTTCTCAGTCCTGATATCGGTGACTTTACCGTTAATAGGTGATATCAAGGTATCTTCCTCTGGTAATGATACCGTTCTGTTAATTCTGAAGACAAGAAGTATAATGAGATAATATACCAGAGCTAAGATAGAGAGATAACGAGCAGAAGAGAGTTGAAGCCCCTGTTGTATGATAAAGGCAAAAATCACGATACCAATCGGTAACAAAGCTCTCATGAACTTTATTCTGGATATTGCGATGAGAATCTCAGGGGGTGTATGGTCTGACATCAATTGATTCCCAGTTTGCGATAGATATAGTCTATATGTTTGGTATAACGGTTATAGGAGAATATTTCATCAATCTCATTTTCAGAGAGAATATCTTTCAGATAATTTTCGGAAGTGACTGTTTTCTGGAACGAGTTGTGTGATTTACTGCTCTGAAAAGCAATCTCCTGTATTATTCGATAAGCATCCTCCCGGCTCTTTCCTGTTTCTATTAGTTTCAGAAGAACAGCCTGAGAGAAGTACTGGCCTTCAGTAATCTCCAGATTCTCTTGCATCCTGTCTGGAAAGACTCCAAGATTCTCTAACAGGTTTGACGTTTTATGTAACATATAGTCGGTCAATATAGTCGAATCGGGTAGTATTATTCGCTCGACGGATGAGTGACTGATATCCCGTTCATGCCAGAGAGCATTATTCTCCAGAGCCGCCATAAGGTTACTCCGTAATACTCTAGCCAGGCCACACAACTGTTCACTCACAATCGGATTTTTTTTGTGTGGCATTGCTGATGAGCCCTGCTGTCCTTTACTGAAATTTTCCTGAGCTTCTCCAACCTCTGTTCTTTGCAAATGCCTGATTTCCAGGGCGATTTTCTCTATTGTAGTTCCGATGATAGCCAGAGTCGACATATAATCCGCATATGAATCTCTCGGAATCACCTGAGTGGTAACTCTGGCCGGTTTCAGTTCGAGATAAGCACAGGCTTCTCTCTCAACTTCAGGAGAGAGATGGGCATAGTTACCAACAGCTCCGGAGATTTTTCCTACAGAGATTGCTTCGATTGATCTCTCCATTCTGAGTAGATTACGTTGCATCTCGTCATACCAGAGAGCGAACTTCAATCCGAATGAAGTTGGCTCGGCATGGATACCGTGTGACCTTCCAATACAGAGGGTATATTTATATTCCTTTGCTTTAATTTTCAGGATTTCCATCAGATTGATCAGATCTTTTAGAATGATCTCACCCGCCTGCTTTAACTGCAATGCTGATGCTGTATCAAGGACATCTGAAGAGGTCAGGCCAAAGTGTATCCAGCGTGAAGAAGGGCCGATATTCTCCTGGAGATTATTGAGAAAGGCAATAATATCGTGTCTGGTAACACTTTCGATCTCGGCTATCCTCTCAACATCAAAATCAGCTTTCGCTTCAATCTGTCTGTAATCATCTTCGGGGATGACATCCAGCTCAAACAGAGCTTTGCAGACCGCCAGCTCCACATCGAGCCAGCATTGATATCTGTTCGTAAGCTCCCAGATCTTTCCCATATCGGGCAAAGTATAACGTTCTATCATAAACTTACCACCTCTCTATTCATTAAAGCCAGATAAGAAATCGTATCAACGGAAATCTCAAGTAATCTGTTACTGTTCAAGAAGAATACGATTTTGCTGAGGTCATTACGACGATAGTCAAACTCCAACACGATTTCATCTTCATCATCGTTGACCTGGATTCGATCTATTTTCATCTCTTGAGTGAATGCTATTTCAGTATCCTTAATCGTCAGCTTGCCGTTCATGACGATCTCTCTTCTGTTACTCTCAAGCTCATCAATCAGGGTATTAATCATGTCAATGTCTATATCATCTTCCTCGGGCAGTCCACTGATCATCTCTATGATGTTATCGGGAAGGGAGAGAGAGAATTTGGAGTCGATATTTACTTTTAGAAAGGGAGTTGGACGGAGACCAAAAATCCCGCTATCAAAGAGCGTAATATTGAGAAATTCTTCGGTCCTGTTGACATGGACATTCTTTCTCAGGCGAAACTGATTGATAGTTATCTCAGCTATCCCTTCGAGATGGAAATTTCGCCATGTCTGGAGATGCTGAAGTAAGAGTTCTTCTTTGGCAGCATCAGTTTTGACAAAGAGAGAGCAGCCAGACAATAAAACTAATAATAGAGCTGTAACAAGGATATGTTTGATCATTTTATTCGGTCGTTTTCTCCTGCGAACTTTTTTGACTCCGCTTAAGCAGGCAGTATGAGCCGATAACAGCGGCAATAATCATGCTAATACAGAGAATCTGTCCCATGGTCAGACTAAAGATTAGAAATCCGAGTTGGGGGTCCGGTTCTCTGAAGAATTCAATAAAGAAACGGAAGATACCGTATAGTCCTATGAAAGACCAGAAGACGATTCCCTCTTTCAATTTTTTATAATAGAGGATCTGGAGAATGATAAAGAGTAGAAATCCTTCCAGAAGTGCCTGATAGAGTTGCGAGGGATGGCGTGGTTTTCCGTCAGTTCCGGGAAAAATCATAGCCCAGGGAACATCAGTTACCCGACCATAAAGTTCTCCGTTAATGAAATTACCTATCCGGCCCAATCCCAAACCAAGGGCAGCAAAAGGAACCACTGCATCTGCCAGTGGATAGAATCTGAGCCGATGTTTCTTAACAAAGAGATAGCCAAGAGCAAGAACGGCTATAGCACCCCCGTGGAACGACATTCCTCCTTCCCAGACGGCAAAAATCTTGATAGGATTGCGGAGATAATGTCCCAGATTATAAAATAGGACGTATCCCAATCTGCCCCCGACTATCACACCCAGGAGGGTAAGAAACAACACTGTATCATATTGGTCATTAGTGATTACAGCGTTCTTTGATCTCAGGTTTATCTTGATAAAGATATAACCAATAACGAAGGCGATTATGTAGAAAAGTCCATACCAGTGGATATGAAAATCACCAATAGAAAAGATTACCGGATCAATGTTATGATATCTATACATCGTTTTGGTTGTCGTGGAGACTCTATTTATTCTTCAGTTTCATGAGTTTCTGATAGAGGATATCGACAGCCTCTTCAGCCGGGACTTCATGTATTTCGCCCTCTTTCTCCAGATCAGGTGAGAATATCTTCACAACCTGGGTAGGAGATCCGTTCAGCCCAATCTCTTCGCCCGGAAGATCCAGGTCATCAGCATTCCATACAGTCAACTGAGTCGATTTAGCGACCCTTTTGCCTCGAAGTGATGGGAGACGAGGCACATTGATCTCCTTGACTACAGTAATAACAGCAGGGAGTTTCATCTCTACAGTATCGAATCCGTCTTCCATAAGTCTTTCCACAGTAATCGATTTCTCTTCAACTCTATCGATCTTGCGGACAAAACAGGTCTGAGGCAGAACCAGATGTGTTGCTACGCCAGGTCCAACCTGTGCAGTATCTCCATCGATAGCCTGCTGGCCGAAGAGGATCAGGTCGTAGTCACCAATTTTCTTTATCGCAGTAGCGAGCGTCAGACTGGTAGCCCAGGTATCAGCACCGGCAAATTTCTTATCTGAAAGGAGGATAATCTCATCAACTCCCATTGAGACTGCTTCTCTCAGAGCACTTTCAACTTGAGCAGGACCCATACTAATAGCTGTAACTTTGCCACCATGCTTCTCTTTCAGGCGAATCGCCTCTTCAATGGCATAGAGGTCAAATGGGTTGATGATACTCTCAACACCTTCTCTGACCAGGGTATTGTTCTGAGGATCGATCTTTATTTCTGTTGTGTTTGGCACCTGTTTTATACAGACTACTAAGTGCATATCATACTCCTTATCGGTTCAGATTAATTCCGGTAGTATTTTTTGATTGTTTCTATCACATAATCCAGCTGAGCGGGTTTTAAATCGGGATAGATCGGTAGAGAGAGAACCTCACCGGCCAACCTTTCTGCATTGGGACAATCTCCCTCGCTTGCTTCCAGATAGGCAAAACACTCCTGAAGATGCAACGGACGGGGATAGTATATGGCGCAACCGATACCTGCTTGAACCAGATGATCTTTTAATTCGTCTCTCTTTTTGGCTATAATCGTAAACTGGTTGTATATTGTTCTCGTTTTTGGGTTAATATAAGGAAGCATGATCTCTTCGATATCTTGCAGGTTTTCATAGTAGTATCTGGCATTCTCCCGTCTCTTTTCCGACCATCCTTCCAGATAGGGGAGTTTAACGGCCAGAATTGCAGCCTGGATCGAATCTAACCGGCTATTCAAGCCTATCCATTTATGATAATATTTCGGATTCTCACCATGAACTCTCAATTGTCTCAATTTATCAGCCAGATCTTCGTTGTTTGTCAGACACATCCCTCCATCACCCATACAACCGAGGTTCTTGCTGGGGAAGAAAGAGAGAGTCCCAATATCACCAATTGTCCCGGCCTTCTTCCCATCATAGAGTGATCCTATACCCTGGGCATTATCTTCGATAACACTAAGATTATGTCTCCTCGCTATTTCCATTATTCTGTCCATTTCTGCCGGTTGACCGAAGAGATGAACAGGCAAAATAGCTCTGGTTTGTGGAGTTACAGCCTCCTCTATTTTGGCTGGATCTATGTTAAAAGTGTCGGGCTTGATATCGACAAAAACAGGTTTAGCACCAACCCTGGCTATCGAACTCGCTGTTGCAAAAAAGGTGAAGGGAGTGGTAATCACCTCATCACCTTTACCGATATTCAATGCTTTCAGGGCAAGAACGAGAGCATCTGTACCTGAGGCACAACCTACAGAATGGTTGACGTCGAGAAAGTCCTGCACCATCAGTTCAAAGGCTCTGACATGTGGGCCTAATATGTATTGGTGAGTCAAGAAGACCTCATTCAATTTCAATTTTATCTGTTCTATCAACGGAGCATAATGAGCATTGAGATCCAGTAGTGGTACTTGCATAGATTCTATCTCCTGGTATACTTTTTCGATTTATCTCTGCCTCTTTTCAGCTTCAGATTTAAATTTCTCCCGGATTGTCTCGCAGGGTATGATCCTTCCCTGACTTATCGAGTTAATACAATAATCGTTGCTACTACCGAGACGATTGCGCTTATTGGTGTCAGGTAGTCGGTTAAGATTGTCCGGGTCGAGAGTGGAATAATAACCGAATCACCTTCAATTAATTCCTGTCCTCTAAAACGTCTCTTATTTCCATCTTCCGATACTACAAAAACCCGTTTGCTGGACCCATATCTATTTATCCCACCTGCCAGGGCTATATAGTATTGTGGTGACTTATGTGCCTGATAGTTGAACCTGCCGGGTGTATTAACACTTCCGCCCACATAGATAAAACTCTCTTCGGGATGAAGGTAAACATTATCCCCGGCTCGGAGCATATGACTCTGCTCGATTTTTTCGGTTCTACCTTCTCTCCTCAAGAAGATATCTCGGTAATTGGTGTAAGGATATTTTTGTCTCAACAGCGGTATGATCTCGTCAACCCGTTTCTCCCTCTCCATCTCGAAGTATTCGACGTAATTTAGAGTATCGGTAACCACATAAATCTTGGCAAAATCATCAGCGAATTCAGTCCGGACAAAATCGTCTCCGAAAAGGATTGGATTCTGGGAGAGGTCGCCCTCTACCAGATATCTGTTAAGATCGAAAATCTTTGTCTGTCCTTGCCTGGTTACACTGATCTTTTTACTCGCAGCAGGACTGAGGCCTTTCGCCATCTGTAACGATTGATAAAGGGTAATGAGTGAATCGACAACATACTCCCCGGGTTGCTCTACTGCGCCCATGAGATGAACGGTATAAGGCTGAATATCGTATAGGTCGACAAAAACCTCTGCTTCAGGGACATAGCGTCTGATTTCTGATTTGATCCGTTCACTGGCTGCATCCAGGGGAAGTCCGGCTACTTTGATAGGGGAGGTTAAGGGATAGAGTATTAGATGACCGGTCAAAGTTACCGGAACAAGAGGATCGAGTTCCTGCTCCGGATCGGTGGTAAGGATAGGAGAATAGATCCGGATATAAAATATGTCTCCGGCTCGCACAGTGTATTCTTCAGCAATGTCCGATCTCAGTCCCGACTGAGTTCTTTCCTGTCTGAAACGGTCGTCTCTCTCGTCTGCTACACGGGATAATTCCTGTGCTGAAAGAAACGAGATGCTGATTAAGACAATCGCCACTATTAGCAGCAGTTTATGGCTTTTATTCTTCATAATATTTAATTACCCTTTCCAATATGTCTTTTAGTTTATATTTAGGTTTATATCCTATAGTCTGGCTGATCTTACTCAGATCGGGTATGCGTCTTCTCATATCTTCGAAACCCTCTTCATAGGCATCATCGTATTTGATGTACTCAATCTTCGATCTGCTGCCTGTCATCTTCTTGACGGTCTGAGCCAGTTCTTCTATGGTTATCTCTTCAGTGTTGCCTATGTTGAAGATCTCTCCCTCTGCCTGTTTCGTATTCATGAGCTTGATCATACCATCAGAAACATCTTCTACATCAGCAAAACAGCGAGACTGTTTCCCATCACCGTAGATGGTCAAGGGATGATTGAGAAGAGCTTCCTTAACAAATTTCGGAATCACCATTCCGTATTGGCCGGATTGCCTCGGGCCTACTGTGTTGAAACACCGGACAATTACTACCGGCAGTTTCTTCTCTCGGTAATAAGCGAGGGCAAGAAACTCATCTATTGCTTTGGCACAACTGTAACTCCAGCGGGAGATATGAGTTGAGCCTAATAGTCTGTCATCTTCTTCTTTGAACGGGACGTTTTCACTCTTGCCGTAGATTTCGGAGGTCGAGGTCAGAAGCACCTTCACCTTGTGTTTATTGGCAATTTCAAGGATGTTTTCTGTTCCGGTAATGTTAGTCTGAAGGGATAGGAGCGGATTGTCGATGATATATTTGACCCCTACAGCTGCTGCCAGATGATATACTTGATCACTCTTTTTTATCTTTTCTTCCAGTATCTGTCTGTTAAGTACAGAATCGATTGTATAAGTAAAATTCGAATTTTTATTGAGGTGGCTTATATTCGAAAGCTTACCGGTAGAGAGATTATCTAAAACCGAGACAGTATGACCCGCTTTCAATAATTTCTCTGCCAGATGTGAGCCGATAAATCCTGCCCCTCCGGTAATAAATATATTCATATTCTCTCCATCTTTGAGCAACAAACCTACGTTTGCTACTACTTGCTTTTCTAACGGAACAGTCTCAAGAACGTTAAATCAGAAATCGCTCTGACCGCCTTCCTGATGTTGTATAATTGCTGTTTTGAAAGGTCTCAGGATACTGTTCCCTCTAATATCAGATATTAGGTTATAAATTCTTATCATCGTATTTTGTCAATGAATTTGACTAATCTTAATTCCTTAAGCAGGTTATCCACCTTGTCTGCTCTCTGCCTGAGAAGGGACTGCTTACTTATGATTTATAATGTCAATTCTCATCGTTTTCCCGGTTGGCGAGATCCGAAAGGAGGTTTTTTAACTCCGAAAGGGTAGAAATCATCTCCTCTTTTAACTCTTCATTTATTGCTTTTACCTTGATCGGACCTTTGTATTTCTCATTATACTTGATCTGAGCCAGCCTGTTCTTAACACCCTTGATCGTGAATTTCTGGATATAGAGAAGGTCTTTGATTACCCGGAGTATCTCTATCTGTTCGGCAGTATAGCGACGGCTTCTGCCTTTCGTTCTGGTAGGATTCAACTGCCTGAATTCAGTCTCCCAGTAACGAACGACATGGGGTTTCAGATCAAGGAGGTTACAGACTTCACCGATTGTATAATAGTATTTCTTCATAACTACCGGATCCCGGGATCATATTCTCCTATACACTCTCATTCATATTCCTGCCATCTTTCTCACTACTGATTTAGCAAGCATTATGACAAGCATATACAGTAGTATTATGACGAATATGAGTGGGAAATTTGTCAAGTAACGAACGAAAAGGGTTTGTCCTGGATAAATATAGAGATTATCGTCAATGACAGTCTTTGCATAGAGTTTTGTCTCCTGCAGGATAACTCCCCTCGGGTCAACAACAAGTGATATACCTGTATTTGCTGCCCTGTAGATCTGTTTTCTGGTCTCAACAGCTCTGATTAAAGTCATCATTCCGTGCTGATATGGCCCGACAGTTCTCTCGAACCAGGCATCGTTGGTAACATTAATAAAGAAGTCCGTCTCTTTCGCTGCCATTCTGCTCGTCAACCCGGGGAAGGCTATTTCGAAGCAGATCAGGGATGAGAAGTTATATTCTTGGCCATTCTTTTCTATCGGGAACATTACGATATCCTCTCCATATTCCCAGTTGGCCTGCCCGAAGTCGAGATTTCCGAGAAATGGGAGATATTCTATCATAGGTATTCTCTCCCCGAATGGTACAAGATAAATCTTGTAATAGGGTTGATGAATGAAGCCATCGGAATTGATCAGAGTTGTGGCATTATAGAAGAGAAATTCCTGTCTATCATTAACGTAGTCGATCTCATAATGTGGTAACCCGAAAAACAGGTCAATCCCTGTTTCTTCTACAACTCCGAGGACAAAGCGTCGTGGCTTGTTTATCTTAAGGACGTAATCTGGAATAGCAGATTCAGGCCAGATGATCAGATCCGGTTCTCGCTGAGCTGCCTTCAGAGTATAGTCTCGGTAGAGGGCAAGGGTAGAATCGTAAAAGGTGCTGTCCCACTTTATGTACTGGGGTATACTGACCTGAACGATTGCTGCCCGGAACTCTTCCTCTTCCAGGTGTATGTTATTCAGCCGGTAATTACCCCAACTGATCCAGCCGGCAAATATTAGGATAGTTATACTGAGAAATAGCATTGAGCGTTTTGCTGGCAGACTTTTTAGAAAGCTGAATAGAAGTATATTGATCAGGAGTATCATCAGGGAAAGCAGGTATATACCCCCTATTTCGGCAAACTGGATCAGGGCGGTGTATTCCGCCAGTGAGTAACCTATGTTAAACCAGGGGAAGCGGAATTCGCTGAAATTCTGTAACCATTCGAATGTTAACCAGCAGGAGATGAAATTGAGAAACCTGAAAAAAGGGAGGAATCTGTATAGCTTCTCTATTATGTAAAAGAGGATAATAAAGTAGAGTCCTATAATGATAAACATTCCCAGGTAGCCAGAGAACGTGACTATACTGACCCAGTAGAGAGTTACAAGGGTATAGATGGTGCTGAAAGTGAGAGCAGTCTTGATCAGATCTCTTAAGGCAAATGGTTTAGGTCGGTTCAGGAGAAAGAATAGCGGGATAAAAGCGATAAAAACCAGGAAGTTCAATCCTGCTGGATAGCGGCTAATACCGAGCAGAAGAGCAGATAGAGCCGGAAGGAGGAAATGACAGTCTTTCAGGAAGTTGATCAGTTTCGTTCTTCTATCAGTATCTTTCATACACAAGCTCGGAAATCTGGATCCCGTTTTGAGCAATCAGTGTGATGATCCCTCTTTTCACGATGAACGATTGCCAGGGAGCGGCAGAAACGTGAAATTCACGTTCAGCCGTAATTCCATCTCGTATTTTGGTCTCTCCTCTGGACTGAATGAATGCCGATGATTGATAGAGTGATATCCTGTTCAAATTTAGCAGGAATCTGTTGTTAAAACGATCTGTCTGCCAGAAACCCATCAGGGTGTCTGTCAATCTACCGTAAGTATCGAAGATAAAACTCTTGTTCGATCCCCGGTCATAAACCGTGACATGGGTAAAGGTGCTGCTAAGCAGGATCGGGTCTCGGAGCAGGAACTTACCGAAACGGTAAGTAATCTCCTCGATCTTTTCGTCATAGATGACTATCTCATTGGAAGTGCGATCATAGATAAAGACAGTCCCATCATGAGCGACATCGAATAGAAGAGGCTCATTGAGCTGTGTGACCGGGTAATTCTCGAGCCACATTCCGTTACCATCGAATTTCTTGATTACCTTCTGGAAACTATCGAGAGCCAGTAATCTTCCGTGAGGTGAGACAGTGATATCACTTAACCGGTTAAAATTACTTTCACCGAAGCCCAGCCCTCCAATTGTATTGATTCTGACCCCATTTTGAAATATGTGGATAAGGTTACTCTCAGGCTCCATTATGAATAGTGAATTGTCAAGACTGGAATATGCTACTCTAGCGGGAGTATAGGGAAGTTTCAGTGAAAGGATATCCCTTGTTCCGGTTGCACTTCTTCGTTGAGGTTGATCGCTGCTGAAACTGCAACCGAAAAGGATAAGGAACAGCAAGATAACAGAGACCGTATAACAGAGACTCATCTTCATCTTAACCTCCATTTTAACCTGCCAGATCGTAATTATTTGCTGACAATATACTGCTACTGGTTACTTATCTCTTGATACGGATGTCTTTTAATCTTCCCTGGATACTTCTCTTATTCTGCCACATAACCTCCTCGAATGAGTAGGCTATATCAAGTATGGTATTCTTCCGGAGCAGCGGAAGATAGTCTCCAAGATTGAATCCAATCATATCAAGGGTACAGCCATCTTTCTTAACCTTCAGCTTCAGATGATTCTTTCCCACATTGTAGGGGAAATTATCTACGACTACATCCTCGGTCCACCAGGTAGGTCTGATATTACCTGTTCCAAAGGGTGCGAATTTACTCAACCAGTGGACCAGATTATCATTGATCTCATACAGCTCTATATCACGGTCAATCTTTAATGGTGGTATGAGCAGTTCTTTTGTCAGGTTAACCCTGGTGTAGTTATTAAGTTCCTTTTCGAATTGTTCCAGATATTCTGTCAGAATAGTAAATCCAGCAGCGTAACGGTGACCACCGAAACTCTCGAGCAGGTGTTCAACACTACTCAGCGCTTCAAAAAGATCAAAATCGATGATACTTCTACCAGAACCACTACCGATCCCCTCTTTAAATGTGATCATCAGGGTCGGACGGTAGTATCTGTCGACCAGCTTGGATGCTACTATGCCTATAACCCCGGGATGCCAGTGATCCGATGCTACAACGAGACAGGTGGCCTCTTCCAGATTTCTGTATTTGTTCTCTATAATCTCACAAGCTTCCTGGAAGGTCTTCTGATCTTCGCTCTGGCGGAGTGAGTTCTCTCTCTCTATGATCTGGGCATAACTGAAACCGTTTTGTTGCTCGGTGCAGACCATTAGCTCTACTGCTCGCATGGCACTACCCATCCTGCCAGCAGCGTTGATACGAGGTGCGATTCCGAAAATGATATCAGAAGTAGTGAGTGTTTTCTGTGAGAGACCGGCGATACTGATCAGAGCATTAATCCCGAGATTTTTCTTCCGAATCAGACGTTGTAATCCCAGAGCAGCAAAAATACGATTCTCGTCTATAAGTGGAACAATGTCAGCAACGGTGCCAAGAGCAACCAGTTCCATATGGCGATGCATATTCTCTTCGCTGTCTTCACCCAGTTCTTTATAAACCCCCAACAGTAGCTTGTAAGCTACTCCTACACCGGCCAGATCTTTAAATGGATAGAGGCAATCGGAACGTTTGGGATTGATAATCGCTACAGCATCAGGTAGAATATCTTTCGGATTGTGGTGGTCGGTTATGACAATCTCCATACCACTCTCATTGATCTGCTTTACTTCTTCCACCGCATTGATGCCGCAATCAACACTGATTATAAGTCTGGTTCCCTCCGATGCTAACTGCTCGATCCCGGATATAGAAAGGCCATAACCCTCGATCATGCGGTTCGGAATATAAAAATCTACATCGCCACCAAGACTTGATAAACCAAGATACAACAGAGCTGTTGAGGTAGTTCCATCGACATCATAATCGCCGTAAATAGTGATTTTTTCTCTTGCTTTAAGAGCTCTGATAACTCGAGAAACTCCCTTATCCATATCTTTGAGCAGAAAAGGATCATAAGCCTCATCCAGAGTAGGTTCAAAAAAACTGTTGATCTTATCTATTTGATTTATACCACGTTGAACAAGTAAACTGGCAATTACAGAAGGACATTTGAATTGCTCGATGATTCTGTTCTGTAACTCCTGCTCCTCTTCAGTCAAGGGTTCGGCTATTTTCCATCTCTTTCCCATCTTAATCCTATCTATTTTATTTTTTTATTCTTATCTATTCAGCGTTAACCAGGAACGCTACTCTTGTGGTGAATAGAACATATCTGCAGATATCGATAAATATAACAACCGATTACCACCACAATACGTTATGTTTTTCAACGTAAGATAGTTGTAAAGAATTAAATTCCTTATCTGCCGACCACAGTTACATTACACTCAGCTATTGTGCATCTGTCAACCTAAATATCAGACCCTGTGTTCATAAAAACCCTTAACCATTTCGCAGGATTATTGAGCTGTTACTCCTGGTTAACCTTTACAAGGAAGAGACTCTTCTGGATGAGATCAATCGAGAACATTCGAGCAGGACCGTAGTCAGCGGCAGCCGGCTCCCATACTCCCCGAAGGTAAAGCTATATATCTCACAAAAGTGGAGAGTGAGAACTGACAGCGAGTACTCCAAGAGATTTTCTTGACATATTATCACAGAAGCAGGTAAGAGATATAGAGAGGTAAAGAGGAACAAGTAATCATCAAGGAACGAATAAAAAAAGAGAAAACATGGATAAGTTGACTTTCTATATGAAATATGGCCGGGTAGTGATATTGATACTACTCTGTTTTCTGCTCTGGATGGTATTGAGCAGGGAGTTCAGCATCCTCTCTTTATCGGCCGGGATTCTCTTTTCAATACTGGCAGCAATGTACTCATATTCCGTATTTTTCGAAAAAGAGCATTTCTACCGAAGTGATCTCTTGATACGGGTAGAATTCTTTTTTCTTTATGCTGTTTTGTTGATAGTACAGAGTTATCTGGCCAGTTTTGAGTTAATTTACAGGATTTTAAGTGGCAGATACAATTCGGGAATAGTCAGGATAAGAGTCAGACTCAGGTCGAGTATTGGTAAGGCCTTTATGGCTAATACAATATCAATGATTCCAGGTACCCTCTCGATCTGGCTGGAGAGCAGTCATATCTACATTCACTGGTTCGATAAAAAAACCGATCATAGTATGAAGGCTGGTGATATAATCAAACAGAATTTTGAGCGAATCTTACAGAGGATTTTTGGATGAACTGGTTGATATATATTCTGGTTGTAATGCTGGTTGCTGTGCTTTACCGGCTGATCAAAGGGCCGTTAATCGAGGATCGCCTGCTCGCTCTTAATGTTATAGCAGTCTTGATAATTCTGATCATGAGTTGTTATTCACTGGAATATGGACAGAGTTTTTATCTAGATATTGCTTTGATCTACGCTCTCCTCTCTTTTGCTGAGATACTAGCTTTCGTAAAGATCACCTATATCTCTTCTTCAGTATATAAAAAAGAAGTTTCCGACCAGGAGGAGTAAGGTGGAGATATATCTGAAAGATAGAGGTAGCTGGATATGATAGCTTTTTTCTTTATAATAATCGGTTTGATAATTATGCTGTTCGGGATAATTGGTATGATCATTCTACCAGAATTCCTGCTCCGAATTCATTCCTCGACGAAATGTGGAGTTACCGGGGCAGTTAATATCCTCGTCGGTTTGATGATCCATTCCGGAAATATCGATTATATCTTTCGTTTTGGCCTGATCATCACCTTTCTTTTTGTTACTGCACCTATAATTGCTCATACCCTGGCTGTATTTCACCTGCAGGAGAAAAACATCGAGACTGATGGAGATTCTGACGATACTGATCCAGAAAAGAGGAGTTGAATAATGAAAGGAGTAGAAATTGATGATGATGCCAGTCAATATGGCCGGAAAGGAGAGCAACTGTAGTGAGACGAGAGTTACATAATATGGAACTTGATATTTCGGTCTCTCATCCTGAGAGGACAGACTTTATGATAGACGAGTGGTGGTAAAAGAATGGATTTTATCTATATTTTGATGTTGCTGGCAACTATCTCTGTTGTTTTTATGAAGAAACTTCTCCATTCTCTTATCTTTCTGTCACTGTTCAGCATGCTGCTGTCGCTGAAGTATTTGACCTTAAGAGCTCCAGACGTGGCTATTACAGAGGCTGCCCTCGGGACTGGCCTGGCGACCGTCGTCTATCTGGTTGCAATTAGAAAAACAAGGAGAAAATAGATGGTAAAGCTGTTATCGTATCTGAGCGAAGATGATATCCTGGAATTTCCGCATTTCAACGAGAAGAAGGTCAATAAAGCGTTGATAGAACATTGCCTACAGGGCTTTGACAGAGAATTTCAACAGAAAGCTTTCAGTATGTTGAAGTTGAAAACGAACGGGAAGAATCTGAATCTGACCCGTGGTTTTGCCCTGACTCATATCAGACTGGATGCGGTCGACGATATAAAGATTGCTGTAGGTATCATAGATAATAAGACTAAACGGCTGGTTGGGAATACGCTCAAAGCCCTCTTCTGTATTGTTATCCCGGAGGATAAGTGCCAGGTTTATCTCAGCCTGATGGCACATCTCTCGCGGCTTCTCTCAGAAGAAGAGGCGACTGAGGTTTTCAAGCCGGGTAATAAGAAGGGTATAATCGAATTCATCAGGCAATTCGAAGATAACTAAGGAGAGAGTATGTATGTGATGATTATCATCTTGAAAGATGAATCGCTGGTGAAGAAGATATTCTCTCTGCTAATCGAATTCGAACTCTTTCAATCAACAGTTCTTGATGGGGAATCTATTGAAAACATAGCGGCGAGGAAGATTCCCCTCTTTTCGGATTTCAATCTTCTCTTTGGAAGAGAGTCAGTCTATAATCGGACAATTATCTGTTATGTTCCCGAAGGTTCGACTGTCGATGATTTTATCAAAGTTTGCCGTAAAGAGGGAATAGATTTTCAGGAACAGGATATCGGCTGTCTTATGACATTTCCCTGCAGCCTTTTTCTCGGTAAGAATCCTCAGTAATTTGACTGGAGTTTGTTCTGATAACAAGGATGGTAATAGAGCCTGTTAACCGGAAACCCAAACGGAGAAAGATATGTTAGATATAAGAGATTCCATGATCCTGCAAACTACTATCAGTAAGCTGTTCCCTTTCATCATCATCTTCAGCTTCTTTCTCTTTTCATACGGGCCAATCAGCCCGGGTGGTGGTTTCCAGGCCGGGGTGATCTTCGGAGCTCTGATAATAATCTTCGAACTCTGTTATGAACAGAAGATCATGTGTGACTTCTTCTATAGCACGATTGAATATAGCGGAGTCCTGGTTATTCTGATTACAATGCTGATAGGTTTGAAAATCACAGGCTATCTTGCTGGTGGGCTTTACGGTTTCCATACCAATTCTCTAATCTTCGCCAATTTCTTTCTCTGGTTGCTTAATTTTGCTATCTTCATCGAAGTAGCCAGTTCGATCATACTCATCTTTCGCAATTTTATCGAGTGGAGAGAGGATGAATAAAAGAACAAAGTATCTGGTCGGGATTTTCCTCGGGGTCATTCTGGTCTACTTCACGATCTGTCTGGGCAGAGTTGAATTGATCTTCCATACAGAAGTAATAGATTTTGCTGCTATGACCGAAGTAATGAATATCCGCAATATTGTAACTGCCATATATCTCGGGCCACGGCTCTTCGACACGTTTCTCGAGGTCATTGTTGTAGTTCTGACTGTTTTCGGGATCAGGTTCATAAGGGATAAGGCATGATTCTGCTGATAATGAGCGTGGCTGTTTATGGTCTGATCGTATCAGACAACCTGATCAAGAAGATCATGTGCCTTAACATTATTGAGAGTCTGGTCATATTGACATTTCTGACTACCGGTTATCAGGAACGGGCAGTAGCACCGATCATAACCGATATCGTTACAAACTATGTTGATCCCATACCACAGGCACTTATGTTGACTGCTATCGTTATTGGAGTCTGTTTTAATTCACTGGCAATAGCTATTACGGTAAAGGTCTTTTACAAGTACCATACAATAGAGGTTTCTGAGTTACATGAACGTTAGATATCTGATTATCTTCTTCCCGCTTTTCCCGCTGCTCGGAATCTCTCTGTCTCTGATGGTGAAGTATCTGACCAGAAGAGATATCTCCACTCCAGTTATCATAGCCAATGCCATACTACAGATATTAACAGGAGCCTGGCTCCTTGTTTATTTTAGAGATTATGAAGGGCTTTACAGGGTTGTCTTGAGTGAATGGAAGCACGCTATAGAATTCTCCTTCGATCAATACAGAATATTCTTCCTCCTTGCTTTTCTTATACCCTCATTCTTCACTCTCTTTCACTATCGGAAGTTGACTAATTTCAATATCAGAACGATCTTTCTCTTCTATATGGCTGGATGTAGTGGATTGATCGTTACCGGAGATATCTTTAATTTTTATATCTTCTACGAAGTAATGATCATGGCAGCCTATGTCCTGATCTCAGTTAACAGACAATACTACGCCTCGATCAAGTATATGATCTTCGGTGCTGCCAGCTCTGCTGTCTTCCTGGCTGGGATCATACTGCTCTACGCTTCCGGGAGTTATTTCAGCTATTCTTTTCTGATGAACCTGGGTGAGTATAATCCAGCCAATATACATTTTGTCTTTCTCCTCTTCAGCGTTGCTTTCTTTATAAAGGCAGCTTTCTTTCCCGTCTCAGGCTGGGTTGCTACCTGTCACTCAGCTACAAATGGAGTGGTTTCGGCCTTTCTGAGTTCCTTTACCATCTTTTCAGGAATTTTCGGTCTGTTCTACTTTGTTATTATTCCAGCAACGAACCTGGGCTTCGAGAATATACTCCTGTTCATCCAGATACTGTCTCTCTTGACGATGATCATTCCGGC
>Ga0079223_10000272_pt1 | contig 24188 bp, 24 predicted proteins | sample Stecom2011_FD_75072 | JGI IMG/M metagenome (GOLD analysis project Ga0079223, IMG submission 75072) | Agricultural soil microbial communities from Utah to study Nitrogen management - Steer compost 2011 | ecosystem: Environmental > Terrestrial > Soil > Agricultural land | place: USA: Utah...
ACAGGCTTTGAGCACTTCACGCACTGCCTCTACACCAATAGAATGGCCAAACAACCGCACCTCTCCGTGCTGTTGTGCCCAGCGTCCATTGCCATCCATTATAACGGCAATATGCTCAGGGCATTTCTCAAGGTTTATTTGATTTAATAGACTCATTTTTTTCTCAGTCGTCGAATTTACAATAACAAATAGAATTTCCTCCTATAAAACGCAATATCCTTAACGTTGTTTAACAGAAAAAGGGAATTGCTTTATACAACTCCCTTTTTCTTAATTTATTATTTCATTAGTCTGCAAGAACAATAATTTTATCATTTTGCATCTCCATTACTCCACCTTTAATTGACAAACGAATAACTCTAGAATTCGTAGAGTCTGATTCAAAAGAACCAGAAAACTCATCATAATCTGTATCACCGTTTGTAAGATCTACTTTTATCGTTCCGTCCGTAAGGGCAGAAATGATAGGAGCGTGTCCTTTAAGCACTTGGAAAGAACCGTCGATTCCAGGGAAACGAACAGCTTCTACTTCGCCTTCAAACATTTTTCTTTCTGGAGTAATTATCTCTAACTTCATGTTATTCAGTTTTAAACTTCAGCAAGCATTTTCTCTCCTGCTTCAATTACATCATTAATATCTCCCTTTAAGTTAAAGGCAGCTTCTGGATACTTATCTAATTCACCATCAAGAATCATATTAAATCCTTTAATCGTGTCTTTAATATCTACCAAAACTCCTTTCAATCCAGTAAACTGCTCGGCTACGTGGAAAGGTTGAGATAAGAAACGTTGTACACGACGTGCACGGTGAACTACCAATTTATCTTCTTCAGAAAGCTCATCCATTCCTAGAATTGCAATAATATCTTGAAGTTCTTTATAACGTTGCAAAGTAGATTGAACTCTTCGTGCACAGTTATAATGCTCATCACCAAGAATAGCAGCTGAAAGAATACGAGAAGTTGAATCCAATGGGTCAACCGCTGGGTAAATCCCTTGCTCTGCAATCTTTCTTGACAATACTGTTGTCGCATCCAAGTGAGCAAATGTATTTGCTGGTGCCGGGTCAGTCAAGTCATCCGCAGGTACATATACTGCCTGAACCGAAGTAATCGATCCATTCTTAGTAGATGTAATACGCTCTTGCATCGCCCCCATTTCAGTCGCCAACGTTGGTTGGTAACCTACTGCTGATGGCATACGTCCTAGAAGTGCTGAAACTTCAGAACCAGCTTGTGTAAATCTAAAAATATTATCAACGAAGAATAAGATATCTCTACCTGCACCTTCACCCTCTCCATCTCTGAAGTATTCAGCTAAGGTAAGTCCGGATAAAGCAACACGTGCACGTGCACCTGGAGGCTCATTCATTTGTCCGTATACGAAAGCAGCCTTAGACTCTTTCAACTCATTGGCATCAACTTTTGAAAGATCCCATTTCCCTTCTGACATAGACTTCATGAATTCTTCACCGTAGCAAATAATTCCTGACTCTAACATTTCACGAAGTAAATCATTTCCTTCACGAGTACGCTCTCCAACACCTGCAAAAACAGAAAGACCTTCGTAGGCTTTTGCAATATTGTTAATCAACTCTTGAATCAATACAGTTTTACCAACACCGGCACCACCGAAAAGACCAATCTTACCTCCCTTAGAGTAAGGTTCAACCAAGTCAATTACTTTAATTCCTGTGAAAAGAACTTCAGAAGATGTTGATAAGTCTTCAAATCTCGGAGCATCTCTATGAATTGACATCCCAACCTTACGGTCCGTTTCTGGCAACCCATCAATAGCATCACCAACAACGTTAAATAAACGTCCTTTTACTTGGTCTCCAATTGGCATTTGAATAGAATCTCCTGTAGAGATTACTTCCATACCACGAGTAAAACCATCAGTGGTATCCATTGAAATTGTTCTAACAGCATTTTCACCTACGTGAGACTGTACTTCTAAAACAACTCTAGAACCGTCTGCTTTCTGCACATATAATGCATCGTAAATATTTGGAAGCTCGACTCCTTTTTCGAAGCTTACATCAACTACAGGTCCAATAACCTGTAAAACTTGTCCTTTGATTTCCGACATTATCCTGACCTTTTTAATGTTCAATTTGGGCGCAAAGATAGCTTATTTATTTCTTAAAGAAGGTATAATATGCTATTTTTTTCCACATTTAGAATTTGATTGTTAATTACTTTCTATTTTTCGTTGTTTCTTATCGCTTAAAACCTAATCATGTCCACCTGGCTGGCAACATCCAGGAAGCTCTTTTTGAGCCGACTCTACTGCCTTTAAGTCATCTGCATCGTATCCAATTTCAGAAATTAATTTCCTTACCTCATCAATACTGATTTTCTTAGAATTATACTTCACTTCAACTATTTTACTTTCTAAGTCCATATCTGAATAAATGATCCCTGAAGTAAAATTCAGCTTTCCTTCTATTCTTTCTTTACAATCCTCACATTGGGCATTCGTCTGAATAAAAGTTACCCTCTTCTTTGGCTCTCCTTTTTGGGCAGTAACATATCCCGCCATTAGCGTAACCAAAGCAACCATCATAATTAATTTCATTTTCATAATTTCTGTTTTTTATCTAAACTAATTCTAAAACCTGCATACACATTTACTCCGTAAATAGAGGAATATACACGTGTTGCATCAAATCTCTCTCCAAATGGATTGGCTGCGTCAATTATCGGATCCTTTAATCGGTGATCCAATATGTTTTCACCGCCCAAATATACTTCAAAGTGTTTAAACCGGTGAGTGACCTGACCCGAAAGCATAGGTACAACCTCACTCATGTTGTCTTCTGTAAAAGTACCATCAGGACGCTTTACTTTTGCCAAACGTTGCGCTCCAAACACAGAAAGAGTTAAATCATAAACCCATCTTCGGTTTCTTGTCTCGTACGCAAAGTTGACGAATCCTCTGTGCTTTGGAACCATCAAGACAGTTTCTAACTTTCCACCAGTTGTTGCTCGCACATCTAAAAACTTGTATGCTGCTTTTATTTCGAAACGGTTTATGGGTTCAAATTTTACATCTGTCTGGAAGACATTTGAAAAGGATGACCCCACAAGGTTTCCCATACGAATATACTCACTCGATTCGTCCCTATCCACGACCAATTGATTTTCAAAGAAAGTATGGTAGAAATCCGCTGTCCAAGTCGCTTTGCGATCGAACAGTTTAAAGTCCCACATCCAACTTCCACCAAAATTCCAGGAAACTTCAGGCTGAATATCATTGTCCACATACCACGGAAGATTTGTTGCCATTAATGAAAGATTATCCGTTACATAGTTTGAAACCCTAAACCCTCTACCTGCAGTTAAACGCAAATCCATGTTCTCCGTAAGATCATATTTATAATTTGCACGTGGTGTAAACTGCAAACCATACAAGTTGTGATAATCTGCTCGCGCACCTAAAACAACTATAGATCGCGTTCCAGTATAGGTGTATTCTGAGAAAACTCCTGGAACTATCTCTGTTCGATTAAAGTTTCTGATTGTTGTGTCATTAGGCAACCTATCATCCATGGTTTGTCTTAAATCATCATAAACGAAACTCAATCCTGACTTCAACTTATGATTTGTGTTTCCTAAGATTGTCTCATGCATAGCGTTCACATACCCACGCTGCTCGACAGCATCCAGTGTACGGTTTCCGAAAACAGTGTTTAATTCATTGTACTTCGCATAATACACTACCCCTATTGAACTAAAAACATCTTTCTCGAATAAGAATCCAGTCTTACCAAAAACTTCCGCATTTGTATTCCTAATCCCTACGCCATACAAGTTTTGATTTGCTTGATTTTTATAGCGATCATAACCTATTTGCCCTCCTTGCTGATCTGTATGACTTACCTTAACTCCTATCTGAGCCCTAAAAAGTTCCGTTGAATATTTCCATCGATTCATAGCAATCAACACATCACCGAGCGGAACATCTCTAAAGCCATCTTTGTTTCGATCATTCTCAAGCATGGTCGACGCCCCATGGACAAACCATGCAGTACTCCATTTCTCATTAATTGGTTTTCCACCATGAACATTCAACTCGGCTCTTCCTTGAATACTTCCATAGCCATTCACGAAAAGTCGTTCGATATTGTCTGGCTTCATATACTCCAGATTAATCAACCCGGCCATTGATTCATACCCATTGGTAACAGTACCTGCTCCTTTAGTTATTTGAATCGACTGAATCCAAGTTCCTGGAACGGATGACAATCCAAACGCTTGGTCTAGGTTATGCATAAAAGGAATATTCTCAAATTGAAGTTGAGTGTATCTTCCATTCAACCCCATCATTTGTATTCTCTTTGAACCCGAAACACCATCTGCGAGGCTCACATCTACAGTTGCATTGGTTTCGAAAGACTCGGACAAATTACAACATGCTGCTTTGCGCAACTCTCCTTGCGAAAGATTTTCTACGTTTCGTGGATCAAGGCGTAAGACACTTGAATTATCTCTTTTTGCTTTAATGATTACTTCATCTGTTACAAACTCAGGATAAAGTGTGATACGGAAATTATTTCCTTCCCACTCAGTGATTGCAACAGTATCGGAATAATACCCAGAAGCTCGAATAATTAAAGTATCTGGTAAATGTGCTTCGGTTTTGATTGAAAAACTTCCCTTCTCGTTGGTGATGTCTCCAGCTTTGGCCTTCATTAAAAACACTTCAGCACCAAACAATGGAGAAGTGTTCTTTCCATCTATATAACTATTAATTGTACCCTGAAGACTGATTTTTTGCCCAAAGGTGCTCCAACTAAATATTAAAACTAAAAAAATTAAAATGTATTTCATTTTTGATGTTATTTGACTATATTCTATTGATTTAAAATCAATTTTTAATATGAAATCCGATTATTCCATGGTAAACCTCAGAAACGAGACACCATCGAAATAAAAATTTCTAAATCAAATACTTTTGAAACAATGAAAGACGCTCCATATTAGTGAGCGTTGGTGGTGCTTTGTTAGCAATCGAAATCCGATTACAATCAGCCAATGGTATAGGAAATAAATTTGAAAATACGGGTGTAAAAACCATAGCAAAGTCAAACTTCAAATCACTACTGATAAGATCAGTATCTATATGATAAATATCAACATCACTAGTACAGCATTCTTGAGTGAATTGATAATCACTTTTGAAGCTTTCAATTGTACAACATGCATGGGCTTCTTCTGCTCTCTCATCTAATTCACAACTGTGATTTACATCAACAAAAACCCCGTAAAAAACACCTCCGTGATTACAGTAATGGGTGTATACAGCAACTCCTGTAGTGCTCATAAAAAACAGCGCTATCAGACCTATTACATATATACGAACATCTTTTCTCACAAGACAAAAATAAGAATTATTTACGAGTTCAAGAAAAATTAACTTCTTATTAACCAATCAGCAGCATAAAGGATTCTTTATCTTAAATAGACTTTTATTCATTTTTTACTTCTTAACTTTGTCAAAAAATAAGATTATGTCGAAGATACCCGTAACTATATTTGCTGAAATGACACCGAACCCAAACACAATGAAGTTCGTTGCTAACAATTATTTAATTGATCCTTCAGCTACAGCAGAATTTAAAAATCAAAAAGAAACGAAAGGTTTCTCGCCAATGGCAGATGAACTTTTCAATTTTCCGTTTGTCAAAGAAGTATATTTTGCAAACAATTTTGTTTCCATTACAAAAGATGACAGCCTGGCTTGGGACTACATTACCACAGAGCTACGTGACTACATTAGAAACTATATTGCAGATGGAAAGCAAGTGATTACTAAAATTCCTGAAGAAAAACCAGCAATAGAAGTAGAAGACAAAACAATTGATACATCGAATTATTCTCCTTCAGAGCTTGATGATACAATTAAAGCTTTGCTTGATGAGTATGTAAAACCTATTGTAGAAGGAGATGGTGGAGCAATTGAGTTTAGGAACTATAAAGATGGTGTAGTAACTGTAGTTTTAAAAGGAGCTTGTAATGGCTGCCCTTCATCTACTGTAACATTGAAAAGTGGAATTGAGCAAATTTTAAAACAACATATTCCTGAGATTACAGATGTAGTTTCGGAGTAATGATTAATGGTTAATTTTAAAAAAAAACGGAACTACTTAGGCGCCATTCTGTATAGAATAAGTCCTAATACAGCGAAAATTATGTTGGGGATCCATACAGCTATAATGCTAGGAAACCCAACATTTTCTGCTGCTACAGATGTTACTTTCATGGCAAATATATAAATAAAGGCCAAGAATAATCCTACAGCGATATTCACACCTATTCCTCCCCTCGACTTCCTTGATGAAACAGACATTCCTATAAGTGTCAGAACATATGTTGCAAAAGGGAAAGAGGTGCGCTGATAAAATTCAATTTCATAGAATGGGACCTCAGAAGATCCTTTTTCTTTCTCCTGTTCAATAAACGCTTTCAATTCTGAGTAACCCATCGTTTGAACAACTGTTGAGCGTTGCGCCATTTCACTCAGCTTAAAGGGAAGCACTGTATCCAAATACTGTCCACTATTCAGAGGATATTCAAGTTTATCGTGAGGATTACCAATATACCTTATGTGATAATCAATTAACTGCCAATTATCAGTACTGTCAGGATTTATCGCTTGATTCGCTTTCATAATTGAAACAAGCTCGTTTTTTTCGTTTCTATTTTCCATTACAAAACCAAGTGCCCTGCTTTTGTCGGAACGATAAGAATCAAAGTAAACCACTTTCTTTCCTGGAAACTCAGCAAAGTAATCAGCAACTGTTCGAATATTTCGATAATAATCTTCTTCGAATTGTAAGCGAACTTTGTTAGACTCTGGTAAAACGATATGATTTAAGGCCAAAGAAATAAGCATTAGAATAGTTGCTCCGATCATATATGGCCTTAGGATTCTTCTAAACGGACGACCACTATTCAGCATAGGTATAATCTCCGTGTTTTGAGCCATCTTCGCTGTAAACCAAATAACAGCTACAAAAACGATTAAAGGAGAAAATAAGTTTCCGAAATAAACAATGAAGTTAAGGTAGTAATCAAAAATTATAGCTTTAACAGGTGCTTTTTTTTCAATAAACTCACCTAATCTTTCTGCCAAATCAAACACCATCGCAAGAATCATAATCACCCCCAACATGAAGAAGAATGTGACTAAGTATTTTTTAATGATATAGCGATCTATAATTTTCAGCATGCGTTATTACAATCTTTGTCCTAGTTTTTTAACCATTTTATTTTTCCAATCTGTAAATGTACCATCAATAATCCTAACTCTCGCTTCCTTCATCAACGTCAAATAAAAAGCTAAATTATGAATTGAAGCAATTTGAATTCCTAAATTCTCTTTTGTTTTCATTAAATGTCGCAGATAAGACTTTGAATAGATGTGATCAACTGAGGACGTTCCATTCGGATCGATAGGAGAATAGTCCATTTCCCACTTCTTGTTTTTAATGTTAATTGTTCCTTCACTTGTATACAACAATCCGTGACGTGCATTTCGCGTAGGCATCACACAGTCAAACATATCGATACCTAAAGCTATACATTCTAACAGATTTATTGGAGTCCCTACTCCCATTAAATAACGTGGTTTTTCTTGTGGTAGAATCTCACACACTACCTCAGTCATAGCGTAGAGGTCATCATCTGGCTCACCCACTGAAAGACCTCCAATTGCATTCCCAAGAGAGTTTGTATCAGCTATATACTTAGCAGACTCTTGTCTTAAATCTTTATAAACACTCCCTTGCACAATTGGAAATAAGGTTTGATTGTATCCGTATTTAGGTTCAGTATTATTCATTTGAACAAAACACCTATCCAACCACCGGTGTGTCATTTTCATCGAGCGTTTTGCATATTGATAATTACACGGATATGGAGTACACTCATCAAACGCCATGATTATATCAGCTCCAATTGAACGTTGAATATCAATTGCTCTCTCAGGAGTGAAAAAGTGATAAGAACCACCAATATGTGATTGAAACTTCACACCTTCTTCGGTTATTTTTCGAGTACCAGACAATGAATACACTTGATACCCTCCACTATCCGTAAGGATTGGTCGATTATAATTAATAAATTTATGCAACCCTCCTGCTCCTTCTATGACCTCAGTTCCAGGACGTAAAAATAGGTGGTATGTATTCCCCAAGATGATTTGAGCTTTAATTTCATTCTCAATTTCATGTTGGTGAACTCCTTTAACAGTTCCTGCTGTTCCAACAGGCATAAAAATAGGAGTTTCTATTTCTCCATGGTCTGTATGAAGCTTCCCTGCTCTTGCTTGGGAGTTTTTATCGCGGTGTAATAATTCGAAGTGCATAAATATGTTGAAAAATAAAAGAACAAATATAATTCTATTTAAACAAGTGTGCCATATTTGTAGAAAACTATATCAATGGAACTCTTTCCTGACTTTACGGATTTACCTCAACTTATATTCACAATTGTATTTTGGGCGATGGCTTTAATCCAGCTTTTTTGGCTTTTCTTCTTTTATTTAAGGATTGCAATTCATAAAGAAAAAGAAAATGACTCCTCTTATCCACCCGTAAGTATAGTCATAGCTGCACGAAACGAAGAGGATAACTTATTTGAAAACCTAACATATATCTTAGAGCAAGATTATAAAGACTTTGAAGTCATTGTTGTCAACCATCAATCTGTTGACAACACAGAGTATTTACTCAAAGCTTTTCAGGAAAAACATCCACACCTTAAGATCATTAATATAGAAAGAAACAATCATTTGGCTTACGGAAAAAAACTTCCATTAACAATTGGGATCAAAGGATCGAAACATGACCTTCTCTTACTTACGGACGCCGATTGCAAACCAGCATCTGACCAATGGCTAAAACAAATGGCAGGAAAGTTTACTCCCAAGAAAAAGATTGTGCTCGGATATGCACCATATAGAAAAACACCAGGCTTTTTAAACAAAGTAATCAGATTAGACACAACTTTTATCGCGTTAAATTATTTTTCTTTTGCGAAATCAGGAATTCCATACATGGGAGTCGGAAGAAATCTTGCATATTCAAAGGAGTTATTTATGAATAATAGTGGTTTTAAATCTCATTATTCTATTCAATCTGGAGATGATGATTTATTTATTCAGGAAGTCGCGAAGAAGAAAAACTATACAGTTTCTCTCTCACCACAAACTTTTTGCTACTCTGAAGGCGAAAAAACGTGGAAAAAGTGGATTACCCAGAAGTCTAGACACTATACTACATCAGTACGTTATCCACTTTTCAAAAAGCTTTTGTTAGGAATATACCCTCTATCACTGATTTTCTTATACATTTCTTTATTTACTTTGTTATTTAGTAATTGGATGAATTGGGTTTCATTAGGAGTAATCTTAGTTATATTCATTTCAAAATGGATAACTTTAGGCTTTGCTTTTAAAAAGTTAGACCAAAAGGATTTGATTCTGGGTGTCTTATTTTGGGAGCTATTCTATGCAATTTTAACACCATTAGTTTATTACACTACTGAGCAATCAACAACAACAAGATGGAAATAGGAAATAACCTATCAGAGAAAGGGAAAAAGGATTTAGTCATTGTCAATCGCGCGAAAAAGGGCGACCAAGCAGCGTATGCAGAATTAATGTCAAAATACAGAGACCCCGTTTATTACATGTTGTTGAAAATGATTAAAAACTCAGATGATGCAGAAGATTTAACAATCGAAACTTTTGGAAAAGCTTTTCAACGTATAGAACAATACTCCCCTACTTATGCTTTTAGCACATGGTTATTTAAAATCGCATCCAATCACTGCATCGACCACATTCGTAAAAAACGGGTTTTTGTTACTTCTATGGATCATGCTTTCACCAATGAAAACGGGGAAAGTGTAGGCTTAGAGATTGATGGAGGCCATTTAGACCCTGAAGAAGTGTATATTCAGCAACAGAAAGTGAAAACGATGCGAGAAGTCGTTGAAAAACTGAAACCACGCTACAGAGAGTTAGTTGTCAAACGTTATTTTGAGGAAATGACTTATGACGAAATTGCAGAAGAAATGAATCTGCCCTTAGGAACAGTCAAAGCTCAACTTTTTCGTGCACGGGAATTCCTTGCGAATCTGATGGAAAAAACCAGAGACACAATTTAAGTTTCTATTTATCTGCTTCAAACCTTAAAAACAGTAGAGAGATTATACTATTTTTGTAACATGGATATTATAAAAAAATATTTCCCAAAGTTAACAGAGGATCAAATCAGCAAATTTGAACAATTAGGCCCTCTTTATCATGAGTGGAATGAGCAAATCAACGTGATCAGCAGGAAAGATATGGATCACTTTTATGAACGTCATGTGCTACATTCATTAGCGATTGCACAAATCATTAGATTCACTCCGGGAACAACAATATTAGATGTTGGAACAGGTGGTGGTTTTCCAGGAATACCTCTGGCAATCCTATTTCCTGAATGTAAGTTTCATCTTGTAGATTCAATAGGGAAGAAAATAAAAGTCGTTGAAGCAGTTGTGGAAGCTTTAGATTTAAAAAATGTACGATGCAGTCACATGCGTGCTGAAGAGTTAAAAGATAAATATGACTTTATAGTTAGTCGAGCAGTAACAAAGATGCCTGTATTTATATCCTGGGTTCGTAAAAAGCTCAACAAGCAGCATAAAAACGCATTACCCAATGGTATTCTTTACTTAAAAGGAGGAGATTTAACAGAAGAGATGAGCACTGTACAAACTTTTCATCAAGAACATATTATCTCGGATTATTATAAAGAAGAGTTTTTTGAAACAAAGAAAGTGGTCTATGTTCAAGTTTATTAGACATTACAAAACCATACGCAATAAAAAAGGCAACCAAATTTGGTTGCCTTTTTTATTAATGTAAAACTATATGCTAAAGATCATCTGGAACACTCATCTGTTGTAATGATTTTCTTTTTGGCTTTAATTTATCGATAAAAACGACTCTGAATCTTTCACGGTCAGCATTAACAATCATTTCTGATATACCATTCGTTACCGTTGGTGGCTCATTGTTTAAGTTATGGAACTTTTTGTCGTATAACTCTTCAGTATTATCATCATAATAATAAAAAATAGCACTCACATATCCATTTTCAACACGAACCTTACCTCTAACACAATAAACCTCATTCCCTTCAAAAAAGGAAATCATTACATTTCTGTATATGTTATCTGAAATAGTGTAAGAACCACGTTCTTTAAAAGCATTTTCATACCTCTCAAAGCAGTTTAGCTCCTTTTCATCTGATTGAGCAATAGAAGATTTAGCTCCTAAAATTAAAAAGCTAGTAAATGCAAATAGTAAAATTTTTCTCATCATGTTAAGTTTAGCACAGTTTTCAACTCGGGTGTCCAAATATAATAAATTGGTTCAAATCGGGAGTTGTTTCTGTTTAATTTTTTAAATTTGATATTTTAATTCTTGATTCATGAAACAAATAGCAGACCAATTTAATGAAGCTTTAGAAGTATTGAGAAAATTCAATACGCCAGAAAATCTAGAGCAAATTGTTGCCGCAGGGAAACTGCTTGTTTCTAGCTTTCAATCAGAAGGTAAGGTCATAAGTTGCGGAAATGGTGGCTCTATGTGTGATGCAATGCATTTTGCAGAAGAACTCACAGGGCGTTATAGAAATGACCGCCCAGCAATTGGAGCTGTTTCTATCTCAGACCCTTCTCACATCTCATGTGTTGCAAATGATTATGGGTATGAATATATTTTCTCACGCTTTATTGAAGGAGTTGGACGTAAAGGAGATGTACTTCTTGCAATTTCTACCAGTGGAAACTCAGGGAATGTAATAAAAGCCATTGAAGCAGCAAAAGCAAAAGGAATGAAGGTTATTGGATTAACTGGAAAAGACGGTGGAAAGATGGCTGGACTTTGTGACGTTGAAATTCGAGCTCCACACGCAGAATATGCTGACCGTGCTCAAGAAATTCACATCAAGGTTATTCACAGTTTAATTGATTATGTAGAGCGCAATCTCTAATTCAAACATTTATTGGAGTTAGTTATTTAGTACCAGCCCACTTTCTAATTTCATTTCTAAACCATTCGTCGGCAAGGTCTGTCCATTTAAAACTCTTTCGAATATACGCTATTGTGTCTTTTTCGACATCAGTATAAGTGTTAGCATCATTTACTTTACTGTATAACTTTTCAGCATCTGCTTTTGATAACCTACCATCGCCAGCTCCTGCTGTCAATTCTTTTGCTAATTCTAACAGCTCAGCATCGTACTTCTTCCCATTTATCGTTGTGTAATATCCCATCTTTATATTTTTACTTTCAATAAATATAACAAAATCATTTAGACCTTAAGCTACTCATCTTCAATAAAAAACCTTTTTACTTTTTTTTCAATATTTAATTTTTGTATTTCATTTATTTCACTATCTTAAATATAGAATAACTTAAAAACCTAAATCAATATGTTAGTCAAATCATTTGGCAGCGCCGTATTCGGCATTGAAGCCACCACAATTACAATCGAAGTAAATATCGATAAAGGAGTTAGTTTTATTTTAGTTGGCCTGCCAGATAGTGCTGTAAAAGAAAGTCAACAAAGAATAAAAGCTGCATTTACCAATAACGGGTATAAATACCCCATGAAAGAGATTACAATAAATATGGCTCCCGCTGACATTCGTAAAGAAGGTTCTACTTTTGATTTGCCAATTGGTATTGGAATAATGGCCGCAAGTGAACAAGTTAAAATCGATTCATTGGCAGATTACATTTTACTGGGAGAATTATCACTTGATGGCAGTCTACAACCGATGAAAGGAGTTTTACCCATTGCTTTAAAAGCAAAAGAAGAAGGATTTAAAGGAATCATTCTACCAAAAGAAAACGTAAGAGAAGCAGCTATTGTTGACGGGCTTGATGTTTATGGCGCAGCCAATATTAACGAGGTTATGAAGTTCTTGAATGACGGAGTAGGACTTGAACCCACCAAAATTGATATACGTCAAGAGTTTTACAACAAGTTAGATGAATTTGAAGTTGACTTCCGAGATGTAAAAGGTCAACAAAACATCAAAAGAGCATTTGAAATTGCAGCCTCGGGAGGACACAACGTTGTTTTGATAGGACCGCCAGGAGCTGGGAAATCAATGTTAGCTAAACGTCTGCCTACCATTCTTCCCCCAATGAGTATTGACGAATCACTAGAGACCACAAAGATTCATTCGGTGGCTGGAAAAGTAAATGCTGGAGCTGGCTTAATAACAGAACGTCCTTTTAGAAAGCCACACCATACGATTTCTGATGTTGCATTAGTTGGAGGAGGCGGCTATCCTCAACCTGGTGAGATTTCTCTGGCCCACAACGGAGTATTGTTTTTAGATGAACTTCCAGAATATAAGCGTTCCGTCTTAGAAGTTATGCGTCAGCCTATCGAAGACCGATATGTTACCATTTCACGGGCTAAATTCACTGTCGAATATCCAGCTGGGTTTATGCTTGTTGCTGCAATGAATCCTTGTCCTTGCGGATATTACAACCATCCAGACAAGGATTGTGTTTGCGCACCGGGTATTGTCCAAAACTATTTAAACAAAATAAGCGGTCCTCTACTCGACCGAATTGATTTACATGTTGAAGTAACACCTGTTAGCTTTGATGAATTAGCTTATCACCAACCGGAAGAAGGTAGTAAAGACATTAGAAAACGTGTTATAGAAGCCAGGTTAATTCAAGAAGAAAGGTTTAAAGTATCCCAAGAAACACACTGTAATGCCCAAATGAGTAGCAAGGAACTTAGGAAGTATTGTAAAGTAGATGAATCATGTAATGCTATATTAAAACAAGCAATGGATAAACTTGGACTTTCAGCAAGGGCTTACGATAGAATATTAAAAGTTGCGAGGACGATTGCTGATCTTCAAAAAGATAAAGAGATCAATACCTCACATATTTCTGAAGCCATTCAATTCCGAAGTCTTGACAGAGAAGATTGGGCGAAGTAATCAATTGACAATTACGAATAGATTAATTATGGATTATGGAATGAACTTATAACTATATATAATTTGTAATTGATAATCATCAGTTTTAAGAATGAATTAAACTAGTGAGAAAATAAATGATGCTAAATTGTAAAACTAGAGATACCCTAAGAGAGGTTAATCTCCTCTCTTTTTCTATGGTTTCTAATTTCATGGAAGAACATTTCATATTATCATTCAGGTTGATTTCATAAACCCAATTTTAAAAGGAGCATCAAATTACTCAAAGAAAATAGTTAACTTCGCTTTCAGTTGATATGAAAGCAAATTGGATAAATCAAAAGGATATAGATCGTCAGAAATGGGATCAATTGGTGCAACAAACAAATAGAGCTTCCATTTATTCTCTCTCTTTTTATTTTGATGCCACCGCAATTGATTGGGAAGCATACGTGGCAGAGGACTATTCTTTTGCAATCCCAATCGGCGTTGTCAGAAAAGGTGGAGTTACAAGGGTTTATCCACCTTTATTCCAAAGGTATATTGAACCTCTTGGCGATCTTTCAAGTTTCGACTATGAAGCTTTCGAAACATCACTATTAAAAAAATATAAAAAAGGTGATTTACAGGTTAAGTCTGCACTTCTTAGGAAAACAAAATTCAACAATCACATCCATCAAGTTGTAGACCAGGAGTCTTTTAAATTGAAGACTCAAGCTAAACGAATGATTAAGCGATTTGAGCAAACCAGCTATACAATTCGTGAAGAAGACATTAACACTGAAGAACTTTCAAAGCTTATTGTCGCAGAACTTTCAAAGAAACTCCCATTATACGCAACAAAAGATGTTCAGCACTTATTAAACGTTGTTAGAAAATCCGAAGAAAATGGTTACTTGTATAAAGTCGGAGTTTTTGAAGGAGATACATTAAAAGGAGGTTTAATTGGATTAAAATTCAACAATCAATTACTCTATTTAAAAGGAACAGCTTTAGAAGAACTTCAACAAGAAGGTGCCATGTATGCTTTGATGAATCATTTTATAAATTATGGCTTTAGCCAAGGCTGCAGCATTGATTTTGGAGGTTCACGTGTTCAAGGAATCAAATTCTTCAATCAACGGTTTAATGGAAAGGATGTTGAGTATTATAATTATTCGTGGGACAACTCCCCTTTCTGGTTTAGACTGCTACTTTCACTATATAGGAAAATAAAAGATTGAACTATACTGGTAATTAATCATTTTTAAGCATCTATTATTTTAATCAATAAATACAATTACGAATAAAGAACCGTTTTCAATTTGACTATTGAGGTTGCTCTTTAGAAAGAAAGTCTCTTCAAAAAAGAAGAAAACCAGAAATGTCATTTCTCATATGTTAATTCCTAAATGATTAATACTATCTTTGCAGCTTATAATTGAAATCAATGAATATTAGAAACAGACAAATATTTAGAATTATTTTTGGTTCGGTCATTATCGGAGGGTCCATCTATGTTTCTTTTCGATATTTGTTCAAATCGCCACCATTTATAAAGATAATGGTCCTCATAGCATTGATTGCAATTATATATTTAACAGTAGATTACATCGTAAGAAAAGGTAAAAAAGACAGGTATGGAAACTAAACAAATGGTTAGGTATGTAGCAATAGGAGCGGTCGCTCTAATTGGAATAGTAATATTTTTAAATTCGTGGGTAGATGTTGAACCAGGTGAACGAGGATTCGTTTTTAAACCTTTTAACTCTCCGAGTATCGATGAAAATGATGTCTATATGGAAGGAACATATTTCATTCTTCCATGGAACAAAATGATTAATTACGAGGTAGTAAACAAATCAAAGCAATACGTTCAAAAAGTAATGGACCTTAACGGTACAGACGTAACTGTAGAGGTTTCTGTGAATTACAACGTAATCCCAACTCAAGTAGCAAACTTACACATGAAGCACCGTGAAAACTACACGATCTTCATTGATGACAAGTCAAAAGGAGCGATTAAAGATGTTATTGGACGTTACACCTATGAGCAAGTTTACTCTTCAAAAAGAGAGGCTTTAGAAGGAGAAATAGAAGCAATTCTTGAAAGAGATTTTGACGGTAACTTCCTAAACTTAAACTATGTTGAGATTGCAGATGTAAATCTTCCAGAAAACATTGCTGCTCAAATTGAAGAGAAAGAAACACAAAAACAAAGAAACCTTACCGCTAAGGAAAAGCAAAAGGAGCAAGAATACTTAGCAAATGCTAGAATTGAAAAAGCAAGAGGAGACTCATCATTGATTGTTTCTGCAAAGTTTAAAGCAGAAGCAATTCGATTAGAGGCTGAGCAAATCTCTAAGAACCCACAATACATTGAATTGAAGAAATGGGAAAAATGGGATGGAATCGGATCTCCTTATGGAGGAAACAATGTTTTTGGAGACAAATCAATTTCAATACTGAAGTCAAACTAATATTGTCAAGACATTAAGTTAGAATATTCTAATGAATATATATTATATAAAAACGATCTACCTTGTAGGTCGTTTTTTTTATGTCTAAACTTTTCAAAGTCACAACTGTTACACATATACTTATTGCTAACAATTACTTTTACCTTAAATAATCGCTATTTTTATAGTATGAATGAATACATAGATTTATTTGTTAGGACGTATACAAACTACGCGAATTACCTTTGGAAAACGATTAAGAATCCTTTCCCAGAAGGAGACTTTAACTTCTTTTACTTCGTAATTGCTATCTCTTTAGTAGTTTGGGGACTGGAGTTAATCGCTCCGTGGAGAAAAGATCAAAAAGCATTCAGAAAAGACTTTTGGCTAGATGGATTCTATATGTTTTTCAACTTTTTCATCTTTAACCTCCTCCTTTATATTGCTTTGTCTTCTGTAACCGTTGAGCTGCTCAATAATTTACTTGCACCTATAGGTTATCAAGGCGGACATTTAATTGATTTATCTAAATTACACTGGGGATTACAACTCTTCTTATTTTTCATTATAGCAGATTTCGTACAGTGGTGCGTTCATGTGATGTTACACCGTGTCCCTTTCCTTTGGAAAATACATAAAGTACATCATTCGGTTAAAGAAATGGGGTTTGCGGCACATATGCGCTATCATTTTGGAGAAACTTTCGTCTACAATTCAATCAAATACATTTCCCTTTCAATGATCTTCGGATTCCAATTAGAAATGGCCTTTATCGTTTATTCATTCTCTATTGCCATTGGACACTTAAACCACGCAAATTTAGGTTGGGATTATGGTCCATTAAAGTATATTCTGAACAATCCTAAAATGCACATTTGGCACCATTCAAAAGAACTGCCTAAAGAACATCCGTATGGAATGAACTATGGAATTTCCTTAAGTATTTGGGATTATATATTTGGAACCAATTACATCCCTTATGATGGTCGAGATATTGAATTAGGCTTTCATGATGATGAAAATTATGCTCCTGGATTTTTTCAGCAATTAATCGCACCCTTTCGAAAAGAAAAATAGAGTCTGCTAGGGAAGTTCAAAAGCCTAAAAGTTAATAATATCATGAAAAAGAAAAGTAACAATATCGTTTTAGCATTAATCGCTTCATTGACTTTAGGTCTAGCACCTTTTTTACCCGAACCTCATCTTTTTGGAAAGATAAAATGGGTCTTGGGTGGAGCAAACGGAATGGAACCTATGGATTGGTTTGACTTAGTAATGCATGGCGCACCTTGGGTGTGGTTGATTGTAGAAATCGTGAGACTTGCGTTGAGTAAGAAAAAAAGTCCTTCAAATAACACTTTATAAAACAAAGAGCTCCAACATTACTGTCGAAGCTCTTTTAATCTCAATACTCTCCCTCACTACTGTGAAAGATTTCAAGCTTTCATTACTATCCTTTTTGAAGTAACTTTTTCAAGCTCACTTTCTCTTCAATAATATCATGTAAATCTGCAATTGCAACACGCTCTTGCTTCATCGTATCTCTATCTCTAATTGTCACTGTATTGTCTTCTAAAGACTGGTGATCAACAGTAACATGGAATGGAGTTCCAATCGCATCTTGACGACGGTAACGCTTACCAATTGAATCCTTATCATCGTACTGACAGTTGAAATCAAATTTCAAATCATCAATAATTGCTCTTGCTTTCTCTGGTAATCCATCTTTTCTTGTCAATGGCATTACTGCAACTTTATATGGCGCTAAAGCTGGAGGAATAGACAATACAACTCTTTCTGAACCATCCTCTAATGTTTCATTCTTCAATGAAGCACTAAAAACAGCCAAGAATAAACGGTCCAATCCTACAGAAGTTTCAACTACATAAGGAATGTAGCTTTTATTTAATTCAGGATCAAAGAATTGTAACTTCTTACCCGAATGCTTCTCGTGTGCTTTAAGGTCAAAATCAGTTCTTGAGTGAATTCCTTCAAGCTCTTTAAAGCCCATTGGGAAATTAAACTCAATATCCGAAGCAGCGTTAGCATAATGCGCTAAATTAATGTGGTCGTGATCTCTATAAAACTCATCACCAAGACCCAATGCTTTATGCCATCTGTTTCTTTTCTCTTTCCAGTGTTCGTACCATTTAAGCTCCTCTCCTGGACGCACAAAGTATTGCATTTCCATTTGTTCGAACTCTCTCATTCGGAAAACAAATTGACGCGCAACAATCTCGTTACGGAACGCCTTTCCAATTTGAGCAATTCCAAAAGGGATTCTCATTCTACCTGACTTCTGAACATTCAAGAAGTTTACAAAAATACCTTGAGCCGTTTCAGGACGCAAGTAAATTTTCGAAGCATCTCCAGCAACAGAACCTAATTCAGTAGAGAACATTAAGTTGAATTGACGTACCTCGGTCCAGTTTTTAGAACCAGAAACAGGACAAGCAATCCCCAATTCATCAATCATTGATTTAAATCCAACCAAGTCGTCATTCTTGAAAATCTCTTCAAGTTGCGCCTCTAATTTATCAATGGTATCTTGATTTCTTTTTACATTTGGATTCGTAGCTAAGAATTGAACTTCATCGAAGTCATCGCCGAAACGTTTCTTTCCTTTCTCAACATCTTTAACTATTTTCTCACGGTATTTCTCAATGTATTCTTCTACAAGAACATCCGCACGGTAACGTTTTTTAGAATCTTTATTATCGATCATTGGATCGTTGAATGCCTCTGTATGTCCTGAAGCCTCCCATGTCTTAGGGTGCATAAAAATCGATGCATCCAAACCAACGATCTCTTCATTCATCTGAACCATTGCAGTCCACCAATAACGTTTGATGTTGTTTTTTAACTCAACACCTAATTGGCCATAATCATATGTTGCCGATAACCCATCATATATCTCTGAAGATGGAAATACATACCCATACTCTTTAGCGTGGGAAATAACCTCTTTTAGCTTGTCTTCACTCTTTTTCATGGGGCAAATTTAAACAATTTTTAGACAATTACGAAGAGGCATTTATCAATTAAATTAGGAAGTGACTTATAGGTTTAAAATTGGAAGATGCATATTCTATTTCCCCGATAGTTTTATATATTAGTATTTGCATTTATCACAAAGTAATATGATGAAAATTAAATACACTAAAGAACGATTAAAAGTAAGCTTGAGAATGGGGTGGATTTTTATATGTATTGGAATCATTTTCTTATTGCTATCATTTATAAATAGCGATTGGAAAGGCATTCCACTTTTCGCTATCGGCATAGGAGAAATTGGCGCAGCTTTATTTTCGTTTTTTATACACTACTTTCAAAACAAAAATCAATACCTCTCAATAGAAAACGGTAAATTGACCAAGCACACTCTTTTTCCTAAAACAACTAAATTGGTTGATGTGAAATCCATTAAAGAGTTCGCCGGGGACATTAAATTAATATCGAAAAATGGAGAGTTCATTATTGACACTCAAATTATCGATCCGAATTCATTAGTAGCGTTGAAAAAAGAATTAAATGAATTAAAACTTGAGAAGCCCCTACACATATAAAGCCGACAGTTTTCCTTTAAAGCATATGAGTTTAATGGGCCTATATCCGCCTACAATTTCAATTTGTCTTATAACTTTTCAAGCTGCTAAAACAGTGTAAGAGCTTATTTCAATCGCTTCACACTGTTAAGCATTTTAATCAAGTTATCGCACCAAGATTTTCATTTTCGTCGGGGCAACGAATGAACAACATTTATGAATTCTATAAAAAGTTACTCCCTTACCAATAATTTCGGTTCTAAAAAGTCCAACATGGCATACCTTACGCCTTCTCTACCAAATCCAGAGTCTTTAATTCCACCATACGGCATATCATCTACACGAAAAGTAGTTGATTGATTATGAATAAGACTCCCCACATTTAAATGTTTAAACACATGGTTTCTCACCTCAATACTATCTGTAAAAACTGAAGCCTGTAATCCCCATCGGCAATCATTCACTTCTGAAATTGCTTCATCAATGGAAGAGATTGATTCAATGATCACCACTGGACCAAAAACCTCTTCATCCCTTACTTTCTGACCTTTTTCAACGTTGGTCAACACCGTTGGAGCATAAAAAGAACCTACTCTACTTCCACCAACTACACATTCTGCTCCAGCTGTTATCGCTTCGTTCACCCACTGCTCGACGCGTTTCGCATTATCCTCATCAATCATAATCCCAAACTCTGTTGAAGGATCCATTGGATCTCCAATTTCCAATTGTTCAACTCCAGCGACATATGCATTTACAAAATCATCCATTAAAGATTCGTGGACATAAATTCGTTGGGTATGAATACACACTTGACCAGAATAAGCAAAGCCACCGATCAATAATTCATCAACGGCTAATTTTAGATTTGCATCTTGTGCAATAATGGCCGCTGCATTCCCTCCCAACTCCAAAACAACATGTTTTTTCCCCACCTTTGCTTTCATTGCCCAACCCACATCAGGTGATCCCGTAAATGAAAGCACATCAACATCAGGATGCATAACAAGCTCATCTCCTAACTCTCTTGAACAATGAATCAATTCAAAACCGCCTTTAGGAAGTTTAGTTTTAAGGATGATTTTATTGAGTAGCTCCATTGTGAGTGGAGTTTTACTTGATGGTTTTAACAGAATAGGACAACCTGCAGCAATCGCCGGAGCAATTTTATGTGCGGCAAGATTTATCGGAAAATTAAATGGAGAAATACCAAAAATCACTCCTCGTGGGAAATAAACGACTTCTCCCTTCAGGTTACGTCCGTTTTCTGTTGCATCGATATCAAACAATTCATGAGGAAGACGTTTACACTCTTCTGCTGCAACAATAAAAGTTTGAATTGCTCTATTGACTTCACCTTTCGCATAAACATAAGGTTTTCCGCTTTCTTGAACAATTGTTTTTACGAACGATTCAAAATCAGCTTGTATCCCTTCTACAATCTGAAGTAGAATTGCTGATTTGTCCCCAGAGGAAAGCTCACGCAGTTTGGACTTTGCCTGAATTGCATGGTCTAACTTTTGAAAAACTTGTTTTTGATTGAGCAAAGTGATTTCATCAATCACTTTATTATTGAATGGATTTATAACTTTCATGTCCTGAAAATATCAATTCAAAACAAGAAAATCAAGAAAAAGTAATGATAAACGATTTTTAATTGATCAAGCGACTGAACAACTTAGTTAAATTTGGGAAAGTAACTTTTGGAATAGAGGTTTCAACGGATACTGTCCTGTTCAATTTATGTTTTTGCCTCCTCTCAGAAGTTTCGTCAATATAAACAACAGTAGACTCGGTAACTTTTATAAGTTTTGCAGAATACCTCATTTCTGCTAAACCACCAATTACATGTATCATTTTTTCAGTAGTTGTTTTATTAATGTCGAAGTAAACTTTAATGTCACTTACAGGATTCTCCTCATTAAAAACAACTTCTACCTCGGATACTCCACCAGCTTCATATAAACCTTTCCTAATCGCTGCTCCACATCCTTTTTGGCACATCATTCCTTCAACTTCAAATACGGCAACATGAGTTGGCCTCACAGTAACGTCCTCATCAACAACACCTGTGGGTTGATCAGAGGATTCACACCCTAAAATTAAGAAGACCAAAATAAGGGGTAAGAAAAGTTGTTTCATACTTAACGATTTTTATCAAAAATAAGAAAACATAAATTATAGACCTAATGAACAATTGAAAAAATATTAGAAGTGTTAGTTTTGCAAAATGAAATCAAGCTATAAGTACGCAGGTATACTAATTATTTTGGCAATTGTTTGGGGAAGCTCTTTCATATTAATGAAAAGAGGAATGTTTGATAGGGATACAGGTGCTGATGTTTTCAATAGTAACCAGGTGGGTGCTATGCGTATGCTTTTCGCATCAATTGTTTTACTTCCTATAGGATTAAGGTCACTAAAGATTATTAGTTCTTTTAAAATTGGAATCAGTTTAGCTATAGTATCATTGGCTGGTAGTTTTATTCCTGCATTTCTATTCACTTATGCAGAAACTGGAATAAGCTCTGGATATGCAGGCATGCTCAACAGCACTACACCAATTTTGACAGTAATAATTGGCACTTTACTTTTCAGGCAAAAGTTAATTAGAACACAAATTATAGGAGTACTTATTGGTACATTTGGAATTATAACTTTGGTAAACGGAGTTACTCTTGTTGACACTTCAGGAAACTTCAAGCATGTATTCGCAGTGATTTTCGCGACGCTATGCTATGCCTTAAGCACAAATACAATTCGTTATAACTTAAGTCATCTTCCTCCTTTAAGAGTGACTTCTGTAGCTTTTGTTTTCGCATTCTTGCCTGCAGTTATTCTTTTCTTTTACTTTGACACCCCATCAACTATTATACATAACGAATATGCAGGTAAAGCAATCGTTTACATCCTTATTTTAGCGATCCTAGGAACAGCATTATCCGTAATCTTATTCAATTACCTGATCAATAAAACCTCTGCACTTTATGCAAGTAGCGTTACCTACATTATTCCTATAGTTGCTGTTTTTATGGGCTTTATAGATGGAGAGGCGATAAGTCCAGTTCAGGTTTTCGCTATGCTAATTATTTTGACGGGTATATTTATTGCCAATAGGGTAAATAGAGTGAAAAATATAAACTAAAAAAAGAACACATCACTTCTTACTCTTGTTCCACCATAAATCTGAGTACTTCTAATTTATCAAGTATACATATGTAACAAAAACCAATTCAATAAATGAATCGAATCTTTTAACCAAAATAAAATTGGAAACAGAGAATGTTTTTTGTTTTATTAACTAATAATCAATAGTTTTGCCACAGAGCGCTAATTTAGCTTCAATATTTTGATTAAAAACGATTAAAAAAACACTTATGAAAAAATTAACCTTGCTTTTTACTAGCCTATTTTTGTTGAGCACATTTTCTTTCTCACAAAATGGCAGTGAAACTTATACTGGATGTGAAGACGATGGCTACTCAGTAGATGTGAATGGAACAACTTACGATGAAAGTAACCCAACAGGAACAGAAACCATTACTGGAGGCGCTGTAGACAATAGCGACAGTACAGTTGTAATTAACTTAGAGTTTCTCCCAGCTACAACTGCAACAATTAATGTAAGCGCATGTAATACCTACACAACTCCAAGTGGTGATTCTACATATACAATAACTGGAACATACAACGACACTATTCCAAACGCTGCTAATTGTGACAGTATCATAACAATCAATTTAACAATTGAAACAGCAACATCAGATACAGTAACAGTTTCCGCATGTGATAGCTATGTAAGTGTAAGTGGAAACTACACATGGACAACTGATGGAGTATACAACGACACTATTCCAAACGCAGTTGGCTGCGATAGTATTATAGTTACCAACTTAACCATCTTAAATTCTACAGCTGACACAATTACTGTTAATGCTTGTAATACTTACACAACTCCAAGTGGTGATTCTACTTATACAATAGCCGGAATATACAACGACACTATTCCAAACGCTGCAGGTTGTGACAGTATCCTAACAATCAATTTATCAATTGGAACAATCGCAACAACAGATACAGTTACTGTCTCTGCATGTGATAGCTATGTAAGTGTGAGTGGAAACTACACATGGACAACTGATGGAACATACAACGACACTATTCCAAACGCAGTTGGCTGCGACAGT
>Ga0079223_10000273_pt1 | contig 24184 bp, 21 predicted proteins | sample Stecom2011_FD_75072 | JGI IMG/M metagenome (GOLD analysis project Ga0079223, IMG submission 75072) | Agricultural soil microbial communities from Utah to study Nitrogen management - Steer compost 2011 | ecosystem: Environmental > Terrestrial > Soil > Agricultural land | place: USA: Utah...
ATGATCATAGCTGGCAAGCTCCATCCGTTTTGTCTCCTGCGGGTCGCTGCGGTAAAAGGATCCGTGAATCTTATGGCGCACCAGAATGTCTTTGGCTACCCTTAGTTCATATCCGGCCTTGCGGACCCGTAAGGACAGGTCAAAATCGTCGGCCCCCAAAACCAGCTCCTCATCAAGGTAGCCGACGGTCTTCAATAAGCGGCGATCAAAGAGGAGGAGACAACCAATGAGAAATTTCGCTCGTTCCGACCGCAATCTGTAGAGACGGGACAATTTCTTATCTGCGGATTCCAGATTTTCCAAGGCGGGCAGGGGTCCCGCCCACTGCCGGCCACCGATTCCGCTGCTCCTTGGGGCGACAACCAGTGTTTTTGCATTGTTCTTCAAATGCCAGACCAAGCGAGCCAACCAGTTGGGGGGAACGATAATATCAGGGTTCATGGTGACCAGGATTTCCCCGTCACTGATGCTTAATCCCCGGTTACAGGCTGCGGAGAATCCCTCGTTGGTCTCGTTAAAAACAGTCTTAATGCGTTTGTTTTCCAGATTTTTTAGATAGTCTACGGAATCGTCTGTGGAGGCATTATCTACAATGATTAAATCAAAAGGCAGGCGCGTGTTGTTTAGAAGCGAGGCTACACAGGTCTCTAAATCGGGGCGGGAATTGTAGTTAACCACGATTATACTAGATTTACACTTCATCGGGTAACCTCCAGTCTTTCTCCGGTCCATTTCTTAAGTACCGGGTGGGGATCTAGGATTGACGCATAGTGTTCCTGCGGGCAGAACACGCCTTCCGGATCCGCCTGGATGTAGCGGTCGTATTTTCCCCAGTGTTCTCCGCGGTCGGCGTATCCGAAATGCAACAGCCGTACTTTTGTCGTCACGGACGGGTTTTCATAAGCCTCTACGGGGAAGCGGCCACAGTGCAGTCTGCGTTGTGCCCAATGGTAAACCCGGTCTTTTTTCGGCCTGAATAAACAGGCTGTGGGATAGAGTAAAGGGTTCCACATCCCGTCGATCCGATAGTGTTCAAGACTTCCCCAAAAATGACAGACAGGAAGACGGATCAGGCTTTTTGCTGTTTTCTCTATAAATTCCTTTTTCAACTTGGATTCAGGGTATTCGTCGGCGTCCAACGCCAAAACCCAGGTGGGGTTTAATTCCATAGTCATCCCCCATAACATACTGCGAAAAGCAGCCTCATCCCTGAGAAATAAAGGTTTGGCCAAACGGTGGTAACGGATCACTCGCGGGTGGGAGCGGCAGAGAGTGGGAGTATCGTCTGTTGATGCATCATCAAGGATGACAATGCCCGAGACCAAGGAGGAAATATTCTTTAGGACAGTGGAAAGGTAACGTTTAGCTTCATTTCTAACCGGGATCATGGCCAGGAGAAAAGGGTTTGTAGTTTGCAGCATGCCACCACCCCATTTTAAAACGAATTGAGTTTGGGTCCCCATTTTTTTTCAAACAAATCTTGACTGTTTTTAAAGTAGGAACTTAATCTGCTTCGATTGCGGCAACTACCGTTATATCTGTGTATTACCTTGCTCTGTGGGCAATAGATGACTTTGTACCCGTGGAAGCGTGCATTGTAACAGTAGTCGGTCTCTTCAAAGTAGTGAAAGTAGTTTTCATCAAAGTAGCCAAGTATGGATAGAAGTTTGCGTTTAATTCCCATGCAGGCGCCGCAGATACTGATACAATCTGTATACTCACCATACCGATGTGGTTCATCCGGTTCTCCCCATCCACGGAGCACAGGATGGGCATTGGTTCCCACTACTCCTACGCCCACCAGAAATCCCTGAGGGTTTACCAGTCTGGGACCGACTACCGCCACCTGCGGGGAGTTTAGGGTCTTGATCATCGGCTCCAACCAACCGGCGGTAACCAGCGTATCACAGTTCAGGAGAATGATGTTTGCGCCTTTTCCACTCCTGATCCCTTGGTTGCAGGCTGTGCCATACCCTTTGTTTTTCGTATTAAAGATTGCCGTGATCCCTTGTAAACCACGTATATACTGTGCGCTCCCGTCTGTACTGGCGTTATCTACAATGATCAGGCGATAATGACTGGTTCGAGGTTGGGATAGGGTGTTTTTTTTGATACTGTCTATACATTCAGCCAGATAATCCCGGGCGTTAAAACTAACAATGATTATGTCCGTTGAGCATTCCAAGGAAAAGCCCCTCCTGCTTATGGGTTTTTGATTTTTACCCAGAAGTAATAGCTAATTAAAGCAGTCACTTTGGACTGATGAGCGCCATTTGACAAAGACGTCAACTTCTGAACCTGGTAAAAGTGGAAAACTATCTGCTGAAGAGGGTTAATTTCTAAGCGGGTTATAATTCCAATAAGGAATTAGGCCCCATGATTAGGCGCAGGGGAGATCTGAATTTTTCCAGGTGTTTATGTAGATGTAAGTGTGCGGACAACCTAGAATCTTCCCCCAGAATACTTTCATTGAGAAAGAGGTTTTCTACCCGGCAGTCGGAGAGAAGAATTGACATTTTCACTTCTGTATGGGAGAGGTGTACCCGGTCCCCTACGGACAGGAAAGGACCAAGGACAGCGTCTTTAACGTGGCAGTCAGCGCCGATGCAGACCGGACCTTTAATCCAACAGTTTTCAATTACTGAATTCTTACCGAGCCGGATTACTCCAGTATAGTGGGAGCTGATCACCTTTCCTTGGATCTGTGGTTTAATCTGTTTTAACAAAATTCTGTTGGCATTTAGTAGTTCAACCGGAGAACCCGTGTCTTTCCACCAACCTTTTAGTCTCCTGTAGTTTACGATTTTACCTCGATTGATCAGGTCCTGAATGGCGTCAGTGATTTCTAGTTCACCACGGGCGGAAGGGGATATATTACGCACCGAGGCGTGGATTTCCGGAGAGAAGAAATAGGCGCCAACCAGCGCTAGATTACTTTGTGGTTCCGTCGGTTTCTCGACCACCCTGATTACCCTGTCTCTTTCTACCTCTGCCACGCCGAAAGCAGAAGGGTTTTTTACTTTACGGACCAGGACCATACCGTCGGAGCAACCTGCTGCCCTGGTCTTAAGAAATTCCTTAATGGAGTGGGATAAAGGTTCTTCCAGCAGATTGTCGCCTAAGTACATGAGGAAAGGCTCCTCCCCTAAAGCGTCTTTGGCGATTAAGACAGCGTGAGCCAGGCCCAGGGGTTGAGACTGTTCGATGTATTGAATATTCAGTCCCCAGTTTTCACCCGTTCCAAGGGCGTCTTGGATTTGTTTTCCAGCTGGGCCGACCACGATCACCACATCGTGGATGGGGGAGTCGGCCAAATAATCCAGGATATAAAAGAGAATGGGCTTATTGACCAGAGGAAAAAGTTGTTTGGGTCTGGTGTGGGTAAAAGGACGGAGCCTGATTCCTTCTCCGCCGCAAAGCAAAAGAGCTTTCAAGATGAATCCTTCCTTTAAGCAAGAAGTAACGATGAGCGACGAGCCACAGGCTACAAGCAAACACGAGAAACAACCGAAGGCAGGCAAAAGAAACGAGCGACGAGTCACGAGCGACGAGACACTTCAGTATATGCAAGAGACACAGATTTTGTTTTCGGGTGTAGCGGGTATTTTTTTGTGAGGGGAAACTCATAATAAAAGCAGATTAATAAACGGAGGAAAGAGTTTGAAACAGATTATGCGCTCTGCAAAACCTGAAACCTATTTCTCTTCAGAACTACCTGGAGAAGAAGAGGAGAATACGGATGCCGCCGGTACGGAACCTAATCGTCCGGCTACCCGTAGACAAAGAGTAACCCTGCAGAGTCTGAAACAACTCGGTCAGATGAGTCCCCCTTCGCAACCTGGTTCGAGCATCCACTGTATGGTGATAGTGGGCCAGATTGAGGGACATATGATCCTGCCGAATAAGAATAAGACCACCAAGTACGAACACTTGATTCCGCAGTTGGTAGCGATTGAACAAAATCCGAATATCAAAGGATTGCTGATTATCCTGAATACGGTCGGCGGGGATGTGGAAGCCGGGTTGGCCATTGCGGAGATGATTGAAAGTATCTCCAAGGCCACGGTCTCCTTGGTTCTGGGCGGAGGTCACTCCATCGGAGTGCCGATTGCCACAGCTGCGGATTATTCTTATATTGCGGAGACCGCCACTATGACGATTCACCCTATTAGGTTGACTGGATTGGTGATCGGGGTGCCTCAGACCTATGAGTATCTAGAGAAGATGCAGGACAGGGTGATTAAGTTTATCACCAGGCACTCCCGTGTCGCTGAGGAGCGGGTGAGAGAGTTGATGTTCCGTACCGGAGACCTTGTGCGGGACGTAGGCACAGTTCTCGTGGGGAAGGATGCGGTTAATGAGGGAATCATTGATGCGGTAGGCGGGGTGAACACCGCCTTGGCCAAGTTAAAGGAGTTGGTTGCGGAACAAGAAAAGTCGCGTTCGCCAGCGCGTTCGAGTGTTGGAAAGAGAAAATCAAAGAAAACCAAGAACGTGGAGAGCCCCCAGAGTAAGGAATAGGAGGGCGCTGGGATAAGCCAGGGCAAGCGAGGGGAGATAATGAATTTGGGAGAAGAGTTGTAGGGAGGTGATAAATCATACTGTACTCGATTTACCCCCCCGAGGTAGTAATGGATGAAGAGGGGACCGGTCCGGCGGGAGACGGGGGGTTAATGGAAGTTGAGATCGAGGGTAAACGGGTTTTTTTCACCCCGGAGGGGCCGGGTCAAGGGAAAATAGTACGCATGCTCAGCACCGATCCCCAGGACTATATGGACCCGCGATTTGATCCAGGGAATATGATGTTTTGGTTAAATCCAGATTAAAACCTCTTTTAAAGGGGTTTTTTTATTTATAATGAACAATGTTTAAGGAAGGAGATCGATCGGGTTACACGAATAAAATATAATTGAATGTAAAATTACACCAGTGTGGGGGCGTTAATGGAGGTCAGGCATGAAAATATTGACACAGGAATTATTTTTCGGACTGGTGGGAGGCTTGGGTTTTTTCCTTTTGGGGTTATCCTTAATGGGGCAGGGGTTTCAGCGGATTGCCGGGCACAAAATCCGGCGGTTTTTGGAATCAACAGAAAATCTGTTCGTGGCGGTGCTGGCCGGTTTGCTCTTGACTGTAGTGCTGCAAGACGGAGGGGCGGCGATGATTTTAGTCCTTGGCCTGCTGGGCTCCGGATTGCTCCGCTTTAAGCAGGCCGTCAGTATAATGTTCGGCATAAACCTGGGGATCACTCTCATCGTCCAAGTAATCGCCTTTCGTCTGGACAATTATCCCCTACTTGCCGTTGGCTTGGGGTTTTTGCTTTATTCCTTCGCCAAGCGTAGAATTACCCGTTATTTAGGTCAGACCATTCTCGGGTTTGGGCTGGTCTTTACCGGCTTGAATATTTTTACTTCTGTTATGGAGCCTTTAGCCGGGAATATTATGGTCCAAGGGGCCATTGCCCGGGTTGCCGATGTTCCCTGGGCGGGTTATTTATTTGGCGCCTTTACTTCATCTTTGGTTCAGAGTAATACGGCGGCGATCGGTTTATTACAGACTTTCGCCAGACAACCTATAATCGTGGAGGGAATGCGGACAGCGCTCTTGCCGCTCAGTACGACTCTGCCTTTTGTCTTCGGAACAAACCTGGGTGTTTGTACTACCGCAGCCCTTGTCTCCTTAAAATGCGGCGCCCAGGCCAAAAGAGCGGTCTTGGCCCAGTATCTGTTTAATCTGGCCACTTTTGGTTTGGTCTTACTGGTTTTGGCTCCTTTTACCAATTTGGTCCATTGGCTGACCAACCTATTCTGGAGTTTCGGTGTCTTCCTCAGAGAACTTGTCTTTCTCCTCCCACCCGGATTTTTTCCACAAGAGGCGGAGGTGATCTCCAGACAGATTGCCATAGGCCATACCCTTTTTAATCTCTTACTTGTTCTACTCTGGTTGCCTTTGTTGAACCTCGTTCATCAGCTAACTCGCCGGTTCTTCAATGACCAGGAAAACAAGGGCAAAGAGATAAACCAGAGGTTTTTGAATTACGACATGTTGCATACTCCCTCCGTGGCTTTACGTTTGGCCAGCAAAGAGATATTGGGCATGGCTGAGCTTACCTTGGAGATGCTAAACTTAGCCCAGACGGCTTTTGTCAAGGGACATGCTCTCTCCGCCCGTGAGGTGGAGAAGAAAGAAGAATTAGTAGATGATTTTCAGGAGAAGATTACCCTTTACCTTTCCACCCTACTCTCCAGGAGTCTGCTCAATCCAGCGGAATCTCAGTATTTAACCGGGCTGATGCATATGGTTAATGACGTGGAGAGGATCGCCGACCACGCCAACAATATTGCCGAGGCGGCGGATGCCAAGATCGACGAGAAGTTACCCTTCTCTGAACTCGCCGTCAACGAATTAGCTCTCTTGTATGGTAAAGTAACAGCCATTTGTAAAAAAGCCTTCACCGCCTTAGCCGAGGAAGACAGTTTCCTGGCCAAGCAGGTTTTGGAGAGAGAAGAGGTAATTGATAAACTTCAGGAAGAGATGCGGCAGAATCATATCAACCGGCTTAACCAGGGAAAATGCTGGCCAGGGTCGGGTATTATTTATGTAGAGATCATCGCCAACTTGGAGCGGGTAGCGGATCACGCCACCAATATCGCACAGATGGTCTTAAAGGCAAAGGAGGTTATCTAATGCCTCAACTCAAGAGTTTTTTTCGTTTTTCCAAGAAACCAAGGAGGCGGGTACAGAGAAAAAGACCGGAGCCCAGCCCGCGGGTGAAAGAATTAAGAAGAGAAATTACTGGAATCTTACTGATCGGGTTAGCTGTTCTGACTATACTGGCGCAGGTTCTAGAGGAAACCGGGGCTTTTGGGGAGGCGGTTCGCCGGGCGTTGTTGGTCATTACCGGGGTCCGGGGTTCCTTCCTGCTCTCGGTGTTATTGGCGGCATTAGGTATCCAGTTCATCAGGTATCCGCGTAAAGTAATTCTGTCTCATCGGTTTTTTGGATTTACCTTGTTTTGTCTATGGGGCGTTGTTCTAATGCATATGACGGCTGGCCTACCAGTGAATGAACCGACTCCCTTCGGGTATGAAGACGGCGGCGGGGTAATCGGTAGTATTTGTCTTTATGGATTGTATCGTGTTTTTTCTTTTTTTGGGACTCTGGTTGTCCTGGGACTTGTCTTATTAATCTCTTTCATTCTCATGCTGGAGGAACCCTTAATCGTCTTTATTAAAGATACATTTGGCCTTTTCCACGGGTTTGCCGGGAAGATGATGATGCGCTTCAAACGAAAGAATTCGACTCCTCCGGCAAAAAAAAGAGGCGCCCTGCAGCGCCGGACGCAGCAAGCCCAAGCTTCCTCCACTTCTGCGAGAAAGGGATCGAGTACGAGTACGCCTAGTGTGCCTATAGAACAGATTCTACCGGTCCGCCCGGTGAAGGAGAAGGAACCCGAGGAAGTGGTAATGATTGATATATCGGGAAGGAGCGGACAAAAACTCGGCCCGTACCAACTCCCCTCCATTGAACTACTGACCGAGCCTGCCCGTAAACGCGGGGGGAAGAATATTGATCAATCCGGGCAGCTCGAAGAGACACTGGCTTCTTTCGGTATAGAGGCCGCAGTGGTTGATGTTTTTCAGGGTCCGGTTATTACCAGGTATGACCTACATCCCGCGCCTGGAGTTAAAGTAAGTAGAATCGTAAATCTCGCCAATGATCTGGCCCTGGCCTTGGCGGCCAGAGGGTTGCGGATCGAAGCCCCCATTCCGGGGAAGGCGGCTATCGGAATCGAGGTGCCAAATAAAGAACCGCGGGTCGTAACCTTTCGGGAACTGGTGCGCACCAATAAATTTTGGAACACCGGTAAATTAGGGGTGGCCATGGGCGTTGATATCGCCGGGCGCCCTGTCATCGCCGACCTGGGGAAGATGCCTCACCTCTTAATTGCCGGAGCCACCGGTTCCGGAAAGAGTGTGTGTCTCAGCGCTTTGATCTTGAGTCTGTTGTATAAAGCCGCGCCCACGGAAGTGAAGTTAATCATGATCGACCCAAAGATGGTGGAATTATCGATCTATGACGGGATTCCGCACCTTTCCGCCCCGGTTGTCACTGAAGCCAAACGGGCCTCGGCCATACTCAAAGCGGTAGTGGACGAGATGGAGACGAGATATAAAACCTTTGCCGAACGCGGTGTGCGGGATCTGGAACGGTATAATCAGTCACTAAGAAAAGAAGAGGCGCCCATGCCATATGTAGTGGTAATCATCGATGAGCTGGCGGATTTGATGATGGTAGCCCCGGCCGATGTGGAGGACGCCATCTGTCGCTTGGCCCAGAAGGCCCGGGCCACGGGTATTCATTTAGTGGTGGCCACCCAAAGGCCGTCGGTGGATGTAATCACCGGTTTAATCAAGGCAAATATCCCCTCCAGAATCGCCTTTGCCGTTTCCTCACAGGTTGATTCCAGAACCATCCTGGATATGGCCGGCGCCGAACATTTATTGGGCCGGGGTGATATGCTTTATGCCCCGGTGGGTTCTTTAAAACCCCAGCGGCTCCAAGGCGCTTTGGTGCTGGACGAGGAGATCAAGGCCGTGACCGGCCATTGGAAGAGTCAAGGAAACCCAGACTACGTTGAGGCCTTTGTCCACGCCGAAGCCGCTCAGCAGGAGAAAAACCAGGCGGAAACCGATGATGCTCTCTTCTGGGAGGCCGTTAAGTTGGTGGTAGATTACGGACAGGCCTCAGCCTCGGTGCTTCAACGCCGGTTGCGTGTGGGATATACCAGAGCCGCCCGGTTGGTTGATATGATGGAGATGAAGGGTTTTGTCGGTCCCCATGAAGGAAGCAAACCGCGACAGGTCTTAATCACTGCTCAACAGCTCTCGGAGATAATGGGCAACGGCTAATCCAGTACTTTCCATGATCTAATTATTCAACGACGGCAGGGAATTCAAGTTAAAGCAAGAAATTGTTGTAATAGAGCTACCCTTAGCGCACGGGGGACGGGTATGAACCCAAGCTCACAGCATCAAGTCTACCCAAGGGGGACAGGAGAATGAAAACGCTCGGTAACTTATTGAAACAGGCAAGACTGGATCAACACTTCTCTTTAGAGGATATAAATCAAGTAACAAAGATCCGCCCGGATCATCTGAAAGCCATAGAAGAGGGAGAACTGCATAAACTACCGGGGCCGGTTTATACCAAGGGTTTTATCATGAACTACGCCCGCGCGGTGGGTCTGGACGAGCAGGAGATCCTGGAGAAGTATTATGCGCTAACCAAAGAAACTGTAGGGGAAGAAGGGGAAGACCAGGAAGTTTCCGCAGATGCGGTCAGCGCCGGTGGCGCTGTGGACCAATCCGGGAATGAGGGTTTCTCTGCGCGGCGCTCCATAAAACTATTGCAGAGAGAAAAAAAGCGTTCTTTTCGTGTGGGTTCTTTTGTAAAGACGCTTTTGGCCGCTTTAATTATAGCCGCCATCATTATCGGAATTCTCTTTTTTTTCAGGCAAACCGTTGACTCCTCCACCGCAGGAGAGCAAACTCACGAGCAGACCTTGAATGCGCTGGAGGATGCGGAGAAAGTAGGGGAAAAGGACCATACGGACTTGGAAATTTCCAACAACAGTGAAAACAAAGAAGCGGCGACGAAACAAAAGGTGACAGCCAAAAAAGAGAGACCGCCGGTCTTGAAAGCCGAAGCTAATTCTACTGTGTGGATTGGATTATATACGCAAGACATGGGTAAAATCATCTACGAAGGAACACTCGGGCCCCGGAGTGTCCGGGAATGGATCCTGACTGGGCCGGTAAAGATGAGAGTAGGGAACGCCGGAGGAGTAAACCTGTTCTTTCGCGGCGAGGAACTTGGGGCTCCCGGAAAAGAAGGGGAGACCAAAACTTTGGAGTTTTCCCCGAATCGGCAATGAGCAGATTCTATAGATCAAGATCAGAATGACTCTTGACGGGAAAGTTTTAGCTCCGGGTTTGAATGGTTATTTTTAAGCATTTAAGCGCTGATTAGGCGCTTTTTTTAACGCGTGTGTCTGGCGCCGTGCGGCTAACCCTCATGATCGCGAGTGAGCATACTTTTGGCCTCGCTTAAACTGGACATCGCTTAAACCCCGGGGTGAACTCGGATGCACCGAGTTTTTAAATGTATTTTAAAAAAAAGTAAAGAGGATAATTTGTAATTCAAGGCGAACTTTAGAATTGTTGACCGAATTTAGTAAAAGGTGAAGAACATGACCCAAATGAACAAAGAAGAAATTATTGCCGAGGTGAAGAGGAATAATGAGATCGTCTCTGTAATATCAGAGTATGTGATCTTAAAACAAAAAGGTCGATCCTATCTGGGTCTGTGTCCCTTTCATCAAGAAAAGACCCCCTCCTTTACGGTGAGTAGAGAAAAACAGCTTTATTACTGTTTTGGTTGCAGCGCCGGTGGTGATGTGCTTAGTTTCATTATGCATAAAGAGAATCTTAATTTCCCTCAAGCCTTACGCTTTTTGGCGGAGAGGGCCAACTTACAACTGAACCTGAATACACCGGAGACGCCGGATATGAAAAAAGCTCAACAAGAGCGGGAATGGGTTTTTCGCCTTCACCGGTTGGCGGCCGCCTATTATCAGCAGGTCTTAAAAACCCCTTCAGGGAAGAAGGCCCGGGAATACTTGGCACAAAGAGGGATTCGGCCGGAATCGGTTCACCGGTTTTTACTGGGATATGCCCCGCCCTCCTGGACCGGACTGGTGGAACTATTAAGAAAAAAGGGTGTTCCGCTCATGCACGGAGAAAAGGCCGGTCTGATCATCGGGGGAGGAGAGGGTTTTTATGATCGTTTCCGGGACAGACTGATCTTTCCGATTACGAACCCCCAGGGAAGGGTGGCGGCCTTTGGCGCCCGCATCATGGGGGAGGGCGGACCGAAATATCTGAATTCACCGGATACAGCTGTTTTTCATAAAGGAAGATATCTGTATGGACTGTACCAAGCCCGGGAAGGGATTAGGGCCAAGGGCATGGCTGTAATCGTAGAGGGATATTTAGATGTCATTCAGGCTCACCAGTCCGGCATAGAATATGTTGTAGCCTCTTTGGGCACGGCTTTGACCAGGAACCAGATAAAGACATTGAAACGGTATACGCAGAATGTGGTAATAGCCTATGATCCTGACTCCGCCGGACAGGCAGCGGCCCTTCGCGGGTTGGACTTACTACGCCAGGAAGGGGTGGGAGTCCGGGTGGCGCTTCTCCCGGGGGGAGATGATCCCGACGCGCTGATTAAAAAAGCGGGGCCGGAGGCTTTTGAAAAAAACATTACCGAGGCAAAAGACCTTTTCTCTTTTAAATTAGATTATCTTTTAGCCCATGAAGAACTCTGCACACCAGAAGACAAAGCCAAGGCCGTGAAGAAGGTTTTGCCCCTCTTGGCGGAAGTGGGAAGCATGGTAGCAAGAGAGACATACATTAAAACGGTGGCCGAGACGATCGGTGTTTCTGAAGACGCCATCTACGGGGAATGGCGTATGTACTGGGATAATTTAAGGAAAAATAAGCAACGATTGGATATTAAAAACGCCTTGAGGCATACTAAAGAGCAAAACAATACTATGGGTGATATAACCGTTTTTTCTAATAATAAAGGTGAAACAATAAATTTTCAACTGGAAAGACAACTTTTAAGAGGCTGTTTGCAGGAAAAAAATAATTTAGAGCGAATAAAAGAAGCGTTATACGGCATAGAATGGCACAACCCTCAATATAAGGCGTTATTTGAGAACCTCTTGTCCCTGGCCGCTTCGAGTCAAGATTGGCCGCCGGCGGAGAGCGCTGTTCCTTTAGAAATGCGGTCGTTTTTTACGGAGATCTTAGCGGAAGCGGAATTAACTGTTTTACAGGTTGATCTGAAGGGCTGTTGCCAGCAGATTAAAAAAAATCGTTTAATCAAACAGATTCAAGAAATACAAAATGAGGTAGCAGTAACTACTGAAGAAAAAGAAGGAGTTCACCTTTCTTCCGAGGAATTACAAGAAAAATTGGTCCTATTAAATCAATTACACAAACAATTAAGGGAAGAATTTCCTTCGTTTTCAGGTTTAATATAGATTTGTCATTTTACCGAACGCAGAGGGCGAAATTTCCGGTTTTCTCTGGGAAGGATGATTTTTAAGTGAGCAAAGAAAAAGAGGTTAATGCGTACTTGCGCGAGAAAGAGGCAAAAGTGATAAAAGATCAGGAGAAAGAACAGAGCCAAACGAGAGAGAAGAATACGAAGAAGGCCGCTGCGCTTAAAGAGGCGCTCGCGATCGCCAGAAAAAAGGCACGGTCACTTATAAGGAGATCATGGACCTCTTTGAACACGTTGATCTTTCCGCCGAGGAAATCGACGAGGTGTATGAGGCTTTGACCTCAAAGGGAATAGAAATTGTTGCCGAAAATGAGGAAGATGATCCCGATGAGGAGCTCTCTCAAGAGGAAACGCCTGAATTGGACATTAGTATTCCCGAAGGGATCTCCCTGGATGATCCGGTTCGGATGTACTTGAAAGAAATCGGTCGCGTTCCCCTACTTTCCGCAGAGGAAGAGATTGAGTTGGCCAGGAGGGCCAAGAACGGTGAAGAGATAGCTAAACGCCGCTTAGCTGAGGCCAACCTCCGTTTGGTAGTGAGTATTGCCAAGCGCTATGTAGGGCGGGGGATGCTCTTTTTGGACCTGATTCAAGAGGGCAATCTCGGGCTAATCAAGGCCGTGGAGAAGTTCGACCACAGAAAAGGGTTTAAGTTTAGTACCTATGCCACATGGTGGATTCGACAGGCGATTACGAGAGCAATCGCTGATCAGGCCAGAACAATTCGTATTCCCGTGCACATGGTGGAGACGATCAATAAACTGATTCGCGTTTCCCGCCAACTCTTGCAGGCCTTAGGGAGAGAACCCTCGGCCGAGGAGATTGCAGAGGAGATGGGGATGCCGGTGGAAAGGGTTCGGGAGATCATTAAGATCGCGCAAGAGCCGGTATCTTTAGAGACGCCCATCGGCGAAGAAGAAGACAGTCATCTGGGGGATTTTATAGAGGATCAGGATGCGCCTGCTCCGGCGGAAGCCGCTTCCTTCCGTCTCTTGAAAGAGCAGTTGGAAGATGTGCTTGATACCTTGACCCAAAGGGAAGAAAGGGTCCTACGCCTGCGGTTTGGGTTGGAAGACGGCCGGGCGCGAACCTTGGAAGAGGTTGGTCAGGTCTTTGGCGTAACCAGAGAACGTATCCGGCAGATTGAAGCGAAAGCCCTGCGGAAATTGCGTCATCCCAGCAGAAGTAAGAAACTCAAGGATTTTCTGGAATAATTCAACCCTATGCCCGCCGAGGCGGGGTATGAAACTTATTTTTTTAAAAACTCCATTGAGGTTAACCATAGATCATTGCTGCTAGAACCCAGGATCTTTGAAAAAAACAACGATAAGTCTTGACGAAAAGTTTGATAGGGTGTACAATAATATTTGCCACTGACGCTCCTCGATAGCTCAATGGTAGAGCACTCGGCTGTTAACCGAGTTGTTGCTGGTTCGAGTCCAGCTCGGGGAGCCATTTTTATTTGGGCCCATAGCTCAGCGGTAGAGCAGTCGGCTCATAACCGATCGGTCCCTGGTTCAAATCCAGGTGGGCCCACCATTTTAGTAATATTTGCCAGAACAATCCACCAAGGATTTATTGGGTTTCAGCGTGCGCGCGGAGCCCATTTTTTATTACCCTTTTTTTCGGCGCAGTAAAAATAAAGCAGGAAATGATTATCCAGTCGAGAATAATTTAATATGGATCTAGTTTTGCCTCCAAAGGACGCAAGGAGAGAAAATGAGGGTGATCCCGTTGCTATTGGTGAGAAATTTTGCTTCTGCCCTGGAAGACCTGGCTCCGCTGGAATTAGCGGAGGAATGGGATAATGTGGGATTATTGGTTGGACGCTTTAGGCAAGAGGTAAACGGAGTATTACTGGCCTTAGATCTAACCTCCGAAGTCATTGATGAAGCCTTGAAAATGCAGGCGAATTTAATCATTACCCACCATCCTCCCATCTTTAAACCACTGAAAAATCTGCGGTTGGATCAACCTCGAGGGCGACTGTGGGAGAAATTGATCAAAAATAATCTTTCCGTTTATACCCTGCATACCAACTATGACCGGTCTGCTACGGGGATGAACCATTATTTGGCAGGTCTCTTTGGTTTAACCAAACCCATACCAATTGAAGAAGGGGAAACATACCTTAAATTGGTAGTCTTTATGCCTAAGGGTTATGAAGACGTGGTTATGGAGGCGCTCACCGCTGCCGGCGCCGGTTGGATCGGTAATTATAGTCATTGTACCTTTCAAACCGATGGGATTGGCACTTTTTTACCACAGGAGGGGACTAACCCCTTTCTGGGGAAAAAAGGCAAGTTGGAACGGGCGGCGGAGGTTAGATTAGAGACCATCCTCCCCAGCAGACTACAGGAGAAAATTACCCGGGCTTTGTTGGCGATTCACCCCTATGAAGAGGTGGCCTACGACCTTTATCCCTTAGCGCAAAATACCGGTCCGACCGGGCTAGGGAGAATCGGCGCGCTTCCGTCTGAGTTGAAATGGGGGGAAATGGTCAGTCGGGTCAAGCAAGTTTTTTCTTCGCCCCATCTGCGTTCAGGTGGATTTAAACGTAATACCGTCAAAAAAATTGCTATCTTGGGAGGAAGCGGAGGTAAATATCTGGTCAGAGCTAAAGCTCTTGGCGCAGAGCTTATGATCACAGCAGACCTGGGATACCATGATTATATGTTAGGAAAGGAAATTGACCTGACGCTGGTTGATCCTGGTCATCAGATTATGGAAACCAAGGGACTGGATCAGATCCGGTCATACCTGGAACAAAGTTTAACCGGCGCCGGATTTCCGCTTTTCGTAAGTAAAACACAGATCGATCCGATTTTTAGCGAGTGAGTTTATGCATTGGCATATTAGTCAAAGGAGGGGCATACTATGGGAAGAAAATGCGAAATCTGCGGCAAGGTGATTCCTGCCGAGCGTTTGGAGGCTTTACCACAAACCAAAAGGTGTGTGAAGTGCGCTAAAGAAAAGGGGTCCGACATTGTTGCCCGAAGATCGGATATTGGGATGGATATTGATACCTATAAAGATTTATTAGGAGCAATCCGTAGTTAATATGTTAGCAATGAATGAGAATAAAAAGAATTTGTTATTTCAATATCAAGAGACAAGACGGCATTTTTTTGCTTTGAAAGCCCAAATTGCCGAATTAGACTCTGCCTCTAATTTTGCTCTCCTTAAGCAACAGCTGGCGACTTTAAAAAAAGAAATGGCCTCTTGTCAAGAGGCCATTTCTCTTCTAAAAAAAGAGATTAAAAGGATGGAAGATGAAAATTCCGGTCTGGTTGCGCAGAGACGTCAATCCGAGGAGTCATTATACGGAGGAAAGGTTTCCTCCCCAAAAGAATTGACACAATTGGAAAGGAAAATTAAGGAATACAAAGAATTAGAAGAGAAAAATGAGGACCGGATGCTTGCCGATCTAATCGCCGTGGAAGAAAAGGAGACCGAATTAGGCGTAAATCAGCAGAAGCTGAATAAGCTAGGCGCTAAAGTGGAAAAGGTAGAAAGAAAACAGCAAACTGCGAAAGAAGCCCTTCTTCAAGAGGCGGAGGCTACAGAAAAAGACCTGAAGAAACTGGAAAGCTTACTCCCGGCGGAGTTGAAAGCGCGTTTTGACAAAATGGCGGCCAAATTAAGAGGAATAGTCATTACTCCCGTGCAGGATGGGGCCTGTGGCGCATGTCATTGTTTACTCTCCCCGGCCATAAAGGAAAAAGTTCAAAAGAACGATGATACCATCTACACCTGCGAAAACTGCGGCCGGATCATATTCATGGCAAATACTTAAGCCCTTAAATGAGTCTGTTGCGCAAAGAACTTTTTTACATTTTAAAATGAATAAATTAATAATATATGATAATGAAGGAGGTATGCGCATGCGACGATTCAGCGAATTTAAACGTTTTTTATATAAGGAATTCACACCAATCACCAAAAGTCTTTTATTGATTTCAGCCGCCGTTTCTCTATTGATTCTGTTTTTTCCGCCTATTAACTATCTTTTGTCTCTAATCCCCAGAACGCTAATTTATCAACCATGGACCCTTCTGACTTATCCTCTGGTTAATAACCTCTCTCTTTCTTTAGTTTTTGCTATAATTTGGTTTTGGTACATCGGAGGCGTTTTGGAACGGGGGTGGGGGAGCCAATCCTATGGACTCTTCCTGGTTTTGGTGACTCTCGTGACCGGTGGGGCGCTTTCTTTAGTGAGTGCGATTTTTTTCCAAGGCAGAATAGCCGTGTCTGGATTATGGATCCCTCTGGTAGGACTGACCTGGGCTTGGGCGGAACTTCATCCCGAGTGGGAGGTGCTCTTTTGGGGCCTTTTCCCGGTACGGGCGAAACTCCTTGCCTGGATCTTGGCGGGGGGGAATTTCTTTAGTTATCTGCAAGCCTACAGAGGAATCCATGGTCTTTTCTTGGGGCTGGCCTCAGTGAGCGGAATCCTAGTCGTCTATCTTTTCAGCGGCGGAGGGCCATTTTCCAGGGGCATTCGGTACTGGGCTTGGAAGAAGGGGTTTTCATATGCGGGTTGGAAAGATAAGATGAAGGAGCGTTTCCGGAGAAGAAGGATGAGGGTTATTAAATAAGCAGTTTGGATGGGAGTTTTTGCTTCAACGTCAGGACAGGGGCAAACAACTCCTTTCTTCTTTTTATTTCATCCGCCGCAGTGGCTAAACTAAAATCAGCTGGACGGACCATGGATAGTTCCTCCCAGGAGACGGGCATGGAGACGGGAGCGCCGGGTAAGGGACGCAGGCTGTAAACAGAGGCGATGGTTTTTCCTTTCAGGTTTTGCAGGTGATCAATGTAGATCTTGCCTGCTCTTTTTTTTACCTGGCGTTCATTCGTGGCCAGGTGGGGAAGGACACCGATGACTGCTTCGCCCAGTTTTTGAATAAAAATGCTTGTTTGCTTAAAGGTGTAGAGCGGAGCAAGGGGTATATAGATATGAATTCCAGTAGCTCCGGAAAACTTGGGGAAGGCTGCTAATTTCAAGTGGTCCAGTAAGGATTTGAGCGCCATACATACCTCGACTGTTTCTGCCAAGCCTGCCGGAGGCATGGGATCAAGGTCAATAATGACATGTGTGGGGCGGTTAAGGTCCCCTCGTTTGGAAAGCCAGGGATGAATTTCGATACACCCTAGATTTATGCTCCACACTAATGTTTCCAAGTTATTAGCCATCGCATAGTTGATGGTCCGGTTTTTTGATTCAACCGGGATCGTCTCTACCCACTCCGGGGCTTCCGGGAAATTTTTTTGGTAAAAAAAATCACCAGTGATTCCCTCCGGATACCGAACCAGAGAGAGGGGGCGATCTGTTAGGTGACCGCTGATATAAGGCCAAATTTTTATGTAGTACTCGATAATTTGGCCTTTAGTAAACCCTTCTTCCGGCCAAAAGGTTTTCTCTAGATTTTTAACGGGTACTTTGTGTCCGTTAATTGTCAAGGTCTGGGTCAGGGTGGCCGGCATCTCTATGTGCACCTCCATTTATGTTGGAACACGGCAAGGTGTGGTAGGAACACTCTTCCGGGGATATCTCCGGCCTTAATCCTCGGTACAACGGGTGACGCAGGCGCCGATCAGGAGTAACCTCTAAATATTCCACTTCACAGACGAGTTCCGGTCGGACCCAGACGGCATTTTGAATCGAGGGTTCCGGCGGGTGGGTGAAGGGATGTTTTTCAGTAGTTCTGATTTTGAGTAAGCCCAGGAGATAGTCGATCTCTCCCTGGGAAAGGCCTGCTCCTACTAGTCCGTAAGGCCAGAACCCCTCGCCTTTCCGGCCTTGGAGGCCAATCACCAGAGCGGAAAGGTCTGCTCGTCCCCTGGGGTTCTTAGTATATCCGCAGATGATAAAATGAGCGCTCCGGGTCACCCGGGATTTTTTCCAGACCGGGCTGCGTTTTCCCGGGAAATATAAGCCATTTCTCTCCTTGGCCACGATGCCCTCTAGTCCTAATTTTTTTACTTGCGCAAAAAAGGATCTACCCTGTTCCGGAAAGCATTCGCTGAGAATCAGGTGCGGGGAGGGGGCATAAATCCCTTCCAAATACTCTCTTCGTTTCCAGAAGGGAACCTGCAGCAAGTTTTTTTCCTGGAGGAACAAAAGATCAAAGACCACATAGATGACGGGATTTTCCCGTCTGCCTGCCTTAATGCTTCCGGAGGTTTTTGCGTGCATCCTGCTTTGGAGTTTGAAGAAATTGGGAGTCCCAGACCCCTCGTTGAACACGATGATTTCCCCGTCGAGGATTGCCCGGTCAGCCCGTATGATGCGATGCAGGTCAGATAGTTCCGGGTATTGAAAGGTGATTTCCCGGAGGTTTCTACTTTGCAGATGGGTATTCTCCGCTAAAAAGGCTAAACAACGCAAGCCGTCCCATTTAATCTCAAAGAGATGGGCCGCAGAGTCAAAGGGCTCTGCGGGCATCGCCAGCATTGGGCGTATCTGTTGTGGAAAGCTATGGTCCGCGCTCATTATCGACTACTCTTACCCTGTCTTTTTCCTACCGGCTTTCGGGCTTTTCTTTTTTTTGCCGTTTTTTTCTTTCTCTGTCGCTGTTGCCTGCAAACTGGCGCGCAGGGCATCCATTAGATCGACGACCTTTCCTGTTTCCGGGGCCGTCGGAACGGAGACCTCTTCCCCGGCTACCTTGGCCTGGATCACTTCCATTAATTTGCCCCTATATTCATTGGTGTATTTTTCCGGATCAAAAGCGCCGGAGAGGTTTTCAATTAAACTCTTGGCCATGCTGATTTCGTTGGCATGCAGGGCGGTTTCTTTGGTTCCGCGGGAGAGAGATTTGGCGCTCCGGATTTCGTCCGGATAGAACATGGTTTCCAGGGCCAAAAGGTCATTAAAAACTCTGATACACGCCAGCGCGCTCTTGGAACGGATCATTACGCGAGCCACAGCGATTTTTTCTGTTTCCCGCATTGCTTCTTTTAATAGAGTGTAGGCTTTTTCCCCGCCAGGATTTGGCTCCAGATAGTAACTTTTATCAAAGTAGACCGGGTCGATCTCGGACAGGTCGACAAAATCTAAAATATCCACAGTTTTTGTGGTTTGCTCCGGCAAAGACTCCAGATCCTCATCGCGAATAATTACATATTTTTCCCGCTCGTATTCATATCCTCTGACGATCTCTTCCTGATTGACCTCAAGATTACAGGTGGGGCAGAACTTTTTATATTGTACCGGAGTTTTACAGGCAGAGTGTAAATAGTTAAAACGGATATCCTTACGCTCCGTAGCCGTGTACATCTTGATGGGGACGTTCACCAACCCGAAGCTGATCGCGCCTTTCCACAGTGTCCTCAAAACCCGCGCCCCCTGTTTGTTTTTTTTTATTATAACCTAAGGCGGAAGAAAAACACCGCGCTTTCCTGGAAAACGTGGCCACTCCGTTTCCATCTTCTTAATCTTAAGAGCGGGATATTGATCCCCGGCTTTTGATCGTGTTTTTAGCTTCTAATATTGAGCGCTCCATCATAGCCTTTTAAAAGCGGAGTGTAAACCCGTGTAGCAAATACCCGGAGGTGTGGGCTGTGGCGGAGGAAAAGAGGTGCGGCTTTTTTGTGATTTTTATCCGTTTGACCACTCTACTTTGGCTTTTCTTCGGGATTTGGGCGGGGATCGGATTTATATTGGGGAATAGTTCCTTGCTTTATGTAACGAGCCCCGGCCCTTCTAATGTTTCCGGGCGGAAAATTGTGATTGACGCCGGACACGGAGGAAGAGATCCGGGAGCGATTGGGAGAACAGGTTTACAAGAAAAAGAGGTGAACCTGGATATCGCTAAACGGCTTAAGCGGCTTTTTTCCCGAGTGGGTGTTACTGTGGTCATGATCAGGGAGCAGGATATTGATTACGGCGGGGCCGGGGCGCTAAAAGCAGCGACTGTTAGTGAGGAGAGTGAGGGTGTGTCGCTTGGGATTACACATAAACGACGCGACTTGATCTACAGGGCAAAAAAGACCAATGAAAGCAAGGCCGACCTCCTGCTCAGTATCCATGTCAACAGTTTTCCCCAATCCATCTGGTCCGGAGCCCAGTGCTTTTATGATTTGAATAATCCCAGGAGCAAGACTGTGGCCGAGCGCCTTCAGGAACAACTAGCGCAGGACTTAGGGCCGAACCGACGGAAGGCGCTGCCCGCGGATTACATGATTTTAAAAGCCACGAATATTCCCTCTGTAACGGTAGAGGTGGGATTTCTCTCGAATCCCAGAGAAGAAAAGTTACTGGCCACTCCAGATTACCGGGAAATGCTGGCCCAGGCGATCTTTAAGGGGACCCTTAATTATTTGGCCGGTGATGGGGGAAAAGAGACCGCGCCGGTAGGCGCTGAGCTCGGTAAAGTATATCCGCAAATGCCCCCTGCGCCGCTTGCCCCTGGGACGGTCAGGCTGTTTTTTACTGCTCCCTATAGCGAGGATCTAGAACTATGGGTGGAAGAAAGAGATCTGGGTTTCACAGGGCAAGAAACACAAACTGCCAAAGCCCGGCGCTTGATTGCAGAATTATTGCGCGGTCCTGGGGAAAACAGCGCCCTGCTCCCCTGCCTACCCTCGGGGGATTGGTTTAAAAACCTTAGTATCCAGGGAAAAAGGGCGGTGATTGATCTCTACGACGAGCTACCACCGGCCGTCAACGGGGGAATGGCCTCGGAACTGCTCGCTCTTTATAGCCTCGTTAATACGATCGGTCTCAACCTTGAGGTGGAGGAGCTTACCATATTGTTTGAGGGGAAGGAGGGCTGTAGTCTAGGGGGGCATATTATCCTGGACGAACCCATAACACCCCGAACAGACCTGGTTCACCAAACCAGGTGACCCCGGATGCACAGGGCAAAAAGTCCCCACCTTTGAAAATAAAGAAATCCCGTTGAAATGGACAAGCCGTAGAATATTAATAAAGTAAACCGAAAGGAAAAATATGTATTTTGTCGAACACCTTAGTGAGGAAATTTCGCAGTTGAATTCATGCGCAAACCGTCGAGGGCATTTTTGGGTGGGATGGAAAGGGGAAGGGGTGGAAAGATGAGGGGCGATTCGAAATTATGCGGGTTGGTTAAGGAGGGATTTTTACGCCCAGTATTAATCATCGGCATCGTCCTGGTCAACCTCTTTTGTTTTGCTGAAACAACTCGGGCTGAATTCATTTGCGGACCGTTTGAAGTAAAGCTAAAGATGAACGAGGGCGAGTTCTTAGAAAAATACAGCCTAGCCACAGGATATAAGACAAAGTCCTGGCGCTGGAATCTGAATGCGGTTCTCTACGAGCCCATGGCCTATGACCGTCAATCTTACCTGAAGAGTCTGGTCAAGTTTAAAACCGATACCAACTGGTGGCTTGGCGGGGAAGGACGCTATAGCTTTGAACCGGCTTGTGATTACTGGCGATTACGGCTCTTTTCAGAGAAACGAAATACCAAATCCTGGTCCGCGAATCTCTGGAATAACATGGAGTGGCGCCGAACCAACAGCGGCTATACTCTTGCTGAATACGCATACTATGAATATGGGGGTCGTGTCAGGTGGACGCCTTGGAAAAAGCTAAAGTTAAAAAGCGAGTTAACCAAGAGAGTGAAAGACTATGACACCTCGCCGAACTCCTGGACAAAATATGATCTACTGGTAGAGGGAAAGACCGGTTATGGGCGGCACAATCTGGAAATCACCTATAAAGAGACAACAGGAAAGTATCCCGATAATGCCTGGGGTAATTATTTAAGTAATACGTTGGGGGCGGACTGGGTTTGGGATCTGTCGGACTTTGCCCGGATCCGGGTGGACCATAGACGGCTTTTTAAAAAATGGGGAGACGGGAAGCGGAGAATAGAACGAAATTACCTAGGAGTTTTAGAGTATCCCAGGGGAAGAGATCTGACTTTGGGGTGGATGGTCGGACACAAAGCAACTAGCGGACAGCTAGTCTTGATTGACGAGGTGAAAGAGGAAGATATGGAGGCCCACACCAGAATAGGACTGAGAATCAACAAGGTGTTTTCTGCTGCGCAACATCGGGTCACTGTGGAGCTTTTTGAAAGAGAAAAGAAAGAGGAGACAGTTGCCGGGGTAATGGCCATTCTGCGTCTTAATTGCGGAGCGTTTCGGTGGGAGTGTGGTCTGGCGCCATGGGGAGGATTTAATTACTCAGCAGAGAAAGGTTATTGGATAAAGGTTAGATATTATTTTTAAGGAGGGAAGAAGGTATGTTGATCTACGGAGCCCTGGTTCCTCATCCCCCCATCATCCTCAAAGAGGTGGGTGGGGCTGAACGGGAAGAGGCGATGAGCACTATTAAGGCCATGGAGACCATCGCCCGGCGCATTAGAGGATTTTCACCGGACACCGTCGTCATCTTCTCACCTCACGGTCCGCTTTTTCAGGACGGATTGGCTTTGCGGGGAGGCGCAGCGCTTAAAGGTGATTTGAAAAGATTTGGCGCCTCGCTCTCTTGGGAGTGGGAGAACGACGGTAAATTACTGGATTCCATACTTAAAGAGATCGAGATGGAGAAGATACCGGCGGTTGAGTTTACTCCGGATTTGGCGGCACAGTTCCGGATTTCGACCGAGCTTGACCACGGGGTGACAGTCCCCCTTTCTTTCTTGGGTAGCCCGGAATATCGTTTGGTGGCTACAGGTATGACCATGTTGCCCTGGGATAAACAATACATACTCGGCGCCGCCATTGGGCGAGCAATCAGAAAATCTGAGAAAAAAATCGTAGTGATTGCCAGCGGCGACCTGTCTCACGCTCTGAAAGAGCACGGTCCCGCCCCTTATAATCTACGGGGAGCAGAGTTTGATCAGACGCTGGTCCGGCTCTTAAAAGAGGACCGGATTGAGGAGTTTTTTCAGTTTAAATCGGACTTTGTGGAGCAGGCTGCGGAATGCGGTTTTCGTACCCTCCTTATGTTGCTGGGGGTCTTTGCCGGCTTGAGCATGAGTATTGAGGTCTTGAGCTATGAAGGACCGTATGGTGTGGGTTATGCGGTGGCCGGGTTTACACCGGGAGCGGAGAATGCGGAGGGGGATCTGCGTCCATTCCTAAATGATAAAAGAGAAAAGGCCCTTACGAAGCGGCGGACCAGAGAAGCGCCCTTGGTCCGGCTGGCCCGGTTGACTGTGGAGAATCATCTTACCGGCAGGGGTGAATTGGAGTTTGATACCCGGGTGGTAGCAGAGCAAAAGCTGGCGGGGGCTTTTGTTTCCATTAAAAAAGACGGGGCTCTGCGGGGGTGTATTGGTACGATTTTTCCCACCCAAAAAAATCTCGTGGAAGAAGTGAAACATAACGCCATCGCTGCCGCCTTTCATGACCCACGCTTTGATCCCGTAGGTGAGGAAGAATTGACGGACCTGGTTTATTCCGTGGATGTGCTCGCCCCGCCGGAACCAGTCGCCGGAATCAAAGAACTTGATCCGGAAAGGTATGGAGTAATCGTGCGGAAAGGCGGACGTACCGGACTACTCTTGCCGAGATTGGAAGGGATTGAGAACGCAGAGGAACAGGTGCGGATCGCTAAAAAAAAGGCAGGAATCAGGCCTGATGAAGGTGTAGAGCTGGAAAGGTTTGAAGTCACGCGCTACGTGTGAGAGGGTGTGCGTATTGAGTGTGAAAAACCAGGGGAAAGTGTGCGCCGGTCCAGATCGGATGGTATGGACGGGCTCAAAGACGAATCTTCAGTCTGAGCCGCTGGTCTGTACCTTGTGCCCCCATGCCTGCGCCTTAAAGGAAGAAGAATGGGGCAAATGCCGGGTGCGGGTGCGCAGAGGCGATCAGATCTATGCATCCAACTACGGTGAAATAACGGCTTTGGCCTTGGATCCGATAGAAAAGAAACCCCTCTACCACTTTTATCCCGAGGCCTACATTCTCTCGGCGGGGACTTTCGGCTGTAACCTGGCCTGCCGTTTCTGTCAAAATTGGCAAATTGCCCAGGAAGAGCCGGAGTCCGAATATATGCCACCTACGGATTTGGTGTCTTTGGCCGAAAAGTACAGGGCACAGGGGAATA
>Ga0079223_10000274_pt1 | contig 24111 bp, 17 predicted proteins | sample Stecom2011_FD_75072 | JGI IMG/M metagenome (GOLD analysis project Ga0079223, IMG submission 75072) | Agricultural soil microbial communities from Utah to study Nitrogen management - Steer compost 2011 | ecosystem: Environmental > Terrestrial > Soil > Agricultural land | place: USA: Utah...
AGCAACAGGTTCCTTAAAAAGGATTTTATCAGGATAACTTTCACTTGAAATTTCCAGATAAATCTCCTCTTTATCACAATTGATAATTTGATACTCGACATCAAGCTCTTCTGCACCAGGAGCGAAATGGGAATTAGCAGAAACAATCTCGATTTTTGCATCTGATATAATATCAATTACTTCTTCAGTTATCTTTTGTACTATCCATGCAAGATTCGTTATTGGACATACACCAGGCGAAAAGTTTCTTTCTGCTGAAGGCTCGATCAGATTTCCCGTTAATACACCCTTTTCATAAAAAAACAACTCTATTCGCCTATCTTTCTGTGAACGATATTCAAAATCAGCCGATTTGGGATTACATTCACCACATGGATAAATACCTTTCCCGTTATACCCTAAAGATATTTCGGGCAGTGTATCTGATCCAATCAGAGGCTTAACTGCTGATTCTATGTAGAAACGATATGTTTTTAAAAAAGCTTCCCATGTTTGACCACCAACAACACCATCAACTTTTATTTCACAATTAAAGTTTATATTGAAACTATCTTGAAAGCTTTTTACAGCTTCTTTTGTTTTCTCGTTTATTTTATTGGTTATTTCGCCTGGATCACAGTTCCAACTGTGTTTTTCTGACAGTGTTTTAAGTATTGTCTGGTAATCCTCAACTTTACTTTTCACAGTGATTTCTTTCCAGGTACCAGCATCATCATTAAGAATAGCCAGATATGCTTTACAACGAATTTCTGAAAGCTCAAAATTATACTCGTTTTCACCGGATCTGTCTGTGTGGCCAAAAATTACCAGTTCCTTATTTACATTTTTATGAACATAATTAAAAACCGTAGCAGCAGATTCAAGAAGCCAGCCATTACTATCCAAACATGGAACAGCACTGTTGTGGTTAAAAAGAATATCTGGAACTTCGATGTAATTAACTAACAACTTGTTAGTTCTTATAATTACGGTATAGTTTTCTCCAGCCTTGATCTCAAATGGTAAGCCCTCTTTTGTTTCTAAATCAATAACGATTTCTTTGCTCATTTTTTTAACACTTTTGCTCAATTGAGCTTGTGGCATTTAATATTTTTTTGGCAACAAACAATAACAAAATTCTTTTATATGCTTTTCTGTTTAAGCTTAGTGATTATTCAAATTATATTATTAAAAAGATAAAACAAAGTAGTTTTACGTTCAATTATTTTTTTTATATCATATTTCTGTTTAATTGCTTCATTCGGACTGTTATTTGTCCTATTGAAAATCTATAAAAATTGTACCATATTATAAACGCGTAAACATAAGCGACAAGGGAAATTATGAATCTTTTAACACTGCTTTTACAAATGCTTCCACTTCTTGTTTTTATCATAGCCGATACGGTATTTAACAATGTTAAAGCATCAATTATTATAGCTGTTATTTTTGCAATCGGGCAAACAATTTTCTTTTATCTAAAGACAGGACGATTCGACTGGTTCATTTTGCTGGATGTAGTTCTTATTGCCGGACTTGGTATTATTTCAATTGTTTTAAAAAATGATCTGTTTTTTAAAATTAAACCTGCAATAATTGAAGCTGCTGCGATTATCTTTTTTCTTGTATTGATACTTTCACCAGATACATTCCTTGCCGGATATTTCGGGCGAATGATACAGGGTGTAAAATTCCGTCCTGAAATGATAGCACCTATAAAAACAATGCTGGGATATATGTGTGTTTACATTTTACTGCATATCGCTGCCGTACTCTATACTGCATTTTATTCTTCACGTAAAATATGGGCATTCGTATCGGGTCCGGGGTTTTATTTTCTTTTTATACCTGTTATGATAATAATTTTTGTGAAGGCAAAACTGTTTCGAAAAAAACAAAAACTTACCAATTTCAAATCACCGAATTGCTGATCATGAACTACTGATAAATCGCAGGGCCACATTAGGTGCGATTGTAACTGTTTTGTACCTCGACTGGGCCCGGTAACCGTATCTTGAAATTGGCAATCGTGTTTTTGGTGCAGGATTGAAAACCGGAAGAAACAGTTTGATAGTTTACGACTACGACTACGATTACGATGGTAAGGTAGAGATAATATTCACGGCCATAAAACACTTTCTGCATTAGATCAATATTCAGTATATATTTTCAAAAAGCTTGTAAAATAAAAAAGGACTAAACTGCGACCAGTTTAGCCCCATAAAGCTTTATATTCATTTTATTCAATAAGGAATTACAAATCGCCCTCTTGATTTAATTCTGTTTTTGTTGTCCGTTACTGTAATTATAAAGCAGCCATTGTGTATTGTATGTCCATGAGTAGAAATACCGTCCCAGAAAACTTCCGACAGCCCTGATTTCACTGGAATACGGGCAAGTAGCCTTGACTGTAAATCGTAAATGTTTACTTTTTCATTTCCTGAGGATTTTGATTGTAAATTAATTAACACTCCCCCATTTGTTAAAGCCAGTTTAAATTTTTTGTTGAATGATGACTTTTTGTTCAAGTGACTGGATTTGATATCTGTTATTTCAATCTGTGGGACTTCATCATCCGGAAGTTCGTATGCAATACCGATCTCGCATCCCCCCCATACGCCATTGACTCTGACAGCATCTTTTACGCCGTTTCCGTTTAGCCATGTGTTATAGGCCAGAACCGTATCATGAGATGTCCAGTACTGAGCGGCTTCTTTTTCAAGAGCAGATTTAATAAGTATTATCTCCTGTTCTGAAATAGATACTATCTGCATTTTTTTAAGACGCTGAAGTTCTTTTTCAACAGCTTCAGCCTTTTGCTTGTCTGTTACAGTTTCGGAAGTATCAAACATAACAGCAAGCCTTATATGATTGTTATCAGGTTGGTAAGATATCTGGAAATGGCCGATATAAGCCATTACATTCGGAGAGTAAGCACTTCGGACTTTATACGCACATAACTTTTTGGTTGGAAACCAGGATGGTGAAGGCTCAAAATGTGTTTGTGTATTGTAATCAATAACATTCAATATGATCTCTTCATAATCTTCTGCAATTGAAAATAAGGAACTTAAATCAAATAATAAAGTATCGGTGACTATCGCTTTGCACTCATCCCCGTCGGAATCATGAGAAAGTATCAAATCCAGTTGCGGTGGAAATGATTCTTTAAGCAATCCTGTCGTGAGTAAAGAAAATTTATGTTTCTTACATCCCCCACCATACTGTACTATTATTTCAATGGTTGACCCAATAACATTTACAGAGTTAAACTGGAATGGATCACAAATAATCGTATCAGGTAATCCGCTTAAAACAGTTATCCGACTCCCGCTGGAAGTTGGCGGAGCACATTCCCGTATAACCGAATTCCCGTTTTCGGCTAATGAATCAAGTATACCGAAACTGATTTGTTCGTTATCATTAAATACAACTCCTGCGTAAAATTCGGCTAACGGATCAATACATGCTTTCACCGGTATCCAGACAGACACAATTATCACAACAGCCATGACTTTCTTAAACATAAATGCCTCCTTATTGTTCGTTAACTATTATTTCCTGTACAGAAACGGTTTCTCCGGAGATCGCTTCACATTCAGAAAAAAACCATGTATTATTTTCTTTTCTTAAATCTTCTACTGCATTGATCTTGTAAACACCTTCGGGAACACCTGAAATCAGATAATTCCCAAGTGAATCTGTCCTGGTTGAAAAAGACGTCCCATATAAAAAGACAATATAATCGGATGCAGGCCTGTCGACATTTTGATTTGACCGCGCTATGACATTACCTGAAAGTATTGAATTAGCTGTTATCTTTTTTTCCAGATAAACTTTTGACAATTTCGATATATTTACTTTAAAAAAAGCACCTGAATCGGATACTGTATCAATAAGCAGAATATGATAATTACCATCAGATACATTCTCCAGTATAAATTGACTGGAATCATGAGTCAGGATGGAAGTTGAATGATAGTGTAAAGGATTCAGAATGCTGTAATTTTCATTACATAACATGAGATCATAATTAAAAGGTTTTTTACTCTCGACCGAAATGTCTATTCGGTTTGAATCTATCTGTACCATTGCAACAGTTTCTGATGCTCCGCCTCCTGTTATTGACGTTTCGTTACCGATACAAAAACAGAGCGCAAATAAAAACAATATGCTATAGATCTTTTTCATTATCTTTATTTCCGGTGTATTCTGGTTAAAGGAAAAAACTGAAAGTTAAGCTGCATTACCCTGTCCGGTTTTGAAACGGAACACGCTGTTTCCATTATTTCTGCTCGTAAGGAGGCGATTCTGTCAAGAATAATTTCATATGCGTCTTTATCGATACTCATTGTAACCGTAGACATTTGACGTTCGTCCTGTTCAAAAGAATCAAATGCTTCAGCAGCAAGGTTCATACACGAAATCTGGTAATTTTGGATTACAATCGGTTCAATAGACCCTTTGGAAGAGATGGCTGAATGAACTTGTGTATAAAATCCTTTTTCATTTTTGGAAATAAAACCAAGGCGTACAAGAAGTTCGATGCTTTGCCTCATTTTCTCCGTTGGTACTTGTGGAGAAAGCATCTTTGCTGTATCTGACATGTTTTCATCATTAACCGGAACAACCTGCACAAGTTCACGAAGAGCAGAGTAGTACCAATTGAGATAGAACTCATGTTTATCGTTTTCGACCTGTTTAACAACACCTCGTCTCATGGATAATAGTTTCAGAAAGTTTCGTTTCCGTTCATCATAGGTCCCAGCCTGGTTATAATTTACAAGCAATTCAAAATATTCTGTCTGATTCTTGTTCATTTTAAAAAAAGCAGCTAAATCGAGCAACAGTTTACCTGAAATGTTTCTTTTTCCCTGAAGTACCCATGAGAAGTAACCCGCTGAACGAATATTCAGTTTTTTTGAAAGATACCGGTAACTGAAATGAGGATTATTAATTTTTTTTAACGCACAAAGATCTTTGAGGTATGTCCTGTAATCCAGATATGTAAAAATATCCGGAATAACCTGCTTTTCGCTACCTGGAGTAATATTGTTGATCTCAGAGCTTTTTAAAGTCATGTTATTGTCTCCTCAATAATAATATACCGCTAAAAAGAGGTTTGGTAAACTGCCTGGAGTGATTTTTCGCTCACATTTTGTGAGCAGGTGTTCAGGACAGACTATCTTTTATCTTAACAAATTCCAATACCCGAAAATCCAATTTTACAAAAAGAAAACCATGTTCGCCGAGCGCACAATTCGAAACAGGAATAGATCAATAAATTGATGTTGTGGTCGTGTGGAAAGCTGTGTTTTAATTATGAATGGTGAATAGAGAATTGAGGAATTGGGAGTAATACCAAACTGACTGACTAAGGGCTCATGCCTTACCAGATAAAGTAATAAAATTAGAAAAAAGATAATAAAGGAAAGTCAGAAATTCGAAATCGAAACCGGATACAGATATCAGAATTATTTAATACATGTTTTATTATGCGTAAAAATAATTTTTTTTTAGCCTTAACGGGAAGACATACTCAAAAATCATTTTTGCCGTCCCGCTTTATGGCAAAAGGAGTTTTTTATTGAAATCTGCTCAATTGAAGGCTGAAACTGTCTGCACCGCTGATTATACCTGATGGGGATGATTAAATCCATAATTGATTTCTATCTGATTATTCTTTAAATCGGAGCTATTCACAGGGTTCCACACGCCCACAGCATCAATCTTTATACCATATTTTATTCACCATAAAGTTCTAACCAGTTATTAAATTCTTTTTTATGATTCTTAACCTTTCCATCAAACCAATTATCAATTTCATTATCCCAATAACCACCTTTATCAAACCGTTTGTTAAATTCTTTTTCAGACATTTTTTCTAAGATAGCAAGCATGAAATATCGAACACCGGCATTATCATTAGGATTTGTTTCTAATAACTTTTGAAAAAGTGAATAAGCCTCTAAAGTTTTATTTTTTTTCCAATACAAAAGACCCATATTCACAAATGTTCGAATGATATGGCGGTTTTCAAGCCAACCCCATTCAAGTTTTTCCGGCCATTGCCCGGATTTTTCAGTGACCAACTCAAGAGCTCTATCATATGCATCAGTAATTATTTTTTCTGATTCATCTTTTTTACCAATTCTTTCAAATATATCAGCTAATAATAAGTAAGGATCAAAATAGAACCGATCCTTATTAATCAATTTCTTAAGATTTTTAATTACTGGCGGAATATTATCTTCAGTAATTGAATCCTGTATATCATAAAACTCCATACTTGTTTTTCTATCTTCATCTATGAATTCTTTCATTTTACTCTCCCTTCTTTAATTGTGTATTAACATTTAGAATCGTATCTGCAACACCAAATAAAAAACCTGCATGTTAACAAATACCCTCGCACTGCGTGCTTCTTATACAATTACGTTGAAAGATGGTTTATAAAAAACTCAATCTCAAGATAATTGTATGTTTTTTTATAAAGTCTTAAGTTTAATATATTATTATTTAATATAAATGTGGTATGCAAACTTTGCGTTAAAAATGGATTTTCCAAAGATTTATTGTAGTCTTATAGTATTTTTTATATTCAAAAAACCCGTATTTCCCCGGTTTCCCGGCAACAAAAAACCAGAAAAATATCAATATTAACCCGTAATTTATGCATCACATAAACACCGTACCGGTTTGGACCGGATTTGGGTACCGAGTAGACCGCAATACGCAATTAATTTCAAATACAAACGGAAAGTATAATTTTTTTAGAATAAACTCATTTTAATTCTTAAAATCATCTTTTTTAGCCTAAAAACAAATGTTTAAGACCAAAAATGAGGGTTTTTGAAGCGTTAGTGCCTTTAATATCAAGCAGTTACTGCGGTCCGACCCGAGCACCCCGAGCACCACCCGGGCACCACTTTCCGCGCTTGGCATTAATTTGGCTGAAAATAAATTAAAGTTGTGTAACCAGCCGCGTTTCACTTTTGTTCAAAGCTTGCGGGCGTATATGACATTTTGCCGAACGGATGCGAAGACATAGTGTACCGAAGTCAATGGCGACAGCCCGCAGCATATATGACTCGTTTTCTGAATCTTTAATGCAGAAAATAGACTTGATGTTATATACCGTTTATTTAAGCTTAAAAAAATCAATTTTTCCTCTCTTTTCAATTTCAATAATATCTTGGTCGGCTAGATATCTGAACAATTTTGTCTGGCTGTTATATTCTTTTCCTTTATATGAAAAATCCTTGAATAAGTTTTTTATCTTAGTTCCGAAATTCGTAAAAGGATACCAGGTATCTTTTTCAAATGATTCTAATACCTGTAAAATGCCTTGCTGGTGTTCTTTGGAAAAACTCTTAATATTTAATTTAGTGATTTGAGATCCATTTTTCCCCTCTTCTACTGTTTTATTAAACGAGTCTTTTAAGTTTAATATTTTGTCCGAGCTATTAGAAAATAACTTATTATTAAATGTATTTTCGGAAGTTGCCAACCAAACTTGCTTTCCATACTTCCTTAATTTGTCCATAACAACAGTAAAATCGGTATCGGATGTGATAAACACATATAGGTCAATCTCCGGTTTATTATGGACAAGTGTTTCAAATGCTTCCATCGAAAGAATTAAATCCGCTCTGTTTTTTATATTCTTTTCTGAGACGTGTGGTGCTTCCCGTATTTCAAAATTATTATCTCTAAGTTGCTCACGAAAATTCCCTATCGAATCAGTATTACCACAAGCAAGTTTAATCGCAAAAACAGCTTGCCTTTCCACTTCAATTTCTAAAGATATATTGCCCAGCAGAGCATTAATATTCAAGTTTTTATTTACATTTTCCAAATCGAAGTAAATTGCAATAATTATTCTCTCATTCATTTATACTCCTCAAATAATTGACATGTGATCCTTTTCAAAATCGTAAGAACTACACCCTTAATTCGAACATAAAAGTTTCAACACACAAACCGTTCTTGTTTGATTACTCAACGGTCATTTCATTTCAGAAATACGACTGCGGAACAGGATCTTTCCGTTTGCTGTAATCACCATTTTACATTCTCATTTTAAGGGTATAAATGAAAATACATTCATCTTATTCAATGGCATGGAACAAAAACAACAATTATGACTAAACCGTTTTAACGGACCGAAAAACCGGAAAAGCTTACGGTAAATCCTAAAAAGCTTACGGTAAATCCTAAAAAGCTTACGGTAAATCCTAAAAAGCTTACGGTAAATCCTAAAAAGCTTACGGTAAATCCTAAAAAGCTTAGGCAATTTTAAAATGATAAACTGGACGGCTAAAGGATCAGCATATTGAAATCCTGCTCAATTGGAGGCTACAACTGTCTGAACCGCTGATTATACCTGATGGGGATGATTAAAACCATGATTGATTTTATCTGATTATTCTTTAAATCGGAGCTATTCACAGGATTCCACACACCACCAAACATAAATTTATACAATGTTCTATTTCTGTTTCGGATTTCGGTTTTGATTTTTTCTGCTTGTTTTTGCTTTTCCTTTGGTTTTATTTCGTATTTAGTATTCAGGATTTCGAGTTTTCCAAATCGTTTTGTTTCGGATTTCGGTTTTAATATTTCGAATTTTTCGCAGCTGCTGCATGAGGCGTGTGCGCCCGGCGAGCATGATGATCTCAATTCCAAATTCCAAATTCCTTTTATGAATTATCAAATTTTTTCAAAAACTGCCATCAAAAGCAAGCGATACCATCGGGCCAATACAGTTTCCACCAGGATGATTTCGCAAACGCAAACCCTGAAACAGGTGAATTGAATCAAAAGATATCCGGATTGCCGACTGTACCCGATCCCCAAAAAAAGGAACCAGTACAGGTACCCTGATATTCAAAGACAGGTTATCCTGTGATAATGCCGACAGATGCAATATTTTGTCTTCTGTAATATCAAAATATTGAAGCCCTGCTTCAGAACGAATCTCATATCTTATTGACCCATAAAACCGGTTATTCTCTGGTTTACCACAGCTAAACTCAATAAATGATCTCCATGGAAGATTGAACCTTGCTGGAGCATCATGTAAACTAACACCGCCATCAAACCACAATTTTGTCGAAAATTTTTCTCCTGTTAATTCCATGCCGACTGAAGCTCCACCATTATGACGGGATGCTTTATCATATTTGTCATATAAAATTACAGTACTTTCCGGATAAGTTTTGAAATCTCCCAGGGTTCCGTATCTGTATACCTGTACCAGCAATTTATATCAAATGAAATTCCAGTCCCAAATTTATAACCGGTTTCTACTTTCCCTGATTTACGATAAAAATCGTTTGTATGGTAATAAACCGGGCTGTCTATCTCGATAAAACTGAATCCCCTATCACGCGGATAATACTCCCATGATGCTTTCGTTTTTATAAAGAATCCCTCAAAAGGATTTATCTGACTTTCAATTTCTGCTTCAGGATTCCCGTTCCCGTAGATGGCACAATGAACCAGCCAGCTGATAAATGATAATGAATCTGCAACCGAAACGCCCAGACTTGTTGCTGGTCTGATTTTCGAATCGTAATTAAAATTCAATAGCCCATAAAATGAACTGTTAAAATCATGATGATATGTGCCCAAAAACAGAATGTCATTGAATGTTTCAGGATTCTGATGATCATAATACCTGTCAAAATGATCTACTTCTACTGTAGCATCACATGTTCCGCTGCCTGTATTGGCTCTGACCGTTTGCGATACCGAGAAACCTTTACGATAAACAGGTGAAAAGAAAAAAGGTGAAGCGCCCCAGTATCCGTACTGGTTTACAAATCCGTATGCCTTTATTCTTTTGACATCCAGGCTGTAACCACCCGAAATACCGTGAGCAACACCACGACTGTCTTCTACCATTCTTTTTGTTGTTTGACGAGAATACTGGTTCCATAACGAATCGAACCGATCGGTATAATGATCATAATATCGTCTGCCAATAAAAAACCGAAGCGGCAGTCGCTTGGGTTTAAAACTTGTTTCTATGAGGGTGCAATGATCTCTATTGTCAAGAGAACGGTTTTCATAAATATTCAGCATTGGATCACCGAATTCAGAGCCGAGTGCCCCTGATGCAGTAAAAGCAGGATAATTGGGAGACATCGACCAGATATCCATATCAAACGCAGACAATTGTGATACCGGAAAACTGTTGGTAATATCGCCTTCTATTATTCCATAAAAATTTGATGATAAAAGAGGGTCAGATCGGTTCCATCTGAGTACAGTAAAACCGTCAAATTGAAATGGAACTTTTTCGTGATCCTCTCCATTACCTGTTGTATATAGTATCAGAATAATAATAACAACTGATAACTGTTTATAAACGCGTCTCATCAGAATACCATTCCAATCAAAAGACCGGCTCTAAAAGTGGAAAATTTTTCAGGATATGAGAACACACAATCGATTGTAAATGGAACGGCAAAAGTATATTTTTTGTATTTCCATAATGGTTCTACACCGCCCACTAATCCAAATTCATTTTCGGATGTCGAAAAAACATGTTTATCAATGATTTTTTTATCCATTCGGGCAATCATCATGTTCGTAAGTCCGACAAGCGGGCATACTGTAAACCGGTTTTGCTTAAACCAGGGTGGTAAAAAATGGAAACTTATGACATTTTTGACAACAACATGATCGCTGATTGCATCAGTATAATAAGATAATTTGCCGCAATTCATGGTGAATCGCACATTCAGGAAATTGCATGGTGTTGGCACACCAAAAGAAACACCGTAAGTCTGAAATGATTCCCAGCCCTGCCCTTTTTGATTAAGTGGAAAATGTCTGGATGAATTCAACCATACTTCAAATTTTTCTCCACCATTGTTTACAGCTCCATTTGCGCAAAAACACGCTGCAATCACGAAAAAACCAAAACATTTACTGGTTTTTTTATGCAATAAAGCTGTTATTAGTTTGCTTTTCCGTTTCACTATTTTTCCAGTTTAAGACTCTGTATCCAATGTGATCAACACAGGAAGACACTTGAACACCCATTTAAAATCATCAAGAGTAGATGTATATTTACAATGAAGAGTATTTTCAGGTTTATCTTTTTCTTTTTTAAATTAAACATAAGATACCTGTATTTCGTTTTTCATCCCTGGGAGAAATTTTGCCTGTAATGGTCGTGCATATGGCCATAAGGGATTGCTATGAAGAAACCTGTTCACCCTTTTGTTAAAGCTTTGAGCGTACAATAACGCTTGTATAACCACTGAAACCCTTTTGGAATATACAATTTGTTACCTGCGGACTTTTTTTAATCTGATATCATCATTAATATTTTACGCTTACAATTTATCATACGGTTCAGGTTTGGTTCCATCAATATCAGTAAATCCATATTTTCTTGATAGTTCAGCAGCAACTAATATTTGTCCTGGTTTTTTTTCATAATGTTTTTATCATTATCACTCACCATAACGTTTTGCCGCGTTTCGCCTGCGCCTAATAAGAAAGGATCGGCAATTCTCCACCTTTCATTCCTTTCGGGGCTATGTGTCTGATTCAGGGCTACACCCCCTTCACCTCTCTAAACTCGTCTTGGTTCTAACGTCCATTATGAACTCCCAGATACTACGGAGTGATTCGGTTCAATCTTGCTCCGGAAAACTTCCTTGTTTTCTTGAAGTTGGCTCATTGCCAGGTTAACCTTATTTTGAATTTTATTTAGTTACTGCGCGGGTCGTGCTTCAGGCAAACATTAAAAACTTTAACCCTTTGTATCTTTTACTATATTTATGCACTTTTTAAGGTAAGAATATGAAATATCCGTTTGATATGAATTATTTTCAGATATCACATCACAAGAGGTTTAAAAATATGAATAAAACAAAAAATATTTTCCCGATGAATACCTTATTTAACATTTTGGTTTTAGTTTCAATATCTGTAAGGTTTTTTAATACTGATGCCAGTTCCAGTTTCCGGTTTTCAACAGCTTACCTTGATCCCGGTACAGGAACAATGATTATTTCTGCAATTGTTGGAATTTTAGCCACACTGATTCTTGGTATAAAAACTTTCTGGTATAAAATCGTATCCATTTTCAAATCCCCAAAAGACAAAAAACCTGAATAAAAGCTTTTACGGGTCATGAAAGCCAGTTGTGAAGCATAATCTTTTGAAATCAATTTCGCTTTTTTATCGTTCTTTTAAAAATTATAAAGCATTTAACAAACTTGCTTCTGAAGAACGAAATATCGTTTTTTATTCTGAAAGTGGTCAGGATTGGCATCACTTTGAACAGATTATTAAAAAGCTTCTTTCAATGTCAAAAAAAGTGTGCTATATAACATCCGACCCTGATGATCCAGGGCTTTTCTTGAAGGATAAACTGTTTAAATCCTTTTATATCAAAGATGGATTCTGGCAAATTACTCTTTTTCAGTTCCTGAAAGCGGATTGTCTCGTTCTGACCATGATAGATCTCAACATTTTTCAGCTTAAACGATCTATAAACCCTGTACATTACATCTATCTTTTTCACGCTATGGGAAGTACCCATATGGTGGATTATGAAAACTCCTACGACCATTATGATTCAATTCTTTGTGTCGGGCCTCATCAGATTGAAGAAATACGCAAAAGAGAACAGCTTAAAAATCTCCCACCCAAGAATCTGATTAAACATGGATACGCTCGTGTCGAAGAACTTATGGAGGAAGCCAAAAAACATGAAAAAACGACACAAAAACCACACACGATTCTGCTGGCACCAACCTGGGGTGAAAATTCCATTCTGCATATTTGCGGAAAAAACCTGGTTGAAATACTGTTAAATGCAGGTTTAAAGGTGATTTTACGCCCTCACTACCAAACCCTGAAACTTACTCCACATATCGTTGATGAGATTGTCAATAAACATTTGAACAATCCACTGTTCAGTTATGTAAAGAAAATGGGTGACAAGGAATCCCTGTTCAATTCAGATCTGCTTGTTTGTGACTGGTCTTCTACTTCAATTGAATATGCACTCGGATTAGAAAAACCGGTTCTTTATATTGATGTCCCACGCAGAGTAAGAAACCCCAAATACCAGGAACTGGGTCTGGAACCGATGGAAGTAAGCATCAGAAACAAAGTTGGCAGGATACTTGATCCTTTAGAACTGGACAAAGCACCTGATCTGATTGAACAGCTTTTGTCAGATCCACATTGTTTCAGAGAAAAAATTTCCAGATTAAGATCAGAATTTGTTTTTAATCTCGGTAACAGTGTAGATGCAGGGGCTAAAGAAATTGCAAAAATCGCAAGCACTCAGTTCAAGGCAAATACCAAATGAAACCATCTAAATTAGAATCGAATCATGAAAAATCTCATCACAATTCTGAAACATAATCAGTTTTTACCTTTACTTAAAAACTGGTTTAAATCTCCAAACCGGATAAAACTTTTAAAATGGAGTGGTGGTTTTTTTTCAATAATTACCCTGCTTCAGATATTTATAGGTTTTTTTTATATTTCCAACTACCGATTCCCCACCGATCCGCTTGCACTTGTTTATACATTCACTGCGTTTTTCAGTCATTTTGGCTCAATATCACTTATTGTATGGATTTCGCTTGTCATTCCGCTACTGTTGATCTTACCAGATAAAAAGCTGGTCATACCGATTTGTGTACTTCTTGTATCTTTTATTCTCTGTGTAGAGCTTCTTGATGCTCAACTGTTTACTTCAAGACGTTTTCATCTGGGCATGCTTACAGTGAAAATTGTTGGGTGGAAAACCTGGGGATTCGGAATACTCTATTTTTTCATATTTGTAATGTTTAACAGTCTGATTGCAAAAATAGCGTGGGACAGGTTCATAATTGCAGAAAAAAAAGTTTTTCTGCAGATAAGCATACCTCTAATCCTGGTTTTTCTGGCATTTACACATTTAACACATGTCTGGGCTGATGCGACAGGGTATGTTGAAATTACCAGATTTACAACAAGACTACCACTTTTCTATCCTTCAACAAGTAAACGGTTCATGGTCCGCCACGGACTGGCTGATATTTCACAGAGAAGAAATCTACCCGAAAAATTTGGTGCTACCGGCAGTGATTTTTACTATCCGCAAAAACCGCTGGAATATGATCCGGATATACAGCATAATAACATTCTTATTATAGCAATTGACGCAATGCGTTATGACATGTTAAATTCACAAAATTTCAGCAGATGTTACAACTATGCCAGAAACCATGGCACTATTTTCACAAACCATTACAGCGGCGGCAATTCCACCAAAATGGGCTCGTTTACACTCTTTTATGGAATTCCTCCAACTTATCAGCAATATATTGAATCTAATAAAAAATCTCCTGTGTTAATAGACAGAATTCTGGAAACCGGCTACAACACCGGAATTTTTACAAGCTATAAACTGTATGCACCTGCGAATCTCGATGTTACAGCTTTTGTCAAAATTCCAGACCTCAGGCTCGAAACCACAATCCCGGGACCACAATCAGCCTGTCGCAACGACTCCGCTATAACTGATCAATGGAAATCTTGGGTTCATCAGAACTCAGGCAATAAACCTTTTTTTGGGTTTCTTTTTTATGATGCATTATGCACAAAAAGCTACCCTGAATCATATAAAGAAAAAATTGATAACAGCACAGATCTGTCCGGTCCGCAAAAAAAATTCATGGAGTACAAAATAAGTTTACAATATACCGATTCCCTGGTTGCATCAGTTCTCTATGATTTATCTGAATCCGATCTGCTGAAAAACACCGTTGTTATTATCACTTCAGATCATGGTGAAGAGTTTGATGATAACGGGTTGGGATATAACGGACATGGATCTTCTTTCAGCGACTGGCAAATCAAAACACCATTGATTACGGTCTGGCCGGAAATGGAACCAGGTATTGTTGATAATAGAACCTCACATTATGATATTGCTGCAACATTAATGAAAGATGTATTCGGGGTTTTAAATCCAGAATCAGATTTCTGTTCCGGTAAAAATCTTTTTTCTGACCAAAGCTGGGATTGGCTGTTAATTGGCTCCTATTTTAATTTTGCAATTCTTGAGCCTCAACAAATTACCGTTCAATTTCCTGGCGGATACTATGAAGTAAGAGGAAAAGATTACAGAATAATACAGAAGCCACAATTCTCTCCCAATATTACTGCCGCATTGAATGAAATGGGAAGATTCTTCAATAAAAATTGAAACACAGAGAAACAAGTGTTTTAGAAGAAAAACGAAAAAGATTAAGAAAAATTGAAAACGCAAAGAACACAGAGTACGCAGAGTAAGAATTGGAAACTGAACAAATCCGGACCGGAAATAAAATGATAATTTTTAAATCAAGATTATGAAAAATTTAAAAACGCAGAGAACACAGAGTACGCAGAGTAAGAATTGAAACTGAACAAATCCGGATCGGAAATAAAATAAAATATTTAAATCAAGATTATGAAAAATTTAAAAACACAGAGAGCACAGAGTACACAGAGTAAGAATTGGAAACTTAGCAAAGCTGGATTGGAAAAAGAACGAATTTAACTGTTTGTCTACTTGTTATGAAAAAACTTCTGATACGTTTATTTACTTTCTGGCTAATCTCTATTGCAGCAACTGTATCGGGTACTGACCTTATTAGTTCTGAACATAATTCGTATTCATTTTTGACTCAGAACAGAAAAATACGACTCTCACAAAATGCTGATCCTGTAAATATCCAGCAATCGTATACATACTCAGAACTCACCACTGCAAAACAAATTTTCAGCAATCCAGACAGCATTCCAATATTTAAATTAAGAGTGAAAAATGATTCTTTTTTAGACAGTTGTATTCAATCTGCCCGAACAACAGTTGAAAAAACTGAAACCGACAGCACTGTAACTTTCCTTTTTTCTTCAACACCTTTCTTTTCCAATATACGATACTCAAAAGAGTATAAATTCCATAAGCATAACCACTGCATCGACTATTCAATCAGATTGCATGGCGATAATACAAGGCAATTATTAAATGATAAAACATTCCAGTTGGAAATTTCTTTAAAAGAAACCGGTTTCAAGCAAATTTTTCTGGACAACAAACTATTAATTCAAAAAAAAGACACCCTGCCTGTTAACATTCTCGAAAATGACAACTGGACTGGTGTTTACAGGAAATTCTGGACTTTCTGCGTTCAATGCAAGACATCTGCACTGCCAGTATCATACAAAAGAAAATCTGTAATTCTGGATTTGAAATTCGATAAAGATAACAAGTGTGATTTCAGGATCTACTGCGGACCGATTGTTATTGATGAGCTTAAAAAAGTGGATCATAAACTTGCAGCCCTTATTTACAATCAGCCTTTTTTCATGAACTGGTTGTCTGGTGGTTTTTTACTCATTTTTGATACTCTCCTCGAAATTTTCAACAACGTCGCCTTATCCATATTTTTATTATCAATATGTGTAAAGATAGTGCTCGCCCCGCTCTTTAAAATTGCCAGTATCTGGCAAAAACAGGTAAATGTCCAGTCTTCAATTCTTGAACCCAGGCTTAAAGAGATAAAAAAACAGTTCAAAGGTGAAGAACAGAACAGAAAAATCCTCCAGTTGCACAAGGAGCTGGGTATAAGTCCTCTTTACTCATTAAAGAGTCTTCTAAGCGCAGCTATCCAGATTCCTGTTTTCTTTGCAGCATATCACATGCTCAGCACCCATATAGCTCTTTGTAATTCACCTTTCCTGTGGATCAGCGATCTGTCAGCTCCGGATCATCTCTTTAAACTTCCTTTCAGCATACCTTTCTTTGGTGATTATTTTAACATTCTCCCCTTTATAATGACCTCGTTTACCTTCGCTTCATCGTGGCTGCACACCGATTTGTCACTCTCTTCAGAATTGCACAAAAAACAAAGAAACAATCTGTTCTGGATGGCTCTTCTTTTCTTTTTAATGCTGTACACATCACCGGCCGGCATGGTAGTTTATTGGACCATGAACAATATTCTGGCATTTATTACTACAATTTTTACAACTGTTGTTTTAAACAGTAAGAGAAACAAACAAAATCACAGTGAAAACAAACCTGTTCATACTGTCAATTCGGAAATTGCGGGGAAATGATGAAAGCAATAATTCTTGCCGCAGGATACGGCAACAGGATGCGTCCGCTAACTGACAATTGCCATAAAACGATGCTTGAGGTAGCAGGAAAAACTATCATACAAAGGATAATAGACGGCCTTGTCGAAAATGGAATCAAAGATATCGTTGTTGTAACCGGATACCGGTCTGAAGAACTAAAGGATTATCTTTCTGAATTATATCCAGAAATTTTATTTAAATTCATAGAAAATAAAAAATACAGGGAAACAAATAACATTTATTCAATGGCACTTGCATTCGAAAACATTACAATTGACAGTGATATCATTCTTATAGAATCTGATCTTTTGTACCAGCCGCAGGTAATAACAAGATTGATCAATTCAGCTTACAGCAATGTTGCACTGGTAGACAAGTACAGAACAGGCATGGATGGCACTGTAGTTACTGTTGACAATTCGGTTATCACAAATGTGATCCCGCCCCATCTTCAATCGCAAAATTTCGATTTTTCCGATAAATATAAAACTCTTAATCTGTATAAATTTTCCAGGCAGTTCTGTGAGACTGCATTTAAAAAACTTTTGATCTATTATGCAAATGTAATTGACAAAAACTGTTACTATGAACTTATACTCGGCATACTGATTTACATGCAGAAAGAAACCATTCATGCAGAAATTATTCAGGGTGAAAGCTGGTCTGAAGTAGATGATCCAAACGATCTTCTTGTTGCCGGGTTCGATTTCAAGGAGAACCGGATGGAGATTCTTGAAGATGCATTCGGCGGTTACTGGAATTACAATATCACCGATTTCTGTTTTATCCGTAATATGCATTTTCCCAATGCTGCCATAATATCAGAAATGAGAAATGTTTTTCCGGACCTGATACATAATTATGGATCACGCCAAAAATATCTGGACCGCAAAATGGCATGGTTTCTTTTATGCAATGAAAACAGAATTACAGCCCTTAATGGAGCTGCACAGATATACCCGATTCTACAATCTTTATTTTTAAACTATAAAACACTTCTCCCCTATCCCTCTTTTGGTGAATACACACGAAATTTCAATTGTGTCAACACCTATCTTGATGATGGTAACTTTGATACTGATGAAATTGAAAATAAGGCAAAGGATGCGCAGTTAATTGTTTTTGTCAACCCTAACAATCCTACCGGGACAATACTTGAGACAAACTGGATTTTTTCCTTTGCGGAAAAAAATCCGGACAAGACCATATTGGTTGATGAATCCTTTATTGAATTTTCCGATCAGGCCCCAATATTGTCTCTTTTGGAACAGAATCCGCTTGAGAATGTAATCGTTATCAAAAGCTTGAGCAAATCTCTTGGTGTACCCGGAATCCGTCTTGGATATTTTTATTCATGCAGCCAGAAACTTAATTCCTGTGTAAATGAGAAAATTCCAATCTGGAACATGAACTCTTTTGCCGAACACTTTCTGGAAATTATTCTTAAACATCGCAATACCCTGAACCAGTCTTTTGAATACACAATCCGCGACAGAAACGAATTCTCGTCCAAACTTACCACCATACCATATATACAAAAGGTTTTTGACAGCAGTGCCAATTTTATTCTTGTAAAATTAAAGGGGGATAATGAATTTGCAGCAGATTTAACAAATACCCTCTTGTCGGAAAAAACGGTTTTTGTTAAAAATGTCAGTCCCAAATTTTCGGATGGAGCCGGTTATTTGCGTCTTGCAGTACGCACACAGAAAGAAAACGATGAACTCATAGGGTATCTTGCAGAACTGGACAAAATATTATTTCCGCTAAACAAACCTTTAAACAGTTTTTACCAGATTAATTAGTTTAGTGAATTAATTTATCTCTTGAAGTACAGAGGTATTTACGAGTGCGCGCTGTAAAAGCGCGCACTTTTTTTATTTATTGATTGCTGCTCAATCCTGGATATGGTCGAGCCTGTTTCATGAAAAGAACAGGTTCACTGGCAGGATCATCAACGGGCTGGTCAAACTTGAACTCTGTATCCATTGCATACCATTTATTTTTGTCTGCACCATAGAGATGCTGAAAAAACGTGTGAATTTCTGCAAGTGCGGTTCCCAGTTCATATACCTGTCGCTTCGTTAATATTTTCTGACCTTCAGGGACAAGTGAAGAGTATCCCATATATACAATCGGCTGTCCTTCCATTTCGAAGTAATACAGGAACTGCTCTGATGTTATGCTTGGATCTGGCAGTACTACTGATACACCGTCTTTTTGCACATTTACATAAAAAGCAGGTTCTACTCCAGACGGATCGTAGATGTTTGCTGTAATAGCCACTCCATTAGCCTCTTCATCCGGAAAGGAACGATGTACAAGAAGAGCCATTCCTACTTTCATGTGATCGATATTGCGGTAACTTCGCTCTTCAAAAGCCCTGAAATACCATACACTCGACCATACTTCACGGATAGCATCCAGAACCGATTGCTCATCATTCGGGTTTCCACTCTTTGACGTGTAGAGACCAGCACCTGTAAACCCATCCAGATCTTCAGCATTGGTACTTGAACGAAAGCGCATTCTTATACCGGAATACTCACTTGTCAGCTTTGTCATTAATTTATCTCTGAATTCAGAATCTACCGGAGCTGTCTGCATATCGGTTCGTAATTGAGCCAGCAGTTCATTACGAACAGCAGGATCACTCTGGAAATCGGTATCTTCGAGCATTTGTGTTAACCGTTCATTGAATCCGTTCTGGTCCATGAACTGATAGTAATAGAATACAGGTACTGCAAATCCTTTTGGATAACGTACCTTGTTGTTATCCATATGCGGAAAAGCCCCATAGTGGCTTGCTTTTCCTCCGTAAGCTGGTATTGAAACATCAAGAGCTTCACCCAGTGTCATATTTTCCAGATCAAGAAGATCTTCTATATCGCGGAGTTCCTGAGTTTCAAGATCCAGGTTTGGTATTCCAACACCTGCAGGCGAATTATCTTCCCACCACCCGTCAGCTTCTTCTTTGGTAACCTCTGTAAGTGAATAATTGAATGCTGTAACTTCCAGTTTTACCCATTTGCCTTCCAGAGCACGGAAAGTTTCATTTGTAAAAACACCCCTTAACGCCATATTGGGAGTACCGCGGTTTTGTGAAAGGACATTGATATGCGCAAGCGGCGTCTGAAACATCTGGGTAATAAGGCCGCTTGTTACAGAGATATCGTTAGGAACTTTATCGAGTACCACAATATCACGAAAACTGACAAAAGCACTATCCAGTTCTTCGGCAGTGACAAAAATCAGTCTGCCCATGCTTGTTCCATAATTAAGTGGCTGATAATCGATATCCTGATAAAGTTCCTTTGATGTTATTACTTTAACAGAAGAAGGAAGATCTTTTAATATATTATCTTCGATCGTCTGGGATGTAGGATGAAAATAGAGCGAATCTCCGAAGTAAGCTGATGAGGAGATTTTTTGACAGGCTGTAGTGATCATTTCTACAGTAGCCTTATCATAAGGCGCGATTTCATAAGTCCATACTTTCGGACCTTCATAATAGGTTATTGCACCAAGAATAAACCGACGATTAGGACTGTAGTATTCAGTAGCATTGAACTCCGGCAGAGATGGGACAGGAGGTTTACCATTACCGACTGAAAGATTTTTATCTACAAAATCATAATGGACCTTGTATGTTTTACTGTTTTGAAAGTATAACGGAGCCTCTTCATCCGACAGATCTATGACAGTCTTTGCAGAGATTGCGCCCGGAATACTTGCATCCAGGGGTTCCGATGCGAGTGCCATAAAATCAGCATGACACCCGATTTTGTGAGAACAATCCGGATCAATATCCTGAATTACACAATCCCAGTTTACTTCTTCCGGTGCCTGAGGATTATCGGCACATGAAAAAAATATGACAACCAAAGAAAGAAATGTTGATAACAAACCAGATGTTACCATATGAATATTTTTTTTGTATTTAAGAAAGTATAACCTGACCGACATTCTGTTTTCTCCCCCTCCAGCTTTTATTGACAAAGGCGATCTATGCAAGTCTGTCCATCCGGACACTCACCGTCACCATTACACGATATCACCCCGGGTATTTCCAGATACTTGGCTACTTTATCTATTATTACCAGTTTTACACCGCCACATTCATCTGTACTGGTTGCTCTTCTGGAAATCTCAATTTCCGGAAATCCAGCCATACCGTAAACTTTCAATTTGTCCAGTAAATGGGCAGGTATTGTCAACTCACCATCATCTTCAGTTTCACACTCTATTTTGGCTTTTGTACCACCATGGTAACTGATATCAATTTTTACAAATATTGTCGAAATACCAGGTATGTTTGGCGGATCCCATCTCAGATCGATTGATTCACCATCTCTCATCCATATTGTATCATTGAGTACATTTAACCGGCATATACCTTTAACATCAAGTGAAAATGGTGAAATAGCTGTGGTACCTCCAACAGAAACCGTTATTTCATCACCTTCAGAAAACAGATCAAAAGCCAGCCCCGGAGCCTGGTAATAACCTCTGACACTGGGCTCCATTGAAAATGATGTTGCACCGTCAGCAGTTTTCAATCCGTTCACAGTTACAGTACCTACACTTGATATTTGATCAGGAAATGGCTGACAACTGTCATTAGCAACACATACACCATTACAGTCTTCACAGAACGGATGAGTCGGGACTACAAGTTTACAATCGCCGTCTGTTTCCGCTGTCTCAAAAACTTTGGAAGGTGTAGGGCCATTCTTGAAAGCACCTATTAATGTTGGAGGACTTTCGAATTCTTTAAATGTTATTTCAAAAATGCCGTGTAAACTGCATTCATTCGGATCTGTCTTGGTGGTATCATTCGGATCCGTCTTGGTGGTATCACCGGATCCAGGGTCTGTAACACCGGAGTCGTCGCACGTTCCTGTCAGCAGAACAAATGTAAAAAATATCAGAATTATTGAATTGAGCAGTACTGTTATTCGCATTTTAATTTCCTTTCAAGTTTTATGGATTACACGCAAAGCAGTAGAATCCGCCGTAACCGCCACCATTGCCTATAGCACGTGAATTAAAACTACCGGCACCAGTATTGAAATCAAGATCAATACCTGCTTCACAGCCAGACACATTATATCCTGAAATCCAGTTTGATATTCCCATTCCACCCATATTTTGTGGCCATGAAAAGCCGACAGTTGGTGTACTGTTTGCAGTCGTTGATGTCCAGTCATCACAGGTTGGGTTATCACTATCAGTGCCTCCACCCCAATCACCCCAACCCCCCCAACCACCACCAGTCATAAACTGATTGGGAGAATACCCCAGTCTGCCGTCAGTTCCGGAACCGGTAATTGTAAGATGATTATCAACTTCTTCACCTAATGGATCCGGCCTCTTGTTTGGAATACCCCATTCATTGGGGAAATCATTTCTTATAGTTGCATCGCCGTTTTTTGGACGATCATGTAAGAGTGATGCAATATCCGGAGCCAGAAGTCTTCCTTCACGGTCATACCAGGGACCGCTTCCGATTCGGTCAATTGCATCCACCTGGTTTCCATCCGGACCATGTTCGACACTCAAAAACGCGCGCCATTTTTTAACTCTTGAACCCGGCATACTCATTTCTGCAATGGTCTGACAGATACTGTCTGCACCAAGCAAACCCGCTCCCGGACCTGTTTTGCCGAAACGAAGATCACCGCCAAACCCATTCTGACTGCCGCTAAGTTCCTGTAAAGATTCAAGACTGGTTAAAAAGAAACTGAAATGAGCCAAAGTATCCATTTCAATAACAATCTCGTCTTCATAAACATTAACCGGCACTGATTTTATATAGTGTCTGGGAGACAGGGCGTGCAATGAATCGATAACAGCCTGGATTTTTGCGAGTTTTCCCACATCCGGTTTTTTTGATACCTCTGAAGATGCGATAGTGGTTCTGCCATCAGGCAGCATAATATGACGAAAAGTAGTTGAATAGTGGTTCCCGATTGAAACCCTGATCGCAGTCATTTGCGCGGAATTAAGTCCGGCAGTCAAACTGAAACTGTATTCACCTGCATTCGCGTATGAATTTAATGCGCTTTTGAGCAGTTTCCCGGATACATCATACATTTCAACTTTTACCGCAGCCGGTCTGGTTAAACTGAAACGTACCTGGTCCCTTATCATGGAGATCTTTTCTATACGTGGCAGTTTTTCAACCGGTTTCACATTGACACCACCATTGGATATCGAAAATCTTCCCTGTGCATTGGTTGTATCCGACATATTTTTGCCTTTGAGAGTCACTACAACTCCTTCAACCGGTTGTTGAGTATGCTTCGAAACCACGGTTCCAGTAAGATTGATCGGTTCAGCAGATACAGCTAAAACAACCAGAAAGATCAGATTGATTCCTGTTTTACACTTCAAAACGGCCTCCTGTGTTAAATCCCAAAGAGATTTGTTTCAAAATTATTTCAAATTCATTTAGTTAATCGTTTATATAACTTTAACAGCTTTTTCCTATTAATCCTTTTCTTTGCACCAGGCATTATTATTGAATCATTAGTTATCTTTTCAATATAATACCTAATTAAGAAAAAAAATTGAAAAATAGTATTAAATCCGTATTGTCTGTTCTCTATAGAGATAAGATGAAATCGTCCAGGTCAGTGATAGTTTTGTATTTGAAACTAACAATCGTTTTCTTTTAAACTTATGATATTAGCTAACCAATCTGCTATTATCCCAATTCTTCACTATCTGTTGTATCAATAATAATAAGTGTTCACTTTTTACATTATTTCTTTTCATTTTTTTTAATTTTTAATCAATCCCCCTTACTCAGGTTTTACCTCACCTGAACACTTTTAAAGATACTGGGGGGATTTGATTAATTAACAAAAAATCGCACATAAGCAAAGGACACTATAATGCTTCTTCGTCGTGATCAGGTTCCATTTCCCAATAACCCTGCCTGCAAACAGTGCGCGAACAAACCCTGCCATC
>Ga0079223_10000277_pt1 | contig 23996 bp, 25 predicted proteins | sample Stecom2011_FD_75072 | JGI IMG/M metagenome (GOLD analysis project Ga0079223, IMG submission 75072) | Agricultural soil microbial communities from Utah to study Nitrogen management - Steer compost 2011 | ecosystem: Environmental > Terrestrial > Soil > Agricultural land | place: USA: Utah...
GATAGCTTTGCTATCAGCTTTTTTAATACTTATAGGGAGTTGGGGGATGGAGATGGCCAAGAAGGAAGATGAGAGTTGTTACATAAAATATAATATGAAATGGGTGCTGTTTATTACCTTTTGGACGTTTGTTCTTGCCATTGGGATTTCAGTTGTGGCTGAAAATCTGGTGCAGAATCTCGATGTCCTTTTTGCATTTATAACACAGTTGATTATCATATTCATAGGAATACTATTTGACAGCATAGGGATTGCTGTTACTGCAGCCAGTGAGAAGCCCTTTCATGCCATGGCAGCAAACAAGATCGACCAGGCTAGAACAGCCATAAAGCTTGTAAGAAACTCAAGCCAGGTGAGCAACTTCTGCAACGACGTAATCGGAGACATAAGCGGGATCATCTCAGGTACGGTTGCTGCAAGCATAATATTCAGACTTGTAATGATTGTTGGGATTGCAGATGGTACTGTGCTTACCATACTCTTGACAGCCTTTACAGCCGCTTTGACCGTGGGTGGAAAGGGAGTCGGAAAATCAATTGCACAGTACCATCATGAGCATATAATATACCAGGTGGCTAGAGTGGTGAACCTTACGGAGAAGGTCCTTAAGGTTGAGATATTTGCAACCAAGAAGAGGGCCAAGGAAAAGAACGGCAAGGAGAAATAGGATGGAAAAGAAAAGAGCAGATGTGATTCTATTTGAGAAGGGTCTGGTGGAATCCAGGGAAAAAGGGAAAAGGATAATCATGGAAGGGTCTGTCTTTATTGGCGATAGCCGGGTTGACAAGCCAGGTGAAAAGTACTCCCTTGATGTTGACATGAAAATAAGGAGTAATCCCTTAAAGTATGTAAGCCGTGGGGGCTTGAAGCTTGAAAGGGCCATGGCAGCCTTTGACCTGGACCTTCATGAAAGTGTGTGCATGGATATGGGGGCATCAACAGGTGGCTTTACAGACTGCATGCTTCAATCTGGAGCAAGGAAGGTCTACTCCGTTGATGTGGGTTACGGCCAGCTTGACTGGAAGCTTAGAAGCGACCCCCGTGTGGTTGTTCATGAAAGAACAAATATCAGACACATGGATACTGATACCATACCTGACAGGATGGATTTCATTTCCATTGATGTGAGCTTTATAAGCCTTAGGCTTATTCTACCGGTGGCCTTCAAACTCCTTAAGGAGGAAGGAGCTCTTGTAGCCCTTGTGAAGCCCCAGTTTGAAGCCGGCAGGGACAAGGTGGGCAAGAAGGGAATTGTCAGGGAAAAATCCACCCACAGGGAAGTGGTGGACAATGTAATTGCCTTTTCCAGGGACATTGGATTCTACCCCCATGGGTTGACCTTTTCACCCATCACAGGGACCACTGGTAACATTGAATTTTTGCTTCTCCTAAAAAAGATAGAGGTAGGCATGGATGAAAGGGAGATCGACCAGGTTATTGAAGAGGCACACGAAAACCTTAAATAGATGGAGGTAGGCTTATGCTCAAGGAGCTAAGGATTAAGAACTTCGCAATTATTGATAATCTGACAATTGATTTTACACAAGGCCTAAACCTGCTTACAGGTGAAACAGGGTCCGGTAAGTCCATTATAATCGAGGCACTTGAAATGGTTCTCGGTGGAAGGGCAAGCCGGGAAATGATTCGTTCAGGACAGGAAAAGGCAGTAATTGAGGCCATGTTCTTTCTGGAGGAACACCTTCAGGACAACCTGGAGGCTCTGGGTTATGAAAGAAGTGAAATCCTGATTCTCACCAAGGAAATCTGGGAGGACTATCCAAGCGTTTCAAGGATCAACGGGAGACCTGTGACCCTAAATGTACTTAAGACCCTCACTAGGGCTTTGGTTGACATATTCGGCCAGCATGAACACCAGTCCCTTCTGGATACTGGAAACCACATGCGGATTATCGACTCCCTGCTGCCCCAGGAGGGCAAGGCAACCCTTGAGAGTATAGAGAAAGCATACAGTGACTACAAGGAACTCAATGGAAAGTACCACCAGCTTACCTTGTCTTCCCAGGAAAGGGAAAGGGAGCTGGACCTTTTGAGGTTTCAGATAGAGGAAATCGACCAGGCACAGCTGGTGGAGGATGACGATGACAAGGTGGAGCAGGAGTTCAGGAGGCTTGACAATCTCAAGGAGACCATGGCTGAAGCCTACCAGGCCCTAACACTACTTGGGGATGATTTTCAGGGTCCTGGTGCAATTCAGACCCTTGAGAAGGCTATCCAGACAATATTTCATTCAGCCAGGTATGATCAGTTCCTAAAGGACAAGGGGGAAGGACTACAGGCAATCCTATATGAGCTCCAGGACCTTTACAGGGAGACCAGCGACTATATCGAAGGACTTGAAATAGACCAGGAAAGGCTCTTTGAACTTAGGGAAAGACTTGATGAAATAAACTCCCTTAAGAAAAAGTATGGGAACAGGGTAGGGGAGATCCTAAAATACAGGGATGAAATTGGGGAGAGGTATGACAGGCTCCTAAACATAGACAAGGAACTTGAAATGGTCCAAGATCAGCTAACTCTACTTAGAGGGGAGCTTTTGGACAAGTCCAATAAGCTTAGTGAAATAAGAAAGAAGGTTTCCCTTAAGCTTCACAATGACATGGAAAGGGAGCTTGAGACACTTAATATGGACAATGTAAGGTTCAAGGTGGACTTTAAGGACCTTCAAGAGCCTGGTGAAAAGGGTATGGACAGGATTGAGTTCCTGATTTCAACCAATCCGGGGGAAGACCTTAAGCCCTTGTCAAAAATCATCTCAGGTGGAGAAATGTCCAGGATCATGCTGGCCTTCAAGGGGATTTTGGCTGATCTGGATAAAATGCCAACCCTTGTTTTCGATGAGATTGATACAGGCATAAGCGGCCGAACTGCACAGGTTGTTGGTGAAAAGATCAGGAGGATTTCAGGGGGACACCAGGTGATTTCAATTTCTCATCTGCCTCAGATTGCAGCCCTTGCCGATACACACTTTGCCATCAGAAAATCATCTGATTTAAAAGGCACCATAACCAAGGTGGAGAGGCTAAAGGAGGATGAAAGGATCCAGGAGCTGGCCAGGCTGCTGGGTGGTGTGGAGGTAACAGAAACCACCATAAATCACGCAAGGGAAATGCTCCAAATGTCAAATAAGATGAAGAAATAGGGCATATATGCTATAATCTATGTATAAATAAAGCCAGTAATAAAAATTAGGGGGATCTGTATGACTTACGAAGAGAAAACCATGAAGTGTGACAGGATTTACGAGGGAAAGATTTTAAACCTTAGAATAGACACAGTGGAGCTTCCTGACAAGAAATATTCCAAAAGGGAAATTGTTGAACATCCAGGTGGCGTGGCCATTGTCGCACTGACAAAGGATAACAGGATACTGTTGGTAAGGCAGTACAGAAAGGCAACCGACAAGGTGCTTCTTGAGCTACCTGCAGGCAAGCTGGAGGTAAATGAGGAGCCCAAGGAAACTGCTATCAGAGAGTTGAAGGAAGAGACGGGATACACGGCCGAGAAGCTTGAGTACCTGCTGGAATGCTATACCTCGCCGGGATTCTCCAGTGAAAAGATATACCTTTTCTTTGGGGACAACCTTGAGCAGGGTGACCAGGAGCTTGAATCAGGTGAATTCATAGATGTTGAAAGCTATACGGTTGAAGAGGTGAAGAAGCTGGTTGACAGGGGAGAAATAATGGATGCCAAGACCATAATCGGGATACAGGTCCTGGTTAATCGACTGGCAAAACAATAAAAATATACTTAAAAGGGGATAGAATATGTTAAGGGGAATAAGGGATGAGTACACCAGGTATATAGAAAAACAAAAAAAACTCAGTAAAAACACTGTTGAGGCATATACAAGCGATATTGAAAAGTTCAGTGATTTTATGGATGCGGCAGGAATCAACAATGTGGACATGGTAAACAACACCCATGTGATACGTTACCTCCTGCAGCTTCAGCGTGAAGGAAAATCAACATCCACTATCTCCAGACATCTAGCCAGCATACGATGTCTATTTGAGTACCTGATAAATAATGGCAAGGTCAAGGAAGACCCCACCTTGAATCTGAAGCCACCAAAAAAGGAAAAAAAGATGCCCCAGATTTTGACTGAAGAGGAAATAACCAGGCTTATGGGCCTGCCTGACTCCACAACAGCTAAGGGTGCAAGAGACAGGGCTCTTTTGGAGCTTCTCTATTCCTCTGGCCTGAGGGTGTCTGAGATAAATTCCCTTAAAATTGGTGACATACTCCTTTCAAAGGGTACAATAGTACTGTCAACTGAGTCGGGAATAAGAAAGGTCCCTGTTGGGTCAAAGGCAATTGGGAGCATCTCATACTATCTAAAGAATTACAGGGATGAAAACAATTTGGATGCACCCCTGTTTGTGAATTATAGCGGTAAGAAACTTACAAGACAGGGTCTTTGGAAAATCATAAGGACCTATGCCGACAAGGTTTCTGAAGGGAATAATGTAACCCCTCAAATATTGAGGAACTCATTTGCAGCCCACATACTTAGCCATGGTGCAGATATCAAAACCGTACAGGAAATCATGGGCCATACTGATATTGCTTCCACCCAGGTCTATACAATGACCGAGAGGGAAGGAAGCGCGGATGATGTGTACAAGAAGGCTCACCCAAGAGCTTAGGAGGATTAGAAATGAGAGCTGTTGATATAATTGAAAAAAAGAAACACAAGGATCATTTGACCAAGGAAGAAATTGACTTTATGGTCCAGGGTTATACAAGGGATGAAATACCCGACTACCAGATGTCAGCCTTTCTGATGACAATATATTTCAATGGTATGGACAAGGATGAGATTGCATATTTAACGGAGAGCTTTGTTAATTCCGGTGAGCAGGTTGACCTTTCACCAATCCAGGGAATAAAGGTTGACAAACACTCCACCGGTGGGGTTGGGGACAAGATAAGCCTAATCGTCATACCCTTGGTTGCCAGCGCAGGTGTGCCTGTTGCCAAGATGAGTGGAAGGGGCCTTGGCCATACAGGTGGCACCATTGACAAGCTGGAGTCAATAGAAGGCTTTAGGATTGAGCTTTCATCAAGGGAATTCATTGACAATGTAAACAAGCACAAGATGGCAATAGTCGGTCAAACTGCAAACCTTACACCTGCTGACAAGAAGATTTACGCATTGAGGGATGTAACCTCCACAATTGACAGCATTCCACTTATTGCCAGCTCAATCATGAGCAAGAAAATCGCCTCTGGAGCAGATGCGATAGTTCTTGATGTGAAGGTGGGGTCAGGTGCATTTATGAAGACCATCCAGGAGGCTGAAAAGCTAGCAGAAACAATGGTTGGAATAGGAAAGAGCCTTAAGAGGGATACTGTCGCTGTTATCACAAACATGGACCAGCCCCTTGGGCACCAGGTTGGAAACAGCAATGAGGTAAAGGAGGCAATCAAGGTCCTGTCTGGAAATGGCTCTGAGGACGAAACCACTATCGCCTTGACCATAGCTTCACACATGTGTGTTCTGGGAGGAGCCTTCGAGGATTTTGATGCAGCCTATGACAAGCTTCAGGAGACAATCAGGACCGGGATGGCAATAGACAAGCTCAAGGAACTTATTTCCATCCAGGGGGGAAACCCAGAGGTAGTGGATAACACAGACCTTTTGCCAGGGGCAAGGAAGAATGTGGACATTGAAGCGGAGGAGGATGGCTTTGTGTTCCACATTGATGCTGAGGCTGTTGGCATAAGTGCAATGCTTCTCGGTGCAGGAAGAAGAACCAAGGAGGATAAGATTGACTACGGCGCAGGAATAACCTTAAGAAAGAAGATTGGAGACCCTGTAAAGAGGGGAGAGGTTCTATACACCCTAATGACAAATCTTGATGACTATCAGGATGCCCTCCAAAGGATGAAGGAAGCCTATGTAATTTCCACTGAAAAACCGGAGACAAAACCTTATATTTATAATATAATAAAGTAAGTATGCATATGATACCTCGACAAGAACAGTCGGGGTTCATTATTATAGTAGAGGATATTGAAACAAGAGGACATAATTTGAAAGTAGAGGAAAGCTATGGAATATTTAATCAGTCTACCAGGGCTGCTGATTGCTATTATCTTTCATGAACTGGCCCACGGTCTCACAGCCTACTGGCTTGGAGACCCGACAGCCAAGAATGCAGGGAGACTAACCTTAAATCCCATCAAGCATATTGATCCGGTGGGGTTTTTGTTTATGTTGGTATTCAGATTTGGATGGGCCAAGGCCGTACCCATCAACCCCAGTTACTTTAAACACAGGAAAAGGGACACGATACTTGTCTCCATAGCAGGGGTGACCACCAACTTCATAATAGCCGTAATAACGGGGGCAGTGCTGGTCCATGCCCCAATCAGAAATGAGATTCTGGCACAGGTGCTGGTCATAACCCTTTGGTACAATATTATGCTGGGGGTCTTTAACCTAATGCCATTTCCACCCCTTGACGGGTCAAAGGTTGTTGCAAGCCTCCTGCCTGTTAAGATGGAATACTACTTCTACAAGTACGAGAGGTACTTCTACCTGATACTCATATTCCTTATAGCAACAAGGGGAATAAGTAGGATACTTGGACCATTGGTTGATTTTGTCTACCGATTGATTATAAATCTGCTAATCTAGGAGCATGCCATGACCTATAATGTAAGTGTGGAGGTTTACGAAGGTCCTTTGGATCTTCTTTTGAACCTGATAGATAAAAATGAAATAGACATCTACGACATTCCAATAAACACTGTTACTGAACAGTTTATTGCCCAGCTGAAAAAGTGGGAGGAAATGAACCTTGAGGTGGCCAGTGACTTTATAATCATGGCATCAACATTGCTGGAAATAAAGTCAAAGCTCCTCCTGCCAAAGGAAACCCTTCTGGTGGATGGAGAGGAGGTCCAAGTTGACCCAAGGGAGGAACTTGTAAAAAGGCTTATGGAATATAAGCTCTACAAGGAAATCTCCGAAAACCTTAAGGCCTCAGAAGAGGTTTACAGCAAGGTCTACTACAAGCCTCAGGAGGATGTAAGTGACTTCAGGGACCCCTTTGAGGAGCTGAGTGCAGTGGAACTTAAGGACCTGGTGGACACCCTTGAAAACATACTCCAAAGACATCGCTACAACAACCCACAGGGAGAATTCTTCGAAATCAGAAGAGAGGAAGTGAGCCTTGAGGAGTGTACAAGGGAAATCGAAAGGAAGGTCAACGAAGGGGTTAGGATAAGGTTTAGTGACATAATCTCTCTAGAGGCATCAAGATCCAGGATAATAGCCTACTTTCTGTCCCTCCTGGAGCTAATGAGGACCAGGTTTATATCCGTAAGGCAGGATGGGAGCTTTTCAGACCTTATTATTGAGAAGAGAGGTATTTGATAGATGGACAATAGGGAATTGAAGTCAATTATTGAAGGCTTGCTCTTTACCTTTGGAGAGCCTATTGAAAGCAGCGAACTGGCCAAGGTTTTGGATATGCCCACAAAGGATGTCCATTCAATTTTACTGGAGATGAAGGATGAGTTTGATTACAATAGACGTGGTGTAAGGATCATTAGATTCAACAAGTCCTTCCAGCTAGGCACAAGGCCTGAGCACCATGAGTGGATAAAACAGATTGTACAGGGCAGAAATACAAGGTCTCTTTCAAATGCTGCCTTGGAAACCCTGTCAATTGTGGCCTACAAGCAGCCTGTAACAAAGGCTGACATAGACCATATTAGGGGAGTTAAAAGCGACAGGAGCCTTGAGACACTCATTGGGAGAAGGCTGGTCAAGGAAGCGGGTAAGCTTGACAAGCCAGGAAGACCTAATCTGTATGGAACTACAGATGAGTTTCTCAGGTATTTTGGACTGGAATCACTTGAGCAATTACCACCGGTGGATGAGTTTACTATAGAAGAAGAGGAATAGAGGAGTTAATTATGAAGGATAAGGGTATTAGATTGCAAAAATTCATGGCAATGAGCGGTGTGGCCTCCAGAAGGGCTTCAGAAGACCTTATTAAGGAAGGCAAGGTTCAGGTCAATGGAAGGGTAGTAACTGAAATGGGAGTCATTGTGGTTCCTGGCAAGGACAAGGTCAAGGTGGATGGGGTGAACATAAGGCCGGAAAGCAACAAGGTCTATATTGTTCTAAACAAGCCTGTTGGAATTGTAACCAGCGTCAAGGATGAAAAGGGAAGAGCCGTTGTCACGGACCTGATTGAGGAAGTGGATGAAAGAATCTACCCTGTGGGAAGGCTTGATGCGGATACCAGTGGCCTGATTCTTCTTACCAACGATGGGGAGCTTGCCTACAAGCTGACACATCCCAGCAAAATGGTATATAAAAGGTACATCGCAATTGTTGAAGGCGTACCCAACAAGGGAGAGCTGGAAAGGCTCAGAAAGGGGATAAGACTTGAAGGTAGAATGACTGCACCTGCCAAGGTAAAGATCCTTAAGAACTTCGACGAAGACTCAATTTTGGATATACAGATTCATGAGGGAAGGAACAGACAGGTTAAGAAGATGTGTGAAAAGATCAACCATCCTGTGAAAAAGCTTAAGAGGATATCATTTGGGGAAATCGAACTGGGCGGTTTGGAGCCGGGCAACTGGAGATACCTCAATGACGAGGAGCTGGACTATATAAAGTCCCTTTAGGCTTAGGTGGCTATAATGGAATCAGCATGTAATATGATTTGAAGAGGTGGACTTATGCTTAGCTTCAAGGATGTATCGGATATAGATATGATTAGGGAGTTTCTCCAAAAGAACGGTATAGGGGATAACTTCAGCCAAAAGGGTCTTTTTTTCGGTGGGTTTGACGATGGGAAACTCTTTGGTACAAGCCAGATAGTCCTGGAGGATGGAAAGGCTTACATTCAGTATGTTTTCATCGACCAGGAGTACAGGGGTCAAGGCCTTGGTAATGCCATGGTAAGGTCCCTTATGAACAAGCTTGAAATGAATGGCTTTGGAATGGTTTATTCTAAGGTTGAAAATGAGTATCTGGAGAAGGTTGGCTTCACCATGGACCAGGGAGAATATTACTGTAATCTAGAGGACCTTTTTTCTGGTGGATGCTCCTGCTGCTCGGGAGACCACCATGGGTGATAGTTTAAACAATACACTACAATTTGTGGAGATTCTCATGGAAAGATTTGTATCCCAGGGACAGGTCTGTGTTGATGCGACAGTTGGAAACGGTCATGATACCGCCAAGCTGGCAGGTCTTGTAGGGGATGAAGGTCTTGTATATGGCTTTGACATCCAGGGCCTTGCCATACTCAATACAGAGAAGCTTTTGAAAAGTGTGGGATTGGATGGCAGGGTAAGGCTTATCCAGGACAGTCATGAGAATATTGATATCCATATTGATGATGAGATTGATTTTATAATCTATAATTTAGGGTATCTACCAGGAGGAGACAAGTCCGTAAGGACTGAATCAAATACGACAATCAAGAGTATTGACAAGGCAATAAAGATCATGAGGCAAGGTGCCATACTGTTGGTGACAGCATACAGGGGGCACCAGGGAGGAATGGCTGAATATTCATCTGTAAGGGAATATTTTGAAGGTCTTCCACAAGATATCTACAATGTATTTGAGCTTTCATTTATCAATCAGAAGAACAATCCCCCAATTACAATTGGGTTGGAAGTCAGAGGAGGTAGAACATGGCAAAGGTAAAGATTATGGAAACTGCTTTAAGGGACGCTCACCAGTCACTTATTGCAACGAGAATGAGCACTGAGGATATGATCCCCATTGCAGAAAAGATGGACAAGGTTGGTTATCATGCATTGGAGGTATGGGGAGGCGCTACATTTGACTCATGCCTGAGATTTCTTAATGAAGACCCATGGGAAAGATTAAGGGTACTAAGAAAGGTATTCAAGAACACCAAGCTTCAGATGCTGCTGAGAGGACAAAATATCTTGGGCTACAAGCACTATCCTGATGATGTTGTGGAGGAGTTTGTAAAGAAAGCCATCGAGAATGGAATTGACATCGTAAGGATTTTTGATGCATTGAATGATTTAAGAAACCTTGAAACCTCAATTAAGGCTGTCAATAAATACGGTGGACATGCGCAGGGTGCAATATCATATACAGTGAGCCCGGTTCACAACAATGAATACTATGTAAACCTGGCCAAGGACATGGTCGAAATGGGCTGTGATTCCATCTGTATCAAGGACATGTCGGGTATACTACTTCCATATGTGGCCTATGACCTGGTCAAGGACCTTAAGTCAGCTGTTGATGTACCAATAGAGGTTCACTCACACTTTACAAGTGGTATAGCCAATCAGACCTACATGAAGGCAATTGAGGCTGGAGCCGATATTGTGGATACTGCAATTTCACCACTTGGAAACGGCACAAGTCAGCCGGCCACAGAGCCAATGATAGCATCACTTGAGGGTACAGAATACTATCCTGATATAGATTTCGATGTGCTTCTTGAGGTATCGGAGTACTTCAAGGGTCTGAGGGACAAGTATTTGAAGGCTGGTCTTTTGGATGCAAAGGTCCTTAATGTCGATGTCAATACACTTAAGTACCAGGTGCCAGGTGGAATGCTGTCAAACCTAGTATCCCAGCTTAAGGCACAGGGCAAGGAAGACCTTTATGATGAGGTATTGAAGGAGATCCCAAGGGTTAGGGAAGAGCTTGGATATCCGCCACTTGTGACCCCAATGAGCCAGATGGTTGGAACAACAGCACTTTTCAACGTCATTACCGGCGAAAGGTACAAGATGGTTCCAACAGAAACCAAGAACTACGTGAAGGGCCTTTATGGAAAATCCCCTGCACCAATCTCTGATGAAATTAGAAAGAAGATAATTGGGGATGATGAGGTATTTGAAGGTAGACCGGCTGATATGCTTGAGCCACAGCTGGATAACTACAAAAAGGAAATAAAGGAATATATTGAGCAGGATGAGGATGTGCTAAGCTATGCATTATTCCCTCAGGTTGCAGTTCCATTCTTCAAGCAGAGACTGGCGGCCAAATACAAGATTGAGACAGATCTTCTGGATCAGGAAAACCAAACCCATCCTGTATAGTTATAAAATCAATGGACTAGAAAAAGCAAGCCTCAGGGCTTGTTTTTTTGCGGTAAAAATGGGGAATCAGTATGGGAAAATCTTATTGACCAATGTCCATATATTCAATCGTTTGAAAGCAAACTTGCAAAAACCTTTCAAAGTGGGTAAATTATGAAATAAATCTTGCAAAACCATATATACTTTGTTATTATTTAGGTAAGAAATCAAGTTGCCTATTTGATAATATTTAGGTGAGTAGTCAAGTTACCTATAGGAGGGAAAACGATGCCAGAAAAGAAAGAAAAGATTGTTACCGTTGAGAAGGAATGGTGCAAGGGCTGTGGCATTTGCGTAGCATACTGTCCAAAGAGCGTTCTTGCTTTACAGGATGGCAAGGTGGAGATTGTTGATCTTGAAGCTTGCATAAAATGTGGTCAATGTGAATTGCGTTGTCCTGATTATGCGATTTACTTAAGGGAGGTATAAAGATGACTGTAAAATTAATGCAGGGAAATGAAGCCTGCGTCGCCGGAGCACTTAAGGCGGGAATGAAGTTCTATGCTGGTTATCCCATTACACCTTCAACTGAAATAGCTGAGATTTCAGCTGAGGAGTTGCCTAAGGTTGGAGGAAAGTTCATACAGATGGAAGATGAAATCGGTGGAATTGCAGCGGCTTTGGGAGGTTCACTTTCCGGGCTCAAGTCAATGACTGCCACATCAGGCCCAGGTTTCAGCCTTAAGCAGGAGAACATAGGCTATGGAATCATTACAGAAACCCCATGTGTTATTGTTAACGTTCAGAGAAGCGGACCAAGTACCGGACTTCCTACATCACCTGCACAAGGGGATATTATGCAGGCCCGTTGGGGAACTCACGGTGACCACTCAATAATTGCATTATATCCATCCTCAGTAAAAGAAATATACTACACAACCATTAGAGCCTTCAATCTGGCAGAAAAATATAGAACACCTGTAATACTGTTACTGGATGAAATAATTGGTCACATGAGGGAGAAAATAGAGATTCCTGAAAATGATGATGTTGAAATAATCGACAGGAAAAAGCCCACTTGTGATCCGTCAGAATACAAGGCATTCAAGGTAAAGGAAGGTGACATAGTTCCGGAAATGGCTGCTTTCGGTCAGGGCTACAGGTACCATGTAACTGGACTTGTTCACGATGAGACAGGATTCCCATCAGGTAATGAACTGGTTGCAGACAAACTACTTAACAGACTGATAGATAAGATTGAAGACAACAAGGACGATATTGTAACCTATGAGGAATACATGCTTGATGATGCTGAAATAGCAATTGTTTCATTTGGATCCATTGCCAGGTCATCAAAAACAGCTGTGGATACACTTAGGAGTCAGGGCTACAAGGTAGGAATGTTCAGACCAATTACCATCTGGCCTTCACCGGAAGAACAGCTACTGGAGCTTGGCAAGAAGATGAAGAAAATCTATGTGGTTGAACTGAATGCTGGCCAGTACTTCCTGGAGGTTGACAGGATTGCAGGTAAACATACAGAGGTTGGCAAGTACGGCAAAATCAATGGAGATATAATCACTCCTGAGGAAATAGTAGCAGTTGTGAAGGAGGATCAAAATGCCTAGTGAAATAGTAAAAAATTATTTTAGAACCCAGAATTTACCTCATATTTGGTGTCCTGGCTGCGGAAATGGTATTGTTACTAGGGCATTGGTTAAGGCTGTTGATGCACTTGGTCTTGACAAGGATAAGGTTTGCGTAGTTTCAGGCATAGGCTGTTCATCAAGAGCACCAGGCTATTTGGACTTCAACACACTCCATACCACACATGGTAGGGCTTTGGCATTTGCAACTGGAGTTAAAATGGCAAATCCGGAGTTGAAGGTGATCGTGGTCACAGGAGACGGTGACTCATCTGCAATCGGAGGAAACCACCTGATTCATGCCTGCAGAAGGAACATCGACATTACAACAATCGTATTCAACAACAACACCTACGGAATGACCGGAGGACAGTTCTCACCTACAACACCAACAGGCGACAAGGGTACAACTGCACCTTATGGAAGCATTGACCCGAACTTTGACCTGTGCAATCTTGCCACTGCGGCTGGAGCCACATATGTTGCAAGAGGAACTGTGTTTGCAGCAAACCAGCTTGAGAAGAACATAATTGCAGGAATCCAGAACAAGGGATTCTCATTTATTGAAGCCATGTCAACCTGTCCAACCTACTACGGAAGAAAGAACAGAAAGGGTAGTGCGGTTGATATGACAACATACCTGAAGGAAAGTGCCATCAACAAGGTTGCTTGGGATAAGTTGCCTGATGAGAAGAAGGAAGGCAAGTTTGTCATCGGGGAGCTTCATAGCATAGAAAGACCAGAGTACACAGAAGAGTACGATAAACTGATTGCATCCGTAAGGAAGGAGGGCTAATATGAAACGTTGGGAATTGAGATTTTCAGGATCTGGAGGACAGGGACTGATAACTGGGGGAATTATTCTTGCTGAAGCTGCCATACTGGATGGTAAAAATGCCCTTCAATCACAGTCATACGGACCTGAGGCAAGGGGTGGAGCCAGTAAGGCTGAAGTAATTATCAGTGAGGAAGAGATATCATTTCCAAAGGTTGAACATTGTGACCTTTTGCTATCATTGACACAGCTGTCCTGTGACAAGTATCTTGACTCTCTTAAATCAGGTGGAATACTTGTAATAGATGACTCCGTTGAAAGTCCGGACAGGGATGACATTAAAATATACAGGATTCCAATACTATCAACTGCTTCTGAAAAGCTGGGAAAGCCAATGGTAGCCAATATTGTTGCCCTTGGTGCAATCCACAGCATAACAGGGATAGTTTCAAGGGAATCGCTTCAAAATGCCGTTCTCTCAAGGGTTCCCAAGGGAACTGAAGAGCTGAACAAGACAGCCCTTAAAGAGGGATACGAATTAGTCAAGTAGAGAGGTTGTTGCCCAATGGTACCGAGTCAGAATGTAATAAAGAATATCCAGGACAATTACTCAAAGCTGAGCAAGGGTCAGAAAATCATAGCCGAGTACATGATAAACCAGTACGACAAGGCTGCCTTCATGACTGCTGCAAGTTTGGGTAAAAACCTGAATATCAGTGAGTCAACAGTTGTTAGGTTTGCCAACGCCCTTGGGTATTCTGGCTACAAGGAATTGCAGAGGGAGCTTCAGGAACTAATAAGAAACAAGCTGACAACTGTTCAGAGACTGAACCTTTCAGAAAATTACTCAAAAAACGAACATACAATTGCCAAGGTTATGGAAAAGGATGTTGAAAACCTTAGAAAAACCTTATCGGAGGTAGATTTCGACAAATTCTACACCGCTGTTGAAATGACAACCAAGGCAAGGAACATATATATCATGGGCTTGAGAAGTTCTTCGTTTCTTTCTGGATACATGGCCTTCTACATGAATTTCATATTCGATAATGTTAAGTTGGTACAGCCAGGAGCAAATGACATCTTCGAGCAGCTTGCAAAGGCATCAGATGAGGATGTCATCATATGTCTCACATACCCAAGATATTCCAAAAGGACCTTGGAGGCCCTTGAATATTCAAAGAACAAGGGTTGCAGGATAGTCAGCTTCACAGACAGCCTCATATCGCCAGCAGCTGACAAGTCTGACATAACCATCATTGCCAGAAGTGACATGTTGTCATTTGTTGATTCACTTGTGGCACCAATGAGCCTGATCAATGCCTTTATAATAGCTGTTGGAAGTGAGAAGAAGGAGGACATCACTCCCTACTTTGAAGAGCTTGAGAAGGTTTGGAAAAAATATAGCATCTACGATGAAAACAGCATGTAGGACACAAAAATATAATGCAAGTTCAATCCGTTGTGGTAAAACGCAACGGATTTTTCTATGTAATATATAGGTGGAGGAAAACATATCATAGTAAATATTATCATAAATGATAAGAAAATGTATTGGATTTGTGTTATTATTCTTATAGAGAGCAGATTAAGGAGAGGATTTAATGAAATTGAAAATTGGAGTCATAGGTGGTGGACCTTCTGGAATAATGGCAGCAGGAGCAGCCGCTGAAAAGGGACATGACGTTGTCCTGTTTGAAAAGAACAATCAGCTGGGAAAGAAACTATTCATAACTGGCAAGGGAAGATGTAACATTACAAATGCAGCACCCATCGATGAATTTTTTGACAATATTGTAACAAATAAAAATTTCCTATACAGCAGTTTGTATACCTTTGATAATAACGCGATTATTGAGCTCTTGAGCAAATACGGTTTGACCACAAAGGTGGAAAGAGGAAACAGGGTATTCCCTGAAAGTGATAAATCCAGCGATGTGATCAAGGCCTTCAAGAGGTACCTGGACCGTAACGGCGTTGATATTAGGCTAAACTCAGATGTTTCCCACATTAAATACGATGGTGAGATTTTCACGGTCTTCATCAGGGACAGGGAGGAATATGCGTGTGACAAGCTTATTATAACAACCGGGGGCAAGAGCTATCCGGCCACCGGGTCAACAGGTGATGGTTATCTGTTCGCCAAGTCATTGGGCCATACTGTAACTGATTTAAGACCAAGTCTCGTTCCCATCGAGCTTAATGATGAATGGGTCAAGGACCTTATGGGCTTATCCTTAAGGAATGTTACTTTGACGGCATACAAGGGGAAAAAGCAAGTACACAGTGAGTTTGGAGAAATGGTTTTTACCCACTATGGAATATCAGGACCAATTGTCCTGTCCATGAGTAACTATGTAAATAGCATTAAATCGAACATGAGCCTTACCCTGGACCTTAAGCCTGCACTGGATGAAGAGAAACTGGATGCAAGAATTGTCCGGGACTTTGCCCTGTTCAGCAACAAGCACTTGAAGAATGCATTAAATGAACTCTTGCCTCAAAGGCTTATACCTTGGGTTATAGAAGCATCTGGAATATATCCTGAGAAGGTTGTTCACCAGATTACAAAGGAGGAAAGGGAAAAACTTGTTAGGGCACTGAAGAATTTTCCTATGCATTTTAAAGGCTTTAGACCCATTGAGGAAGGGATTGTGACTTCAGGTGGAATAAATGTAAAAGAGATAAATCCATCTACAATGGAGTCTAAAATCATACCGGGATTATACTTTGCAGGTGAAATTATTGATATAGATGCACTCACTGGGGGATATAATCTTCAAATAGCCTATTCAACCGGATATTTGGCTGGAATAAATGTATAAATTGCTTGTTTAAGTTGCCCGTTTATTATATAATTGTATAGGAGAGTTTGTGGGAATGTAGTATTATACGAGGGCTATTACTGTAGATATGAATCCATTTCTGTTTGTGATGGATCAAGAGGAAGATTGAAGACGGAAACCATCTAAAATAGATAAGGTTATCAGCATGATTTTTTCTGCTACAATACATCCGGACGAGCCTACTTTTGAAATTGATTTCGGAAGATGTCAATAGTCTTGGGCCTGATACACTACTGAATGCAAACCACCAATGGGTGGTTATTCTTTTTTTCGGAGGGCAGATTATGAGTGAAAATTGTTCAATTGCAATAGATGGACCTGCTGGTGCCGGCAAAAGCACAGTAGCCAGGATTGTAGCAAACAAATTGAGTTTTGAATATATTGATACAGGAGCCATGTACAGGGCATATACCCTGAAGGTGCTGCAAAACAATCTCGATCCAAAGAATCAGGATGAGGTAAATTCTCTTCTTGATTCCACTGATATAAGTTTTTCCAATAATCATATTTATCTTGATGACAAGCTGGTGGATAATGAAATCAGGGATAAGAGCATTAGTGATAATGTCTCCTACATTGCAAGCAGCAAGGATGTAAGAGAGAGGATGGTTTCACTACAGCAGGAAATGGCATCAAGAAAGTCAGTGGTAATGGATGGCCGGGACATAACAACTGTGGTTTTGCCTAATGCAGACTACAAATTTTTCGTCACGGCTTCGGTTGAGGAAAGAGGTAGAAGGAGATATCTGGAATTGGTAGACAAAGGCCTTCAAAATATCACCTTGGATGGAATCATTGATGATATCAGAAGGCGTGATGAGATTGACAGCACCAGAGAAGAGTCACCTTTAACCAGGACAGAGGATTCAATCCTTGTTGACACAACCGACCTCAGCATTGAGGAAACTGTTGACCTGATTATCAACCTTGTAAAGGGGGGAAAATAGGATTGTTTTATTCATTGGTAAAGGCTATAGCCTTTGTTGTCTTCAACATTGTATTCAGAATCAAGGTTGAAGGTAAGCAAAACATCCCAGGTGACGGCAGAATTGTCCTATGTTCAAATCACAAGAGCAATTGGGATCCATTGATTCTAGCTGCCATGTTTCCAAGGAAGATATCCTGGATGGGAAAAAAGGAACTCTTCGAAAACAAATTTCTTAAGGTAGTCCTCAATTGGTTGGGTGTATTTCCTGTAGATCGCCAGGTGGCTGACTTGTCAGCTGTTAAGACAGCCTTGAGAATTTTAAAATCAGAAAAGGTTCTGGGTATTTTCCCCGAAGGAACGAGGGTTACCGAGTACAATCCTGAGAATGCAAAGGCAGGTGTGGCTTTACTGGCAATGAAATCACAGGCACCCGTTTTGCCGGTTTATATCGAAGGTAGTTACAAGCTGTTCAGCAGGCTTGAAATTGTCATTGGGGAACCTATGGAATATCATAAGAAGTATACAGGCAGGTTGGGCAACGAAGAATACAGCAAAATAAGCCAGGAAATACTGGCAAAGATATACAAGTTGGGAGGCTAAGAGTTGGAGATTATATTGGCTGAAAACGCAGGATTCTGTTTCGGTGTTGACAGAGCAGTCAGGATGACTGAGGAAGAATTGTCAAAGACTGACAGCAGTGTTTACTCCTACGGTCCCTTGATTCACAATCCACAGGCAGTGAAAGCCCTTGAAGCCAAGGGGCTGGAAACAATTGACAGATTTGAGGATATAAGTGAGGGAAGAATAATTGTAAGGTCTCACGGAGTCCCTGAGGAGACAATCAATGATATCAAGGAGTTGGGATTGCACCTGGTTGATTGCACCTGTCCCTATGTATTGGCTGTCCACAAAAAGGTTAGGGACTACAGCTTCAAAGGATACAGCATAGTTATCATTGGAGACAAGGACCATCCTGAAGTGGTTGGGATAAATGGCTGGTGTGAAAACCAGGCCCATATTGTCAATAGTGCAGAAGATGCAAAGGCATTGCCAGACCTTGAAAAGTCATGTGTGGTTTCACAGACAACGAACAGATTGGATAAGTTCCTTGAATTGAGTGGAATTGTTGAGGAGAAATCCCAAGAGACTGTTCTTTTCAACACAATCTGCAATGCTACAAAGCTTAGACAGGAGGCTGCAGAGGAAGTTGCAAAAAAGGTTGATGCAATGATTGTAATTGGTGGAAAACACAGCTCCAATACAATAAAACTGGCTGAAATAAGCAGCAGACACTGCAAAAATGTGTTTCACATAGAAACAATTGAAGAATTTGCTTTACAAAGGCTACAAAATTTTAATACAATAGGAATAACCGCAGGTGCTTCAACACCTGATTGGATTATTAAGGAGGCTGTTAAGGTAATGGAGAATTATAACAAAGATGAAATGATGGAAGCAATTGAGAGTTCCTTTAAAAGGATCAACAGAGGTGACGTTCTAAAGGGAACAGTGCTTTATGTAACAAACAACGAGGTAATGGTAAACATCAACTACAAGAGTGATGGAATCATCGACAGAAGCGAGATTTCAAAAGAGCAGGATGCAGATCCAAAAGAGCTGTTCAAAGTAGGGGATGAAATCGACGTATATGTAATGAAGCTTGATGATGGTGAAGGTAATGTTGTGCTTTCAGCAAAAAGAGTTGATTTTATAAAAGACTGGGAAATCCTGGAAGAGTCTTTCAAGAACGAAGAGATTCTTGAAGTTAAGGTTCTTAATGCAGTCAAGGGTGGACTTACAGTTCTTGTTAGCGGTGTAAATGGTTTTATGCCAGCATCACAGATTTCAATGAACTATGTTTCAGACTTGAACCAGTTCAAGGGACAGACACTTAATGCAAAAATTATAGATTTTGATATTCAAAAAAGAAGAATGATCCTTTCAAGAAAAGCTGTTGAAAAGGTTGAAGTGGAGAAGAAGAGAGCTGAACTTTGGGAGACCATAGAAGAAGGCAAAATGCTTACTGGAGTTGTTCAAAGACTTACAGATTTTGGTGCCTTTGTTGACCTTGGTGGAATTGACGGTCTTATTCACATATCTGACCTGGCGTGGTTCAGGGTCAAGCATCCTTCAGAAGTACTGAAGGAAGGAGACAACGTAGAAGTTAAGGTTCTTGCCTTTGACAAGGAGAAGAACAGAATTTCACTTGGTCTTAAGCAAACAACTGAGGAGCCTTGGGAAGTATTCCTTAAGGATTACAAGGTTGGAGACGTAATCGATGGGGAAGTTGTCAACATACTTGACTTTGGTGCCTTTGTAAGAGTTATAAAGGGCGTGGATGGACTTCTGCATGTTTCCCAAATATCCAAGGACCATGTTGAGAAGCCTTCAGATGTATTAAAGGTTGGCGACAAGGTAACAGTAAAGATTACGGAAATCAACGAAGCAGACAAGAAGATCAGCCTGAGCGCCAAGGATGCAATCGAGACAGATGAACCAGCTGAAGAGGCGCCTGCTGTTGAAGAGGAAGCTGAAGAGACCTATGAGCAAGCTGAATTTAACACAAGTGTTGAAGAGCTTACAAAAGAAGACTAATATCTAAAAATACAGAATGCAAAATGGGTTAAATTTAATTTAACCCATTTTTTTGAAGAAAATAAGAGGGGGTTAATAGATGGAAACCAAGGAACTACTGGAGATACTATCCAACGGAAACGGTGTCTCAGGCTTTGAATTTAACCTTAAAAATGAAGTGATCAATGTATTTGACAGGTATGCGGATTCTGTCCAGGTGGACAAGCTTGGAAACATTATTGCCCATAAGAGGGGTTCAGGGGATGGTAGTGTTAAAATACTCATGGCTGCCCACATGGATGAGATAGGGTTTATGGTAAAGGATATAGACAAAAAGGGTTTTATACATTTCACCAATATTGGTGGAATAGATCCAAGAACCATACTTGCTCAGGAGGTGGTCATACACGGCAGGGAGGAGGTCCCAGGTGTAATAGGGTCCAAGCCACCCCATCTGCAGGACGAGTCTGAACAGGAAAAGTCAATCAAGATGGAAGATATGATAATAGATACGGGATATGAAAAGAAGGATTTGGACCAGCTTGTTTCAATAGGTGATTCCATTACCGTTGGCAGAAAAATGGTCTCATTGTTGAACAGCAGAGTTGCAGGCAAGGCCATGGACGACAGGGCTGGACTTGCAGCACTATTTGAAGCCATGAAGGAACTTCAAAATATCAACCATTACCCTGATATCTATTTTGTTGCAACGATCCAGGAGGAGGTTACAATGGCAGGAGCCTTGACTGCAACATATGGGATCAATCCCGACATTGGAATAGCGGTTGATGTTGGCTTTGGAAGAACTCCTGAACTTAACAGTTCCAATTCGATTGAGATGGGCAAGGGACCGGGAATAACCCTTGGTGGAAACATACACCCGGGTTTGAGAAAAAGATTGGTTTCAGTGGCAAATGACTACAACATACCAATACAGACAGATGTTAGGCCAGGTCCCACTGGAACAGATGCAAGGGCCATGCAGATAACAAGGGAAGGGATACCTGCCTTGGTGCTTTCCATTCCACTAAGGTACATGCACACTTCTGTTGAGGTACTTGACCTTAAGGATGTTTCACACACGGCAAAGCTATTGGCATTTTTCAGTGCATCCATCAAAGAAAATGAAATGGAGGGGTTATTATGCTTCTAAAGGAACTAACTGAAGCCTCCGGCGTATCTGGAAATGAGAAGGAAGTCAGGGACCTTATAAAGTCTACCCTGGAGGGCTATGTAGACCATATGAAAACAGACGGGATTGGAAACCTGATTGTTTATAAGAAGGGATCCAAGCCTGGTGGAAGGAAGCTTATGATTGCCGCACACATGGATGAGGTTGGACTAATTGTAAAGGATGTAGATTCGTCAGGCTTGCTCAAGTTCATGCCAGTAGGGGGGATTGACAAGCGAGTGCTGGTATCCAAGGCTGTGAAGGTTGGACAACAAAAACTTCCGGGAGTCATCGGAGCCAAGCCCATTCACCTTCAAAAAAGAAATGAGTGGTCAAAGGTTCTTGATATGGATGACCTGTATATAGACATTGGAGCCAGTTCCAAGGAGGAAGCAGAAAAGCAGGTTTCCATAGGGGACTATGTTGCTTTTGACACCCCATACATGGAGATGGGAAATGGAACCATAAAGGCCAAGGCCTTGGATGACAGAGTTGGGTGCTCAATACTGATCGATCTATTGAAATCCGATATTGATGCTGAAATATATGGTGCATTTACAGTCATGGAAGAGGTTGGACTAGTGGGTGCAGGACCTGCTGCCTATCAGATAAAACCTGATATGGCAATAGTTCTGGAAGGAACCCTGTGCTACGAAATTGAGGACCTGGACTCCCATGAGATGCCCACACTTATGGGCCAAGGCCCTGCAATTTCACTGATTGACAGAACTACTGTATATGATAGAAGCTTAAGAGAAAATGTGGTGAGGATTGCAGAGGAGAATAGTATTCCGTACCAATACAGGAAAACCTCCATGGGAGGAAATGATTCGGGGAAAATACACATTACAGGTACAGGTTGTGCAACCACTGGAATATCAGTTCCCACAAGGTATATTCACAGCCCGTTATCTCTGATCAGCAAATCAGACTACCATAATACGTTTAAACTTGTAGAGGCAATAGTTAAAGAATTCGAGAAGGGGGCTATATAAATGAACTTTAATGTGGAACTACTGGAGAAGCTAGTGTCCGTATATGGACCTTCAGGGGACGAATCCCTAATAAGCGCTACAATCCGTCAGGAAATAGGTGGGTATGTGGACGAGGTCACCACTGATGCCTTAGGCAACCTGATAGCCAGGAAAAAAGGAGACGGGAAGAAGATAATGGTCTCAGCCCATATGGACCAGATTGGATTCATTGTTACAGACATCGACAAGGAAGGCTTTCTAAGATTTGGCAATATTGGAGGAATATCCCCTGACATAAGCTTGAGCCAGAGGGTAATATTCAAAAACGGAACAGTTGGGGCAATTTTTTCTGAACCTTTGGACAAGCCATCTGAAAGAAAGCTTGAAAACATGTATATAGACATTGGAGCAAAGGATAGGGAAGAAGCTGAAAAAATGGTAAGTGTTGGAGATATGTGTATCTACTACAGCCCCTTTTCCCACAACGAAAATGTAGTGTTCACGCCTTACTTGGATGACAGGGTTGGTTGTTTTGTAGCTATAGAGGCACTTAAAAGAATTACTACAACAGAAAACGACATATACTTTGTATTTTCAGTGCAGGAAGAGGTTGGTTTGAGAGGAGCCAAAACAGCTGCCTATGGAATAGAGCCTGATTTTGGGATTGCGGTGGATGTTACCGCACATGGAGACACTCCCAAGGCAAAGAGATTCGCAATTGGTCTTCACAAGGGTGCAGCCATAAAGGTTAAGGATAACTCAATCATAACCCATCCTTCAGTTAGGAATTCACTGATTGACATTGCCAAGGCAAAGGGCATAGCCTACCAGCTGGAGGTCCTTGAGTTTGGAGGAACAGACTCAGGTGCAATTCACGTGACCAAAACCGGAGTACCCTCGGGGGTAATCTCAATTCCAACCAGGTATGTCCATTCAACCGTTGAAATGGCTTCAAAGGAAGATATTGAAAGCAGCATTTCATTGTTGGAAGGATATCTCTCAAAGAAACTCTAGCAGGAAAAAAGAAAAGTCTGTTCTGGAAGTGGGTGCATACACCTTCATCCAGCAGACTTTTTATTGCGAAAATGTGTTATAATTTAAGTTGTAGCAATTAGAAGCAAGCAAGGAGAAATGATAATGAAGAAATATCTTATAAATACATCCGGCTGTCAGGCAAATGAGCTGGATTCAGAGAAAATATCCTGGGTACTTGATACGATGGGGTATGAACCGACAAATGATAAGGAAGAAGCGGATATAATCCTTTTCAATACCTGTGCCGTCAGAAAGAGTGCAGAGGACAAGGTGTTTGGACAGCTTGGAGAGCTGAAGGAGCTTAAGAGGAGAAAGCCGGAAGTGATGCTTGGGATCTGCGGCTGCATGATGCAAAGGGAGGATATAAGGGACTTCTTCTTATCCAAACACAGGCATATTGACCTAGTGTTTGGAACAAACAATATCCATAAACTACCCCAGTTGATTTCTAGACAGCTTGAGACAGGAAAAACAATAGTGGACATTATTGAGGACACCAGAGAAATAGATGAAAATATCGATGCGCACAGGAAATATTCATACAAGGCCTTTGTGGATATCATGTATGGTTGTGACAATTACTGCACCTATTGCATAGTTCCCTACACAAGGGGAAGGGAAAGAAGCAGGGAACCGGAATCCATCCTCCAGGAAATAAGAAAGCTAGTAAGGTCTGGAGTCAAGGAAGTGACATTGCTGGGTCAGAACGTAAACTCCTATGGAAAGACACTGTCCATGGATTACACATTCCCTGACCTGCTGAGGGATGTCAACGACATAGAAGGAATTGAACGAATTCGATTTATGACATCACACCCCAAGGACTTCACAGAAGGCCTTATAAAGGCCTATGTTGAACTGGACAAGCTAAGCCCCCACCTCCACCTTCCGGTGCAGTCAGGGAGCGACAGGATGCTTAAGATGATGAATAGAAAGTATACCAGGGGTGAATACCTGGAAAAGGTAAAAGCCATTAA
>Ga0079223_10000278_pt1 | contig 23923 bp, 17 predicted proteins | sample Stecom2011_FD_75072 | JGI IMG/M metagenome (GOLD analysis project Ga0079223, IMG submission 75072) | Agricultural soil microbial communities from Utah to study Nitrogen management - Steer compost 2011 | ecosystem: Environmental > Terrestrial > Soil > Agricultural land | place: USA: Utah...
AGACAAAATCTAATTTCGCAAAAGCACGATTGATAATATTCTTAATATCTATTGCGCTTGTTTTCCTATTTGTAATGCTAATCATTAGTTTCGGTCTTTTTGCAGGTATTATGGATAACTTATCGCCTTCTACCTATTAAAAAGCAAAGATTACTTATTAAAACTACACCTACCAATTCTCTATACCCAGAGGGAAGGTGTAGTTTTTATTGGTTGTAACCCACTTTACTCATTTGTACCGATTATTATTTCATATAGTTTCGTACTTTCGCAGGTAAATACTCAATAATAACGCTGTGCCGTCTTCAAAATCCTATTGGTTTTATGCTCTGCTTACCATAGCTTTGGCTATTGTATTTTTTGTGCTATTTAAAAGTTATCTTCCTAAAAAGTTATTTCCAGAAACCACTATCGATTCCGAAAATATTGTAGTAGACGAGTGGATGCAACAAGCTATTATGGAAGACAGTCTTGCAGAGCAAGCAAAGGACTCCGTTCCAAGTAAAACCGCAGCGGAAATTATTGCTGGAATAGCACAGGAAAATGAGAGTGTGGATTCCATCGTGTCGGTGGATAGTTTAATTGTCAAGACAAACAAGAAAGAAGTTAATGAAACCATTAGTGAGCCTTCTACCGAATTAGATTCTTCCATTTACTTAAATCATTTTTACAAAAGCTTATTGGAGGTCCAAGAAAATCCAAAGGCAAAGAAAGTTCGAATCGCCTATTTTGGAGATTCTATGACCGATGGAGATATGATTGTACAGGATCTTCGAGAGCTTTATCAATCAGAATTTGGCGGTGCAGGAGTGGGGTTTGTACCAATAACTTCCGAATCTGCTAGCTCTCGTGGAAGTATCAGCCATAAATTCTCTAAAAATTGGGAAGAATATGTCTACGTAAAAACCTACGACACCATTTATCCATTCGGCGTAAGCGGACAGGTGTTTTATCAATCAGATACTATAAATCCTACTACATTGCATTTTGCGTCTGGACTCTATGCAAAAGGAAGAGCATTACAAAATCCAGAGTTATACTATGGCAAGTCAAGTAACCAGAATGGAAAGGTGCGAATTTTTACACCATCCGACACTACGGAGTTGAAATTGCGAGCTATTAATAAAATTAATAAGTTAGCTTTAAGCAATAGAAATGCTAAGAGTATGGATATAGAGTTTATAGATGCAGACTCTATTCCTATTTATGGCGTAAACTTCGATTTACCTTACGGTGTACAAATCGATAATTTTTCAAAAAGAGGAAACTCTGGCTTGCCGATTACCCAACTGAATACGCAACTTATGCGTGCCTTTCAGAATGCATTGGAGTACGATTTGATTATCTTGCATTATGGTACCAATGTATTAAACACCAATTCGTTTAATTACGGATGGTATCAATCACGAATGGAGCGGGTAGTAGATCACCTGCGAAATGCCTTTCCGAATACCTCTGTTTTGGTTGTTTCTATAGCTGATAAAGCAACGAAATACGAAACGGAAATGCAAACGGACTCTGCAGTTACCCATTTACTAAGGTCACAAAGAGCATATGCAAATAATAAAAAGACAGGGTTCGTAAACTTATTTACTTTGATGGGAGGCGATGGAAGTATGATAGAGTGGGTAGAGGAACAACCAGAACGAGGAAATAAAGATTACACACACTTTAATCACCAAGGAGCAAAGCAAATTGCGAAGATGATTTATGGGCAATTAGATATGGGCTTTAAAGAATATGTAGAAGAGAAGAATAAAATAGAAGCCGAGAAAGAACGAGTTCGTGTGCAAGACAGTATCCGAAAAGCAGAAGAGGAGCGCGTAAGGCTAGAAAAACTAGAACAAGAACGAAGGCTAAAACAAGATTCAACGTATGTTTCACAAGACTAATTTATATGTATACCTCCTGTTATTTATACCCATAATTGGTTTCTCCCAATCTATGACCGAAACTTCTTATGATTTGGAGAAGCGCATGCCGTTGGAGGCATGGGATGTTTTGACTGATAATAATAGCGCTATCCAAAATATAAGTGCAATAAATAACTTCTTAGAAGATTTGCACGAGCTATATGCAACAAATAAAGGAAGGGTAAGAATAACACATATAGGAGATTCCCATATTCAAGCTGGTTTTTTCCAGACTAAAGCAAGAAAAGATTTACAAAGCATCTTCGGAAATGCCGGTTTAGGCTTTACGTTTCCGCACCGACTTGCTAGCTCTAACGGAATTTCAGAATTGCGTTACACTTCTTCTATTCCTTGGGAAAGCAAACGAAATATTCATGCTTCCGAAACCGACTTTGTTGGATTAAGCGGTTTTAGCTTACAGACCAATCAACGGGACTTTGCTATAGCCCTGGAGGTGAAAGACGATGCGTTTGCTTTTAACACGTTACGAGTATTTACACCCAACCAGAGTCCGATGTTTAGTCTAGCACTAGCAAATCGAGAGGTGAAGTTTGAAAGCAATAGAATAGAGCGTAAGCAGCACACCATAAAATCTGGAGAAGCGCTATCTATTATTGCAAGGAATTATGGGGTAAGTGTTGCAGCCATAAAACAAGCCAATAATCTTCGCTCCGATGCAATTCGAGCAGGAGCTAAACTGACTATTCCAGTAAAAACAAATAAACCTGAGCCTATAGATAAATCAGCTTTTAGCCTACTTGCTTTTATGGATAACTCCAATAATTTTATTTATAACTCGCCAGAGTTGCAGCGTTCCATTTGGTTGTTGCCAAATGAAGGGATAGACATTTACTCGTTGAATGGAATTAGCCTAGAGCGAGATAACTCGGGATTGATATATGATGGAATAGGGGTAAATGGTGCTCGTTTTTCAGATTATAATAAAACCAAACTATTCTTTGAGCAATTAAAATATCTGGATTCCGACTTGCTCATAATTTCTTTAGGAACGAATGAGGCTTTTGATAAGTTGGAAAAAGAGAAATACTTAGCAGACTTAAAATCTTTCGTTAGCAATCTACGAGAGTTACTGCCAGAAGTTTCTATTTTATTTACTACGCCACCGCCATCTTTAGTTGGCAGAAGTGCACCAAATACCTTTGCAGAAGAATATGCTATGGAGATTAGAAACCTAGCAGAGAAACAGAATATTGCTGTTTGGGATTTATATAAGGTGCTTGGCGGAAATGAAAAAATCAGAGAGAATTATACCAACGGATTGGTAGCCAGAGATTATATTCACTATACAGTAAAAGGCTATGAACTAGCTGGCTCATTGTTTTCCGAAGCACTATTGCAAGCACTTTACCATTACTCTATTAATTCTAATAACTAATGGTCTTAGAGGACTTGCTTACATATTTACCAAATTTAGAACAACTAGAGGACTGGTTTCTTTATAACGCCAAAGCGCCTTTGTTGTTTAACTCAAGTTTATTTCTTGGGTTGTTTTTGACCTTTTATTTTGGTTATATCCTTATGCGACGCAAGTTTAGAATGCGTTTGCTGTATACGGTTGCGTTTTCTCTATTCTTTTACTATAAATCCAGTGGGCTTTTCTTTTTACTCCTTGTAGGCACAACGATTGTAGATTATTATTTAGCAAAGCTTATAGCAGGCGAGGAGAATGAAATCCGAAGGAAACTTTACTTAAGCATAAGTGTTGCTGCAAACCTAGGGGTTTTAGCTTATTTTAAATACACTAACTTTTTTTTGGAGAGCATCAATCAGCTCTCAGGGAGTGAATACCATATGCGCTATATCATCCTGCCAGTAGGAATTTCCTTCTTTACTTTTCAGTCGATAAGTTATATTATAGAAGTCTATCGCAAGGAAATAAAGCTAGCAGATAAGTTTATAGACTATCTGTTTTATATTTCATTCTTCCCACAACTTGTTGCAGGGCCTATTGTACGTGCTAAGGATTTTATTCCACAGATTTATAGCAAGGTAAGCCTTAAGAAAGAAGAAGTAAATGAGGCTTTGTTACTTATCATTGGTGGGCTCATTAAGAAGGCGGTAATCTCCGATTATATTTCTACCAACTTTGTAGATCGTGTTTTCGATGCACCAAACTCCTATTCCGCCATCGAAAACCTAATGGCTACTTATGGCTATGCAATTCAGATTTATTGTGATTTCTCTGGGTATTCCGACATGGCCATCGGTTTAGCTTTACTATTGGGCTATAGACTGCCTATAAACTTCGATGTACCTTATCAATCCGCTTCCATCACTGAATTTTGGAGGCGCTGGCATATTTCTTTGTCTACATGGCTTCGAGATTTCTTGTATATCTCCGTAGGTGGAAATAGGAAGGGAACTTTTGCAGGATATTTTTTTCCATCTCTGTTTTTTGTAGGTACGATTATTTGGGGTGTATGGTTTTATGATACTAGTGCAATTCCACTATATATTGCTGTAGGTAGTGTAGTGCTGTTTTTGTGTACAATTATTTTTGCTCAAAAATCAAAACAAGCCTTGTTTACAAACTTCAATTTACTTACTACCATGTTGCTTGGTGGTTTGTGGCATGGCGCTAGTTTGAGGTTTATAATATGGGGCGCATTGCATGGCTTGGCCTTAGCGTTCCATAAATTGTTTATGGAGTTTTTTCCAAAAATAGAAGGTCTACCAAAGTGGTGGACACGCACTTGGCACTTTATATCCGTCTTGATTACTTTTCACTTTGTTAGTTTTTGCTGGATATTCTTCCGAGCTAGGGATTTTGATACGGCTTTGAGTGTGATTAATAACATAGGTGCAATAAAATGGGAGGTAGAGAAATGGCAGGTTCTTTTTGCTGCGTACAAACCCGTTATGATTGTATTGATCGCTGGATTTGTGTGGCATTTTCTGCCCAAAGGTTTGGTTCGTGGTATGGAGCAAATTTTCTCTAAATCGCCACTTCCTATCAAAGCTGCAGTCATTAGTTTGGCATTTTGGTTGGTATATGCCACCGCATCTACAGGACCACAACCTTTTATTTACTTTCAGTTCTAAAGTCTCTTACCAGCGTGGAATGCTAGTTTTATATAAATAAATCCTAGCTTTGCAAACCATTTAAAAAAGAATAGAAATATGTTACGACGCTCCGGAAGCAGCAGAACCTATAAACACAATATTTATTTAGCGTCAACATTGTCGTTGGTTGCAGGGGTGGTGAATATTACTGGATGGATGGGTTTGGGAGTGCTAACAACAAACGTCACCGGGCATTTTGTTTTCTTGTCTGAAGAGATAATGCACCAAAACCTTCAGATAGCAATAGGTTTTTTCCTGCTTATAAATGCTTTTTTGTTTGGCGCATTTATCTCTAGCGTATGTACCGAGGGTGGGAGGTATAGAACCCAAAAGCATTTGGTAAGCTATGTTTTGCCCATCAGTTTAGAAATTCTAATACTTACTGCAGTAGCACTTTCCGATTTATTTATTCCTTCTATAGAAAGTTATAAAGTATTACTAGCAATGTTATTGTTGTTTGCAATGGGGATGCAAAATGCTTTGGTTACACAAGTATCACAATCTGTAGTTAGAACCACTCACCTTACTGGAATATTTACCGATTTGGGAATTGAATTATCGCAACTTATATATTATAAAAAATCCGAACACCGAAGTGTATTAAAACGCAGTATATTTTTAAAATTAATGATCATCAGTAATTTTTTCTTTGGAGGAATTATAGGCGCATTGCTTTACGGAACCTATGAATTAAGAACCTTACTATTAAGTGTATTTATATTGGTGGCTATTTTAAGCTATGATAATATCACCATCCGTCGATATATGAAAAAGATTAGAAATATAAGAAATAGGAGTTAATACATACTATATACTTTTGCTTAGAATAATTTTGCAATAAGTTTATACACCTAAAAAATTAGGGATGTAGCGTAACATTTGTTATTTTTGCAGCATTCGATATATACAATTAAAATTTAATAAAACGAATAGTAAATATATAATTATGAATTTACACGAATATCAAGCAAAACAGATACTCAATAGTTTTGGAGTTAACATCCAAAGAGGAGTTGTAGTACAAACTCCAGAGGAGGCAGTAGAAGCAGCAAAAAAAATTACCGAAGACACGGGTAGCGAATGGTACGTTATCAAAGCGCAAATACACGCAGGTGGTAGAGGTAAAGGAGGCGGTGTTAAAATTGCAAAAAGTTTAGACGAGGTTAAGAAGATTGCAGGTGATATTATAGGCATGGACCTAATAACACCACAAACACCACCAGAGGGTAAAAAAGTACACCAGGTATTGATTGCAGAAGATGTATACTACCCTGGCGAAAGCGAACCTGAAGAGTATTACATTAGTGTTTTATTGAATCGTGCTACAGGAAGAAATATGATTATGTATTCTACCGAAGGTGGAATGGATATCGAAACCGTTGCAGAGGAAACGCCAGATAAAATATTTTACGAGGAGATCGATCCAGCTGTAGGTATTCAAGGTTTCCAAGCTAGAAAAATTGCTTACAATTTAGGTCTTAGTGGGAATGCATTTAAAGAGATGACCCAGTTCGTATTTTCATTATATAAAGCTTATACCGAGTCAGATTCTTCTTTATTTGAGATTAACCCTGTATTGAAGACGAGCGACAATAAGATTATTGCAGTAGATGCTAAAGTAACTTTAGATGCTACCGCTTTATATCGTCATAAGGACTATGCTGCAATGCGTGATATCCGTGAGGAGAATCCAATTGAAGTAGAGGCAGATGAAAAAGGATTGAACTATGTAGACCTAGATGGGAATGTTGGGTGTATGGTAAATGGTGCAGGACTTGCAATGGCAACAATAGACTTGATTAAACAAGCCGGAGGAGAACCAGCAAACTTCCTTGATGTAGGAGGTACTGCAGACGCAGAGCGTGTAGAAGCAGCTTTCCATTTGATTCTTAAAGATCCAAACGTAAAAGCAATTCTTATAAATATCTTTGGTGGTATTGTACGTTGCGACCGTGTTGCACAAGGTATTGTAGATGCTTATAAAAACATGGGAACTATAGAAGTTCCAATTATAGTAAGACTACAAGGTACCAATGCCGATATAGGAAAAGAACTTATAGATGCAAGTGGATTAAACGTACACTCTGTTATAGAGTTCCACGAAGTAGCTAGCAAAGTGCAAGAGGTGCTTGGATAAAAATTAGATAAGAAATAACCTTATAATAAGGTTAGTCATTATACAAAAACGCTTTCTTAATGGATATTAAGAAAGCGTTTTACTTTATATAGTATAGTTCATCCTATTCTATTAGCAGGACTGTTAGTTGATAAGAAGTATGAGGAAGTAAATTTATGGAAATAAACTGTAAGTTAAAGGTGTTTTTCCCTACTTAGCTAGTAGCCCGAATAAATTAGTGTATATTGAGAAAAAATAATTTTACATATAAGATAGTTCCTTATTTTTTTAAGGAGTACGATAGTGAAATTCTATTTATAGATTTCACGGAATGATTGAGATTTCATAATTGAAATTTAATTTGGTTAGTTAGTTGAAATAAAACCGTGCATTACTCAATCGATGCACGGTTTTTTATAATATTCCAACTTTCTTATGCAATTCTTTTAGCTCCTCTTTAGTTAAGTAGCGCCATTCTCCAATGGGTAAATCGCCAAGCTCAATGTGCATAAGTCGCACGCGCTGTAAAGCTTCTACATTATAATTAAAATGCTCACACATACGACGTATCTGTCGGTTTAAACCTTGCTTTAATATAATTTTAAAAGTATAACGACTGACTTGTTCCACTTCACACCGCTTTGTAACCGTATCCAAGATAGGAACTCCTGAACTCATTTTTTGAATAAAACTAGAGGTTATCGGTCGATCTACACGCACAATGTACTCTTTCTCATGTTCGTATTCCGCACGAAGAATTTTGTTTACTATGTCGCCATCGTTCGTAAGAAGCAGAAGGCCTTCACTGGGCTTATCTAGTCTTCCAACATGGAATATTCGTTTCGGATAGTTTATAAAGTCAATAACATTGCCCAAAACACGTGTATCGGTTGTACAAGTAATTCCAACGGGTTTATTAAGAATTAGATAAATATCTTGATTTTCCTCTCTTATTGGCTTCCCATCTATAGCGATAGTATCCTCTTCGGTTACGCGATCGCCCAAAACGGCTAATTTCCCATTTATCGTTACTCGTTCGTTTTCAATAAGCGTATCGGCTTGCCTTCTGGAGCAATAACCGCTACTGCTAATCGCTTTATTTATTCTTATGGTATTGTCTTTATTCATAACCTAATTTTATCGTAATCAGCTTTTACGCACGAAATGATTTTTATTGATAAGTACTACAGAAAGTAATATAATAATTATTCCTAACCATTGCAGCCAGACTACCGCTTCGTTTAGTAAAATAAATGCACTAAGAACCGAAACAGGCAATTCTACAGACGCCACAATACTTCCAAGTCCCACACCAATTTTAGGAAAGCCTTGATTGAATAATAGGGGAGGAAGTATCGTTCCAAATATACCTAAAAATACGCCCCAAGTTATAAAATCTTGAAAGTTGAAATGGAATAGGATCTGTATATTCCAAAATAATATGGTTGCCAATAAACCTCCTAGAACTAAATATTTAGATCGAACAATGTTTGGGAGCTCTAGCGCTACACTATTAGTTGTTGCCATAGTAGTGGTAAAGCTAATCGCCGCTAAAATACCTAATGCAATTCCTTCCCATTGCAGTCTGCCAGAAACATCAAAGATATTTACTGCTAGTAGGGTTCCTATAATAATAGTAATGGCACCAATTATTTTGTTTCTGGTGATTAGTTTTGGTTGGATTATCGCCTCATACAATAAACCAAACCAGATGGATTGCATTAAGAGTGTAACCGCAACCGATACAGGAATATATTGAATAGATAAATAGTAAAAGCTAGAGGTAAATCCCAAAGAGCTACCGAAAACAATCAACTTCAAATGCGAGTTTTTATTTGCTTTTACAGGTTCTATACCTTTTGCACGTTGCTTTCTACTTAGAAAGAAACTTAAAGCAGTCAATACAAGAAACCCAAATAGATACTGCGAGAAAGTGAGCCCAGCAGTATGTATCTCTTGCATATTGGCAAGCTTTACAAAAGTAGCTAGAACGCCATAACTAGAAGCACCGATGCCTATATAGAGTATTCCTTTTAGTTGATCCATGGAAGTAATTTGCACAAAGATACTTCAAAAAAAATCGGCAAACACGTTTGTTAAAACTGTCTGCCGATTACTTTTACATTGTATGTATTATTCTAGCGAATTACATGCCTCCATTTCTATTGGGACTTCTTTGTGTAGGCCACTCTGCTTGCTTTCCAGTTCTAGGATTCATAGGAAGACTAACCTGATCTCTTTGCGTAGTTTCTTGATCTTCACTAGCTAAGTAGGTTAATGCAGCAATTAAAATAACATTGTTGCGCACATCATCAAAAACGATCTTATCGTACGTATCTAGGTTAGTGTGCCAAGTGGTTTTGCCATATTCCCAACTTAGAGAGCTAAGCATAAATCCGGGTACGCCGGCCGCCACAAAAGAAGCGTGATCCGATCCTCCTCCCCAAGGCATTCCAGGGAAGGTAGTTTCTATATGCTGTGTAACTTCCTTTGGCGTATCGCTTAACCATCTCCCTAAAAAGTCATACGAATGTAAAAAGCCTTGTCCGTTAATGCTAGACACACGTCCAGTACCATTGTCTTGATTGAACACCACCTGAGTTGTCTTCATCATTTCTGGATGGTCCTCTACAAAAGCTCTAGAACCATTTAGTCCTTGCTCTTCACTTCCCCAATGTCCAATGATAATGGTTCTTTTTGGGTTAGGATATACTTCTTTTAGAATTCTAGCCACTTCCATCATAGTAATGGTTCCCGTACCATTATCGGTAGCTCCAGTACCACCATCCCAAGAATCAAGGTGTGCTGATAAAATCACATATTCCTCCGGTTTTTCCGTGCCTTCTATTCTTGCAACACTATTAAAAGTAGGAACGCTGCCTTTTCCTGAAGATTGCGCTACTATATGAAGCTCGGGCTTCTGACCAGATTGTACTAAACGATAAACCATCCCGTAATCTTCCAATGATAAGTCTACCACAGGAATTTTCTTGGTCGAAGCTCCAAAGATTTTATTTGATCCGTATTCTTTAGACCAATAAGAGGAAACAATACCTGCAGCGCCAGCATCTTCTAAAGCAGATTGTATATTTCGGCTTGTGTATCCTGTTCTTGATATATTTTCGCGCCAAGATTTTTCCAACTCACGACGATCATTCTGCATTTTTTCTAAACTCTCTTCCGTGGCATATTCCTTCCACGTTGCATCTGGTCTTCCGGTTGGCTGAAGCATAGAAACCATAACTAGCTTGCCTTTTACGTTTGGTAACCATCTAGCAAAACTAAGAGAGTCTTTGATGTTTTCGGGCAATAGGATTGCTTCGGCAGTAATACCTTTTTTTGGCGTTGCAGGGCTCCATGCTAACTGCATGCCGTTTAAGGATTGCACTCTAGGAGAAACCATATCGATATGCGAGATACCGCGCTCCCAAGCTTTCCATTCGCCCCATTGTTGATTTTCTGCTTCAATTCCCCAACTCTTATACTTTTCTACCACCCAATTGTGTGATGCTTCCATTTCTGGAGTACCCACTAATCGTGGTCCTATTTGATCCATTAATTCATGAGCTAAAAGCTCTAATTGGGAATCGTTGTTTGCCTTTTCCACAATAGCTTCTATTATAGCTTTGTCCTGAGCGACTAGCTGTGTGCTTCCGAAAATAAATAATGCGAGAATTCCTAATTTTCTCATCCTTGTAGGGAGTAGATTTTTCATAAAGAAAATAATTTTAAAGTCGATTAAAAAGCAAGATAAGGAAACTTTAGATGTTTTTTCTAAGCAAATACCAATGAAAATTTATTGAAATAAATGGATAAGTAAGGAAAATAAAAAAACCGTTTCTTTTATAGTTAATTAGGAAATAAAGGCTTAATTGGCCGGTGTTTTTTGCGAAATCCTCAAACGGTTTTTCTAGACTTTTTTTGAGTTTATTAGGTTTAGCATTTAAATCCTAGAATGATAAAAGTAGAGTTGTCTTGGATGTGCTATTATTTGTTCGATACCTATATCTTAAATATGTTTAGACAAAATCTTAAGATCGGATAAATATGTGCTATTTAGATGTTTTGCCAAATTCTAATTGGACATATTGTAATAATGCTTTGCGTCCTTTTATAAATAATGTAAATTACATTTTTTTAAATATAGTATGAACATAGAAGTTTTGCCTACCTCTTGGTATTGTTTTATTAAAACACAAATGAAGGAATCTTATTTTGCATCTCTTCGCAGTACTATAGAAGAGGAGTATGAGAAAGAAGTTTGTTATCCACCAAAAAATCAAATTTTCAATGCTTTTCAAAAATGTCCTTTAGAAAAGCTACGCGTGGTGATTATTGGGCAAGACCCTTATCATGGTCCAGGACAAGCAAATGGGTTGTGTTTTTCTGTAAATGATGGTGTAAAATTCCCACCATCGTTAAAGAATATATTTAAGGAACTGGAAAGTGATTTAAGCATACCAGTGCCTCTTTCAGGAAATTTAGAGCCTTGGGCAGAGCAAGGGGTTTTGCTTTTAAATTCGGTACTAACCGTACAACAAGGAAAAGCAGGAAGCCATAAAAAGAAAGGCTGGGAAGTGTTTACCGATGCGGTGATTGAACATGTTAATGCAACCTGCCATAATGTTGTATTTCTGCTATGGGGAAATGACGCACAAAGGAAAGGAAGAAAAGTGAACACAGAAAAACATTTAGTATTAAACTCAGGACATCCATCTCCTTTAAGTGCTAATAGAGGATATTGGTTTGGAAATAAATGTTTCTCTCAGACAAACACTTATTTGAAATCTTTAGGTAAACCTGAAATCAACTGGTAAAACTGGATAAATATAAAATATGACAGACTTACAAAAACTCATGGAATCATCAAAAACCACCATATTTAAGGCGGTCTTTCCAAACACAACCAATCACTACGATACGCTTTTTGGAGGAACCGCATTACAATTGATGGATGAAGTTGCTTTTATAGCAGCAACAAGGTTTTCAAGAAAACGTGTTGTTACAGTATCTACCGATAAGATAGATTTTAACCTGCCCATTCCTGCTGGTACTATAATAGAGCTTAGCGCAATCGTGATTCACGTTGGGAATACCAGCCTGAAAGTGAAAGTAGAAATATATATTGAAGAAATGTATTCGGAAGGACGAACGAAAGCGATAGAAGGTGTTTTTGCGTTTGTAGCTTTGGATGAAGAGAAAAATCCTATACCTGTCTTTTAATATCTCTAGACTTAGCGATCTGAGCAGTAAATGTTGATTAACAATTGTATCCAACTTAAAACTAAATATAGATTAAGCTAATAATCTCTAAACTTATGAAAAAACTAATTCTGTTAATAGGAAGCTTTTTGTTCGCCCTGCTTTCCTATGCTCAAAACACGCCACACTTTGCATCCACACCAAGTTTAAGCCCAGATGCAACGGAGGTTTATTTCTCTTACGATAAGGATATTTGGAAAGTAGCTACAAAAGGCGGTACTGCGAAACGAATCACAGCTTTAGAAGGCGAAGAGAAAAACCCAATGCTCTCACCCGATGGAAAGCATCTAGCATTTACTTCCAATCAATATGGTAATGACGATGTATTTGTTCTTTCTATAGAAACAGGTGTTATTACCCAACTTACTTTTCATGATGCAGCCGATAAGGTAGAAAGTTGGAGTTGGGATAGTAAAACTATTTACTTCACTTCCAATAGATATAATAGTTTTGGTAGCTATGCAGTTTCTGTAGAAGGTGGTACCGCAAAACCTTTGTTCAATACCTATTATTCTACCTCCGATGGGTTGGTAGAAACGCCAGATGGAAACTATCTGTTTACGAACTCTATGGAGAGCAATAGACAAGTAGCACGAAAGCGCTATAAGGGAGCTAACAATCCAGATATCTTGTTTTTTAATCCAAAAACAGAAGAGTACAAAAGACTCACTACCTATATAGGAAAAGACTTTAATCCCACAGTAGATAGAAATGGAAAGATATATTATATATCCGATGAAAATACAGGAGAATATAACTTATACCAACTAGAAAACAATCAGCCTAAGGCACTTACCAGTTTTGAGCATTCCATAAAGTCACCACATGTAGCAGCGAATGGTCAAAAAGTAGTATTCGAAAAAGAATACCAACTCTATCTGTATGATGTAGAAACCAAGCAGACAAGTAAGATAGAATACACTGCACCTGCCCATTACAGTTTAGATAAAAAAGAGAGTTTTAAAACCGAACGCATAAGTTATCTAGATATATCTCCAGATGGAAAGAAGATAGCGTTTGTAAGTAGAGGGGTTCTATTTGTGTCCGATAAGGAGGGAGAATTTGTTACCGAAATTGTAAATAATGGCGAGCGAGTAATGGAAGTGAAATGGTTGGAAAACAATAAAGATTTACTCTTTAGCCAAACCTATAAAGGATATCCCAATTGGCATAAAATATCGGCAAAAGGAGGAGAGGTAGAAAGGCTTACAAAAGACTTAGCAAGCAATAGAGACATTGCATTTAATCCCGACCTCTCGCAAGCCGTTTATTTAAGCGGACGGGAAGAGGTTAGACTAATGGATTTAAAAACATTGAAATCCAAAACTATTGTTACCGATGAGATTTGGGGATTCCAGAACTCCGCACCTAGCTTTTCACCCGATGGGAAGTACGTATTGTTTACTGCGATGCGCGATTTTGAACAGGATGTGTTTATTCATAACATAAAAGATAGTAAAACCATAAACTTAACCAATACAGGTGTATCGGAAGCAAACCCTAGTTGGTCGCCAGATGGCAAGTATATTTATTTTACAAGTAATAGAACCACGCCTTCTTATCCATTTGGTATGCAGGATGCTAGCATCTACCGCTTGGCTTTAGACTGGTATTCCGAGGATTTTACCAAAGAAGGTTTCGATAAACTCTTTGAAGAGAAAAAAGAAGAAGAAAAGGACACTAAGAAAAAAGACGATAAGAAGGATACCAAGGAACCTAAACCTGTGGTAAAAGTAAACCTAAAGGACTTGCGTGATAGGGTAGAGAGTGTTTCCAATAGGTTTGGTACACAAAACAATCCAAAGGTTTTTTCTGATGGCGATAATACTATCGTGTTCTACAACTCTAATGAAGATGGAGGAAAGTATAATCTCTATAAAAAAGTATACAAACCATTTAAAGAGCCAGAAACAAAGAAAGTGATCGAAGGTTTTGTAAGTCAGATTATTCAAACGGACAAAAAATCGTATTTTCTTCGTACTTCCAACGGTGTATTCAGTTATAATGAAGGAAGTGATAAGTCCGATAAAATTGATTTTAAACATACTTTTCAGAAAGACTTAGAGCAAGAGTTCCAACAGATGTTTGAGGAAACTTGGGCAGGAATCGATGAAAATTTTTATGAAGAAAATTTCCATGGCGTAGATTGGACAGCTACTAAAAATACCTATCAGGCTTATGTGCCTTATGTTCAGAGCCGTGAAAACTTGCGTATTTTACTAAACGATATGTTAGGTGAGCTTAATGCTTCTCATTTAGGTTTTAATTCTTCTGGGGAAGAAGAAAAAACTAGACTGAAGTATTATACAAACGAAACGGGCTTGTTGTTTAAGGAAGATAAGCCTTATGAGGTGTCTAAAATAGTATCCAAATCGCCAGCAGTAGCAAGTCATGTAGACATACAAATCGGTGATAAACTTGTAGCGGTAGATGGTAAGAAAATAGATGAAAACAAAGATCGTGACTTCTATTTTACTACACCAGTTAGAAAGGACGAAGTACAGCTAACCTTAGAGCGTAAGGGAAAACAGTTTGATGTACACCTTAATACCATTTCCAATGCTAAACTTCGGGATTTGCTATATGATGAATGGATAGCAACCAATCGGGAGAATGTTCGCCAATGGAGTGACGATCGCATTGCTTACACGTATATGAAGAACATGACAGGCTCCCAGTTGGAGTCTTTCCTTCTGGATATGGTAGCAGAAGAAAATAATAGGGAAGGGCTTATCCTTGACTTGCGTTTTAATACCGGAGGGAACGTTCACGACAAAGTATTGAATTTCCTTGCACAACGACCATACTTAAAGTGGAAGTATCGCGGGGGAAAGAAAACTACACAAACCAATTTTGGACCCAGTGCTGGTCCAATAGTATTGCTTATCAATCAAGCCTCTTTAAGCGATGCCGAGATGACTGCAGCTGGATTTAAAGAACTTGGCCTAGGTACAATAATAGGAACAGAAACCTATCGTTGGATCATCTTTACTTCTTCCAAAGGTTTAGTAGATAACTCTAGTTATCGCGTACCCGCTTGGGGAACGTACACCTTAGATGGAGAGAACTTAGAGCACACTGGAGTAGCACCAGATATTGAAGTGGAAAACACCTTTCTAGATAACTTAAAAGGAAACGACCCACAACTAAAAAGAGCGATAGAAGAAATATTAAAACAACTGTAAAAAACAATATTGAAAGAGTACTAAAGTAGGAGAGGAGGGAAACTTTCTCTCCTATTTTATATTTATAAATCCTTTTTAGAACCGAAAATGGACTTTATATAAAAAACCAAGCTTGTTTCCTTTATTAAAATAGCATATCTTTATAAAGTTAATCAATGCTTCAGTAATTATGCTTTTAGGATATAAAAAGGATAGATTACAATTGCTATCAGTAATTTCTATCATTTGGCTTTTATTTGGCGTGGGAAGCCTAATAAGTTCTCTCATACAAGGCGAAACCAATATTGTGTTTCCTGTTTTATATATAGCTCAAGCATTACTGCTTTACGGAATATATACTTATTGTAGAGTAAATAAATATGTTTTGATAAGTAAGGAATATATTCAGCGTAATACTTTATGGAAATCCAAAGCCCATATAAACGATATTCTAAAGGTCCGAAAAGCAGGTAAAATATACTTTATATACACTCCAGAACAAACCATACGTATCAACACCAAATTGTTGGATAGCCAGGCAGTAATAGAATTGGAGCGCTTCATAAACCGCTTACCAAATGCTGTTTCGGTTTAGTTAAACCTACTTTGATCTTAAATCTATTCTAGAATTTACAATCCCCATTTTTAATAATAAACGGGAGCTTTCTTTGATGTTAAGAAAGCCAATTTCTTTTATACTACTTGAAATCAATCTTTTACGAAATATATAAATCTATAAGTTTTGTAAAAATGTGTAGAATTTATTACGTATGTTTGTGACTAATAAACGAAAAAACATACAAATGCGTCGTATTTATTTATTATTTATAGCTGGTACATTTTTATTTGGAATGGCTTCTTGTAACGATAACAAAGGGAAGGAAGCGGATGTTACCACCGAGAATGTAACCACTACAGAAAATACAGAAACCTCTACTTCTAGTAATACGGATACACAAGTAGCCTTAAATCCACCTCATGGAGAGCCAGGACATATCTGTGAAATTCCAGTAGGACAACCATTACCAAATGGAAATGCAGCTGCTGCTTCTAATACAAGTAGTTCAAATGAAGCCGTAAGACTGAATCCTGCACACGGGCAGCCAGGTCACGTTTGTGAAATCCCTGTAGGACAGCCATTACCAAACGCTTCTGGGACAAATACAGCAGTACCAAACAATGTACAGTTGAAAACTCCATTGATGAAGGAAAATCAAAAACTGAATCCTCCACATGGGCAGCCAGGTCACGTTTGTGAAATTCCAGTAGGACAACCATTACCATAATTTAGAAATTAAGATAAAGTAGAATAAAGCACGAAAGACACCAATACTGGTGTCTTTCGCGTTATAAAGAGAGCAACTAATCTAACCCAAAATTACTCTCAAAATATTTATACCTAAATTACTTCTCTTTTGGCGGGGATTCTCTTCTAATTGAAATAAGTTGCAATCTGTTCCTAAAGCTTATAATGAGCTCTATGTAGTTAGACTCAGGGCTTAGCTAGCAACTTCAGTTATTTTAGCAGACCTATTAAAGGTGAAAAAATAATTATTATTCCATACTATCCCCAGATATATATTAATGTTAATCTTTTATCTATTTGTTTCTTGACATATAAATACTCTGCAAAATTAGTGAAGTTAAAAATATCTGAATGTGAAGCTTATCCGGGCAGTACTCAGCAGAAATAAAGCAAATATTTGTTACAGATAATGTTACATATAAAAATTTCAATTCAAAGCTTTAAGGTATTTTTCTGTCAATCCTATTGTTTTTTCCTTTATAAAATGAAATAATGCCACGGCATTTTATAAGAGAGAGATTATGTTTAAAAAGAGTTGTATAGAAGTATGTTAGGATTTTCTTCTAGCTATAAAAACTCAAAAAAAAGTCGAAGCTTTAGATAGCTTCGACTTTTAAAATATAATAATCTCTAGGATTCTTACGGTTTCTCATCAGTGAGTTCGAACCCCCAAGTTTTTCCTTTTTCCGTTGCCGGTATTCCCTTTACCATCCATACTGGAGCAGGTGCATCTTTTAGGTAGTGATCAAAAAACTGCAGTTCTCTACGTTGAATATCTTTACGGTTTTGTCTTTTCATCAAGTTGTGCTCATCGCCATTATAATTCAGCAACCATACGGGTTTACCTAACCTACGTAAAGCGGTAAACATTTCTATGCCTTGTTCCCAAGGTACCGATCCATCTTTGTCATTATGCATAATGGCTACTGGCGTATTTACATTTTCCATGTGGAATAGCGGTGAGTTCTCAATATATAGATCGTATCCGTCCCAAAGGTTTGCTCCAATTCTACTTTGGGTTTGTTCGTATTGAAATTGTCGATTCATTCCTGTTGTCCAACGAATCCCACCGTATGCCGATGTCATGTTTACCACTGGTGCACCAGCCCAAGCTGCTGCATAACGATTGGATCTAGTGATAAGATGTGCTACTTGATAGCCACCCCAGCTTTGTCCTTGAATGCCAATTTTATCGTTATTTACATAATCAAAGGTTTTTAGATAGTCTATTCCTGCATCCACATACTCTTCTGCCGATCGTCCCGGATACCCTATAGTGTATTCAATATCTGGAACGAATATTAAATAGCCATTACTCACAAAAAATGTGATGTTCAATCGCGAACGGGTAGGTGCTGGTGGCTCATAGTTATGTAAATCATCGCTTCTTCTTTCGTAGAAATAGGAAATGAGAGGGTATTTTATCTGAGCATCAAAATCCTCAGGCTTAAATAACATTCCTGTGGCTGGCTTTCCATTTTGAGCGGTATAGTAAATCAGTTCAACCGTTCCCCAATTATACTCTTTCTGTTGCGGATTGGTTTGGTGTAAATCAGTATAAGACTTTAATTTTTTACTGCTAGCCAAAGTAGGAGGGACGATAAAGGATTCGTGAACAAAGAGATATTTGTCGGCTTCTTTAGCTTTTATAAGCGTTTTATGACCACTCATAGGCTCCATGAGTAACTTTTTTGGCGCCTTGTTTTTATCTATAGCTAATTCATAAAAACCGCTTTGCTTATCTTCTTCTCTAAATGCTGCAAGTATCGCTTTCTCTTTAGTATCTATATGCCTAGCTTCTTTATCTAACTTTAAGAGCGTAAAATTCGTCTTGTTTTTTCTCCCATAGGACTTCGTTAAGTTTTTCGGTAGTTTATTTTCCTCTAAATAAAATTCCCAAATATCGTAGCGGTCGTTTATAAGTACGGTTTTATCTCCTTCTGTCCAGCCGATTAACGAGTAGGGTGAAGATAACATAGGTCGGTCGTTACGTTCATCTGCAAAAGATACTTCTAGTCCTTTATTCAGTTGTTTTATGGTTTCTGACTTTACATCGTATACAAACCAATCCTCTGATTTACTATCAAAGAACGCCACGTTCTTGCCCTCTGGAGACATATAGGTTCTGCCACTCAAATTTTTTAATATCTCCTTTCGTTCTCCAGTTTTTATATCGATCAGATAATAAGAATTAACACCAGAGATATCCCACTGTCTCTCGATTCTATTTCCGTAATCCGACATGGCAAAAACAAAGTCGGCATCGCCTTCATTTACCAATCTAGTGTAGTTTAGTTTTTCATCTTCCAAAGGGATAATTTCCGAAGGATTATCTAGATGCACCACCGATAAGTAAGCTCTTTCTAAGTCGCGCTTCAGTCTGGCTAATTGCTGCGGTTGTAAATAATCATCCTTATAATGCCAAACGTCCAATATGGCATGATCTTCTTCGACAAAAGTGGAGTCTTTAACTTCTTTCTTCGGCGCAATACCTAAGAATAGTCTCTTATTGTTTTTACTGAATTGCGGACTTTGGTTTTCTGATAAAACCCAATCTTCTGGAATTCCATTTAAATCATTATCCAATATTTGTAAACCTTTGGTATCTAGATCATATAAATAAATTACATAATCTTTCACCTCTTCTTTTTCCTCATCATGGGTTGCAATAAAAGCTAGTAGATTGGAATCTTCGTTAAATCTAAGCTTGCTATAATCTCCTTTTTTATCGGTCACTGGAGTTTCCTTAAAAGTTTTTGTGTCCACTATATAGACTCCTTCTGGGAGGCTTTCAGAATTTTCATCAGTCTCTGCTATTTCTTCTTCAACTTCCTCTTCATTTCCAGTTTCACCGTTATTATTTTTCTTTTCCTTCTTCTTTGTATTTTTAATACTATAAACCAAGTAGGCACCATCCTCGCTAAATCGGTATTTATCTGCATGAAGGAAAGTAGCTTCTTTATCGTTTTTTAAGTTTCGGATCACAAGTTGTTTATAGGTTTCTTTTTTCTTGCTTTTTGTGGTGTCTGCTTCTTCTTTGTTTAATTCTTGAAGGTAGGCTAGATACTCTCCATTTTCCTTAGGAAGCTTAAAACTAGTTACGTCTGGTATCTTTACCAACTTATTATTCGAGAAATCATAGATTCCCAAACTATCTTTGGCAAGTTCTATTTTATCTTTATCCTTCTTTTTCTTACTTACTCTTTCTGCTTTTATGTCCTTATAAAAAGGTTTTATAGAAAAGACTAAATGTTTGGAGTTTGTGGTAATCGAAGGTTTTTCTCCGCGGTGTATCTTTTGTTGAGGCGTCTTTTTAGTAGTGGATTGAACATACAGCCATTTATCTCCTTCTTGAGGATTTACGTTATAGACGCTCCATTTTCCATTTGGACTGATTTCTCTTGTACCAAAACTTTGCCAATCATCATATACATCATGGTTTAAAGGTTTTTTTTGAGCAAACACCTCTGTTCCAAATAGGGTGCTACTACCAACTAAAACTGCTAAAAGAACATTGCGTAAGCGTTTAGCAACAGGCCTACTAGCAGTATGTTTGTTTAAAATAATTTTTCTCGAAAGAATGAACATGCACATAATATTAAAGGGTGATAATAATAAAGCGGAATTTACATTAGTTTTTAGCCTTACACAAGAATATAATGTGAAAAGCAACGTGTGAAGACGGATATAAAGAGACTACTTTAGTTCGTAAATCAATAAGCTAGCTTTGCGTTCATTTCCCCATCGGAAACCTTTCCAAACACCATTAGTGCGAATTACACGATGACAAGGAATAAGCAAAGCTATCGGATTTTGTCCCACTGCGGCGCCTATGGCTATACTCGCTTTGGATTTTTCCATTGCTATAGCCAGGTGTTTGTAGGTGCTGAGTTGTCCTTTTGGAATTCTAAGGAGATTTTTCCATACTTCTAATTGAAATTGGGTTCCTTTTAAATGTAAAGGCAGTATACCAGATGCTTTGTTTTCTATAAAATCGATTGCTAGCTCATGTAGTTTTGTTTTAGTTTGTTCTAGATTGGAATTAGGGAAGTTCTGCTGAAGTTCGTATATACTTTCCTCTGAGGGGAAAGAAACATAACAGATGCCAAATTTGGTACTGGCAATGAGAAGTTTCCCATAAGAACTGTTGTAGAATTCATATGCTATATTCTCTGGATCTGAAGTTAATGGGTGCAGCTCAAAAGATTTTGATAGGAGAGGAGCCAAGGTTTTTATAAAACCCTGTAACTTATTCGGCTGTAAGAATGCGAGGATTTCTAAATCTTGTTCTGTAGAAAAAAGATCGGCAGTAATCTTATGACTACTTTCCAGAACCTTGCTATCTATAGAATGCACTCTCTTATATATATTGCAAAATTCTATTTTCTCTTGCATGCGTTATTTATTAGGGTAATAAGCATGTATTAAGCTGTCGTTCGCGTCATATTCTAATATCATTCCTTTGTCTTCTACTAGGATAGACATTTTTTGCATGTTGTAAAGCATTCCATATAATCGGAAGTTGGCAATTTCCGTGGGACTGATTAAAACTTGCCCTTTCTTATGTTTATGGGTAGCTAGCTTGCTTCCTTCTTTACTAACTGGCATGGACAGTAGGCCCTCATGATACCAAGTCCACTTTTTAATTCTCCCTCGATTATTACCATGAAAAACCGCATCGTTACCTAATGGAATGATACCTGCTTCACTAGTATTGGCTAATAAATAAAGTTTATATCCTCTTTTTTGTTCTATTAAAATAGTGCTTACAGAATACCCTTCTCTCTCCACAATCTTCTTATTTGCAATCTTACTTGCATTTTGCTCCATTTTATTTTTGATACGTAATAGCTTGCTTTCCTTTTTGCTTAGGTTTTCTTGGATAGAATCAAATTGTATGTTGGTTTCATTGTTTTTGGTGTTTATATAATAGGTGCCTAGCTTCTGCTTATAAGTAGCATCTACCAAAACAAAATAGAGATTTTCGGCGTCATGATATATAATATAATCGGCTACCGATTTATCTAATTCCTTGTTTTTCTCCGTAAGATCACTTGCCCACCATTCCATCATTCTATAGTGGAATAGGCTATTAGCCTCTGACACAATCTTCTTCAATTCTTTATTTACTTCTTGTTGTTTAGTGTTTTGAGCAAATAGACTTGGAATAATAAAGAGGGGGATTAAATAAAGAAACTGTCTCATTGTATAGGTCGGTATTGCAAGAAGATAATATCTTGGTTATTATTAAAAGCGATAGACATGGTGTAGTGTGGTGTAGCCTGCTCATCTACTAATTTATAAGAAAAAATATGTTCTCTTTCTAGGCTGGAAAAACCATCTTTGGAATTAAATAAGACCAGAGTATATTTAGATAGAACACTTTCTAACTCTTCCATGTGCACTTCTTTTACTTCTCTTTGTAAGTCAGGGCTTAAAAAACTAATCGCTGTTGTGTAATCCTTATCTTTTATTTTTGAAATGAAATAGTGTTGTAGAAAGTCCAATTGGTTCATAACTGTTTCTTCCCAAATTTGATTCACGTAAGCTAGTGTTATCATACCGTAAGCATCCTTTTCTCTTTCCATATCTCGGTACTCCAACATAGGGTCGTATAGTAATGGCGCCTGCCATTTAGTTGCTTCGCTATGAATATTGGCATTTACACTATTGTCTTTAAATACATGCGGTTCAGCACCAAAATAGTGTGATAACTCCAGTTGCAAATCGGCATATTTATCTCTTAATTTCCCTAGGTCTTCCTTTCGCCATGGTTTATTAGGCTGAAACATATCGTCAAAATTACTCCATTGATGTAAGCTCTTGGTCACCAGGGAGTCCTCGGTTCTAAAATAGTATGTGGAAAGTCTTGCTATCCGCTCTTCTGAATGCTGATAGAAATGTAATGGTTCTTCCTCATCCAATCCTTTTGGTATAGCAAGAAATACAGGGTAGCTGTCATCTAAACTATTTTCATAGTCTAAGACTTCTTGTAGGTGTTGATGTCCTTGCGGATGGAGTTGTGCCCAAGAATAATTAGTAAAAACTAAGAGGGTGAATAATGTAATATATTTAACCATAAATGGTTTCTGATTATATAAAAGAAGTTGATGTGCTTAATTAAATTTATGGGAAATTACTAAATATATCCCATATGCTAGTAGCTATTAATGTAATAAGTAGATTAGCAGGCTTGGTTTTTACAATTGAATGAATAGCCTACACATCCCAAACATGATACTCTTTACTTCCAGTAAACGGGCTAGGATTATTGGATATTTGCTTAGTTTTGTACAAAAATAAGCATGCGTAGAGTTATTATATTTCTGTTGTTTTTTATAAGCATTTTCGGGTATTCGCAACAGTTCGAGGTGTTGCCATTGGGGGTGTATGGCGGAGGCGACGAAAGCAATTTGTCTAGCTATTTAGTTCGAGACTTTAAAAACCCAAACTATATAGCTTGTGACGCGGGAACCATCCGATTTGGATTGATGAAAGCTAAAGAAAAAGGTAACTTGAGTAAGCCACCAATCCAATTTTTAAAGGAGAACGTAAAAGCTTATTTTATCTCTCATAGCCATTTAGATCATTTGTCAGGAATGATTATCAACTCCCCAGAAGATAGCGTAAAACCTATATACGCACTTCCACCAACTATACAAACGCTTAAAGAACATTATTTTATCAATGCTACGTGGACCAACTTTGCAAATGAAGGAGAAGAACCTATTCTTGGTAAATACGAATACAAACGAATGCGTGAAGGCAAATCCTATGCAGTAGCTGAAACGAAATTACATCTTACAGCCTTCCCATTAAGCCATCCAGTACCAAGTTCAGCAGCATGGTTACACAACGAGTTGGGATTTAGTATTTTGTATTTAGGCGATACAGGACCAGATAGCATAGAGGGGAATGACCATTTAAAAGACTTATGGAAAGCAGTAGGAAAAGATTTGAAGAAAGGAAAACTTAAAGCCATTCTCATAGAGGTTTCTTTTCCCAATTCCCAACCAGACGAGATGTTGTTTGGACATCTAACGCCGAAGTTTTTAGTAGAAGAGCTACAGCAATTAGC
>Ga0079223_10000280_pt1 | contig 23853 bp, 21 predicted proteins | sample Stecom2011_FD_75072 | JGI IMG/M metagenome (GOLD analysis project Ga0079223, IMG submission 75072) | Agricultural soil microbial communities from Utah to study Nitrogen management - Steer compost 2011 | ecosystem: Environmental > Terrestrial > Soil > Agricultural land | place: USA: Utah...
AGTTAAGGAGAGGTTTCGCTCTTGGTTGTACCTGGTTACTACATCAGCCAAGGTGGCTGAGGAGCCATCGTGGAAATAAGGTGGGTGTTGCCACAGACCTTTCAACGGACTAACTCTCCATTGTTTGGTGGCAGACCGTTTTACGTAATCCTTATCCACTGCCACAGAGGCGCTTTGAGGGTGTAATTTTCCACCTTCAATAACATCACTAAACAATGGTCCGGAATGGCAACTTGCACACTGTGCTTTTCCTGAAAAGAGTGCTTTCCCTCTTAAAGCGGCAGTGGTGTTAAAGGAACCAACGGGAGAAGCTGGGGCCGAGATAGAAAACTGATATGCCTGTAAAGCAGGTAGTTTATCTGTTACCAAATCATCACCTTCTCTGTGGTCAACTTCCCAATTGAGACGAGGATCGGCAAAATAACCATGCCCGTGCATCTGGGTAACCGCTACATATCTATTCCAATAAGCCACAGGTCCTGCAGGTTCGTGATCTACATCCCCATCCCCAGTAAAAATAGCTTTAGGAAGGCCGTATAAACCATAAGCGGGTGGAATAACAACAGGGTTATTCAAGCCATCGTGGTTGAATCTCGGGTCGTAAATACCAGGGCCCCAAGAAGCGTAAACATCTTTGGTAGCTTGGTCTAAAGCTGGAGATAAAGAGATGATCAAACCGGGGTCAAGATCCCTATTTGGCCACCCGTCCAAACGACTTCCTATGCCGGGAGCAAAAGAGTCATCGACAGTTGAATGACAGAGCGCGCAGGTAATTCCCATTCTATCCAACTTTAAAGTTCCATCGGTATTGGTACTTACTTGTCCCTGTACCCCGACAACCGCATTGAGTTGTAGCAAAACAAGCGTGGTTTGGGGATCATCTAAATTGACTTCCCCATTTTGAATGGCAGTAACCACTTCGGGTGGTAAAGCACCAGCATCAACCTTTAAGCCAACAGCCAAAGCTGTATTGGGACTTACCGCGGTTTCTATCACCTGGTTCATCTGTAGCACATCGGTCCAAAAGGTTTCATCGCCAAAGGTGTCAAATCTAAATATGTCTTTACCCTCTGCCACCAATTGCGGATCTAGGGGAGGCAAATTTAAACTGCCCTCGCCTGGAGGGGTGTAACCGATATCATCATTATTGCAACTATAAAGGCTAAGCATAGCAATTACAGCTAATGGCAACATAGAAATCACAAAATTTTTTCTCATAACTTTTAGTTTTAATAGTGAATTAATATTAATCCTCCCCTAATGCTGAATTCAACTCGGGTTGAGATTCTTTACGTTTGGATTGATAAAACACAGTTTGGTTACAAAAAATTAGGGATTACTTTTAGGAATAAGCTAGAGACTGATAAACAGAGGGTTATCAGAGAGGACGTTTTGGAATTGGGTTTTCTGAAGGAGAGTTAATTTTGTAGTCAGATGGATATTAGGGTGTTAAGAAATAGTTGTGCCTACAAGAAAGCGGATCTAAGAGTTGTTTTTAAGAGGTGCGGAATTATTGCGGCTATTCCAATCTTATAATGCCACTATTTCCGGTTCTACTTCAGGTCTTTTGCCAAGGAACCACATTAGAATTCCGCCGGTTATAAACATCCATATAGCATAAGCGGCAGTTGGAATGCCCATTTCATAATTATTTAATATTGAAGTGGCAATCACAATGGCTAAGGTACCGTTTTGTATGCCGCTCTCAACGGTGATGGAAATGGCACTTTTTAAATTCAATCTAAACAATCTGGCCGCTAAATAGCCTAAGCCCATAGTTATTAGGTTCAATAGCAAGGTAACCAATCCTACTTCTTTCATTGCCGTGCCGAGTATCTCAAAATTGGCTGCTAATACCGCGAGAAAGACCAAAATAAAAATCACAGTAGAAGCAATGCGCATTGGCTTTTCCATTCGTTTCGCAAACTCGGTTCTAAATCTGCGAATGAGCATTCCTATAGAAATAGGAATAATTGTGATTCCCGTTATCTGTATGATAGTATCTAGAATGGGCAATTGGATTGTGACGTTGGTGTCCGCGCCAAAATATTCCAAAGCATACGAGAGGATAAAAGGTATGGTAAAGACACATACAATACTTGCGATAGCGGTTAAGGTAACCGACAATGCGATATTTCCTCTGCAGACCTGTGTGATCAAATTGCTGGTTGGCCCTCCCGGACAAGTGGCCAGAATCATTAATCCAACTGCCATTATCGGATTGAGATTAAAAGCAATGGCGAGCGAAAAACCAATTATCGGCAAAAATATAAGTTGGTTGCTAAGACCAATTAAAATGGCTTTGGGTTTTTTTAGGATTCTAGTGAAATCGGAAAGTATTAAAGTCATCCCCATTCCCAGCATTATAATGGCAAGAGATAAGGGCAAAAACAATTTACTGATCATTTCGGCTGCCGTCATAGCTTGGGTGGTTAGTTAATATGCAGGTCTATAAATGTGCAGTTATTTTCACACATTATTTTAGTTTGCAAAAATGAATAAAGCATTGTTTTTCTCATTGTGAACAGCAGTTAGGATATGGTTCCTTGCGGAAAATGTTATTCCAATCAAATCTAAGCTTTTTTAGGGAAGTTGAGCCAGGTGAAGTTGAACCTACCTCAATAGCGGGAAGATCGCAACTAGTTATTATTTGCGGGCTAGTAATGTTACAGAAACAATTGTTGTTGGGAATTTTTATTCTCTTGCGCTAAAGTCCTGATTGCCGAATGGGGAAGCATCGGGGATTTTTACTACTATAAATCCGTGGTCCGTTTCTCTATGACACTTGTTGCAGGCAATTGTCAGGGAGTTGTAACGGCTTTTGAACAAGGCGGGATCTTTCTTTTTAATGGCGAAGTTGATACTGTCTATCGCAGGGTCTATCATTCCTATCACTTCAGTTTCCTTCCGTCCGGCATGAACGGTCTGAATGTCCTCAATAATCTCCATTATTTCGTGCATTTCAAAGTCGGCTAGGTCCCAATTTTCGTTTTGTCCCGCAAACCATAGTTTATAGTGATGTGCCTGTATGGCACTCATAAAATCCCCAAACCCAGGTTTATAGCTGTTTGCAATTTTGGTTTCCAAACTGTCAATACGGTTTTGCAAAATTTCAGTATTGCCGGTCTGTTGGTTACAGGCTAAAAGGCTAAAAACAAATAGGGTTAAAAGTAGGTATTTCATATTATCGTTTGTTTGATGTTTTTACGGTCGGCATTGCATTATACCTAATGTTTTAGATGTTGGTTAGAGGAATTTGAAGCAACAAACCCTCAGTCTAGCATAAAGCCAAATTGGAAGATTTGGCGACAATCCCAAATATACCAAAACTTTTGGTTAAATAATATTTTTGACATTGCTTACATTCGATGATAGTGACTGTTATCTGCTTTGGCTTTTAATTATAAAGATTTATTAGCATAAGTTTATTACATATAACCATCATCATTAAGCCGATTTCTCTTCGGCGTTTCTCCATATTTGCTACATCTTCTGTTGCAGCTAATTCTACTATCTTTTTTATAGGGTACGCATTGGAAAATTGAGTGCCATGGCGTTGTTATTATCCCTGTTAATCATTATTTTATCAAATAAATACGCATAGCTTTGGCCCTGCATATCTCCATTTTTTACAGCGATTTTATTTTTTTAATTTACTACAATTTCCCTAAGCCCGACACGTCATTAAAACTTTGGACTTCACACCCTATTATCTCAACACTTCAGTAAATATTATTAAAATCAAATCTATGCCATGCCTACCGCCAAGTACTTGGTCCTGTTCAATACTCCAATCATATTTCACTTCCCATAAGCTCGGGACAGGGTTTGTAGGCCACAGGAATGTTTGGTTATTGCTGCACTTTTTTTGAATTTGATTACTGAGGCCTAAATGCCTTCCATTGTAAAAGTGAGTTTTGCACGTCTCTTACCTGGTTCATTAAAATACTTGATCAAATTAATTGTAAAAGTAGTGCCGTTCTTTTCATTACTCACAAGATTAATATCCCCTCCGTGAGCCTCGGCGACAATTTGAGTTAACGTGAGCCCCATTCCCCAGCTTTCCGAAACTGATTTTTTATCACTTCTAGCACTCATCATAAATTTAAAAATCTCTTCCTGTTTTTCTTCAGGAATCGGGTCGCCAAAATTATGAACCTTTATTTCTACGGCTTCCTTTTCATCAATTGTGGAAATAGTAATTGGTGTTCCCACATGTCCATATTTAACAGCGTTGCCGATAACATTTTCAAGTAATCTTCTAATAGCCGTTCTGTCAAAAACCCCTTCTATTTTATCAACTTCACTTTCTAGTATTATGTCATTTGTATAAATCTCATCACTTTCACTTTGAACCCATTTAAGATCGGTTAGCAAATCGATTTTCTCAAAATTCAACAGCATACCCTCCCCAGCTCTAACGGTTATTCCGTTCATAAGGCCTTCGATAAGATCAATGGCTTTTTTCACACTTCGCTGCGCAGATACTCGCGTTTTTTCAGCCCATTCACCCGTTTTGTCCTGTTCCATCATCTCTAAGGATAATTGGGCGGCAGCAAGTGGATTTCGTATGTCGTGGGCTAGAGTACCTATAAGTTTTTCTTGCATTTCTTGAATTGATTGTGAAAATGATTCAACCGATTTTAAAATGGAAGTTTCAATAACATACTTCAATAATTCTGACATTTCTCGGTTGTACCCGTCGTGCATAAATATAAATTCACTCAAAGTGCGGTGAAAAATTATGTACTCATGTACAACCTGCTCCACGGTGTAATTGGCGGTAGTTGCCCTATGTCTGCCGTGGTGCACGCTATTGTCCAAAATTTCAAAATAACTCTTATCAGAATTTAAGTCCGCCATAGTATTATAACGGTCCATAATATCTGCTAAATCCATTATTATATTCGGAAGATGATCAAATAATGCAATAGCATTGGCTTCCTTTGCTGCCAGAACATCTTTTTTCACCTGATTTTGCCAGAGTTCCATAATCTCTGGAATATTCTCCCGCAGAATGTTGGAAGTTTTATTCATTGCTAGTTAGTTTTTACGCGAATTAACAAAATTTTCAAAAAGGTATCGTTCTATTTTTTAGCTTTCTCTTTATACGTCAAATCTGTTTCTTTATCATCAATTTCTATTGACTGGCGTGCAATATTAAAAAATGGCTAAAACCTCTTGTTTTGGGATAGTGGTATTTTGAAGTTTTGAGCCTTCGTAAATATACAAATGCTTTTGGATTTAACACAATTTTAGCTTTGATTATAGCCTTTGAAGGGTTTTTTGAAAATCGGAATCGGTTAATAATTTCCCGAATAAAAATTTGGCTCTACGATTTTGTTTTTCATTTGTTTTTCATCAAAAACACCTCTTTTTTCATATTAAATTTCTTATTGGGACTAATCAAATGAAACAAATATTTTTTTAAAGTGAGGGCTTTCCCCTAAAAAAACAGGGTTTAACCATACGTATTTGAGGGTTAAACCGTCTAGTTTTCAAAGTTATATGTATTATGTTTAGGGCTCGTAATAAGGTGTTTCCCAATCTCATATTCCTTGAGTAAAGAAGATATTTCTCCTCATATAAATTAAAAAAACAATAGATATACTTTGAAGTCATAATGTTTTTTCGAGTTAAAAACTGTAACCTAAATCTTAAATTTCCATCAAAAACATAGTGCGGGACAATCGAACAATCTCCAAGTTTCGATTTCGCCTATTCTTTAAATTAATTCTAATACTAAATGATTATGAAAGGTTTCTATTTTTCAAAACAGCCCCATCTTTTCGGAATTCTTATATTTTTTTCGCTCCTTGGCGGATTTTCATTATCGGCGCAGCAGCTGCTTACCGAACATATATCCGGTACTTCGGACAAGAGCCTAAACTACCAACCCCATTTTGATGAAACTAGCTATACTGCGGTTTTGGACGAAAACGGCAGGAAAGTTTTTCTGAAAAATCAAACTGCTTCCCAGAATACTCCTGGTCAAAACGCTACTAATGGCACCTTGAGCATCGATTTGGTTTTTGATGCCAGTCAATTTTATGTTTCCTCAGTCTTAATATTTAACGAATCGGGTTATATGCGCAATGCCAATTGGAATGGCACAAACCCAATTGTCGTAAATCTTCCCGACGGCACTTATGATATCATGACGGAGTTCCAGCCTCTTAATTCCGATATGTCGCATATTGTGATAAAAGAACAACAAAACGTTCAGGGAAATACCACCGTCCAATTAAATAAAACAGATGCTGTTAACTATGTAGACATCACAACCTATGATGAAAACGGCGAAATCCTAGAGCCAGAGGCAGGAGCTGGAGGATATATATTTTTTGACCGCTATCTCTACTTTACTCCTACAAACTTGGTAACGATAGGGGACAACTATTTTGAGACCGACCCCTTTGGAGGAGCAGATGCCACTTGGAACTTTTATATCAATAATGTGAGCAATCGGTATTCAATTATACAAACTTTGATGGGCGCTGGTTATGAACAGGGGCTTTATTTTAAAAAGTATGAAACCCTGTCAGGAATACAAGGGCCGGTCTCTATAGAAAACGACGAAAAAGATTGGAGCTACCATACCGAGCTCTTCCAACCTACTCAATTGGCCGACAGTGAGATCGCACCGGCATACTTTGCCGCATCTACGTTTAATGGGAATCTATTGATTGGCTGGCTGTACAGTGCCGGGGGGCAGATAAGTCCCGGAGACGCACCATTTAGAGCTTTTTTGAGCAATCCCTTAGATGGCGATCCCGTAGATTTCTTTGTAATTCCTGGTATTATCGATCGGTTTGTAATCAATGATCCAACTACGGGCGGCGTATCCTATTTCACCAAAGGAAATCCGGTTTTTTCAGCTGATAACGGACAGGTTCAATATGGCTCAGGAGATCTATCGTTTAATTCCCATCAATCCATGTTAGATTTTATTCCATTTTTAGGAGATGATTATTATGTAATGGAAAATAACGAGATTAAGTTACTGCCACTCCACCCCAGATTTACTTTCGACAATACAACAACTCAATCCGTTGTTTTTGGGGATAATGTGCCGATAACTGTATCTGATTTCAAAGTGAATCCCAATGAATTCAAAATCGCAAATAAAGGACGCTATGGAGAAACCAGAGAAAGTGACTACCTGGCAACCCAGATAGAAGTAAAACAAAACGGCAGTGTTATTTTCTCAGGGACTTATGAGGATTTTAAAGACTTTAATTTGCCATCAAACGGACAATTTGAAATAGTAATGATCAATGACAATACTTTAGTGGACGGACTTGAGGGAAAAAACACAACCACCATTACGTACAATGCAGATGAAGACGATGCCCCTCCAACCTTGCAACACTTACAATTCCGTGATGCCGATGATCAAGTAACCAGTGTTTTGGATTCTGGGCAAGGCGCCACAGTAAGACTAGCTGCCGGAGATTTCATTTATAACCCAACTGGCGGGGACAATGGATATTACACCTATGAAGAAGGCAACAATGTAAGCTTATCCTACAGCCTCTACAATCAAAACGATTGGATGGAACTGCCACTTACCGAACATCCAAAATATTTCCAAATGCCCGCTTTTGGCGACTATTACGAAGCTTCGCTTGAAGGAATTGGCAATGAGGATGGCAACGTCTGGTACGATGTAAAAGTGATATGCACAGATGCCGGGGGCAACAAACAGGAACAACTAATTTCTCCTGCTTTTAAGATAAACGAGGCTTTGAGTGTCCAAGATATTACTGAATCGAGCTTCGCAGTCTACCCAAATCCCTTCTCGGAACAGCTAAACTTCATCCTTCCTGAAACTGTAATGGGAGATTATACTTTTAGAGTTTTTGATCTAACCGGAAGAATTATATACGCCAATACCCAAAGTGATAGGTCCTTTAGTTGGAATAGTTCATCTTTATCAGAAGGTGTTTATATTCTTTCCATAGAAAATAATGGAGGGGCGATTACTAAGAAAGTGATTAAGTTGTAATTAAAAGAAGCTGTTTTAATAGACAGTACTGAAAGAGCAGTTTGTTAGGCCACTCTTGGCTCCAACAAACTGCTCAATTAGTTTTAGGGGTTATTGCCTCCGTTTTTTCATAGTGTTGGCAACTTCTTTTGAAAGAGGATCTTCCCGGTTTTCAAGTTTATCAACAATATTGTGGTAATCGGATGTATTTCTGTTTTGTGAAAGCTTATACGCGGCTTGAATTTCATTTATTTTTATACTAAAGCCCACAATTCCATTTATTTGCCGAAGCATTTCACTCGACATTTTTTCCATAGAAACTGGATTTTCAGAATTCACTTCATACTTATCAACCAATTTTTTAAGAGAGTCGTATAATTCATCCCCTTCAATAATTCTGATCTTCCCATAAATGTGAACGGCGATATAATTCCAAGTTGGCACATTTTCCTTTTCGTACCAAGAGGAAGATACATAAGCGTTTGGCCCGTTAAAAATTGCGAGTATGTCTTCATTTGTTTTAAAACTCTCCCCTTGCGGATTGGCTTTTGAAATATGTCCGACCAAAACATCATCCCCTTTTTCGTCTTTATCAAGTTCCAAGGGAATATGGGTTCCGGTTATTTTTCCCTTGGTCTGATTTATCAAAATCCCAAAACTATTTGCCATCAGGAAGTTTTTCACCTCCTCTAAGTTTTCGTTTTTAAAATAGCTGGGTATGTACATTTTGCTTTTTTAAGTGTAATCCACTTTCATTAATCTGACTCTTGTCAATTTCCTTTTTTGGGAATGGATATTATAAAAATAGCTATTCTACAATTTGAAATCTATAGGGAAGCTTCAAATACTTTCAACAAATTCTATAAAAACCTTTTTATGAAGTTCCATATCCAAGTTGGGAGAAAGTGATACCCGCACAATATAATCTTTGTCCCCTTCCTTAGTCGTGCCTTGAGTAGATGTGGCTGGGATGGTCCAATAACTTCCTTTTAACTGCCCATAACTCACACAGAACTTACTTTCATTGGGGATTTCTGTAATCATCAAGTTGATCAACTTAAGATTCAGGGCTCTTTTGTAGGCTTCCCTTTCTTCATCGGTATTCCCTTTAGTGGGAAGATCCAATGAAAACACGGATGGGGTAAATCCTTGTTTCGCCAACTCTTCCGAAACGAAATTGATTTTCGCCCCTGGCAACACCTCGTGAATAAAGTTTACAAACTCTCGTGTGTTTTTATAAGCATCGGCTATTCGCTGATTCATAGAAGGCATTTGCTTTGCCAATATTTCAACTTGTAGATCTGTAGCCTCATTATAGCAGAGTTTTAGATGCTTTTCAATTTTCTGCATCAATGCCTCGGTTTTATCGTTTCCCACGCAGTAGCCGGCAGTACAAAGTCCGCCACTTGGAAATTTCGAACCACTGACATATGAAATGGACCTGATGGTCGAGAGGATTTCACCTTCGCCTAAAAAATGTACATTCGGACAAAAGGTTTGATCCAAAATAAAAACCGGAGCAATGGCTTCCTCCCCACTTGCAGTTTTACGCCCCTTACTCAAAACATTTTTTAATGCCATAAGATCTGGAACTTCCACTCGGGGATTAGTCGGGATTTCAGCGATAATGTATGGGATAGCATCTTCGTTGGCGGTATCAGTCAAAATGGAATCGATGCTTTGCACCATATCGTTGTCCCTATCGACGAGTAAATCTACAATTTCAACATTATCAAGACAAGCCGCTACCCGTCTGGCCTGGTCATTTGTTCCCCCATAGCAGTTAGGGGGGACAATAAATTTAATATCCTTTCCTTTGTGGTTTTCCAACGCATCGTGAATAAGGCCCATCATAATGGCGTACTGCATAGACAGGCCACTGGAAGCAATTAGTGGCTTTGAAGTTGTCCCGGTAATCTCCTTAATTGAATCTCGAACACTTGTTTTGTTCGTTTCAGCATCGCTCTTTTGAGTATCTATGGCAGATTCCCCTACAAGAGACTTTAAGGCAATAAAACAATTTGCCGGCGTCATGGCAATGGTCTCCCTTCTTCGAGCATGCTGAATCTCTGAAATATAGCTTTGTTGTCCAGCGCTTACTAATAGAATACTTCCTAATTGAGGGTGAAGATTGATGTAAAAGTCAATAGTTTTTGAAAGACCAATCACACCAACTTCCTCCTGTTGCGAAATGAAAATGATACTATCATTTGATGCAGAAATATCTTCCACCTTCTCCACTTTCTTTAAATCGAATTTATACCCGTAAACCCGACGCAGTATTTCAGCATCGAAATTGTTGGGCAATTGTCCGGTATAGTAGATTTGGGTGTTTTTATTGTCCAGCAAATTCTTTCGTAGAATTGCCATAACAGGAATCGTCTTTGATGAAAAACTGATTACATTTTCTGAATGTAAATGATGTAGTTTGGCAATTGCCCATTCCAACACACAGGACAAGGGATGACCCAAGCGTATATAGTCATATGCCGTGGGTAATTGGCTTAGGGCAGATGCTTCAGAATTATCGGCGTTAAATAAGGCGTCAAACTGATCTAAAAATTGAGTTTTGGCCAATTCTTCATCATAAATATCGAGTCGATGAGTTGTTGTGCTCAACCAGCCTTCGGGCATGTTTCTTAATACGTCTTGTATATAGTCCAGCATTTTATTGTCTTTCATGATTTTTCAACATAAGAATTTAACTCGTTAGATTAAGAATATATTGAGTTTCTAAAACTCGTGGGGAATTAAAGTTGTGGTACAGCAAAGATACATAGGGGAATTAAAAAGCAATCGGTTTCAAGGAATCACTTTATGAAATATAGTTTGCTTTTAAGGGAAAGTGCGTCAATTTCATAGATGTATGTCATTGCGGCACATATTCAAAGGGCTAAATGACTAGTGAGAAAGCTTAGTTTCTTATTAGGTACCGCTACTTTAAATTGATGTGAGAGAAAACATAAAATAGTTCAGTTGCAATTTGCAGGCTTCGTTCCTTATACGTTTCAACTTGTAAAGGCGTGTCATCGAATGCTTTTGGATCTTCGTATGTTATTGGAATTCGCTTTTCAGCTCCCTCTACAATCGGACAAGCTTCATTTGCAGCGTCGCAAGTTATAATGGCTGCAAATTCAGATTTGGGGTTAAAGTCATCATCCATCCTTTTTGAAAACCCAAGGATCGGATGTTCGTTTGCAGCATATTTAATACTGTAAATTGGGTTATTCCCTTCTGAAAACATTTGGATTTTAAAACCCGAGCCCCGCAAAGTTTCTACAGCCATTGGGAAGAAGGCTGTAACTTCCGTTCCTCCAGAATAGCAGATTACATTTTTCAATCCGAAATAATAGGACAGGGCCTGCGCCCAAACTTGCGATAAGTGACTTCTTCTGGAATTATGGGTGCAAATAAAGTTTAAACGAACTAGCTGATCCTTCTCAACCTTAGTCTGAATGTATTCGACTAAAGATTTTAAGATAGCTTTACGTTCATCCGTGATTCTATCAGTACTTAAAGACTTGATTGCATCTTCAATTCCAGCAAATAATGTTGTGTTGTCAGTTGTCATCCTCGGTGTTGGTAACGAGTAACCTATTCAAAAGCGAATTGCACTTTTGGGTAGATTTCAATTGCTTTTGCCTTTAATATTTTGATTTATTGTTTAATCTCGATATTACGATTAATGATTAAATCAACAAAATATTATTCAAACTTTGGCAGCTATTTCTTTTGATAACCGCTGTGGAGGTGGATAGAATAATTGGGACTCTCTGTTATTCTGTAATTGACGGCTGGCAGAAATGAACTTGGGAAATTAGTTATTGTTCATTTTCGGCAAATTCTAAGTTGGTTCTTTGTCCGCTAAAACCAATCCTGTGTAGCAAAAGAGTGAGAAGGAAACAGTACTGGCATTTTCCAGCCATTCAGAAAGCTTTTAATCTTCTAAATATTTATAGCAGAAAATCCCAGTACTGGTTATAAATTCTTACGCTAAAATCGGCGCATTTATTTTATGGTAATAAATATATGAAACAATTAATGCTCCTAATATAAACACGGGCAACAGTGTCATTGAAATAGGGTCTCCAATTGCCAAATGGGCAATAGCTGCAGAAATGAGCGTAATCACTAATCCTGAAAAGGCGAAAAACTTCAATTTATACGGAACCATTGGCAATAGTAAAGCTAGGACACCTAAAATCTTGGCGATGCCGAGTTCCACTCTAAAATAATCGGGAAGACCTAATTGTACAAATGATGCTTGCATTTCAGAACTTGTGAAATATCCGATTGCACTGAATAGTACAACTATGGAAAATATTCCTGTTGAGATCCAATAAATTGTTTTGTTTTTTTTCATTGTTGTATAAATTGTTATTAATAATGAGGCAAATTTACTATATTTGCTATACAAAGTATAGCTTATTACCTAAAAGAAGCGCTATACTTTTGTATAGTAGCGTCGTAAATAACACAAAATCAGTATGTTAGACAAATTTAATCTTGTTGAACAATGTTCAAAAAACTATATTCTTGCGGTAAATGACACTTTAAATGTTGTAAGTGGGAAATGGAAACTGCCTATTATAGCATCTCTTTTCGATGGAAGAAAAAGATTTAAGGAATTGGAGGACTCAATAGAGAAGATAACTCCACGAATGCTGTCTAAGGAGTTGAAGGAATTGGAGTTGAATGGGATAGTAAATAGAATTGTACATTCTACAACTCCTGTTTTAATTGAATATGAGCTAACCGCCTCTGGCCAAAATTTAAAGAGTGTAATTGATTCAATGGTGAAATGGGGTTTGCTCCATAGACATGTTTCTTTCGAGCAGTGGGTTTAGTATAATTTGCAACGAGGCCGTCAAATCGTTTCTGATCAGCAGCTTTTAAAAAGTAAAAACCCCGCGCTCGGTTTTGCGCGGGGTTTTTATCTGAAAATTATTATGGTGAATGGCGCTATTACTTTTCCTATTCACACATTCCGTCCGATGTACAGCTTTGTCCTTGTGTAATTTCTAATTCGGTTTCAGGATTTAACTTTCTCCATTCAGCAAAGGTTTTTTCTAAATTTCCTGAAAATGCCTGAGGTGGCTGTGCACCAGAAACCCCATATTTTCTGTCAATCACAAAAAATGGAACTCCCTGCACCCCTACGTTTTGGGCTTCCTGAAAATCTTGTTTTACAAGCGAAGCGTATTTTTCATCTGTAAAAGCGGTTCTAACTTCGGTTTCATCCAATCCAATTTCCTTAGCTAATTGAACCAAGGTATCTATATTGGCTATGTTTTTTCCTTCTGTAAAAAAAGCGAGAAATAATCTCTCTTCTGCTTGATCTCCCAACCCTTTTGTTTTGGCAAATTGTATCAACTTGTGAGCGCTTAATGAATTGACCATTATCGCCTTGTCAAAATTGTATTCCAGGCCAACATTTTTAGCAGATTGCGTAACATTTTCCAGCATTCCTTTTACCTGTTCTGGGCTCATTCCCTTGTGTTTAACAAGATAATCTTGATAGCTGTCTTTTGCTACTTCAGGAATGGAAGGATCTAATTGGTAGCTTTTCCATATTACTTCAACATGCTCTTTGTCGGCAAATTTTTCAAGTGCTGTTTCGAAGTTTCTCTTTCCGATATAGCAAAACGGACACATTACATCGCTCCAAATTTCTACTTTCATTTTGTTTTCCATTATTGTTTTCATTTTAGATTTTGATTTATGCCAAAAAGGCACATTGTTACTTTCTCTATCAGAAATGCTTCAATATTTGAGCAGTTCCGGCCCCTAATTCGTGTTTATACCCGTTGTTCCTCAATACGGTTTCAATAGCTCCTACCGTTGCCAGTAAGTCAGCTCTGTTTACCGATCCCATATGTCCGATTCTAAAGTATTTGCTTTTTAATGCTGGCAATAGACCTCCTGCCAATACTATACCATCCTCGCTTATGGCTTGTAGAAAAGTAGCGGCATAAATTTTATTCGGATAATAAGGGGCTGTTAGGGTATTTGAAGCTACATCATCGTTTTTTGACAGCAATTCCAAGCCCAAAGCTTTAATCGCGGCCCGCATAGCCTTTCCTGCTCTTTGGTGTCGCTCAAAACGATTGTCTAAACCTTCCTTTACTATAAGTTGCAAACTTTTTTCCAAAGCCATTATAAGGTTAACCGGCGGGGTGCCAAAATACGAGGCGTGCCTGCTTTCATAAGCTTTCATTATCGGCAGCCAATTGGCCCAGTCACTGTAATAATTGGCAACAGGACTTTTTCGCTCTTCAAAGGCTTGAATTGCTTTTTGGGAAGCGACCAATAGGGCTAGTCCCGGAGGAACACCTACTGCTTTCTGTGAGGCGGTGACTACTACATCAATCCCCCATTCTTCTTGTTTAAATTCCTCGCCAGCAACAGAACAAACCCCGTCAAGAATGGACAACACATTATACTTTTTAGCTAAAGCCCCAATACTTTTAGCATCGTTTAATACGGCTGTGGAGGTATCAACATGGGTAAAGGCTAAAAGTTTATAGCTCTTAGATTTCAGTTGTTGCTCGATATCTTCCATAGCAACGATGTCGCCAACATTCGCTTCGAGTACATCTACCTCCGCCCCATATCGCTTTAGAATTTCCGCAAAGCGCAGCCCGAAGTAGCCCGTGGATACCACAAGGGCTTTATCCCCGGTTTCTATGAGGTTGGCTGCAGCCATATCCATGGCGAGGGTTCCCGTTCCAGCCACTATAAAGGCCTGCCCCGATGGACTTTGGCATACCTCTTTCAATAGTTTAAGGCTATTCGAAAAAACAGCGATAAAGTCAGGGTCTACATGGCTCGGAGTGGGGACCGACATACATTGCAAAACCTCACTCTCGAATTCTATTGGCCCTGGGATCATTAATAATTTTCTTGATTTCATAAGTTGTAGTTTATTCTTTATGAGCAAATAATTTGAGTTAAGCTTGTCGCAGAATCTTCTCCATCTTTTTGCCTTTGGCCAATTCGTCCACTAACTTGTCTAAATATCTTACTTGTTTTGTTAAGGGGTCTTCAATTTCTTCTATCCGATAACCACAAATGACCCCTGTAATTAGATGGGCATTTGGGTTCAGTTTTGCCTCTGTAAAAAAAGTTTTAAAGCTTGCGTTTTCATCGATAAGATCTTGTATTTTTTTATCGTCGAAACTCGTCAGCCATTTTATAACTTGGCGCAATTCTTCTTTGGTCCTGCCTTTCTTCTCAATTTTTGCGATATAATGAGGATAAACCGAGGCAAAGGTCATTTTTGCAATTCGGTCATTGTGCTCTGGTGTTGTATTCATTCTGTCATTTATTGTGGTCGCTCCAATTCAACTATAGGTATTGCCTTATTTTATTTTGTTGCGCTATGATTCTTCTTGCACAGTCGGAAGCACATATTAGCCCAGCTGCCATCATAATTACATCTTTTATCACCAATCTTCCAGCCCCAGATAAATATGGAAATCCAAATTGTGGTGTCGCAAAATCTCCGCCAAGATCTGGAACATACACTTCTGGTGTTGTAAATAGAAATGTTAAGGTAACCAAGGACATACCAAATGTCAGCACGCCGCCCAACATTCCAATCTTAGTATACCAAATACCTAGAAATGTAAGCAGGCCAATAATAACTATAACAGTTCCTAAGCCATAAGCAAAGACGTATGTTCCATTTTCCTTATGCCAATCTATGTTTTTTTGAACTGTTTTTCCTTCGGGATTTTTATAGTCTTTGTACTCAGGAGCTTCTTTACTATAAAAAAAGGACATCAATGGACTGTTAGCTACAAAGGGAACAATTCCGTCTGCTTCATACTGATAGATCTTTAGGCCGCCTATCCAAACCATCACGATAAGAATGGATAATCTCGCCAAATTAATAAACGATGATTGGCTGTTCGCTAAAATTGCAATTAATTTATTCAATGTATTTCCTTTTATGCTGTTAAGGTTTTTTGCAGGATAATAACTGTATCAACGAGGGAAAAACTGCCCCTTAAAGCTCTTTTTTAGTTTTTTCAAATATACTGAATACCTTCCTACCTCCCGGGCTTTTCTTATAAAAGCAATTGGTTTAATTGGGCGTGGAAGGGTGTATGTCTAAAGTAAGGTAAACCAAAATAGATGAAAATGACATAAGCCTGCTATAAAGAGGAAGAGGACACTGGGGGCACTGATTACAACCGTATAGATAGTTGGACAGCCATAGCCTTTTCGGCTGCCCCCCTAGAGTGTCAATCACGACAAGTAGTGTTATGAGATTTAAACTATACAAAATCTTCAATTTGTTACTAGTGATAAGATCACGCCACGACTGTTTTCAGTGTGAAAACATTCAACCACCTCCTTATATAACCATTTGTTAATTCAAATTATGCCGTTTTGCCTTTTTAACCATTGAAGGATTCGGGCGGTCTGCCTACTCCCACTTTCCCCTTGAGTTTTATCAGTGTTACAAGTGATTTTAAAAACTTATCTCAAAGTCTATATGTTAAAAAAAAAGATTAATTTTAATATTCGAAATTAAATGCCTCAAAAAAACACTCTAAATAAGATAAAGTGGCAGTAAAATATGAGGACTTAACAACTTCGATAAAAAAAACACTTTTACTAGCTTTGGATTTTCAAGAGGATGCCGTGCTGACAATCTCCGGTAACAACCACAGCAATAAGAATTATAAAGTAGTAGGTTATTGATACTCATAAGGAGTAACGAACGTCTCAAAAAGTTTTATTAACTAAAATTCACAATTATGAGAAAGCTAATGTATTTCACGTTGAGCATGTTCATGCTCGTTGGCACCACAAGCATGGCACAAGAAGAAACCAAAAAAGAAAAAAGGTCAGAACACAAAGCGGAGTTGAAAAAGGAGGTTTCAGCCTTAGTCGATTCTAGAGTGTATGCCTTTGTGGCTAGAACGGTTCTGCCACTTAGTATGCCGCCAATAAACCTAAACCCAGATAGTGGCGGAGTTTTATTCGGTCCCGAAATGGTAAATAGCAATCTGCCTTTTTTTGGACGTGCCTATGGCGGAGCTAATCTTGATAATGATAAAGGAATGACCTTTTCAGGACCACCGGAAAACTATAAAATTGAAAATCGGAAAAAGAGCTATGAAATTGAAATGGATGTTAAAACGGATGACGAAACCTACGAGATTTCGCTTTCTGTTAGCTTCGATGGATCTGCCTTGCTAACCATTTCAAGCGTGGATAGAAGTGATATTTCTTATTCGGGTGTTATAGCATCGATTAAAAAGGAATAGACGTCCTTTGAGATATAGTTCAAATTATAGACAAGCCTTGTCGTTAAAATTTTCTTTTATAAAGAAAACGGCAACAACTTAAACCAATTAAATGATGCGCATAGTAAATCTAGTATTTGGGGGGAAGGCGCAAGTTTTGTTCCTGCTACTATTTTTAAGCTCGTTTATGTGCCTTGGGGAGTTAACGGGTTTATACGCCCAGCAACCTGCTACAATTGGTGATAACAACAAGGAAGCCTTCAAGGTGGCCTCGGTAAAACTGGATGGGAATGATCTGTTCAGTGTTCGGGGACTTACCTCCTACCCCGCCGCAAAACGCGCAGCCGAAATAAGCAATCGAATAAAACAAGCTGCCAAGGATAATGCTATTTCCCCAGAATCTATTTACGTAAAACATACTCAGGACTATGACGCAATCCTGGCAGGAGAACTTACAATTATTCAAATCTTCGAGGCAGATGCAAAACTTGAGGGTGTATCCCGGACAGTTCTGGCCGACATCATTCGCCGGAATGTTAGTAGCAGCATTACAAAATACAGACACGATAGAAGCCGTCCTGTAATATTAAATAGTCTCCTGTTCTCGGGTATTGCTATCGTGATTTTTATAGCTGCATTGTTTTTACTCTTATGGGTATTTAGGCTTATTAGGAAGTTTATTCAAAAACGAATTCAAAAAAGGATAGCCTCGGTTGAAACCATTTCATTCAATCTAATTAAATCCAACCATCTCTGGCAAGCATTTCATGTGCTGCTGAATACTTTTCGCGCCATTATACTGGTGTATTTGATTGTAGTGTTTCTCGATTATGTGCTCAGCCTTTTCCCTTGGACCAATGCGCTATCAAAATATATTTTAAGAATTATTGTCGATCCGGTAGAGGAATTAGGAAGGGCTATGGTGGCTTATTTCCCCAAGCTTATCTTTCTGATAATTATCTATTTCATAACAAAATACCTACTTCAACTTATAAGACTTTTTTTTTCGGGGATTCAGCAAGGGGGAATAACTATTAAGGATTTTAAGCCAGAATGGGCTATTTCCACTTACAAAATTGTACGGGTTTTCGTAATAGCCTTGGCGTTGGTAATTGCTTATCCGTATATTCCGGGATCGGACTCGGTGGCCTTTAAAGGGGTTTCGGTGTTTATAGGGGTGATTTTTTCATTGGGATCTTCCTCCTTTATCGGGAACTTAATAGCAGGATATTCCATGATTTATCGAAAGGCATTCAAAGTAGGCGACCGCATAGAAGTTGATGGCCAATTAGGTTTCGTGGAAGAGCAAAGGCTGTTGGTAACCCGTTTGCGTTCGCATAAAAATGAAGAGATAGTGCTTCCCAACTCTGTATTGCTCAATAGCAAAATTATTAATTACTCCACCAGATCTATGGAATCTGGAGTGGTGGTCCACGTTATGGTAGGCATTGGCTATGAAACCCCGTGGCGCCAAGTAGATGCAATGTTGAAGCTAGCTGTTAAAAGAACTAACGGACTCCTAACAAGCCCACCGCCATATGTGCTAAAAAAAGTCTTAGGCGATTATGCCGTGAATTATGAAATAAACGCATATTGTACAGATATTCCGAATATAAATTCCATCTATTCTGAACTCAATCAAAATATTCTCGATGTGTTTAACGAAAACGATGTACAGATTATGACGCCTTCCTATGTTGATGATCCTGAAACTCCGAAGGTTGTTCCAAAGGATCAGTGGGAAAAACCTTTGGCTAAAAATGATTAGCATGAGGTTGCTTTATATCCTGTTTACGTTCCTTGTATTGTTGCCGCAGTTGCTGCTTGCACAGGATACTATAGTAGATCAAGAGGTTAAGGTAAACCAGCAACTTTGGTTGGATTATAACTATCACACACCTTTGGGAGAAACAAAGGGATTGAACACACAATTCGGCTTTCGAAAAATTGAGCCACAAGTTTATAACAAGTTTTTAGTGAATTCGTCCTTGTATTTCAAAAACCTTAAAAGCCCTAAAATCTTACATTTAAAGAAACCGTTTATTGAAACCTACCATCTGGGGGCCGGATTAATTTACACTCAAAATTACGGGGCCGACGACAATTTTGAATTTCGATTGATGCAGGGGCTTAAATTTGAAATTCCAACTATTAAAGTACTTACCTTTAATAACTACGTGCGACTCGAGGAACGCTTTCAAAATAACTTTGACGCCTCTGGATGGAGTACAGGGTTCCGGGTGCGCTATCGAATTTCAACCGAGTTGGAATGGGGAAATTATTTGTTCGATTTTACCCACGGCCTGTATTTTCCACTGAGTGCAGAGATATTTTTCAATTTAAAGAAATCAGATCGCTATAACGATTTAACCCGTATTTCGCCAGGAATTGGGTATCGCACTAAGAGTAATTGGAAATTTGAGATGTACTTGATCTTTAACCGGACCAAAAATATTACCGAAACTAATAATACCTCGAGAGATTTTATTTTGCGCTTTAGGGTAATAAACGCTAGCAAGAAAAAGTATATAGATGGCATGGAGGAGAATTATCCAAGAGAAGAAGGAGAATAAAGAGTAAACCTGTAGATGGGTACCTGCTTAAGCAAAACCAAGAAATATGAAACTGCGTCACTGTTTATATATTGTTAGCTTATTATTGGCTCAACTTATGACAGCCCAACAGGATAGCACTAAAACTGCGGCGCATTCGGGTATTATTCATGACGATCCTTCGCAAGTACTTACTCGTTTCGAACTTTTTAATGAACTGCAGCGCCTTCAAAACGGGGAGGATAGAAACGTGACAACTTTTAGAAGTGTTGTAGGTTTTGCCAAAAGGTTTACTACTAGAATAGATATTCCGTTGGTGTATTATTCAGGCGAAGTAGCAGACTACGATCAATTTGGGCTGGGCGATATTTCGGTCCGCTTACTGGGCTATAAATTAATAGATTCAAAGAGCTCAGCTTTACTCGCTTCGGTGGAATTCAGTTTCAACACAGCCCAATCGCCATTGCTGGGAACAGGCAAGAATATGATTATTCCCGTGGTTTCCTACAGTAGACTTTATATGAAACAACAGACCATTGTAGCCTTATCGTTCCAACAGTACTATTCGCTATGGGGAGATGATAATCGAAAGGATATCGCATTTTCCAAAATGCAGTTTTATTATTTAAAAGGCTGGACAAAAAAAGTATGGACTTTGCTCCTGCCGGAAGTTTATATGGATCATAAAACCACTGCTTTTTCAATGGATATTGAACTGAGTGTTTATTATAGATTGTCGCCAAACTTGGCTGTTTGGGGCAAGGGGGGGATTGGTCTCTTTGGCGATCATCCTGCGCGATATAACTGGACAACAGAGGTTGGCCTGCGGTATTTGCTGAAGTTAGGGAAGAACTAAATAAAACTTTTTGTGATTGATAAACTGAGAAAATTATTGACACCCTCTACCCCTTCTCCTCCCCGACAATTAATTTGAAAATGATTTCGATCTCTTCGGAAACAACTATAAGTCCGAGTATTTTCTTGGGTGCTTCCAGATTGAAATCAGTTATATTGAGCTTGAGATTGCCGTTAAGATGCAAATCGCCTTCCTGCTTGGCTTCAACATCTACTATATAACTTCTGCTTATGCCAGCTATCTGAATCTCCACCAAAGCTTCCACCTTGTTATCAGCGATGGCCTTCTTTTTAATTTCCTTTAAGGTCAGTAGTATTTGTGGATATACCTTTGTTTTTAGCAGATCGTGAAAGTCCTTATTGATGCCTTTTCCCCCACAGTCAAAAAAGGTGTTGTCCAACACCAAAGTAGATTTTTGAAAACGTATTAGATCATCTCCTTCCCAATAGTCAATTCGCAAGGGTTTGTTTAGATTTTTTACATTAAACAAACAGGTAAAAGTGCTTACATTGGTACTGCCCACTATCTCCAGTTCGCTCTTTGGGCTTATGAATATAGTTTTGTGTTTGTTTACCGTACTGGTATTGGTGAAAGAAACCAAAAGAAGAAAAAGTAGAGGGTAAGCAAGAGTTTTCATACGTGTGAATTTTTAAAGTCGGCAATATAAGAATAAAACAAACCCCACTGTACCTAATTTCTCGGGCATCCAATGGGGTTTGCTAATCAAACTACTAAATTAATTTCTTAGAAGCTGATAACAGCCTCTGCCATTAGGCCATCAAATTTACCTCCGTTAAAGATACTTCCAATGTTATAACCTTCGTGTTTCTGGCTCACATATTCAGCTTTTACGAGAATATTTCTGGTCAAAAACCACCCAGCTGCAACTTGGAATCTTGAGATTTCAACATCCTCTCCACTTATGTCCTCAGAATCAACTTTGTTATATCGGCCTCCCACATAGAAGTTCTCATTGTTTCCGAATCGGTATATAAGCTCAGCAGCATATTGATTGGCAACTCTTTCCTCAGCTTCCACAGCAGCTTTTCCGCTAGCTCTTTCATAGGTTCCGAAGAACTCCAAACCTTTGTACTTTAAGAAAGGGTTGAACATAACCGCAGTAATTTGGTTGCCAAGTTTAGGATCGTAACGTCCAGATTTGAAAGCTGCAGCTGGCTTAGATCCCTCCGGCTCCAATACAAGATAGTATCTAGATCCTGCTCTATCAGCTGAATACAAATAGGAGGTTGCAACTTTCCCTGTGGTGTAAACAGAACCGGTTAACCTGAATCTAAAATCGCTGTTGATCTGTTTGTCATAACCCAATTTTCCTAAGAAGGATGCTCCTCCTGAATCTGGATTGTCAACAGACTGGTTAAGCTTTCCGTTGGTAAATCCTACCATTCCTAAAAAGCCATCTCTTTGGTAGTAAACTTCCGCTCCTACTTCGGTAGTAAAACCGTCCATAATCAAGTTCCCAACAAAGGGGTTGTATATAGCTTGGGCGTTGTCGGTTCTTCTAAAATGAGCATCCCCATAGTTGTTTTCCATATGCCCCACCTTAATGGTGCTATACTTCATTATCCCATCAAGAAATCCTTCTTCGATAAAACTCAATTTGTCTATCTGAAAGTAACCTCCCTTAACATAAGGCTCGGGGTGGTGACGGGAAGACAAGTAGGTGCGCAAGTGCATTCTAATTCCATCGTAAAGCGCCACATCTAAGTCTAGGTTGGCAGTAGCTAGGTTAAAGTTATACCCTATATCCACTAATGCTACTTCTCCGGAGTTTTCGTGATCCAAAGCTTGAAACTGAAGCGTGGACGAGCCACCTATTCTAACTTTCACTTCTTCAAAAGTAGAGGTTGTGTCTTTAGGAGCCTCAAATACATTGATTCCGCTTTTGTCCGGTTCTCTATAGTTGTCCAGACTTCTGCTGTTTTTCTGTGCGTGCATACTAACGCCCCCTAGGACGAGTAATGCAAGTGCTGAATTTTTAATGATTGATTTCATATTTAAATAAGTTAAGGTGTGTGAAAAATGTTTATTTGTTTAAAACAGTATTGAATTCGATAGTTAATTCATCGCCGGTAGTAATCGTTCCAAGCAATGCTTTTGGGGGAGTCACGCCATATTCGGTCATTTTAAATTTCTTCTTTCCTTTAAGAACCGCCCGGTTGGAAGTCACTTCCATTGTGAAGTCCAAAGCGGTACGCTTGGTAACTCCAGCGATGGTTAAGTCGCCCATAGTACTTACTTTATAGGTGCCACTTCCAGCTTCGGAAATAGATTTTACTTCCTTCAATTCAAAAGAAATATTTTTGTGCTTATCAGTATTCAGGGCCTTATAAGTGTTCTTGTCCATCCCCCCTTTACCGCTCTTAAGGCTTTCGGCCACTATGCTCACTTTTAGCTGAGTTATTTGCGGCTTCCCAGTAAGGTCCAAAATCAATTTCCCACTTTGCTTTTCGGCCTTCACGTCCCAATCATGAACATTGGAGGTTCCAAATACTGTGAGTTGCGAAGAGGCATTGTTCAAACTAAATTCCTGGCTGTAAATTTGACCGGCAAAAAGAATTAAAGCGAAAAACAAGGTCTTGCTAAATAGTGTGATTTTTCTAGTAGTTTTCATAAGGCATCGTATTAATATTACAGTGCAAACATAGACTACTAAAAAAGCTTATAGAATGATATATATCATCTTGGCGCCAAGAGTGCAAAGGCATGGCCACATTTTTCCATTTTAGGAAATCTCGATCAGGAGATGAGAAAAAGGGATGATTCTGTCTCTTTATCCCCCGACTTAAATTTGCCAATCAGGAAACAGGAGTATAAAGTAGGAGTTGAGTAATTGTGCAGTAGAAAAAGCAGGAAGAAAGAAGCGCTAACTCCCCTTAAAACTTTTGAGACTTTAAGGCAAACACCGCATCAATACAAGACACTACAGCATGTATTGGAGATAGATTCACTCAAAATGATGGCATAGGAATAATAAGATGTGGTTTTTTAGTATTTGGGATGATAGAATTCATTGGCGCGCACTTCCCTTTTCTGCTTGCTGAGCGCTTCTTCGGCGCGGAGTTCTATCCGTCTTATTTTACCTGAAATGGTCTTCGGCAGCTCCTTGGTAAATTCAATAATTCTTGGAATTTTATAGCGGGCCAGATGCTCCTCGGCAAAATCAAACAACTCCTGCGC
>Ga0079223_10000285_pt1 | contig 23765 bp, 25 predicted proteins | sample Stecom2011_FD_75072 | JGI IMG/M metagenome (GOLD analysis project Ga0079223, IMG submission 75072) | Agricultural soil microbial communities from Utah to study Nitrogen management - Steer compost 2011 | ecosystem: Environmental > Terrestrial > Soil > Agricultural land | place: USA: Utah...
GGGGCTGAGGCACATCTTCGACAGGGTCCTGGAGCTCAGGCCGGAGGACCCGGACGCCCTGGTGGCGCTGGGCATGTGGCACCTCGAGCTCGTGCAGGCCGGCGTGGGGTGGCTCTACGGCGGCCGGCGCGACCAGGTGCTGCCGCTGGTGGCGCGGGGCGTGGAGGCGGCGCCGGAGCAGGTGAACCTCAGGGTCGAGTACGCCGTGGCGCTCCATGCGCTCGGCCGCCCCGAGGACGCGATCGACCAGCTCAGGCTCGCGCTGGAGATGCCGGCAGCGACGGCCGTCGACAGGGCGGAACAGGACAGGGCCAGGCGCCTGCTGGCCGAGTGGTGAGGCGGCGCGGCGACCCCGCCGCCGCGCCCTCGCTCTAGGATGGCCGCATGAGCCAAGGCAGCGTCCCCGCCCCCACCGCCGCGTCACCACGGAGCGGCACCGGCCCGGTCGGGCAGTTCGTCAGGCACCACTTCAGGCACTTCAACGCCGCGGCGCTCGTCGACGCCGCCGACGCCTACTCCGCCCACATGGACCGGGGCGGGGCGATGATGATCACGCTGGCGGGCGCGATGAGCACCGCCGAGCTGGGCCTGTCGCTCGCCGAGATGATCAGGCAGGACAAGGTCCAGATCATCAGCTGCACCGGCGCGAACCTCGAGGAGGACGTCTTCAACCTCATCGCGCACGACTTCTACGAGCGGCTGCCCCACTACCGCGACCTGACGCCCGAGCAGGAGCAGGAGCTCCTCGAGCGCCACCTCAACCGCGTGACCGACACGGCGATCCCCGAGGGCGAGGCCATGCGCCGGCTCGAGGACGCGCTGCGCGACGAGTGGGTGAGGGCCGACCAGGCGGGCGAGCGCTACTTCCCGCACGAGTTCCTCTACCGCATCATCCGGAGCGGACGGCTCGAGCGGCACTACCAGATCGACCCCAAGGACTCGTGGCTCGTCGCCGCCGCCGAGAAGGACCTGCCGATCGTCGTCCCCGGCTGGGAGGACTCGACCTCGGGGAACATGTACGCGGCGGCCGTCATCGAGGGCACGGTGAGGAACGTGCACACGGTCAGGACGGGCATCGAGTACATGACGTCCCTCGCCGACTGGTACACGCGCGTCGCGCCCGAGCGCTCCGTCGGGTTCTTCCAGATCGGCGGCGGCATCGCCGGCGACTTCCCCATCTGCGTCGTGCCGATGCTCCACCAGGACCTGCGGCGCGAGAACGTGCCCATGTGGGGCTACTTCTGCCAGATCTCGGACTCGACGACGAGCTACGGCTCCTACTCGGGCGCCGTGCCCAACGAGAAGATCACCTGGGGCAAGCTCGCCGTCGACACCCCGAAGTTCATCATCGAGTCGGACGCCACGATCGTCGCGCCGCTCGTCTTCGCGCTCGTGCTGGGGTGGTGAGCGGCGCTGGGGTGGCCTGACCGGCCTCGCCACGCGCCGTCGTCCGGCGCGCGGCAGCCGCGCCCTCGCGCGCCCTGAGGCGGGGCCGCGCGGCCTCAGCGCGCCCCGCCACACACGCGGCGGGGCCCGGGCGGAGCATGATCGTCGCATGGCTGACGAGCTACGCTTCCCCGGCTACCACCACCTGACGGCGGTGTCTGCGGCCATCGGCGAGAACAAGCGCTTCTACACGGAGGTCATGGGGCTGCGCCTCGTGAAGCGCTCGGTGAACCAGGACGACGTCTCGGCGTACCACCTCTTCTACGCCGACGCCGCGGGCACGCCCGGCACCGACATCACGTTCTTCGACTGGGACGTGCCGCCCGAGCGGCGCGGCTCGGGCACGATCACGCGCACCGGCTTCCGCGTGGCGAGCCAGGCCTCCCTCGAGTACTGGGCCGGCCGGCTCGCCGACCTGGGCGTCTCGCGCGGCGATGTCGAGACCGTCGACGGCCGCGCGCAGCTGCGCTTCGAGGACCCCGAGGGCCAGCGGCTGGCGCTCGTCGTCGACGGCGGCGCCGGCCCCGGCAGCGTGCCGTGGGAGGCGAGCCCCGTGCCGGCCGAGCACCAGCTCAGGGGCCTCGGCCCCGTGACGATGACGGTCGCGAGCCTCCCGCCGACCGACGCGGTCCTGCGCGAGGTCGCGAACATGCGCCCCTTGCGCGAGTACGAGGACCCGGAACGGCCCGGGGCGAGCGTGCACGTCTACGGCATGGACGGCGAGGGGCCGCACGCCGAGCTGCACGTGGCCGTGCGCCCCGACCTGCCGCCGGCCCGGCCCGGCGCCGGCGGCGTGCACCACGTCGCGTTCCGCGCCCCGGACGACAAGACGCACCGCGCCTGGCTCGACCGCCTGACCGAGATGCGGGTCCCCAACTCGGGCTGGGTCGACAGGTTCTGGTTCCGCAGCATCTACTTCCGCGAGCCGGGCGGCATCCTGTTCGAGATCGCCACCGACGGGCCCGGGTTCACCGTCGACGAGGACCCCGCCACGCTGGGCGAGTCGGTCGTGCTGCCGCCGTTCCTCGAGCCGCACCGCGAGCGCATCGTGGGGGCCCTCAAGCCGATCGACTGAAGGCTTCGCTTCGCGGGGCGGCGGGCCCTATGATGCCGGCGATCGTGCAACCGAAGAACCGTCGGCCGGGGGAGTCGGCGGGTTCACGCTGGCCGCGGTCATGCGATCCGGGGAGGGGGCGCGATGAGGCTGGCCGTCTCGCTCTTCGCGATCGTTCTAGGGATGGCTGCTGCACAAACGCCCGCGCCGAGTGGGGTGCTCTCGTCGCTGTCGCTCGGGACCGCCGGCCGGTCCGGCGGCCCCATCGAACTCCGCTTGGGACCGGGAGACACTTCTACCTCGGCCCGACTGAGCCTGTTCAACGCAGGGGCCGTGACTGTGACGGGAGTGACCGTCTCAGGCGAGTTCCTGCCGTGCCCGGGCTCCTACGCGGGGTTGGGGACAGGGGTTGTAGAGGTCCTCGAGTGGGAGACAGGCCTGCCTGTCGTGCGGCGCGACTTCACGGTGTCCGGTCGTGAGGAACCGTTGCGCCTCAGGGTCAGCGGCGTACCGGCCGACGTGGACGAGGCCTGTGCGGTGCTGTGGGCCGACGCAGGAGGCCTCTCGTCCCCGCTGGCCGACTTGAGGGTCACCAGGGCGCCCACACTCGAGGTCGTCTCGGGGGACGCGAGCATAGACCTCACGACAGACCACGGGACCTTCGCGTGGAGCGCCTTGCTCAGGAAGCGTGGTCAGCTGAGCTGGGACGACGTCGAGGTCGCCGTCCTGCAGCCGCTGGCCGGGTCGGCGCAGGCGCGGGTACACGCCCAGTTGAGCGACGAGAACGGGTCGTTCGGCAGGCTCTCGCTCACCGGGTCGGCGCCGATTCCCGGCCGCTTCGAGGCCGGCTCCGTGATCATCAAGTGGCCCGACGGCGAACTGGCGCTGCCGCTGAGCGTGGAACGTCCTGCGCTGGGGGCCGTGCGGGTGTTCCCGGAGACGGTGGCGCTCCAGGGGAACTACCGCGAGGCGACCGTACCCGAGCTGTTCGTGGACCAGCCACGAGCCGTGCCGCATGGGACTGCGGTCCCGGTGCTGCGGGTCGTGGACGACGGCCGACGGACGAGCACGGCCGTGAGGGCGCGGCTGGTGTCGTGCGTGAGTGCGGCCGACAGTGCCTGCAGGCAGCTCCGCCTGGATTCGCTGACGCCAGGTGAGTACGAGGTGGTGATCGCGGGGGCGGAGACCGACGACCCGACGGTCGTCACCGTGTACTACCGCCACGCCTGGGGCTGGGCGCTCCTGGCGATCACCGTCGGGGCCCTAGTCTCGTACCTGCTGCGCCGCTGGCTGGCCATGGGAAGGGCGGCCACGGTGGCCCGGGTGCGGGTAGCCGCGCTGGCGAAGCAGATCGACAACGCCTTGAAGCACAAGGGGAGAGACGACCTGGACGAAACGGCCCGCATGGCATTCTTGCGCCGCCTCTCGCGTGTGCTGTCGGTCCTGACGGTCCAACCCGAGCTCGACGTCGACCCCGAGCTGATCGAGGTACAGAGCCACTACGACCACTACCTCGGGGTCCGGTTCGTCATCGATAGGAGTCTGGACTCGATATCAGACTCGACCACCAAGCGAAAGCTCAAGGCAGCCCAGCGGGTGCTGCGCCGGGACGCCAAGGAAGCTTTGGATAGAGACGACCTCGGCCGCCTGCCCTCGCTGCGGGAGAGGGCCGACAAGCTCGGTATCCAGATCGACGATGAGTTCAGGAAGCAGCCCCTCGAACAGGGCACCGAGACGATGGTGGCAGTCACCGAGCGCCGTCGCTCGGAGGTCGACCTTGACCCGCGCCACTGGTTGAGGCGCCTACATTGGAACGACTTCCTCGTGACGGTGCTCGTCGCGGCCATCACGGGCATCCTCGGCCTGAACGCGCTGTGGGCCAACGACCTGACGTTCGGTGACCCCATCGACTACTTCCTCGCCCTCTTGTTCGGCTTCGGGCTGCACGAGATCAACAAGGTGGCCTTGCCCGCTGCCGTCCAGCGACTGGGCCTCCCCTACTTCCCTACCAGCAAGCAGGGGCCCTGAGCACAGCTCAGCCGACCAGCTTCGCCTCGAGGGCCGCGAACGTCTCGTCGCTGACGCCGGCGCGCGCCAGGTAGGCGACCGCGCCGCCGTGGCGGGCGTCGAGGTGCGCCAGCGCCGGCTCGATCAGGTCGGGCGTGGCGCCGAGCAGGCGCTGGAACTGGCTGCGCGGCACGCCGTCCCTCTCGGCCCGCTCCAGGAGCCGTTCGCGCAGTGGGCCGATGCGGTCCTCGGTGAGCGCGAAGTCCTCTAGGACCACCGCGCGGTCGACGCCGACGGCCTCGAGGATCAGGGCCGCCAGCAGGCCGGTGCGGTCCTTGCCGGCGGCGCAGTGGAACAGGGCCGTGCCTGACGTCTCGGTGATCAGCCGCGTGGCGTCGGCGAAGGCCGGGCCGGCGTGGTCGAGCGCCGCGAGGTAGAACGCCGTGATGTCGAAGCGGTCCTTCGGCTCCTGGCCGGCGGCGTTGATGTGCGCCCACACCTCGACGTTGTGCACGCGGCAGCTCCGGCGGCCGAGGAAGCTGTTGGGCTCGCGCTCGCGCTCCTGGGCGCCGCGGAGGTCGATGACGGTCGTGACGGGCAGGCGGTCGAGCAGGTCGAGGTCGGCGTCGGTGAGCTGGACGGGACCGTCGGAGCGCAGCACCTGGCCCCGGCGCGTCTGGCGGCCGCCGGCGACGGGCAGGCCGCCGAGGTCGCGGGTGTTGAGCGTGCCCTGCAGGGGGAGGAACCGCGAGTCGTGGTCGATGGGGGCGAGGACTGACATCGACAGATGGTACCGCGCCTCCACCACCGGCCCGTAGCGAGCTTCGTCCCGGTCGCCGTCTCACGATAGTGGTGGGGACTCACATGAAGGGCGGTGCTACGTTCGTGCCACACGGAGGTCTGTCATGAAGTGGGAGGACCGCGGCAGGAGCCGCAACCTCGAGGACCGCAGGGCGTCGGGCCCGGCCCGCATGGGGCTGCCGCTGGGGATCGGCGGCGTGCTGCTCGTGCTGGCGATCTCGGCCATCACCGGCATCGACCTGTCGGGGCTCCTGGGCGTCGGCCCGAGCTCGCAGGTCGGCCCGCCCGTTTCGCAGGAGGAGCTGCAGGCCGAGGAGCCGCAGGTCCGCTTCGTCTCGTTCGTGCTCGACGACGTGCAGGGCACGTGGCAGCAGCTCGTCGACGGCGAGTACCCCGAGGCGCGCCTGGTGCTGTTCCGCGACGCCGTCGAGTCGGGCTGCGGCACGGCCCCGGCCGCCGCCGGCCCGTTCTACTGCCCGGTCGACACGACCGTGTACATCGACCTCGCCTTCTACGACGACCTGCAGGGTCGCTTCGGGGCGCCGGGGGACCTGGCGCAGGCGTACGTGATCGCGCACGAGATCGGTCACCACCTTCAGAACCTGACGGGCACGCTCGCCCAGGTCAGGCAGGGCCAGCAGGCCGCGCCGGGCCAGGCGAACGCCCTGTCGGTCGCGTTGGAGCTCCAGGCCGACTGCTACGCCGGCGTCTGGGCCGCCTCCGCCGACCAGCGCGGCGTGCTCGAGGCGGGTGACGTGCAGGAGGGCCTCAACGCGGCCGCGGCCGTCGGCGACGACCGCCTCTCGGGCATGGCGGGACGCACCGCCAGCCAGGAGACGTTCACGCACGGCTCCTCGGAGCAGCGCATGCGGTGGTTCGCGACGGGCTACGAGACCGGCGACCCCAACGCCTGCGACACGTTCGCGTCGGGGTTCTAGCCGGCCGCCTGCGCGCGCTCGTGCTCGTCGAGGATCGCGTCCACGGCGGCCGCGTCCTCGGGGCTCAGCTCCCACGCACCCGCCTGGGCGTTGCGGCGCACCTGCTCGGCGCTGGTGGCGCCGGCGATGACGCTGGCGACCTCGGGCTTGGCGAGCAGCCAGGCGAAGGCCAGGTCGACGAGCTCCTTGCCCCGCTCCGCGGCGAACGCGATCAGGCGCTCGATGAGGTCGAGGTTCGCGTCGGTGAGGTGCTTCTCCCAGCGCGGGTTGCCCGTGATGCGCGTGCCCTCGGGCAGCGGCTGCCCGCGGCGGTACTTGCCCGTCAGCAGGCCGCTGAACAGCGGGAAGTAGGGCAGGTAGGCGAGCCCGTGCTCGCGGCAGGCGGGCAGCACGTCACGCTCGTCCTGGCGCCTGAGCAGGCTGAGCTCGTTCTGGACGCTGACGAAGCGCGGGGCGTCCGGCGCGACGGCCGCCGCGGCCTCGGCGATCTGCTCGGCCGTGAAGTTCGAGCAGCCGATCTCGCGCACCAGCCCGGCCGCCACCGCCTCGGCGAGCGCACCGAGCGTGTCGGCTATGGGCACTTCGGGGTCCGGCCTGTGGAGCTGGTAGAGGTCGACGTGGTCGGTGCGCAGCCGCCTGAGGCTGTCCTCGAGCGCCTGCCTGACGTACTCGGGCCGCGCGCCCTGCTTGCCCTCGGCGACCTTGCTGCCGAACTTCGTGGCCAGCACGACGCGGTCGCGCCGTCCCTCCAGGACGCGGCCGAGGAAGGTCTCGCTGTACGTCTCGCCGTAGACGTCGGCGGTGTCGAGGAAGTCGACGCCGGCGTCGAGCGCGGCGTCGACCACGGAGCGGGTGGCGGCCTCGTCCAGCCGCCTGCCGAAGTTGTTGCAGCCCAGGCCCACGACTGAGACCTCGAGGCTCCCGATGCGGCGCCTTGCCATCCTCGTCATGCGCCGAGCTTAGCCGTGACGCGGGCGGGCCGTGGGGCCCGCCCTGTCGTCAGGTCAGGTTGGCTGCCGCGTAGACCTTCATCGCGGCCACGAGCAGCTTCACGGTCGCCTCGTCGCCGATGTTCCTGGCGAAGCGCTCGTCGCTGACGTAGCTGTCGGCGAGGCCCTCGTAGGCGGCCCTGTTCGGTTCCCAGGCGAGGCGTACGAGGCCGATGTGCTCCTCGACGGCCGCCTGGACCCGCGGGTCGTCCGGCGCGGCGCCGGCGTGGGCCAGCTCGGCGATCCGGGCGTGGACCTGCGCCCAGCCGGCGCCGGTGATGAGGCGCTCGCGGTCTGCCTTGGGCAGGCGGCGGATGCGCTCGTAGGAGCGGTCGACGGCCGCGTCGCCCCACTCGTCCCTGGCTTCCTTCTCGTACGGGTTCGGGATCACCCCGTCGAAGATCTCCTCTGGTGACATGCTCTTGCCCTCCTCCAGGCTGGCTATCGTCCTGTCGACGGTGGCGACGAGCCGTGCCAGGCGCTCCTGCTCCTTGACGAGCTGCTCCCGGTGACGCCTGAGGACGTGGATCCGGTCGTCCTCGGCGCGGCTGGCCAGCACCGCGCCCACGTCGTCCAGGCCCAGGCCGAGCTGCTTGAGGAGCAGTATCTCCTGCAGCCGCAGGAGCTCCTCCTGGCCGTAGTGCCGGCGCCCGCCGTCGCTGGTGAACGCCGGCGGCAGCAGCCCGATGGCGTCGTAGTGCCTGAGCGTCCGGGAGGTGACGCCCGTCATGCGGGCGACCTCCTCGATCGACCAGCTCGCTGCCAAGCCGCCCTCCTTCCGCGGGGCGCCGCGCCCCGTCGAGGGGCCCGCGCTCGGCGGGCCGAGACAGAGCATAGAAGTTGACGCTACGTCAACTGCAAGGGGTCAGGCTGCGGCGCGCCTTAACATGCCCCGCCATGGAGGAGCGCTGGAACGAGCTGGCGGCGGCGCGGGTGCGCAACGCCCTGCTCGGCGAGCGCACGGCGACCGACCCCGTCGCCGCGGTGCGCACCCTGCTCGCCGTGCAGGCCCAGGAGCCCGCCTTCTCGCGCTGGTCGGTCGGGCAGCGGCTGGCGGGCAGCCCCGGCGAGGCCGACGTCGTCGCCGCCGTCGACGTCGGCAGCCTGGTGCGCACCCACGTCCTGAGGCCGACGTGGCACTACGTCGCGGCCGAGGACCTGCGCTGGCTGCAGGCCCTGACCGGCGAGCGCGTGATCAGGGCCAGCGCGGGCTGGTACCGCAGCCACGGCGTCGACGAGGCGTTCCTCGCCCGCTCCCGCGACGTGCTCGTGCGCGCACTGGAGGGCGGGCGCCACAAGACGCGCGACGAGCTGCGCGCAGAGCTCACCGCCGCCGGGCTCGACGTGAGCGGCCAACGGCTGATCGTGGCGCTGTTCGACGCCGAGCTGAGGTGCCTGATCTGCTCGGGCAGGCTCGCGGGCAAGCACCACGCCTACGCTCTCGTCGACGAGCGCGTGCCGCCGCAGCCCGCGCTCGCGCCCGAGGAGGCGACGGCGCGGCTGGTGGAGCGCTACCTGCGCGGCCACGCCCCCGCCACTCTGAAGGACCTGCGCTGGTGGTCGACCCTGACCGTGGCCCAGCTCCGCGCCGGCGCCGACGCCCTGGGCGACAGGGTCGTGCGCGAGCGCGTCGGCGGCGTCGAGTACCTCTGGCTCGCCGACGACCCGCCGCGGGTCGAGCCCGGCGCGTCGGCGCCGCGCTTCCAGCTGCTGCAGGTGTTCGACGAGCTCTTCGTCGGCTACTCCGAGACCCGCGGCCTCCTCGACCCCGACGGCGAGTTCGGCGCCGTGCTGCACATCGCGTTCAGCAAGCTGAGCCACGTCGTCGTCGAGGGCGAGCGGCTCGCGGGCCGCTGGCGCCAGGACAGGCGCGGCGAGGGGCTCGAGCTGACGTTCGAGCTCGCGCGGCCGCTGGACCGCTACGACGTCGCGGAGCTCGAGCGCGCGGCCGCACGCTACGGCGCGTTCGTCGGCAAGGACGTCGCCGTCACGGTGCGGGCGGACAGCACGCGCTGAGCCAGGAGGGCGCCGGGCAGCAGCGGCAGCACCGAGAGGGCCATCGCGGCGTTCATGCCGATCGTCTCCTGTAGGGCCCCGACGCCGAGGTAGAGCACGCCGGCCGTGCCCCAGGTCAGGCCCATCATCATCCCAGAGGCCGTCGCGACGGCGTGCGGCGCCATGTCCTGGGCGGCGACGACCATTATCGGCAGGCCGCCGTTCACGAGGACGCCCGAAGCCATCACGCAGGCGAAGTAGGCGAGGGACCCCGGCTCGGAGACGAGCAGCAGGTAGAGAGGGACGAGCGCCAGCAGCATCGTCCCGGTCACGAGCTGGACGCGCGTGAAGCGGGCCTCGACCAGACCGGCCGCGATCCCGCCGAGCGCGCCGGCGAACGTGAACGCCGTGATCGTCCAGAACACGACGGGGTCTGTGGGCGCCAGGCCGCGGGCGTTCACGAGCCACAGCGGCGCGCCGTTCGTCACGGCCGTCCACGACATCGAGCGCAGCACGCCCGCCAGGCACAGGCGCCCGACCGGCCCCCTGAACAGCTCGACGTCGAACACCTTGGCGCGCAGCGCCGGCTGCTCGCGCGGCTGCGGCGGCACCAGCAGGTAGATCAGGGCGCCGAGGACGACGCCCGGCACCATCAGCCACGGCGTGAGGGGCAGCCAGCCGCGCATCAGGAACAGCCCGATCACGAGCGGGCCCACGGCCATCCCGACGGTGCCGCCGGCGCTGAAGACGCCGAGCGCGAGGCCGCCCTTCCGGCGCGCCGCCGCCCGCGCCAGGCTGGTCGCGGCGGGGTGGAACGCGGCCGATCCCAGGCCGCCGAGCAGCAGGAGCGGCGCCAGCAGCCACGGCGAGGGCATCACGGCCATCGAGGATAGGACAGCCGACGAGAGGACGACGCCGCCCGCGGCGACCACGCGCCGCCCGAGCCTGTCGGCGACGGCGCCGAACAGCGGCTGCAGCACCGAGGAGCTGAACGACAGCGTGGCGACGAACAGCGCCAGGGTCAGCTCGCCCGCGGTGAAGCGGACCTGGAACGTCGGCAGGAGCGCCGAGAGGGTGCCGGAGAAGAAGTCGTTGCAGAAGTGCGCGAGGAAGAGGAGCGCCGCGAGGGAGGTACCCGTCACCTGCAGCCTGTCAGCGCGGCGCATCGGGCCAGCTTATCCCCGACCGGGGGCCGGTGGGCGTCGAGAGCGCCGGCCCCTAGGAGGGTAGGCGCGTCGAGCGACCGGCGGCCCGCGCCCGGTGTGCCGGGTGCGCGGTCGGTGGGCGGCGCGTGTGTAGCCTGACGCCATGGACCACGACACGCGGGCGATGCTCGGGCGCGCGATCGAGCTGGCGGTCGCGAACGTCGCGGCCGGCGGCGGCCCGTTCGGCGCCGTCGTCGTTACTCGGGACGGCCGCGCGTTCGAGGGCGTGAACCGCGTGACCCGCGACAACGACCCCACCGCGCACGCGGAGGTCGTCGCGATCCGCGAGGCCTGTCGCGAGCTGGGCACCTTCGACCTGACCGGCGCGACCCTGTACGCGAGCTGCGAGCCGTGCCCGATGTGCCTGGCGACGTCCCTGTGGGCGCGCGTCGCGGCCGTCCACTACGCGGCCGACAGGCACGCCGCCGCTGCCGCCGGTTTCGGCGACGCGGCGTTCTACGACTTCATCGCGGGCAAGGACCGCAGCCTCATGCGGGTGGTCCACACGCGTCACGGCGACGCGCTCGCGCCGTTCGCGGCCTGGGAGCGCTACGAGCGGCGCGTGGAGTACTGAGCGCGGGTCGGGCCCGAGACCGCGGACCGGGCGCGGCGACCTGGGGGTCACGACGCCGGACGGCCGCCGGCGACGACCCCGTTCGCCCGTGCCCCGACGCCGCCGACGCTCCGCCCTCACCCTCCTCATGGGTCACGGAACCCCGGTCATGACGGGGCACCTAGGCTGCCCTCACGAGGAGGTACGGCATGGACAGGGATGAAAGGACCGCCGAAGGCCTGGAACCCGGAGCTCCCTTCGCCCCCAGCGAGGAGCAGGCGGCGCTCGAGGACGCCCTCACGCGGGACCGCGCCGACGCCGGCTGGGAGCGTGCCGGCGAGCTCGACACCGAGCCGGCGCGCCTGGGCGGCAGGGAGGGCCTGGGCGTGATGCGCGTCGTGCGCAGCGCGGACGGGGTGCCGGTCGCGATGCCGGGCACCTGGCGACCGCCGGCGGGCGCCGCCGCGAACGGCCGCTACGAGGTCGGGACGGTGCTGCGCTACGAGGGTCCGCTCCACGTCGGCGACGGCACCGTGGAGGACGTGGTCGAGGAGGTGCGCGTGACCAGCGCCGGGCGCTACGTGACCGAGGACGGCGAGGAGTACGAGATCGTGAACTTCGAGGCCGTGGACAGCCCTCGGCTGCTTCAGCCCTGAGCGCGCGCCCTGCGGTTGCGCTGCCAGACGATCCAGCCGACGACCGTGACGCCGAGCAGCACCCACAGGAAGGCCTCGAGCCTGTCGACGACGTCGAGGACCGCCTCCCAGCGCTCGCCCAGCAGCCAGCCGGCGGCGAGGAGGGCACCGTTCCACAGCACCGTGCCCAGGAGCGTGTAGAGCGCGAAGCGCCCGAACCGCATGCCGGCGACGCCGGCGGGTAGCGAGATCAGGCTGCGCACCCCCGGCACGAACCGGGCCCAGAACACGACCTTCGCGTCGTGGCGCTGGAAGAACGCGAGCGCGTCGTCGTAATCGGCGACGCGGAGCAGCACGTAGCGTCCGTAGCGGGCGATGAAAGCGCGCACGCGCGTCTCCCCCAAGGCCATGCCCAGCCAGTAGAAGGCCGTGGTGCCGACGAACCCCCCGGCGGCGGTGACGACCAGGACCAACGGGGCGGACAGCTCCCCTTCGGCCACGAGGAAGCCGGCGAAGGGCAGCACGAACTCCGACGGTATGGGCGGGACCAGGTTCTCGAGCAGCGACAGGAACGCCAGGCCGGCGTAGCCCAGGGCCTCGACGAGGCGGACCATCAGGTCCTTGAGGCCGTCGAGGATCGCCGTCACGCCCGTCACGGTAACCCGTTGGGCCCGCGGCGCGCGGGTTAGTCTGCGCCCCGTGGCGTACCGGCCGTGCGGACACACCGGCAGCAGCGGGCGCCTCCTGACGCGCCGCGAGTTCGTCCGCTCCGCCGGCGTGGCCGGCCTCGCCGCCGTGATGGTCTCCGCCGCGCCGTTCCAGCCGCCCCGGTCCTTCGTCGTCAGCCGCCACGAGCGCTCGCTACGCGGCCTGGACGGGCCCCTGAGGCTGGCGCTGCTCACCGACCTGCACCTGGGGCCGTACCTGGGCGAGGAGGAGCTGGAGCGCTGGGTGGCGGCGACGCTGCGGGAGGAGCCCGACGTCGTCCTGCTCGGCGGGGACCTCGTCGACCAGCGCTACCGCGGCGACCTCTCCGAGCTGGCGCGCCACCTGCCCCGGCTGGCCGCGCCGCTGGGCGTGTACGCGGTCCTCGGCAACCACGACCACGCCCGCTTCCGGCGGATCGACGCGCTCACGGACATGCTCGCCGCCGCCGGCGTGACGCTCCTCGCGAACGACGCCGCGCGCCTGCGCGAGGACCTCGTGCTGGCCGGCATCGACGACCTGCGCGTCGGCAGGCCGGACCTGGACGCGACGCTGGCGGCGGCCCGTCGCTCGGGCGCGGAAGACGGCGGCGCCACGGCGCTGCTGTCGCACAACCCCGACGTCATCCCCGAGGTGCCGGGCGACGTCGACCTCGTCCTCGCCGGCCACACCCACGGCGGGCAGGTAAGGCTCCCGCTCGTGGGCGCCGTCGTGACGTCGTCGCGCTACGGGCGCCGCTACCTGTCGGGCTGGGTCGAGGCGCCGATGCCCGCGTTCGTCTCGCGCGGACTCGGCGTCACGGGCCTGCCGTTCCGCTACGACTGCCCCGCCGAGCTGGCCGTGATCACGCTGCTGCCGGGCTGACCCGGCGACTGAGCGCGACGCCGGCGCCCGCGCCGAACCGGCCGCGCCGAGCGGCCCCGCCTACGCCCGGGCGCCGGTCGGGCTCGCTCCGGTCGCCGCGCTCAGTCGCCCTTGGCGACCCACCTGCCGCCCTCGTCCTTGCGGTAGCTCTGCTTCACGGCGCTCCAGGCGACCTTGTGGGCGACCTCCTCGCGGGAGGCGTCGCCGCGCCGCTCCTCGGGCTCGTCGTACTGCTCCCAGGCGCTGTTGAAGGCCTCCTTGTAGATCTCCTGCGCGTGCTTCGGAAGGTTGTCCTTGACGCTGTCGGGGAGCTCGCTGATCCTGGCGTACGGCACGGCCGTCACCTCCTCGTTCGTCGCCCTGCGAAGGGCGCGTCGGTGAGCCGATGCTCCGGCGCGGCGCGGTGTGAGGCGTGTGACGCCGATGTGGCGCCTTCCGGGCTCCGGTCGACCGGGTCGCGGCCTCGCTGCGCCCACGTCCGACCCGGCGGCCCGCGGTCGGGGCTCCCGCCCCTCGCCAGGTCTCACCGCGGCCCGTCGCGGCGGTTATCGTCGCGGCGTGGAGACCGTGAGCGGTCGCGAGTCCGGCGGCCACCTCCCCGACACCGGGCCGGTGTGGGACGAGGGCGGCGCGCTCGACCTGCCGGCGCTCGACGGCGACGTCACCGCCGACGTGTGCGTGGTCGGGCTCGGCGGCAGCGGCCTGGCCGCGGTGCGGGAGGCGAGGGCGCGCGGCCTGAGCGTCGTGGGCCTCGACGCCGTCGGCGTCGGCGCGGGCGCCGCCGGGCGCAACGGCGGCTTCCTGCTGGCCGGGCTGGCCGCGTTCCACCACGACGCGGTGCGGTCGTTGGGCGCGGCGCGGGCGACCGCTCTCTACCGCCTGACGCTCGCCGAGCTGGACGCCATGGAGGACCTCACGCCGGGCCTCGTGCGCCGCACCGGGTCGCTACGCGTCGCCGCCTCGGCCGAGGAGCTCGCCGACTGCGGTGAGCAGCTCGCGCGCATGCGCGAGGACGGGCTGCCCGCCGAGCCCTACGCCGGGCCCGAGGGCGAGGGCCTGCTGTTCCCCGAGGACAGGGTCTTCGACCCGCTCGCCCGCTGCCGGCGCCTGGCTTCGCTGGCCGCGGCGGAGGGCGCGGCGCTCTACGGCGGGACTCCCGCCGTGGACGTGGCCGCGGGCGCGGTGACGACACCGGGAGGGCGCGTGAGCTGCGGCGCCGTGGTAGTGGCGGTCGACGGCAGGCTCGAGCGCCTCCTACCCGAGCTGGCCGGCAGGGTCCGCACCGCCCGCCTGCAGATGCTCGCGACGGCCCCGACCGGCGAGGTGCGGCTGCCGCGCCCCGTCTACCGCCGGTACGGCTTCGAGTACTACCAGCAGCTGCCGAACGGCCGCCTCGTGTTCGGCGGCTTCCGCGACCGCGGCGGCGACGGGGAGTGGACCGCCGACGCGCGGCCCCACGAGGCCGTCCAGACGCTCCTCGAGCGGTACCTCCGCGACGAGCTCGGCGTGACGGCGCCGATCACCCACCGCTGGGCGGCGAGCGTCGGGTACTCGCGGGGCGTGCTGCCGGTCTTCGCCCGCCTGCGCGGCGGCGTGGTCGCGATCGGGGGCTACAGCGGCACCGGGAACGTCGTCGGCGCGGTCCTCGCGCGCGAGGCCGTGGCCGCGGCGGTCGGGGACGACGAGGGCCTATCGGGCCTCTTCGACCTCGTCGAGCTCGGCTGACGGACCCCACAAAGGGTCGGCCCAGAGGGGCGCGGCGTGAAGGGCGGAGCGGGCCTGGCGCCAGCCCGGCAGGTGGCGCGCGACGAGGGCCCAGAACCGCGGGCTGTGGTCGGGCACGAGCAGGTGGGCGAGCTCGTGGACGACGACGTACTCGAGGTCGCGGCGCGGCCTGGTCACGAGGGCGAGGTTGAGGAACACCTTGCCGGCGTCGACGTGGCACGTGCCCCAGCGCGAGGTCATGCGCCTGACGTGGACCTCCGGCGTCGGCACGCCGAGCCGGGGCGACCACGCCGCGACCTCGGCGGCGAACTCGCGCTTGGCGACGCCGCGCAGGGCCTCGCGGAGCGCCCTGAGCCGCGCGGCCCTGTCGGCGCCGGCGGCCACGGGGACGAACAGGGGAGGGGCGGTGTCGACCGCGTCCGGCCGGCGGCCCGCCCGCCGCGTGACGAAGCGGAGCGTGCGCCGCTGGCCGAGCACGCACAGCGTCTCGCCGTCCGCGCACGCCGGCGGCTCGGGCCGGGGCACGGCCGCGACGCGGCGACGGTGCCGCTCGATCCAGGCGCGCCGGGAGACGAGCGCCGCGACGACGTCGCGCTCGGGCATGCGCATGGGCGCGCTGACCTCGACCCTGCCGTCGGGCGGGTAGACGCGCAGCGTCACGTTCTTCACGCGCTTGCGCACGAGGACGGCGGTGAGGCCGTCGACGGTCAGCGGCTTGCCGGCGGTGGGGGTCCTGCCGCGCACCACGCGAACATACCTGCTATCCTTCCGCCGATGCGGCCAACCGAAGAGGTCACGTCCGGCTTCCCCGTCGCCAGCGACCTTGCCCGGCCCGACGAGCACGTCCCGCCGCTCGGGCGCGGACGCGCCGCCTCGTTGGCGCTGCGACTGCTCCCGCGCCCGGCCCCGGGGCCGGCGACCACGTTCTGGCGCGTGTTCGTCAAGGCGTTCCACAGCCTCGCCGTCCTGACCATGGCCGCGGCGTCCCTCTACCTCGTCTACTGCGCCCTCACCGGCCGGCGCGACGTGTTCACGGTGCTGTCGCTGGCGATGATCGGGGTCGAGGCGCTCGTCTACTTGGCGTTCGGGCGCGCCTGCCCCCTGACGATCCTCGCGCGCAACCTCGGGGACGAGGGCGGCCACGACTACCTCTTCGAGTGGCTCCTCGGGCGCTCCCGCATCCACTACGTGGCGCGCACCCTGGCCTTGCTGGCCGTCCTGGGCGTCGCCTCGATCCTGCTCGCCCAGCTGTTGTCCTGACGCTCGGGTCAGGACGCCGCCCCGGCCCGCCCCTCGGGCGGCCGGTCGAGGGGCGACGGCGTGGCGCCCCTGTGCGATTACGCGCACCAAACTTGACACCACTACGCTCAGGTTTCATAATAGGGATAGCGGCCGTGGCGCCGCCGCGTCACGGCTGATCCCCGAGTAGAGGAGGTGAGTCATGACGCTCAGCACCAGGTTCAACAGACCACGGAGCATGCGGTGGCTCGCGCCGTCGCCCCTCGACCTGTTCCAGGAGTTCGAGCAGTTCCTCCAGCCCTGGTCGGGGCTGACGCGGGGCAACATCGGCGTCTACCATCCCATCGACCTCTACGAGACCGATGACGCCGTGGTCCTCGAGATGGCGGTGCCCGGCATCGCGGCCGAGGACCTCGACCTCAGCATCGAGGGCCGTCAGGTCACGATCCGCGGGCGCTCGGCCGAGGTGGAGGCCGACGAGGACCGCCACTACTGGCTGCGTGGCATGCCGCGCGGTGAGTTCAGCCGCACGGTGACGGTGCCCAGCGGCATCGACGCCAACGCCATCCAGGCGACCGTCGACCAGGGCGTGCTGCGCCTGCGCATGCCCAAGGCGCCCGAGGCCCGGGCCCGGAAGATCGCGGTCAGCGGCGCCGGTCGCGCCGAGGACGCCAAGGCGCTGGAGGCGGCGCACGTCCCCGTCACGGCCGAGGGTGCTACCGAGACCCCCGAGTACCAGGGGTCCTGAGGCGCGCCACGCATCTCGCTGACGCCGCCGGCCATAACGGTCGGCGGCGTACCTATCTAGTGCGGCAGAGGTTCAGTCCCGGTTCGCCCATGTACTACCCGCTACCACGCACGCCGGCCTTCGTTCGGGTGTACACTCGCGCGTGGGGGAGATGGTGAGGGGGCGACGGGAGAAACCACATGGCCTTGACAGAAGTCATCGTCCTCATTCCTGAGGAGCGCGTCGGCGAGTTCTACCGGCTCGTCGGCTCATGGATGGCCGGCGGCAGCGAGGACCAGGAGGAGGCGCCGGCCCGCGGACGCGGTCGGCGTCGCCGCGCCGAAGGGCAGAAGCTGGCCAGCACCAGCCGCTACGCGCCGCTCCACGAGCACCTGAAGGGCCTCCCCAAGGACCGGAAGACCTACGAGCTCAGCTTCGACGAGATCGCCACGATCCTCGGCGACAAGCTCCCGCAGTCCGCGTACGACCACCGCGCCTGGTGGGCGAACACCGAGTCGCACTCGCAGGCGCTGGCCTGGATCTCGGCCGGCTGGAAGGTCGACAGGGTCGACCTCGAGCAGCAGCTCATCCACCTGGTGAGGCAGCGCTGACCACCGGGTAGTCCGGGCGTACCCGCACCGCTGAGCCGGCGGCCGGCTCCGTGAAGGAGCCGGCCGCCATGTCGTCGTCTAGGGTCTGGCCGCGCAGGCCGCCGCGTCGTCGTCGCCCCTGGTCGGGCCGCGCACGACCGTCGGCCCGGTCGCCGTGAGCCGGGCGAAGGCCCCGCCCGGCGTCGCCTAGGCCGTCGGCCCGGTCGCCGGGTTCGGGCGCCTCAGCCTGGCCAGGTGCTGCTTCCGGAACTTCGCCACCTTGGGCGCGATCACGACGGCGCAGTACGGCTGGTCGGGGTTACGCGCGAAGTAGTCGTCGTGGTACCCCTCGGCCGGGTAGAACTCGGCGGCCCGCTCGATGCGCGTCACCACCGGGTCGGGGTAGAGGCCCTGCGCCGTCACGCGCTCGATCGCCTCCCTGGCCTTGCGCTCCTGCTCAGCGGTGAGGGGGAACACCGCCGAGCGGTACTGCGGCCCCACGTCGTTGCCCTGCCGGTCGACGGTCGTCGGGTCGTGGATCGTGAAGAAGACGTCCAGCAGGTCGTCGTAGGAGATCACGTCGGGGTCGTATGTCACCCGCACGACCTCGGCGTGGCCGGTCGTGCCGGTGCAGACCTGCTCGTAGGTCGGGTGCGACACGTGCCCTCCGGCGTAGCCCGACTTGACCTCGACCACGCCCGCCAGCTCCTTGTAGACGGCCTCGAGGCACCAGAAGCAGCCGCCCGCGAGGATCGCCGTCTCGAGTCGTTCCACCAGGACCTCCGTCCGCGGCCGGGCCGCAGCGCGCCCAGCCGCACCCATCATGTCCGGCTAGGGCCGCGGCGCGCGTGCCGCCAGGAACTCGACGAGCAGGCGCACGCCGTAGCCGCTGGCGCCGGCCTGCAGGTACGAGCGCGGTCCCGGCTTCTCGACCAGCTCCATGCCGGCCATGTCGACGTGCGCCCACGGGTAGTCCACGAATGCCTTCAGGAACGCCGCGGCCGTGCCGACGCCGCCGCGGGCGCCGCCGGAGTTCTTCAGGTCGGCGACCTGGCCCTCGATCGTCTTGGCGTACTCCTCGAAGAGCGGCATGCGCCAGACGCGCTCACCCGTCTCCTCGGCGGCCCGCTCGAGGTCGGCCGCCAGCGCGTCGTCGTTCGCGAACAGCGACGCGCTCACGCCCGCTCCCAGCGCCACGATCGACGACCCGGTGAGCGTCGCGACGTCGACCACCGCCGCCGGACGGTAGCGGCGGGCGTAGACGAGCGCGTCGGCGAGGGCCAGGCGACCCTCGGCGTCGGTGTTGAGCACCTCGATGCTGGTGCCGTCGCTGGCGACGATCACGTCCGAGGGGCGGTACGCCCGGCCGTCGGCCATGTTCTCGACGCACGGGCACAGGCCCACGACCCGGAGCTCGAGCCCGAGCTCGGCCGCCGCCGACATCGCGCCGATCACGGCGGCGGCGCCGGCCATGTCGCCCTTCATGGGCACCATGCCGTCCCGGGTCTTGAGCGAGAAGCCGCCGGTGTCGAACGTCACGCCCTTGCCGACGAGGACCACCGTCGGGAGGTCGTCGCGGCCGGCGTTGTGCTCCATGACGACGAAGCGCGGGCCGTTCTCGCTGCCGCGTGCCACGGCCAGCAGCGCGCCCATGCGCTGCTCGGCCGCCCAGGCCGCGTCGCCGACGGTGACCCGTAGGCCCACGGTCTCGGACAGGCCCGTGGCCGCCGCGGCCAGGCGCTCGGGCGTCACGACGTTCGCCGGCGCGTTCACGAGGTCGCGGGCCAGGTAGGAGCCGCGCACGACGGCACGGGCCAGGCGCGCGCCCGCCTCGAGCGCGGGCAGCTTGCCGGTGTCGGCCTCGAGCAGCGTGACCCGCTCGAGCCGCGCTCCCTCCTCGCCCCGACGCTTCCAGCCGCGGAACTCGTAGGCCGCCAGGCCGGAGCCCTCGAGCGTCGCCCGCGCCGACCTGGCCGGGTCGAGGCCCCCGACGCCGGCGCCGTGGGCGATCGTGGCCAGGTGGCGGACGCCCAGCTCCTGGGCCCGCTTCGCGGCCGACGCCGCCGCCCGGCGCGCCGCCTCCGGTCCGAACCCGTCGGACGGACCGAGGCCCACGACGAGCACGCGCTTGACGGGCAGCGCGCCGCGGGTGTGGACCACGGCGACCTGCCCAGCCTTGCCGGTGAGCTCGCCGGACGCGATCAGCTCGCTGACCGCGCCGCCGAGCGCGCGGTCGACGGCGCCGGTCGCGCCGCCGGGCGAGGTGACGCCCTCGAACAGGTTCACGACCAGCGCCTCGCCCTCCCACTCCTCGAGGCGCGCGTGCGCGGCCTCCAGGATGGGGGGCGTGCTGGGCTGGGCGGGGGTGGTGGCTACGGCGTCGTAGGGTTCGCGGGGGTCTGGCGCGTCGGACATGCGCCGATGCTAACCAGCGGCCGACCGGAGGCCGCGTTCGCGACTCGCGGAGCGAGGAGCGGCCCGGGCTCCGCGGCGCCCTGTCTCCCGGCCGCCGTCAGTTGTCGAGCCGGCCCTGGCCCGCCGCGACGAGGTCGGCGACCCAGACGGGGCGGCCCGGCGCCGTGGCGGCGCCGCCCGCCACCGTGGCGGCGAGCGCCTGGAAGGCCTGGTAGACGGGCTCGGCCTCCTCGGCGTCGAACAGCACGTACTCGACGCCGCCCGTCGACACCGCCACGAGCTCGTAGAGGTCGGGCTCGGCGGCGCCGGCCTCGAGCTGGGCGGTGTCGACGTCGTCGGGGTACACCTCGATCACCTCGATGCTCTCCACGACGTCCAAGTTGATGAGCCTATCGTCGAGTGTCCAGACCCACATGGTGCGCTCCGCCTTGTCGGGGTTAGGTGGCCGGCCCCTGCCGGCGCAGGTCGATGATACCCGTCACGACCGCCGGTCGAGCCTGTCGCGCATGCCGTCGGCCACGAACTGGAACGAGAGCGACGCCGCCGCCAGGAACAGGCCGGGCCCCACGGCGGCCCAGGGCTGGCGCGTGAGGAACGCCCGCGACTCCTGCAGCACGTTCCCCCAGCTCGGCGTGGGCAGCGGCACGCCCAGGCCGAGGTAGGAGAGCGAGGCCTCGACGAGCAGGAAGGTCGCCGCCGTGCTGGCGCCCTGCACGAGGATGCTGCCGGCGAAGTTGGGCAGCGCGTGCCTCAGGACCTGGCGCGGGCGGGAAGCTCCGAGGGCCAGCGCGGCCGTGACGTACTCGCTCCTCAGCTCGCTGCGGGCGTAGGCGCGCGCCAGCCGGAAGTAGACCGGCGAGCCGGCGACGCCCAGCGCCAGCACCGTCTGCGCCGCCCCGCCCCCGAGGATCGCGACGACGAGCAGGACGAGCAGGAAGCCGGGGAAGGCGAGGAGCGAGTCGAAGGCCCGCGACAGCACCGTGTCGACCGCGCCGCCGACCGCGGCGGCGAGCGCGCCGAGCGAGCCGCCCAGCAGGATCGTCAGGGCAGTGGCGGAGAGCGCGATCGACAGCGACACGCGCCCGCCGGCGAGCGCGCGGGACAGCACGTCGCGCCCCAGCCTGTCGGTGCCGAGCGGGTGCTCGGCGCTGATGCCCGCGTAGGTGGCCCGGTAGTTCGGCTCGAGGGGGTCGACAGGCCGCAGCACCGGCGCGAGCAGCGTGGCGAGCAGCACGACCGCGAAGAGCGCCGCGCCGAAGACCGCGCGTCCCACTCAGGCCGTCCTCAGGCGCGGGTCGGCTACGAGCTGGAGCAGGTCGGCGACCCAGTTCACGCCCACGTAGACGACTACGGCCAGCAGGGTCACGCCCTGCACGACGGGGTAGTCGCGGGCCGAGATCGCGCCCAGGATCGTGGCGCCGAGGCCGGGCAGGCCGAACACCTGCTCGACGACGATCGTGCCCGTGAGCAGCCCGCCCAGCTCGAGCGCGAGGAGCGGCAGCACGCCCGGCAGGGCGTTGGCGGCGATGTGGCGCGCCACGGCGTGGCCGGCGAGGCCCTTGCTGCGTGCGGTCCGCACGTAGTCGGCGCGGCGTTGCTCGAGCACCTGGGCGCGCGTGAGCCGCGCCACCTGCGCCGAGCGCGGGATCGCCAGCGTGACGGCGGGCAGCAGCAGGTGCCACGACGCCTGCCACGACAGACCGGTCGGCGGCAGCCCCAGCACGGGGAACCACCCCAGGTTCACGGCGAACAGGAGTATCAGCAGGAAGCCGAACCAGAACTCGGGCAGGGCCAGCGCCGCCGTGGCGAAGAGCGTCGTGACGCGGTCGAAGAGGCCGCCGGGCTTGAGGCCGGCGAGGAGCCCGAGGCCGACGCCGATCGCGAGCGAGATCACGAAGGCCAGCGCGGCCAGCGCCAGCGTCACGGGCAGGCGGTCGAGGAGCACGGCCGTGACGGGCCGGCGCTCGCGCAGCGAGTCGCCGAGGTCGCCGCGCGCGACGTCGCCGATGAAGCCCACGTACTGGACGCCCAGCGAGCCGGCCAGGCCGAGCCGCTCGCGGATCACGGCGATCTGCTCGGCGCTGGCGTCCATGCCGCCGAGGATCGTGGCGGCGTCGCCGGGCAGGGCGCGCATCCCCAGGAAGACGAGCGTGAGCACGACCCAGAGCGTGACGAGGAAGCTGAGGGCCTGTCCGAGGAGGTAGCGGGTCAACGTGCCTCTGGGTGGAGACGGCCCCGGGCGTGAAGCGCACGCCCGGGGCCGAGACCGTCACTCGAAGCGAGCCGTCCGGAAGTCGAACGAGTCGAGCATCGGGGTGATCCAGAAGCCCTGCAGGTCGGCGCTGCGCGCGTGCACGCGGTCGGGGGTGCCCAGGTAGATGAAGGGCGCGCCCTCGTGGAGCCGCGTCAGGACGTTCGCGTAGAGCTCGCGGCGGGTCTCGACGTCGGTCTCGCGCGCGCCCGCCTCGAGCCAGGCGGCGACCTCGGGGTCGTCGAAGCCGGGGTAGTTGTCGGCCTCGGTGCCGTAGCCGTCGAGGCGCCCGGTCGGGTCGAGCTTGCCCGTGTGGCCGATCACGGTGACGTCGAAGTCGTGGGCGCCGCCGTAGACGTCGGACAGCCACACGCCCCACTCGACGATGCGGATCTCGGCGCTCACGCCGACGTCGCGCAGGTAGTCCTGGATCATCTGACCGGCCTGGATGTGGTTCTCGTACGGCTGCGGCAGGGCCATGTCGAGCGTGACGCTGCCGTCCCAGCCGGCCTCGTCTAGCAGCGCGCGGGCCGCCTCGGGGTCGTAGGCGAACGGCTCGATGCTGGCGGGCATCCAGGGGCTGCCGGCCTCCATGAACGTGCCGATCGGCGTGCCGCCGCCGTAGGCGACGTCGAGGACCGTCTGGCTATCGACGGCGAGGTTGAACGCCTGGCGCACGCGCGCGTCGGCGAGGTGGTCGCGGCGGGTGTTCAGCGCTGCCACCAGCGCGAGGCCCGACGGGTCGCGGACGAGGGCCAGGCTCGGGTTCGACTCGATCTGCGCCTGGTCGGCCGCGGCCACGGTGTCGATGACGTGGAACTCGCCGGTGAGGAGCCCCTGGAGCTGCACGGCGCTGTCGGGGACGAAGCGGATCACGACCTCGTCGACCTGCGGCGCGCCCTGGTAGTAGTCGGGGTTGGCCGCCAGCGTGACCGCGTTGTCGCGCTGCCAGGAGACGAACGAGAACGGGCCGGTGCCTACGGGCTGGTTGCCGAAGTCGTGGCCGGAAGCGACCTTCTCGGACGGCAGGATCGCGCCCCAGCCAGAGGCCAGGGTGGCGAGGAGCGCCGGGGCCGGCTGGCTCAGGTGCACGACGACGGTGCGGTCGTCGACGGCCTCGACGGACGTGATGGCCGCGAACTCGCTGGCCTTCGGCGACGCGGTGTCGGGGCTGCGGATGCGGTCGAGGCTCGCCACGACGTCGGCGGCGTCGAGGGTCGTGCCGTCGTGGAACGTGGCCTCGACGAGGTGGAACGTGTACGAGAGCGAGTCGTCGCCGACCTCGTACGACTCCGCCAGGGCCGGGACGATCTCGCCCGACTGGTCGACCTCGACGAGCGTGTCGTAGAGCGACTTCGCGACCTGGAAGGCCGCGGTCGCCGACGTGACCTGCGGGTCCAGGGTGTCCGGCTGGGCTGCCATCGCCATCGTCAGCGTCTGCGCCGAGGCGCTGCCGAGGAGCGCCGCGAACGCGACCGCGAGGACGGCGCTACGCCAGGGCCGGCGCTGTGGGCTGCGGGGGTACAGCCTTGCCTGTTCCATCCTTAGCCTCCATGTCGAGATGAGACGATGACCCCATGCTATCCCGCTGGGCGGCGCCCCGGCTCCGGGCGGGACCATGAGACC
>Ga0079223_10000286_pt1 | contig 23726 bp, 12 predicted proteins | sample Stecom2011_FD_75072 | JGI IMG/M metagenome (GOLD analysis project Ga0079223, IMG submission 75072) | Agricultural soil microbial communities from Utah to study Nitrogen management - Steer compost 2011 | ecosystem: Environmental > Terrestrial > Soil > Agricultural land | place: USA: Utah...
TCGGCAATCCCTTCAACAAAACGCCGCGTGCTGTATGCAATAAAAACCACGATTACGACGTCCTCGACCTCACCGACCTGCCCGACGACTACCTCCCCCGTACCAACTACGTCCCCGACTGCTCGCCTGAGGAGTATCGCAAACGCACGATTAGCAAATTTAAAGTACCCTGGGGCCTGGAGAAGCCGGTGACGGAGTTTTATCGATTCATTGCAAGTCGGCAATTAAGTCCATCTGGTGAACGCACACTTCAATCAGCAATTATCCCTCCGCGAATTGGGCATATTGACAGTGTGTTGTCGATTACTCCTCGAGATATAACACTTGTTTCTGCCATCGCAGGGAGCTGGATGTCCGTCCCATTTGATTTCTTCATCAAGAGTACCGGTAAAGGTGACTTCCGTAAGGAACTCGCGAAGCAAATGCCGATTTTTGAAGGACCGCTAGTTCCATTCGTTGCTTCCAGAGCGCTCATGCTCACATGCCTCACAACCCCCTACGCCCAACTCTGGGCCTCCACCTTCGACCCAGCCTTCCGCCAGGACCGCTGGGCCAAAGAGGATCCGAGACTCGACGACGCCCACTTCCGGAATCTGAGCGCCGAGTGGAGCCGCGACGTCGCGCTGCGCACGGATTACGCCCGTCGTCAGGCTTTGGTCGAGATCGACGTGCTCGCCGCGCGGGCGCTGGGTCTAACACTGGAGGAGCTCAAGACGATTTACCGCGTTCAATTCCCCGTCATGCGCAAGTACGAGGACGACACCTGGTACGACCAACGCGGCCGCATCGTCTACACCAACTCCAAGGGCCTAATCGGCGTCGGCCTCCCGCGCGTCCCCACCAACGCCGGCGAGCCCACCGTCGACGGCAAATGTTGGCCGGACGTCAAGAATATGCAATCCGGCACCCTCGAGCAGGTGGTCGAAGATGACACGCTTCCCGGCGGCCCGCGCAAAAAGACGATTATTTACGAGGCCCCGTTCACCAAATGCGACCGCGAGGAGGATTATGAGGTGGTGTGGGCGGAGTTTGAGCGGCGGTTTGGGCTCGAGAGTCAAGCGCGGATCCCCCATCAGATCCCACAAGTCTCAACAAGAACAACTGCTCCTGATATCGATAGAGATCAGATTGCTGCGGTTCTTCGAGCCGGAGGCGATCATGCTTGGGTGACACCTGCTAACGCCACGCCTGAGGATGCAGTTCGCTACGCATTGATATATGTGCTCGATCACACAGAGCATACGCTAAGCGATGATATTAGAAATGTCGTTGGAATGATCTGTAATCCTTGGCGGATTACGCGTTCTTTGGAAGGTTCGCTGCGTGACGACTGGATACGAGTCGTTGGAGATGAAGCTGGCGTCCCTGATGATGCGAGAGCTTCATCAGAAGCAGATGTTGAAACAGATATAATTTGGGGGAGGGTGATTCATAGTGCGCGTCGAAGCGCATGGTTTGAAGAGGACGCTGCCGGTAATTGGAATCGCGGTCCAAATATCCGATCAGTCAATACGGAATCATGGATCGAGGGTCGTGCAATGTTGGCCGAGGCTATTTTGCAAGAACAAAAGCAAAATCACGAGTTGGTCAGCACCGACAGAGACGACCAAGAGGTTAAGCATGGTTGAACAAATTAACCTGATACATCCTTCTGCGTTTACCCTAAAGCCATCGGCCGAGACTGGGCAACCGTATGTTTGGATCAAACGCCTCGTGATTTTGGAACGTCAGGGTAAGATTTTGCGTGATGTTCAGTTGCGTCGGGGCCTTAATATTATCTGGTCTGCCGATGAGCAAGATAATGCATCAAGCAATAGCCAATTGAGCGGACACGGCGTAGGCAAGACATTATTCTGTCGCCTATTGCGCTATTGCCTTGGAGAGAAGACGTTCGCGAACAAAGATCTGAGAAGACAAATCCGAACCGTTTTGCCCCATGCGCATGTTGGGGCTGAAGTCATACTCAACGGGAAAAGTTGGGCCGTAATTCGCCCGATAGGGACGGGGCGCAAAGAGATAGCGACGCTAGACTTCACGCTCGATGAACTTCTGCAGGCCGATGATTATCCAGATGTAGGTGTCGAGGCACTAACCGATGCGATAAGCGAAACGCTTTTCGCTGAGTTATTCACACAGGATATTCTGCGCACTAAAAACTCAAACGCATGGATGACGGCGCTTGCATGGATGGCACGCGATCAAGAGTGTCGACTTCAGCATCCTCTCGAATGGCGTTCTGCCTCATCGGACACCCGTCCAGCGTTCTCGAATATATCGAAGACAACGTTGCTTTCGGCCGTTCGCATACTTTTGGGCGCAGCGGATGAAGAGCTTGTACGCCTCCAAGACCAGAAAGCAAATATTAATGCGAAGTCTGACGAAACAAAACACGAGCGTGAGTCGAGGTCGCAGGAAGTTCACTTCATTGAAAAGAATTTGAGGCGAAAACTTCAACTTGATGAGTCATTGCACAACACAACTCCGATTGCGTTAAATAAAATGCGAGTATCCACGAGCGAACGTTTTAATACCGCCTCGGACACCACGGAATCGGATACTATGGCTAAAAGGCTAAAGGAGCTGGATGATCACCTTGAGGCGAAGTTCCGAGAGGAAACGGCCGTAGAAATAAAGATACAGCAAGCTGAGAATCATCTTCAACAGCGCAAAGAACAACTCGGACAACTCCTCGGGGAGAAAGGTGAACTATCAATTGAGCAAGCGAAAGAACTGTGGGAAGATTATTGTCCTATCTGCAATGTCGAGATCGAAATTCCACTTAATAATGGATGCCCGTTGGAAAAAACGAATTTAGAGGAACATCCGATAACAAAAGAGCAACGGCAGGAACGGTTGGCAGCGCAGATCTCCCGAGCCGAGCAAGATATTCAAAGACTCCAATCAAATATTGACGCTTTCGAGTCAGACTCGCGTATTATCCGCAACGAAATTGCTAGCTTTCGGCGCGAACAGATACGGCTGAGAGCCGCAAAGACATCCGCTGACGACAAGCAACGAGAAGAATTATTCATTGCTCGTAGTCTGGTCGGAGAAGCGGCGAAATTGTCTGAGCTTGTCGGCCAATGCGAAAAATTAGGCATAAAACTAAACAATCTTGATTCGGATGGAGAGGAGCTGAAAGGCAAGGTGCATGCTGCACAGGCAAAGTATAATAGCCAGCTAAGGCGTTTAAACGAATGTTTCAAATTTGTATGTCATGAAATTCTTGGAACCGATGAAGATTGCAAAATCGATGTGACGGGTTCCAACATTCAAATCGAGGTCGGCACCGGCGGGGAAGCGATGACCGCCTTTCGAGCAGTCGCGTTTGATCTAGCAGCCTTACTCATGACCATGGAAGGAAGTACTTGGCTGCCTGCATTTTGGATTCACGATAGCCCTCGCGAGGCGGACCTCAGCTCGCAGGTCTATAACCGTTATTTCCGGTTTTTGCAGAAGCTCGAAGCGTCAGAAAATTCGCCATTCCAATATATCGTGACCACAACTACGCCGCCACCATTTGAGCTACAAACCAGTCCATGGACTGTGTTGTCACTCAGCGGAAATGACTCACAACAATATCTCTTCCAAAAGGAACTTCGTATTGAGGCTAAATTGGCTGGTGACGACGACGACAGATAACTTCAGTGTTCTCACTGGAATCAACTCCCGAAGAGTTGTTTAAACTAGGTCACAAATTTGAGCGCTGCTGGTGAGTCCTTACGAAATACTTATGCAGTGATTGCTTGCCGGTATAGGCATCCCAGGCCGTTGTTGCCAGGCCAACCAGGCGATCATTTACGAGACCCCGTTTAGCAAATGCGACCGCGAGGAGGATTATGAGGTGGTGTGGGCGGAGTTTGAGCGGCGGTCGATTTTGTAAGACGGACAAGCCGTTTGTGGTTTATGATGGTCGAAATAAGGCGGTATTGAATGACAACTACAGCAAATAAACCATCCGTAGTCGGAAGCTGGAATGAACAAGTAATTCGATTGCAGAACGAATGGGCTGCGATTCTTGAACGACGCGCTCAACATAAAAATGAGCGGATTGAGAATCGAGTAACGACATGGAAGGCTGCAGTGGATAGCATGCAGTTGGAATATGAAGAACTCGTCGCGAAAGGCGAGTGGTTTCGCGGTCCGTCTGATTTGCTCTCGATCATCGGGCGACCGAGGTACGAAACCTATCATTCCGCAATGATCGCGTGGCTCCTAGACCCACTTGCTCGACACATGTTGGGCGACCGGTTTCTTCGGGCTTTTCTGGTCGCCTGCAACACCGACTGGGCATTCGATAAAGCGCTATTGGCGACGCCGACGATTACCTGCGAAGAAACGCGTGATAATTGTCGTGCAGATATCATTTTCCGAGTCTCAGGTTTTACTCTCGTCATCGAAAATAAAGTCGATGCCAGCGAAGGTGATACTCAATGCGACCGCCTATTTAACGCGTTCAATAAAGATGAGGATGCGTGTTTTCTTTTCCTGACACCAACCGGTCGCCGCCCACGGACTGCAACCGGTGAAGCCGCCGAGGCGTTTTGTACACTCAGTTATTCACAGCTTCGCAGTTGCTTGAAGTCAGCGCTCGATAACTCCTCAAATTTAGCTGCATCTGTCGGCCGGGCAACGGCGATTAATTACTTGACCACTCTTATGAAGGATTTCCGATGAATGATTTCGAAGACGAGCGAATTCTTTTTTATCTGAATCATCGCAAGCTGATTGATCAATGGGCGGAAATTCGCAGGGATATTCCACGGATAACGCATGAATTTCTCTTTAAATTAGAGGGCGATATTCAAGAGCTTGGAGAAAAGCTCGGTGCAGATATCAAGCTTTATAAGGAGGATAGTAACTTTCCCAAGCTTTTTCTCTGCCGCAACACCTGGCCAACCAACAATAACAAACCAGCCGTCGGAATCGGTATTGAGTGGAAATGTGAGAAGGTCGACCTTCAAGACAGCCCGCCTTACGTCGGCGTCTGGACAAATCGTGATACATCAACGGGCACTGCGTTGAGCGAGATGCTCAATCAGAGCCTAAATAGCGTGGCTTCACGGCATGAAATGCAGCCGAGCAAATGGTTTCCGATTAAGAAGCATATTCATTACAAATATGAACATTTTTGGCACCACCTGGACGCCTACCGGCAACACGTACTCTCCGAGATCGAGCTAATGTGGAAACGCTGCGCCGATGAGGTCGATATCGCGGTGCGGACACTTGAGGTGCCAGTAGCGTGATGAGTCGGAAAGTGGAGGTCGTATGAATGATGCCAAGCCAAAGGATTCGCCGCTCTTTATTTTTGATGCCGGTATTTATCCTTCAGAATCACCTAACCTGCAAAGTGACCTTCGTCTGCTAAAAACGGGATTGCTCTACGGTGACCGGGTGCGGTTGATAAGTCTACATGCATATCTTTTGTGGGTGTTTCTTGGTCGTAGTTCACTCACTGAATTGCAGACACTAAGGCTTGCGATTGGGTATTCAAAGCGCGCAGGCTTTCCAATTACAGACGCTATTGCGTATGAAAAGGGAATTACCCTTTTTCAACAATTACGACGCAAGCAGCGGCGCTCACGTCAGGAATTGCAAGCTTTTAACAAACTTAAGTCAATACTAGCACAAAACACAAATGATATTGGCAAACAAGCTGCACAGCTATTCTCGGAGCCTCATGTGGCAGAATTATCTGCTGCTATGGATGCAGGACTTGTTGAACTGCATGAATTTGATTCCATCGAGTTGTTAGCTGATTTTCCACAGGAATTCGCAGATGCGGTCGGAAAGACGCTTGAACAACAGAATGAATCCGTGCCCCTTTTTGATGAGGAAACTGGCGCGCTGGTAGCAGCCGGTATTCGCGCAGGGCGTTTTGCGACTCACTCATCAACCCTCGATGGCTCCAAGCATATAGGGCTCGCACAGAATTTATTCTCTCGCTTACCATCTTTCGAAGCCGCGACGATTCCGGAGATCTTGGATATCCGAGCCGAACTGCAACAACCACTTATTCGCTTTCGAGCTGCTTTATTCAGTTATTCAGCAGAAATTAAGGAGTTGCCATGGGAAAGCGGCTATTCATTCGAGGCGGACAAACTTTTCCATCAGAAAGTCGATCCCGCGCTATTAGATATTAAAGAAATTCTCAAAACTCGGCCGGGGTTGAGAGACTTTGTGACAGAGCTACTCACGTTGAATCGGCTCGGAGAGGGAGCGCTCGTTACAGGTATGGTACATATGGGATTAACTAATTTTAATATTTCTGAGCTGTGGCTTGCGAATGTTGCAGCGGCCGGTGCACCAGCGCTGAAGACGACTTTGGACATTTGGAAAAGACGTGGCGACTGTCAAAAAGTGGCAAGAAAGCACGAGTTTTATTTTTATTATGGGGTTGCAAATAAATAACAAGGCATCAACACCTTGGATTGGGTTGTCCATCGTCGTGAGTGCTCTTGGTTTTATCGCTACGCTGAATGTTCCATTGTTAATTTCGATCAATAAGTAAAAGGAATCACCCATGCTCCCATCAGCCCTAGTCGCCCAACTCGAACGTGGCATGAAGGATTTTCTGCGCACGAGTTTCTGGTCCACGACGCCTGGCTTCGACTCGATGATCGAGCGCTTTTTGAGCGGCGAGTCGGGGTTGGATGGCGAGTCGGCGGCGCTTTTTAAGGGGCCGTATGTGTCGGTGAAGCTGCCGTTTCGCACGAGCGGGGTGGGGACGGATTATTTCCCGAATATCCCGATGCGCTTTCCGCCCTATATGCACCAATATCAGGCGTTTGAGCGGCTGAGCGGCGAGGTCAAAAAGAATACGATCGTCGCGACGGGGACGGGTTCGGGGAAGACCGAGAGTTTTTTATATCCGGTGCTCGAGCATTGCGCGCGCTTTAGCCACAAACGCGGCGTGAAGGCGATCCTCATCTATCCGATGAACGCGCTCGCCCAGGACCAGGCCGAGCGCGTGGCCGGGATGATTTGGGAGAATGAGAATCTGCGCGGCAAGGTCAGCGCGGGGCTCTATGTGGGTTCGCAGGAGAAGGTGCCGCATAGCACGATGGGCCCGGCGCATATCCTCACCGACAAAGAAGTCATCCGCAGCAACCCGCCGGATATCCTGCTCACTAACTACAAAATGCTCGACTACCTGCTCGCCAGGCCGCGTGACCAGCAATTATGGGCGAAGAACGACGACGAGATGCTGCGCTTTCTGGTCGTCGACGAGCTGCATACCTTCGACGGCGCCCAGGGGACTGACCTCGCCTGTCTGATTCGCCGCCTGAAGGCGCGTCTTCTGACGCCGCCCGGGCATCTCTGCTGCGTGGGAACTTCGGCGACGCTTGGCGGCTCGGAGAAGGACGGCTCTCAGGAAAGCGGCGCGCGGCTGCTTGAGTACGCCAAGGCGATATTCGGCGAAGAATTCGGCGCGGACGCGGTGATTAAAGAATCGCGCCAGAACATGGAGGAATTCGTCGACAAACCGGTCAATTTGATCGAAGTGCCGGCGGCCGACCTCGTCGAGGAAATGAACCCGGAGCGCTTTCACGATACGGCCGCTTATTCGCGCCGACAGCAGGAATTATGGTTCGGTGAGGCGCTCGACCCGGTCGAATTGGGGGAGCATTTGAAGGAGCATATGCTTTTCCAGAATCTCGTGCGAATGCTTTCCGGCCAGGTTAAATCCTTCGACGAGGTCGTCGCGGCGTTCGGGCGCACGAGCGTCCTTCGAGGAGCCGACGAGCGTTATGTGCGCATGGTGCTGATCAGTTTGATGGCGCTTATCTCCGGGGCGCGTCGTGTAATCGGCGAGGCTGAGCAGACGGATTCGCTCGATAAAACGCAGGGCGACGAAGGGCCGACGACGTCGCTTGTGCAGGCGCAAATTCAGCTCTGGCAGCGCGAGATGCGTCGCATGGTGGCGACAGTTGGCGAGCGCCCGGCGCTCCGGTTTTACGACGATTTGACCCGCGAGCAGCATCGTAGTCATCTGCCGATCATCTATTGCCGCGACTGCGGGCTGATGGGTTGGGCGACGATGGTCGAGCCGGACCGCAACAGCCAATTGCAAGTCACGCTCAAGGAGCTGTACCGCGCGTATTTTAGCGAGGACGACCGCGTCAGGTTCTTCTTTCCGCGCTCAAGCGGCGTCGTCGGGGAGTCGTTTATCGTCAATTCCGCGACGCTCGAGCGAAGTCGGGAGGCTTCGGCCGAGATGCGGCAGAATCAGCAAGACGACGAGCATGCGCCGCGGGAAGTCGAGGTGGTCTTCTCGGATAATCAACGCTCGACCGAGCGGGGGAAACGCCTGCATACCCACTGCCCGGCCTGCGGGGCCAAGCGGAGCCTGTCGCTTCTGGGGTTTCAGGCCGCGACCCTGACCAGCACCTATATCAATCAGCTCTACGCGTCGGGTTTTAATGACGACAAGAAGCTTTTGACCTTCTCCGACTCCGTGCAGGACGCGGCGCATCGGGCGGGGTTCTTCGGCGCGCGCACCTGGCAATTCAACCTGCGCGTGGCGATTCAGAAGGTCGTCGATGATTGCGACCAAGACGCAGCGCCTGGCGACTTGCCTCTTGGAGAATTGCCGAGTCGCCTGGCGCAATATTGGCGCGAGCAGATGTCGCTTCCGCAATGGGTCGCGACGTTTATCGCGCCGGATATGATGTGGCTTCGCGAGTGGGAGAAGCTCAAGGCGACCGAGAAGATTTCGCCCAACGACGAGCTTATTCGCCTGATCGAGCGACGCCTGAGCTGGGAGGTTTTTAGCGAGTACACGCTGCGGGCGCGCATCGGGCGGACGTTGCCCAGAAGCGCTGCATCGGTCGCCTACGTCGACCCGGCGCGGGTGAGCGCGGTGGCCCGGGCTGCGCTGGAGCCGCTGCGAAACGAAATCGGCGGGCTGCGCGACATCGGCCCAGAGCGGCTTCGCAAATTATTGGCGGAGCTATTGGTCGGATTTTTGCGTCGGATGATCGAGCACGGCGCGGTTTTTCAGCCGGAGCTGCACGAGTCGTATCTGGAGACGGGCGGCAAAAAATATTATTGGCAGGGCAAAGGCCGCAACCATATGCCGAATTTCGGCTCCTGGAGCCGCCTGCCGACCTTCCTCGCCTCGCGACGCACCGAGCGCTTCGAGGCGCTGAGCAAGCGCGGCGGGAAGTCAACCTGGTACGATACCTGGTTTGCGCGCTGCATGGAGGCGGACGCGCCGCTTCTGGCCGAGGGCATGGCGGCCGACGCCTGGCGGATTCTGTTCGACGCGCTGATCGACGCGAAGGTTTTGGAGCAGCGCACCTACGGCGGAACGCAGATCTGGGGGCTTCGGCCCGAGGCGCTCTACGTCACGAAGCACGTCGCCCGGATGCGATGCTCGGGAACTGGCGAGTTCGTGACGGTGGCCGAAGCCGAGCGTGAGGTTTGGGAGGGCATGCCGAGCCTTTCGAATTTTCTGGTCAAGCGCAGCGGCATATACGAAGCGTTCGTGAGCGATGAGCCGCATTATTACGCGAATCTATATCGCAAGGGCGATGTGCAGCGCATCGTCGCCGAGGAGCATACGGGGCTTTTGGAGCGCGACGACCGCGAGGAGCTCGAGCGACGCTTCAAATCGGACGCGCCGGCGCCGTGGTACCCGAATCTTTTGTCGTGCACGCCGACGCTGGAGATGGGGATCGATATCGGCGACCTGTCGAGCGCGATTCTATGCTCGGTGCCGCCGACGCAGGCGAATTATCTGCAACGCATCGGACGGGCGGGGCGGCGCGACGGAAATTCGCTTTTGCTGACGCTCGCCGCGGCGCGCCCGCACGATTTATTCTTCTTCGAAGATCCCGAGGAGATGATCGACGGGCAGGTCGACACGCCGGGCGTTTTTCTGAACGCGTCGGCGATGCTCGAGCGCCAACTCACCGCTTATTGCATGGATTGTTGGGCGTGCAGCGGCGTGGTGGCCGAAGATTTGCCGTCTCAATTGGGCAAGGTCTTCGAGGATTTGAATAAGCCCGAGTCGGGGCGATTCCCGCATAATTTCCTGCGCCATATCGAGAATCATGAGACGAAGCTGCTCGAAGATTTTCTGGAGATGTTCTCCGCGTCGATCAGCGATGCGACGCGCGAGCATCTGACGCATTTTATGCGAGGAACGGAGTCGGGAGAGGGCTCGTTGAGGTGGAAGATTCTCGACGGGCTGCACGGCGAGAAGCGTTCAATCGACGGGCATGCCCGAGAGGTGCGCTCGATTGATCGCAGCATCAAAAACCTCGAGGCCGAGAAGGTGCTCGGCGAAGACCAGGAAAATGACCTTGAGGCTATGCGCCGCGAAAAGAGCGCGCTGACGCAGCTTATCGGGCGCTTAAACGCTCGCCAGACGATGAATTTCTTCACCGACGAAGGGCTTTTGCCCAATTACGCCTTCCCGGAAGCTGGCGTCACGCTCAAGTCGATTATCTGGCGCAAGCGCAGCTCGGACGACAAAAGTACCGGCAAAGGTAAGTATGAGTCGTTCTCCTACGAATACCAACGCCCGGCCCGCAGCGCGATTCGCGAGCTTGCGCCGCGCAATCATTTCTACGCGGGGGGCAGGCAGGTTTCGATCAATCGCGTCGACGTCGCCGGCGGCGGAATCGAGACCTGGCAATTCTGCGATAATTGTCATTATGCCGAGAGCAATATCCTCGAGAAATCCGAGAATCATATTTGCCCGGCCTGCGGGAGTCCCGGATTTGGCAACGCAGCAGGCCAGAAGCAGCGGATGCATCGATTGCGACAGGTCTACGCGAATACCTCGGACCGAGACAGCCGCATTGGCGACGACCGGGAGGAGCGCCAGCCGAAATTCTATAACGAGCAGATGCTGGTAAGCTTCGCCGACGACGACTTGGTGGGAAGTTGGTGCATCGACGACGACGCGGTGCCCTTCGGCTACGAATATATTCGAAAGACCACGTTTCGAGAGATCAACTTCGGTGAGTATAGCGACAAAGGCGAGAAGCTGAGCATCGGCGGGGTCGAGTCGATTCGGCAGGGCTTCGAGATCTGCGTCGATTGCGGGATGATTCAGCCCACCAAGGAGAATGCCGACGCCGAGCATACTTTCGGGTGCCCGAGTCGGCGCAATAATCACAAAGAGACCATCGAAGAGTGTCTGTTTTTATATCGCGAGTTTCGCTCCGAGGCGATTCGGATGCTCCTGCCCTTCGTCGACCGTTCGGGCTATCAGGCGAAAATGCAGTCTTTTGTCGCCGCGCTTCAGATGGGCCTGAAGGATTATTTCGCCGGCGAGATCGCGCATCTTGAGACGACAGTCTTCTCGGAGCCGAGCCCCGACGACGGGACGCGCAAGCAATTCCTGGTCATTTACGACACCGTCCCGGGCGGCACCGGGTACCTCAAGGAGTTGATACGAGGAGAAGGCGATAAGCTCCCAATTTTCGAGGTATTTCGACGCGCGTGGGGAATCCTCGCGAGCTGTTCGTGCAATCGCGATCCGGATAAAGACGGCTGTTATCGCTGCCTATTCGCGTATCGAAATAGCTACGATATGCCCGAGACGTCGCGCGACATCGCGCGGGAGGTGCTCGGGGAAATCCTCGAACACGAAGGCGGCTTGAAGGAAGTCGAATCGTTGGGAAGCGTGAGCGTCAACGGGCTCTTCGACAGTGCTCTGGAGGCGCGATTCGTTGAGGCGCTTCGGCGCGAGCCGAAGGTCAGCGTCGAGAAACATGTGGTCGATGAGTGCGCCTCGGGATTCCGGTATCGACATTTGGGCGACGAGAAAAATCGCGGCGCGGGCGACGATATAAACGGCCGCGTGGGAGAAAGCGTCGTCTGGAACCTTCTGCCCCAGCAGGTCGTCCGGAAGAGCGACGGCGTGGCCGCAAACGTCGAGATTGACCTGCTATTTCGATACGCGCGTAGCGCCGACCAGGTGCGAGATATCGCCGCGTTCACCGATGGCCTGCAATATCATGGCGATCGGGTGGGCCGCGATATGTTCCAACGCATGGCGCTCGTCCGCAGCGGTCAGTATCGCATCTGGTCACTGACCTGGCACGATGTCGAGGCGGCGTTTTCCGACCAGGAGAAATATTTCGTCAACGGGACGTCGACGGAGCTGGAGGGGTTCAGCCCACCGCTATTTCAGTTGGCGTATGAGCGGCTCGGCGGCGGTGAATTATCACAAGCGAAAGACGATTCGAGTTTGGCGTGGCTGAAGCGATTACTGCGCGAGAAACCCCGTGAGGGCGAGGCGGCGTGGAAGGCGTGGGCGTTGGCTATGGCTGTGGGCTGGCTTGATCCAAAGAGCATCGGCTCGCAAGGATTTAATACCTGGAAGGCAGCGCTCGCCGAGGTTGCGCCGACGGTGCTCGTCGACGCAATGACTCGGGACGCCGCGCAGGCTCTGACCGGCTGCATCGAGATCGAAGACGATGGCGCGCGCCTCAAGATTTTCGCCCTCGGAACTCAGAAGGGTATCAATTCGCTCGGTACCGCCAGTGACGACGGCATCCGCGTGCTGGTCTGGCTCGACGACCGGCCCGAGACGCGTGAAACCTCTGGCTTTCGAAGAGTCTGGAACGGATATCTGCGCCTCTATAACCTGATGCAATTTCTGCCGGAGTGCTTCTTCATCACGAGCTACCGCCAGGATGAGCACGACTTTTCGGCGCTGGTCGAACGGCGTATTTCGACGGGACTCGCCGAAGACACCGACGTGCCTCGGGAGGTCGAGTTGGCGTGGGAGGATGTGTGCGAATATATGTTGACGCCCGAGCATAAAAAGCTCGCCAACGAATTATTCGCACGCGGCGCTCCGCTTCCGGAAACTGGCTATGAATTGTGTGACGAAAGAGATTGGCCCACCGATGGATTCGCTGAACTCGCCTGGCCCGATTTGCGTGTTGCGCTTGTTGAAATCAACCCCGAGGACCCAGTCTCCGAAGCCGGCCGGGAGGCGTTCGAACAAGCGGGATGGAAGACGATGACCATGCAAGAAGCCGTCGATGATGTACAATCGCTTTATGAGCAAATTTGCCCAGAATGATCGGCTTTAGGAGTCTGAATATATGAATATATTAGAGAATAAAATTCGAGTCGCCATTTCCGACGACTTCCTCGACGCGCTGGCCCAACTCCCGCGCAACGCAGGCAAAAAGGTCCAGAAATTCATTCGCAATTTCCGCCGCGATCCGACCTCGAACGCCCATAATTACGAGACCATCGAGAGCGCAGCGGACCCCAATATGCGCTCGGTGCGGGTCGACCAGTTTTATCGAGCCATCGTGCTCAAGCCGGAAAAGGGCAATGTGTACGTGATGCTCTGGGTCGACAATCACGATGAAGCCTACGAATGGGCGATGCGGCGCCGATGCGTCGTGCATCCGGATACCGGAAGTTTGCAGGTCTATTCGGTGGACGAGGCCGAATACGTCGAGCCCAGTGAGGTCGAGGACGACGAAGCGGCGCCGAAGATCTTCGACGCATGGCGCGACCGAGAGTTGCGAGGATTGGGCGTTCCCGATGAGCTATTGTCCGTGGTGCGGAAATTTCGGACGCGGGAGGAGCTTGAGCGCGCCGCGGCCAAATTGCCAGCGGACGCCTATGAAGCCCTGTACTGGCTTGCTGAGGGCGACTCCTATGAGGCCGTGTATCACGCGGTCATCATGTCGGAGCCCACTCAGCAGGTCGACACGACGGACTTTGAGTCGGCGCTGGAGAATATTCAGTCGCAGCGAAAATTCGTGCTGGTCAAAGACGACGACGAGCTTGAGAAGGTGCTAGACGCGTCGATTGAGCGATGGCGGGTTTTCTTGCACCCGATGCAACGAAAAATTGTGGAACTCCAGGCGAGCGGGCCGATTCGGGTGCTCGGAGGCGCGGGCACCGGCAAGACGGTCGTTGCGATGCACCGCGCGGTCTACCTCGCCCAACACGTCTTTAATGGCGAACGCGACCGGATATTATTCACGACATTTACGCGCAACCTCGCTGCGGATATCGAGGAGAATCTCAAAAAGATCTGCGACCCGTCGGCGCTTGAGCGAATCGAGGTCATTCATCTGGACCGCTGGGTGCACCATTTCCTGAAGCGGCAGGGGTATCCGCACCGCATCGAATATTATAGCGAGAGCCACGGCGTACTTCATGAATTGTGGGAGCAGGCGTTGACGCTGCGGCCGCATGAACTCGAACTTCCGCGCACGTTCTATCGTGAGGAATGGGAGGATATCGTCCAGGCCCTGGGATGCACGACGCTGCGCGAATATCTACGAGCGCGGCGTACCGGGCGCGGCGTTTCGATCAAGCGCCCGGAGCGAAAGCAAATCTGGCGCGTCTTCGAAGAGTACCGCAATTTAATCAGTGACCGTGGCATCCGAGAGCGCGCCGACGCGATTCGAGACGCGCGGCAGATTCTGGCGGATGAAGGCGATATTCTTCCCTATCGCGCAGTCCTGATCGACGAAGCCCAGGATATGGGCGGGGAGGCGTTCAAACTTATTCGCCAGATGATCCCCGAGCAAAAAGAGAACGACCTTTTCATCGTGGGCGACGGCCATCAGCGCATCTATCGCCGGCCGGTCGTCATGAAGCATTGCGGCATCAATATCGTCGGGCGAAACCGCAGCCACCGCCTGCGAATCAACTACCGCACCACCGACGAAATCCGGAAATTCGCGGTTGGCCTGCTCGAGGGCTGGCCCGTTGACGACCTCGACGGCGGCCAGGACACCAGCGATCAATATAAGTCGCTGATGCACGGCGAGCCCCCGCAGGTCATCAATTGCGAGACGCTCGACGCCGAGGCAAAAGCGATCGCCGACTTCCTCAGCGACGTGTCGCAGGACGACCTCTCCGCCTGCTGCCTCGTCGTGCGCACTCAACGCCAGATCGAGCGATATGAGCAAGCACTCAACGCCCAGGACATCCCCACCTACCGAGTCAGCCGCGACCGATTCGATAACCGCCGCGAACCCGGCCTGCGCCTCGCCACTATGCACCGCGTCAAGGGCCTGGAGTTCGAACGCGTCGTCGTCGCCGGTGCCAGCGAAGAATTCCTACCCCTTCGCCACCGCCTCGCCGGAACCGAAGACGAAGCCGTCCGAGAGAACCTGGAGGTGCAGGAACGCGCGCTTTTTTATGTGGCGCTGACACGTGCGAAGCGGGCGGCGTTGATTACGTCGCATGGCGTGGCGAGTGGGTTTTTGGAGGCGGGGCGGTAGGTCGGGTGCGACGGCTATAACTGATTATATAATTAAAGAAACGTTGATTCGGAACCGTTATGCTCGGAGTCGTACTTCTCCTGCCGATTCGGTAAGTGATGACTTTTTCAGCCGTTTTGATTCCGTCACCCACGCCCCATTTTCCAAATCATAGCATCCATCTGTTCGCTCGGGGCATTGGACGTCCAGGTCCTGAGCGCTCCAGCTTTGACCTGCGTCTACGGCAGATGCTTTTTGACGGATAGCCTCCGCCAACGCCGCTCGTCGGTCGTCATTTCCGTGGGTGAGAAAAACCGTTTTACCGGCGGTGTAGTGTCGACTATTTTTCCAGCCGAAGAACCAATTGAGTAGGCCGTCATGGTCGGCATGACCAGAGTAGCCGTTGATTTTTGCGATATCCGCGCGAATGCTGGCGAGCGGCACGTTGATGGTTGAGTTGGTCCAGGTGAGTGTGATGTGATGCTTTTTGCGCTGGTTGATCGTCTGGTTACTAATCCAAAGTAGCTTTCCGCCATTGGTTTTGGGGCCGCAGTAGCCGGTGAGTAGCACTGTATTTCGTTTATCTATAAGAAGCTCGGAGAAATAATTGACAATGGGGCCGCCGTCGCACATTCCACTGCCGGTGATGACGATTGAAGGGCCTCGGACGTCAGACGACAGTCCGTTTATACTAGAAGTCGGGCGCCAGATTCGCTTCCAGTTTTTGATAGTATCAGAAGGATGGTCTGCCGCAGCGATGGGCATTTCGAAGGCGGGATCGAAGGTTGCTGCGAGTAGTTCGCCCAATAGCTTGGTGTCGTCCGGCGAGTTAGGGTCAAGGCCCATTCGTCGATGAAGTTGTTCACTCAGCCACATCGGCCGGCATTCGCCGTCGATCTCCTCAGTACGTCGCAGGCTCCTGGCGTAGACACTATTGACTTCGCCTGCCATCCGCGCGTCAAAGAGCACCGGCACGTCGCGCAGTTCGGGATTGGTTGCGAATAGGTAGTGCAGGTCGAAGAGCACCGATTGGGTGCGTTCGATCGCAAAGCAGGGGATAATCATACATCCCTTTTTATCGAGGACTGTGTGCTCAACCGATTTCTTAAGGCTTGACATGCGAACGTCGAAATTCTTCTGCATGGCTGATACTTTTTGGCCGCCGTACGTTGATTCCATAACCACGTAAGACCGCTCGGTTATTGGCTCGGGCGGGTCAATGCGGTGACGAAGGAGCGACTGAAATTCATTTCCCCGTGTGTTGTTTCCGATGTCGCCAGAGAACGTCAGTTGCTTGCGGTCGTCTGCAGATCCCCATTCGATCTGTAGGCTCGTTGCGCCCAAGATATGCGCCGTTCGGCGAAATATTACCGTCACCCCACGATGCAACTTGTGCGGAAAGTCTAGCACAGGGGATGGCGGCTCCTCCCATTCGATAGCGGCTACGTGGTTGCGGTTATAAAGCGCGCTGTGTTTGCATGCTCCCATTAGGTTTATCTCGGCAAGCTCTGCGGTCTCACGTGTGCAGATAACCTTTCCGGTGAATCCGTGCTTGTAGAGCAGGGGGATTAATCCACAGTGATCAAGGTGAGCGTGGGTAAGTAGAACGAAGTCGAGCGTTCTCGGATCGCATGGCCGAAAGGCGTTGTTCCAGTCCTGGGCATCGGCGACGCCTTGCTTCATTCCGTAATCGACCAGGACGTGCAGGCCGAGGGCACTGTCCGTTAGTTCATAACAAGATCCGGTGACTTCGCCGAGTGGCCCGTGAAATTTCATCTTCATGTCGTCTCTCCATAGGTTCTGAGAAATTTTATCCTCTTCATTGCATCCACATGGAGTAAGGCAACTTGCGATAAATTTTTTCCAATTTTTGGCTGATATGGTTTGGAGGGTGAATGCCTTTGAGCGATTCATGGGGCAGTGTTAGTTTGATAATCGCGCACCAGCATCGGCATTGAGACGGGCGGAATTGAGGATTTTCAGTGGAGCTTGATTGCGAGCATTATACGGCCGTCCTAAGTAGAATTGGAAAGGAATTCTATCAGACCGCCTTAGTAGACGCGGACGAATTCTCTTTAAGCTACTCAGACCGGTGAAATAAATGACGACACTTAGACGATTGAAGCGGAGTTTCGATGCTAATAACGAGATGGCGAAGAACCTCGCCAAGAGTGGTGAAACCGACGGCTCGTTTTATGCGAGACTTGCAGCGCTCCATTTTTTGGTTGAGTCGGCCGAGCTTGCGCAGCGACAAAAAGATGAAGGATTACCTCAATTAGTGCAGGAGTCTCATCTCTATAAACTCGAATTAATGGAGTGGTGGCAAAAGGCTACGGCGGCCCAGGAGGATTGGATGGTGGGCCAGATCCTATGCAAGGTCATCGGCCAGCGAATCGACTTTCATGCTGCTTGGAAAGCAGTACAGTCGAACGAGTTCCCTGCAAATGATTTTTTCAAGAATGCCTATAAGGGAATCGCTGTTTACCTCACAAAGTTGCGCGAGGAATCGACGCGGCGCCCACGCGTGGCAATCGCCTGCGGTTCGGCTGCCATCGAGCAACTCTGTCAGATCGCAGAGATGGCCAATTATGCTCATCGATTGAGGCAGAGTAATGACAAATCAACGACCCAGTTTGAGGCGGACCCTCAATTGGTTGAAACGATGGCGCATTATATCGGCGAATTTGTCGCCATCGAAAGCATCACAGATGCTCTCAACCAGCTTAACAAATTCCAAAATGTCGAGCCGAGACCGCGCAGGTTTGCTCCACAGGCAATACGATTTATTAGTATCCAAAATGGACTCCGCAGTGAGGTACTCGATGACATCATCGTTCCTCCACATCGAAAACTTCGGACACTATTTAACGCAAGCAGTCTCTCAAATATCCCGCTATCGCCGCGCGCCTGGAATATTGCGCTGCCATGGTTCGAACAGATCGAGCCGCAAAACGTGATCACACGCGATCTCGTCCTGCTTCGGGATGCCGAAATGAGCGCATTTGGGATTGCAGTCAAGCAAGGTGAGTGGGAACCCAAAGCATATATTTCCTATGTCGAACGTCGACTCCAGATTCTCGAGGCTCAAGCGGGCACAGCGACACTCGCCGTGTGCGAGAAGACACTTTTTTCAGGCTGGTGCCATTTATTGCTCGCGACCGTGCGGCACTTCACAGATGATCTGACTCAGCTCCCCGCAACTCAAGCACTTGCTTTAATCGACCGAAGCGGGGCAAGCACCTACCGAGCCGAGGTTTCGTTTTTTGAACAGCTTGCCTCAATCACACGATCTTTTGATGGAGAATTTGGAAGCCAACCACCTCAAATTCATGAGGATAACGCGTCTCTTGAATCGCTCAGTATTGAGGAACTGCTTCAATACGTACTCAATGCACGTGAACACCTGGATATATGGGCATTTCTCAGTCTGCTTCATAATCTGCGGGGCACGAAGCCGATGATTGAGTCACAATTCGGCGAATTTATGGCCAACCCTCCTACGCAGGTTTTCGGATTTGCCCTTAATTCCGATATTGAAGAAATTGCCGCGATGATGGGAGTGCCAGCCGACGCGCTGGCTATCAACGATACCGAAACAAATCGCGTTGTGCGGGTTAAAGCCGATGCCACCGATCGAATCAATGGTTTCGAGCAGGCGCAGCAGTTAGCCGATTATCACCGGTCGGTTCTCGCCAGCGGTCTCCAAGAGTTGGCGGACCGGGGGCAAATCGAGCCGAGCGACTTCGCTCCCGAAAAAGTAGACGTGCAGGCTGTGGTCGACGCACTCCAGCGACATCCACGCACGGCTATTCTCATACCAGGAGCACCGCCTGAGGAGGTTAGCGCTCTTAATGTCTTTGCGATTAATGACGGAGAACTCGTCCGAAAAAGGATAGAGGCTCCGGGGGGTATTGAATCGTACGAGCCGCGGTTAAGAGGCTATTGGGAACTCGTTGATAAACTCGCGGACGATAGCGAGCAGCCGAGCAGACGGACGCTCGACCGGCTAGAGGACGCGATGGAAGAGCTTATTGAGAGCTTTCGTCCGTGGGGGATCTCCTTGGCGGCTGAGCTAGATGACTTGGGAATCGAGAGGCTCCTGGTGGTGACTCGCGGGCTTTTCCTGCCGCAACTTCCGCTCGAAGCCCTGCCGTTGGGCGAGGACCTCGGCCTTTTCGGAGAGCACTTCATAACGGCCTATATCCCATCGATATCCGTATTCAACAAGACGAAACATCGGGAAGCCGGTCGCGAGGGAGGCACACTCCAAATCTATGGGGACGGAGCAAGTCGTGAGCAAATGATTCCTGGTCGACAGGTGCAAGCGGCACTCGCCGTCAGCAATCGTACGGCAGCGCCAGTCAGCGCCTCTCAATTAGACGATGTAGATAATTATCGTGGTAAGCTTGCTCACGCGACTCGATTGAGGATTTTTACTCACGGGTACCACCATCTCGGGGTGCCATTCTACGACCATTTGACGCTCGCCGATGACGCCCGGCCGGAGCACTCGGCCGTGTTGTGGGCCGCTGAAGCTCGAAATATGCCCTTGTCAGGCATGAAGAGCGTGGAGCTCTTCGTTTGCGAGGGCCTTGCTCACACAAGACCGACACATGCCGCAGGTCCGGCGGACGAACCAGCAGATTTGGCGCACAGTTTTCTTATAGCGGGGGCCCAATCTGTGCTTGCTACGATTTGGCCTGCTATGACGTTGCCGGCCGCATTATTCATGGAACGCTTTGGACTCTTTCTGGAAAGTGGGATGAGTGAAGTCGACGCTCTCGCGCAAACACGGCGAGATTGGATCGCGGCCTTTGCCGACGGAGGTCCGGTGGGCGTTTCGATGCGTGAAAATTTGGAGCCCGACCTTGTACGCCTCGCAGAGCAAAAGGGCGAATTGCCGCGTGATGAACGCCACAAACTGATGGCTAAGTCGTTTTCGATGGCGATCGAAACGCTGCGACGCGCCTGGTACGGGTCTGTCTATTTACCCGCGCCAACAGACGCGCTGGAGGTCTCTGCGTCGTTCAAGCGCATGGTGAGCTTTCAGCCCCCTCGCAGCAAGCAACTAGCTACAGTCCTCCTGGAGAACCCGTCGGCTACTGTGTCGGATCTTATAAATGAAACTTTGGCACCCTATCGTCATCGACTTGCTTGGGCTGGCTGGCGTGTATTGCTTCGTTCGTTCAATGACTGGAGATAATTATGGTTTCCGATGCAAAAGCATGGCTTGAAAATGAAAACGGGTTGTCGGGACTGTGCCTGGATGATCTATCGCAAGACGGACGACGGCAGTTTATTGAGGTGTCCGGCGATCAGCTCTTCGCGTTTTGGAGCGAAATGTTTGAATTGGAGCGAGGGTCCCTCTCGGAACCGTTGATTCAAAAAGCAATTCCACAGGAGTGCGACGATATCGGGACCTGTATTGCTGAGAAACTGCTCAATAGGATCGCGACGGCAGAAAAATTCGTCAGACCGCCCGGCAAATGGGCTGACTTGGAGAGTTGGCTGCGTTGGCTCGTTGGTAAACCGGCAGTGGAAGATGCGCGCAAACAGCAACCACAATCATCCGCAACAACGAAGCTACCCGCTAAACGGACCGAGCCAACCGTAGGCGAAGATCTGGATAAAGAGCGGTTCAAGCAGTCTTGTTTAGAGCTAATCGATCATTGGTGCGCTATCTGGACGTCAATTAACAAACGCACCAATCGTCGTGAACTTGAGTTGTATTGGCTCTGGGCGACCTGCAAGGCGCGCCGACCACTTACATTTTTGATGGAGGACTGGGCGGCGGAAGCACTCGAAGGCATTCATGACCATTTGGGGCTTTATTTAGAGGGGCAAAAAAAGGCTTTAGCCAAGCATGTGTCGGCTGACCGCAAAGCGAGTGATGACTCTCGCACGAAAGCCTCAGCGTGTTTGCGATTCGATATTGAGTACTTCAGCCGGTCAGAAGTGCGGATCGACTTAGCTGCTATCTATGCTGTATTTATCGGGCCCACGAAACCAAAAGCCCCGTATATACCAACCGCGAAATTGGGAGGCAGAGAGGTTGAGCATTGTCTTGAGATTTTGGAGATTTCGGCGAAGCGCCCTCGGCACCGAGAACGACCATTGGAGGCGCTTGAAACCGATGTTTTGCGATGCGCAATTATGAAGGCAGTCGATCGAATGTTTCCGTGCGCTTCTCGTCCCCAAATCAGGCAACGGATTATGCAACTCCAACAAATCATCGAAGCGACCAACTAGGAGAACCAATGAATGCTTCCCATGAGAACGTTTTGCGCGCTTACGTCTACCAGAATCTGCCGGATGAGGAACGACTTAAAGTACGTCGTTGGCTGATGACTGTGACTGATCCAACAGTGTTGAAGACTTACGAGGCGCTTATTATTCAGCGCAAGCAGCGAGAAGCGCGTCTTGAATATTGGATGAATAATCCAGCCCTCGCGCGGCTCCATAGGTTGTGGAAAACAAAATTTCGCCCCCTTTGGTCAGAGATGAAGTTCGAGCTGAAGTGGCCCGTTGACGAGTTTTCGCTGGCCGGAGGTCGATTAGGGCTTCCTACGATTCAAGACACGAGCCGGATGATACTCGAGGCGCCAGTGGGTCAAGCCGTTGAACTGACGGTAAGGCTTAAAGCACCCTCCTATATTGCGGTGTTTGCAATTGTCGACGGAGGTGCGTTGCATGAATTGTCACACTCTAAAAACTCCAAGCGTGATGCAGGCACGATTGAGATCAAGAAGGTCACGCTCGAGAAGGAAAGTGATTCAGTGGAGTTCATCGGCCTGCTCGATCAGAATGTTGCGATTCCGGAAATCGAGAGTGGCGACGGAATCGAGTGGTTGATTAGTCTCTTGGAGGATTGGAGCAGTTCGGGAAATGACAGGTCTGTAATTCGCGCTTCGTTAGCCTCATTAGGTACAGATGCGCCGTTATTCGGTGCTTAAAACTTTTGACTGCGCCGAGGCCTATTCTACTCTACCGCCGCGTTTTTGCGGTCCGATCGGGGAGGGTGTCGGGGTCGGCGTATTGGGCGAGCAGCGAGCATGGGGTTGGGGGTTAATAGGTTTATAAGAGGTATTTTGATGCGTTCGGCTCGACGTTGAGTGTTTGAAGCAGCGGTTCGAGCTCGGGGCGTCCCATTTTTCCCAATGCGTAGGTCAGCGCATTGGGCAATAGCGTTCGAAGTCTGACATTCCCAAAGTCATTACTTAACGAGTATAGCGAGCAATTCAGTTTCAATTCCCTTGGGCGCGCGTTCAATAATCCGGCCGACTTCTTCGCCGTCGCGATAAACAATGAAGGTCGGAACAGCGCGGATATTGAGGTCATCGAGGGAAACCTCGCCGGCGTCGAAGCGGCGGTCGAGCCCGATATAATTGATGTCGAAGGGCACGTCGCCGGCGGCGTCGAGCGCCTGCCAGAATCGGGTGACCTCGCGGACGCTGTCGCTGCACCATACGCCCAGATAAACGTCGACTCGGGCTCCGGGTTTGACCTCGGCGAGCGACTTGGCGGTCTGGTTGTCGGCGCTGGTTTTTTTGTATCGATTGAGCCAATTCGGGTCGTTTTCAAGGATCGCCTGGCGGTCGATCTTGCCGGCGAAGTCTTTGGGCGTCTTTGCTGCCGCTTCTTTGGATTTGTCGATTTCAACGGCTTCAGCTTTCTTTTCGGGTACCGCATGCTCCTTGGTTGCCGGCTGGGCGGCGGTCGTTGATTCCGAAGATGGCGCGGACTCACAGCCCGCAGCAAGTGCGGCGGCGGTCGCCAGGGCGAGCGTGTAATAACGGAATTTCATCGGGTGTTTCCTCATCGAAACTGTTGATGGGTCAATGAATTTTGGGGTCGGCAAGTCTTGCCTTGATTGCGGTTGGGAAGTCAAATGCTTGAATTCATTTGTGCATTACGAGGTGAGGCGGCGTGCGGGTTGGGCGAGGACTGACTTGCTGCCTATTTGTGACGACTCCAGTCATGAAACCTCCATTCTCTTATGCATAAGTGTAGAGGTTTTGAGGCGATTTTTCGCCTGCCTTATTTTGGCCATCGGTCTCGCTCACCAGCGGGGTGAACCCGCTAAAGTTATTGCAAGAGAGAGAGGCCCCAATCTCATCCACGCGCCGGTCCGCCCGAGGTTTGGGTGGGGGTCGTTGCGGTGTGGGGCGGGGCTTAGGCTTTCGAGCAGGTTGATGGCTTCGCGCGACTGACGGATCTTGTGGCGCAACTCTTGGTTTTCGGCTTCAAGGTGCTGGCGTTTGGCATCGAGGCGTTGGCGTTTGGCCTGGAGGTGGCGAAGCTCGGCGTGGTCTTCGCGCAATTGGTCGCGGGCGTCGTTGTGGAGGGCTTGCTGGGCGGGGTTAGGAGGTCGACGAGCGGCTTTTTATGGTTCTTCATCCAAAACCACCGCGCCGGTTGCGTCGACGACGATCCGGGCGAGTTCCTCCTCGTTGAGGCCGAGCGCCTGCTTCTGGGCCGGTGGTACCAGCAAACCCAGCACATGTGGTTGGGTTAGCA
>Ga0079223_10000287_pt1 | contig 23694 bp, 20 predicted proteins | sample Stecom2011_FD_75072 | JGI IMG/M metagenome (GOLD analysis project Ga0079223, IMG submission 75072) | Agricultural soil microbial communities from Utah to study Nitrogen management - Steer compost 2011 | ecosystem: Environmental > Terrestrial > Soil > Agricultural land | place: USA: Utah...
CTCTCGCCCTTCACGGCCTTGTCGAGCAGCGCCAGGTATTCTTCGTGCGCCGCCAGCTCTTCAGCCGAAGGTTGCACCACGCGCAGCACGCTGACGTCGACCCGCGCCTGCCCTGCGCCATTCGCCACCGCCTGCGCCGACGAGTCTTCCTCGAAATCCATGAGCAGGGCATCCTGCCCGCGGGTCATGGCCAGCCACACATCGGCCAGCAGCTCAGAGTCGAGCAGCGCCCCGTGCAGGGTGCGATGGGCGTTGGAAATGCCGTAACGGTCACACAGCGCGTCAAGCGAATTGCGCTTGCCTGGATGCAGCTCGCGCGCATACAGCAGCGAGTCAGTGATCTTTTCGCACAGCGATTCGACGGGCGGCAGGCCAATGCGCACCAGCTCGGCGTTCAGGAAGCGCGTGTCGAACGCCGCGTTGTGAATGATCAGCTCGCTGCCGCGGATGAAGTCTACGAACTGTTGGGCCACCTCTTCGAATCGCGGAAACCCCGACAGAAATTCGGTGGTGAGGCCGTGCACCTCCAGCGCCTCCGGGTCGCTGTCGCGATCGGGGTTCACGTACAGGTGCAGATGATTGCCGGTAATCGTGCGGTTTATCAGCTCGACGCAGGCGAGCTCGACGATACGATGCCCTTGTGCCGGATCCAGGCCGGTGGTTTCGGTATCAAGAACGATCTGCCGCATGAATCTGTATTCCTTTCCGTCAATGTGTATCGTGGGGCGCGCGGGGGGCTGCCGCCACGTTGCCCCCTGTGGAGCTTACGCCGTATTCGCCCGTAAGAATCTCGGCCTCGGCGGCCGTGATGATCTTCTTGCGCCTGCCGGCGATCAACGTATAAGCCACCGGAACCACGAATAGCGTCAACACCGTGCCCAAGGTCAGGCCGCCCACCAGCACCGCACCGATCTGCTGGCGCGATTCGGCGCCCGCACCCGTGGCGTACGCAAGCGGCAGCACACCCAGCACCATGGCGCCCGTGGTCATGAGAATGGGGCGCAGGCGCATCACGCTGGCTTCAACCACGGCATCGAGCATGGCGTGGCCCTCGTCGCGCAGCTGGTTGGTGAACTCCACGATCAGAATGCCGTGCTTGGTGATCAGCCCCACCAGCGTGATCAGCCCGATCTGGCTGTAGATCGACAGTGTACCGCCGGTGAGCCACAGCGCTAGCAGCGCACCCGTCATCGACAGCGGCACCGACAGCATGATGATGAGCGGGCTGCGCCAGCTTTCGAACTGCGCAGCGAGCACCAGGTAAATGAAGGCCAGCGCCATCATGAACACCAGGTAGATGTTGCCCGAAGCGTCGCGGAACTCGCGCGACTGGCCGTCGAGATCGGTCTGCACGGTGGGCGGCAGCAGCTCGCGCGCGACCTGGTTCATGTGTTCCAGTACCTCGCCCATGGCGTAGCCCGGCGCAATGGCTGCCTCGATCTTCACCGCACGCAGGCGGTTGAAGTGGTTCAGTGATTGCGGCGCCACTGATTCTTCGACCTCAACGAAGTTCACCAGCTGCACCATGCTGCCGTCACGCGTACGCACGTAGATATCGTTGATGTCCGACGGCGTGGCGCGATCCTGGCGCTTGACCTGAACAATGACGTCGTACTGTTCGCCACTGTCGCGGAAACGCGTGACCTTGCGCCCGCCCAGCATGGTTTCCAGTGTGCGCCCCACTTCGCCCACATCAATGCCCACGTCGGCCAGCTTGTCGCGGTTCACACGTACCTTCAGTTCAGGCGTGTTCAGTCGCAGGTCGGTGTCGAGGTTCTGCAGACCGGGGTAATCGGCCAGCCTGTCCATCAGCAGCTGCACCATGGCGGCCATTTCCGGGTACGAAGCCTGGCTCATGACCACGAAGTTGATGGGTTTGGAGGTGGCCCGCTGCCCGAATGACGGCGGGTTGCTGGGGAAGGCCCGCACACCGGGCACGGCCGCAAAGTGCGGCTGCAGCGACGCGGCAATGTCCTGTTGGCTGCGGTCGCGCTCTTCCCAGGGTTTGAGCCGAAGAATTGCGAAGCCGTCGGTCACCGTGGGGAAGCCCACGATCGTCTGCACCCCACCCTTTTCGGGAATATCGTCGTACAGCGCCTCGATCTGCAACAGACTGCGCTGCGTGGCTTCCAGCGTTGCGCCTTCGGGTGCCGTGACCACGCCAAACACCACGCCGCGGTCTTCCAGTGGTGCAAGTTCGCTTTTCACCACCTTGAAGAGCACGCCGCTGCACGCCGCCACGGCCAGCCCCACCAGCACGACCATCAGGCGATGCCGCAGCGCCACACCGAGCGCACGGCGGTAGCCGCGCGTGAGGGCCTCAAGCAGGTTCTCGATGAACACGTAGATGCGGCCGTGCCCGCTCTGATGCTTGAGCAGCACCGAACACATCATGGGCGTGAGCGTAAGCGCAACGAAGCCCGACACCAGCACCGCGCCGGCCAGCGCCAGGGCAAACTCGATGAACAGCCTTCCTGTACGCCCGGTGGCAAAAGCAAGCGGCGCGTACACCGTGACCAGCGTCAGGGTCATGGCCACCACGGCGAAGGCAATTTCCTTGGAACCCAGCAGCGCCGCCTCAAGCCGGCTCTTGCCTTCTTCCATGTGCCGGTAAACGTTTTCCAGCACCACGATGGCGTCGTCAACCACCAGGCCGATGGCCAGCACCATGGCCAGCAGCGTGAGCGTGTTGATGGAAAAGCCAAACAGGTACATGAGCCCGAAGGCGCCGATGAGCGACACCGGTATGGTGACGATGGGAATGAGACTGGCGCGCACACTGCGCAGGAAGAAGAAGATCACCAGCACCACCAGCACGATGGCTTCCAGCACGGTGGCGTACACCGAATCGATCGAGCGCTGAATGAAGACCGAGCTGTCGTAGGCCACCTGCAGCGACATGCCTTCGGGCAGGTTCTCGTTGATGAGTTCGATCTCGCGACGCACCTCGCGTGACAGGTCGAGCGGGTTGGCGGTGGATTGCTTGGTGATGCCGATGGTGAGGCTGGGCTGGCCGTTGAAACGCGCCGACACCCGTTCGTCGGCCGGCGCCACGCGCACTTCGGCCACCTCGCGCATGCGTACCGGGTAACCGTTAACCGTGGCCACCACAATGTTTTCGAACTGCTCGACCGTTTGCAGGTCGGTGGTGGAAACCACAGAAAATTCGCGGTCTTGTGACTCGATGCGCCCGGCCGGTATCAGCACGTTCTGCTGTCGCAGGGCGTTTTCCACGTCCTGCACGATCAGGCCATAGCCCGCCAGCTTGTGGCGGTCGACGTAGATGCGCATGGCCGGCAGGCGTTCACCGAACACCCGCACTTCGGCCGCACCGGGCAACACGGACAGGCGCGTCTTGATATAGCGGTTGATGTAGTCGGAGGCCTCCATCTGCGACAGGTTGCCGGTGATCACCCCCACATACACGATCGGGGTCGAGTCGGCTTCCACCTTGCTGATGACGGGCTCTTCCACCTCATCCGGCAGAAAACGCCGGGCGCGCGAGACCTTGTCACGCACTTCGGCAGCTGCGGCGTCGGGGTCGCGCGAGATATGGAACTTGACGTTGATGTAGCTGACCTCGCTGCGGCTGCGCGAGGTCATGACGTCAACTCCTTCGATACCCGACAGCTGGTCTTCCAGCGGCTTGGTGACCTGTGACTCGATCACTTCGGGCGAGGCACCCTTGTACTCGGTACGCACCGAAACGACCGGTTCGTCGATGGCGGGGTATTCGCGCACCGTAAGCCGGTCGTACGAGATCAGGCCGATGAGAATGATGATGAGCGACAGCACCGATGCGAACACCGGGCGTCGTATGCATATTTGCGGCAGCTGCATGGCGGCCTCACTGTGGAAGAATCACGTCTCAGGCTCCCGGGCCCGGTAACGCGGCACCGCCCGGCGACGGCAGAATCTCGACCAGGCTGCCGTCGCGCACTTTCTGCAGCCCCGACACCACCACCTGATCGCCTTCGGCAAGCCCCGAAACGATTTCGACATGGGCGCCCAGACGCTGCCCGAGTTCGACCATCACGCGCCTGACCACGCCTTCTTCCACCTTATACACGTATTGTGCATCGCCGGAGGGCGCCAGGGCACTTTCCGGCACGATGAGCCCCATGGTTTCCGCCAGCTCGAGCCGTACCCGGGCGAACAGGCCGGGGCGCAGCACGCCGTCGGGGTTCGGCACGTGGGCACGCAGCAGCAGCGAACGCCCGCCAACGTCGATTTGAGGGCTGATGGCGCCGACGCTGCCCTCGCGCTCGAGGCCCGCAATGGCGTCGAAGGTTACCACCAGACGTGCACCCACCGATACGGCACTGAGAAACTGTTCGGGAATGCGAAAGTCGACGTTCAGGGGGTCGATGGCTTCGATGGGCACGAGGTCGGTACCCGGCCCCACGTAATCGCCCACAGAAACGGTGCGCAGGCCCACCAGCCCGTCGAAGGGTGCCCGAATGGCGGTTTTTTCAAGCTCGGCCTCGGCCAGCGCCACGGCCGCCTGTTGAACTGCAAGGTTGCTGGCCGACTCGTCGTGCGCCTGGCGGCTAACGAAGCCCTGCTTGGTGAGCTGAACGGAACGGCGGTGCTGGCTGCCGGCCAGCTGCAGGTTGGCGCGGGCCTGTTGCAGCTTGGCGCGCGCCACGCTGTCGTCAAGCCGTACCAGCACATGGCCCTTTTCCACCTTGCCGCCTTCGGCAAAGTTGATTTCGGCAATGCGCCCGCTGATTTCGGGGCGCAACACCACCGAATCCTGCGAACGCAGGGTGCCCACGGCCGAAACGGTGCGCTCGAGCTTCACACGCTGCACGACGGCGGCTTCGACCTTCACCCGCGCAGGGGCCGCCTGCGTTTGAGGCGCCGGCTGGGGGGCTGCCGCAACCGCGTTACCGCCGCTGTCGCGCTGCAGCCACCAATGCGCGCCCCAGGCGCCGAGACCCGCGCCCACAACCAACAAGAGCAAGACTGCCGCCTTTGACTTCATTGAATGAACTTCGCTGGAAATTTTGGGTGGTCAATGACTGTAGCATTGAAGGTTTGCGATGCGTAACCCGAAATTACATACTTATTTCAGTGTGCTTCGCAGCCTTTGCCACGCCCTGGTTGGCCAGGGCGTCGGCGCGCTCGTTGCCCGGGTCGCCGGCATGCCCGCGCACCCAGCGCCATTCAACCTGGTGAACGCCCACCAGTTCATCGAGTGCCTGCCACAGCTCGGCGTTGCGCACCGGCTTTTTGTCGGCCGTGCGCCAGCCGCGGCGCTTCCAGTTGGGCAGCCATTCGCTCATGCCCTTCTGAACATACTGCGAGTCGGTATGCACCACCACATGGCAGGGCCGTTTGAGCGCCCTGAGCGCCTCGATCACGGCAGTCAGTTCCATGCGGTTGTTCGTGGTTGCGGCTTCGCCGCCACACAGTTCTTTTTCGTGGCGACCCTGGCGCAACAGCGCACCCCAACCGCCCGGGCCCGGATTGCCCTTGCAGGCGCCGTCGGTCCAGATTTCCACTACCTTGCTGCTCATTTCCCGATTTCTCTTTGACTCGTGTTGAACTGGCGACCCGTGGCCACGGCCGCCATGCGGCGTGCACGCCGCGAACGCTTCCATGCCGGGCCCACCAGCCGCGGGCCGGCCACGCGCTTGACGGCCGACACCACGTATACGGCGCCACACACCGGCCACCAGCGGTCGCCCGCCTTTTCCATGAACGCCCAGCGCGCCAGCCAGGCTTCGCTGAAGCTGGGCACGGCATAACAGCCAAAGCGGCCCCGGTCGAGCTCGAACGACAGCAGCTTGAACCAGTCTTTGAGCCGCGGCAGCGACACCTGCAGTGGCGAGGGCACAGGCACCAGCGGGTCGAGACCGGGCAGGCGCCCGCGCGCGCCCCACAGGCTCCAGGGATTGAACCCCGAAATCACCACCCGGCCTTCGGGCACCAGCACCCGCTCGATCTCGCGCAGCACCTGGTGCGGATTGGACGCACATTCGAGCCCGTGCGGCAGAATGAGCAGATCGATGCTTTGTGAATCGAAGGGCAGGTTCTCGGGTTCGGCCACCACCAGGGCATGTGGCGGTTCGGGCGTTTGGACGATGGACGTGCAGGCCTTGTAGGGGATGCGATTGGCTTGCAGCAGGTTCCAGTGCGGCAGGCCGATTTGTATGGCATGATACCCGAACGCATTGGCCACCATGCCGCTGAATTGAGCCGTTTCCCAGGCCGCCACATAGCGGCCTTGCGGCGTGTCCAGCCATTCCTCCAGCTCAAGAATCAACGGTTGTTCCACCCGTTCATGCTCCATTCCATGGTAACCAGCCAGCTCATTCCCCTGCCCGCTCTTTCCGACAACTACATCTGGCTGCTTCAGCAAGGCAGCAACGCGGTCATCATAGACCCTGGCGAACATACCGTCGTGCAACGCCATCTCGAACAGCATGGCCTGACTCTTCAGGCCATTTTACTGACCCACCATCATGGCGATCACGTGGGTGGCGTCCTTGCCCTGCACGAGGCGAGTGGCGCTCCGGTGTACGGCCCGGCCACCGAGCGCCTGCCAGTATGCCACCACCGCCTGTCGGAAGGCGATACGGTACAATTGCCCGATTTTGGCTTGACCCTGAACGTGCTCGACGTGCCGGGCCACACGGCCGGGCACATTGCATATTACGGCCGGCCACACAACGGCGCACCCATGCTGTTCTGTGGCGACACGCTGTTTGCAGCCGGCTGCGGGCGCCTGTTCGAAGGTACGCCCGCACAAATGCTCGCTTCGCTTGGCAAGTTCGCGGCATTGCCCGACGACACGCTCGTCTGCTGTGCACACGAATACACGCTGTCGAACCTGCGCTGGGCGCTGGCGGTCGAGCCCGATAACGCAAGCTTGCAGGAACGCTGGAAGAACGACTCGGCCCTGCGCGAGAAAGGTCTGCCCACGCTGCCGTCCACGCTAGCACTCGAACGGGCCACCAACCCTTTCCTGCGCACGGCGCAGCCGGCCGTGGCGCAAAGTGCCGCGCGCCATGCCGGGCAGCCGCTCGCCTCGGAAGTCGACGTCTTTGCCAGCCTGCGTGAATGGAAAAACAACTTTTAGCAATGCTCTCATGAACTGTCTGCGGCTATTCATCGTGTCGATCGTGCTGGTGCTGGCCGGCTGCGCAACGCAGCCCGATCGCCACGCGCAGAACACGGGCCTGACGGCCGCAGACACGTCGCGCACCATCGATCTGACCCACCCGCCACGCGACATGTGGGACCGGATCCGCCGCGGCTTTGCCGTGCCCAACCTGCGCAGCGAACTGGTCGACTACTGGACCCAATACTACGCCGCCCGCCCCGAATCGCTTTACGTGATGAGCCAGCGGGCCAGCAAGTACCTGTATCACATTGTCGACGAGCTCGACCGGCGCGGCATGCCCAGCGAACTGGCTCTGCTGCCGTTCGTGGAAAGCGCCTACAACCCCACCGCCCTGTCGCGCTCGCAGGCATCGGGGTTATGGCAGTTCATACCCAGCACGGGGCGGCACTACAAGTTCGAACAGGACTGGTGGCGCGACATGCGCCGCGATCCCATCGCCTCGACCAGCGCCGCACTCGATTATCTGTCGTATCTGTACGAGTTCCAGGGCGACTGGTATCTGGCGCTGGCTTCGTACAACTGGGGCGAAGGCGCGGTACGACGCGCGTTGGAACGCAACGAGAAGAAGGGGCTGCCGCTGGATTATCAGTCGCTGCCCATGCCCGAAGAAACGCGCAATTACGTGCCCAAGCTGCAGGCCATAAAGAATATCGTTGCGAACCCTTCCAAGTACGGCATCACCCTGCCGCCCATCAGCAACACCCCCTACTTCACCACCATTCGCAAGCAGCGCGACATCGACGTCGAGGTGGCCGCGGAACTGGCGGAAATGACGGTCGATGAGTTCCGTGAACTGAACCCGGCCCACAACCGCCCCGTCATCAAGGTTGAACCGGAGCAGGTAATTCTTCTGCCGGCTGACAAGGCAGACATCTTCATGGCCAATCTGCAGGCCTACAAGGGGCGGCTCAGTTCCTGGACAACCTACCGCAGCAAGCAGGGCGAATCGTTCACCACCATTGCCCGCAAGTTCGGCATGCCGGTGGAACAATTGCGCGCCGTGAACGGCATCAGCAAGCGCCAGACTAAGGCCCGCCGACCCACCACGCTGCTGGTGACGGCTGCGCCCAAACCCCAGACACCCGTGCGGGCAACGCCGGCGCGACAGACGCCCGCCCCCGCGGCCGCAGAACCCACGGTCGTGGCCACAGCCGTGCCGGCCCCAGCGGCGGCCGCTTCGGGCAGTGTGCGCGGCGGCATCCGCCCGGTTTCACTCGATACCGGTTCCGCCAGTGCAGACGCTGCCCCGGCTGCCCGCAACCGGGGCGCCGGTACGGGCCCGCAACGCGATATTCGGGTACTGCGACGCGACACCGCGTCGGTCACGCACACCGTGAAACGCGGTGACACCCTGTATTCACTCGCCCGGCGCTATAACACTACAGTAGACACACTGCGCAAGCTGAATAATCTCAAGGGCAACAAGCTGGCCGTCGGCAAGCGTCTGCGGATTCCGGGCTCCAATATTCGCGGCTGAACATTTTCATACCAGTTGATATAACAAAGGATCATTCAAAAATGGGTTTCCTACAAGGCAAGCGCATTCTGATCACAGGGCTGATTTCCACCCGATCGATTGCCTACGGCATTGCACAAGCCTGCCACCGCGAAGGCGCTGAGCTGGCCTTCACCTACGCCGGCGACCGCTTCAAGGAACGGGTCGAAGAATTCGCCCAGGAATTCGGCAGCAATATCGTGTTGTCGTGCGATGTGTCGGAAGACGCGCAGATCGAACAGACCTTCAAGTCGATTGGCGAAAAATGGGACGGCCTCGACGGCCTGGTGCACGCCATCGGCTTTTCGCCGCGCGAAGCGCTCGAAGGCGACGTGCTGCATGGCATGACCCGCGAAAACTACCGAATTGCCCACGACATCTCGGCGTACAGCTTTCCGGCCATGACCAAGGCTGCGCTGCCCCTGCTGGAAGGTCGCAACAGCTCGGTGCTGACGCTCACCTACCTGGGTGCCGAACGCGTCGTGCCCCACTACAACATGATGGGCCTGGCCAAAGCGTCGCTGGAGGCCAGCGTGCGTTACCTCGCCGCAGCCCTTGGCCCGCGCGGCATCCGGGCCAACGGCATTTCGGCCGGCCCCATCAAGACCCTGGCCGCCAGCGGCATCAAAGACTTCACACTCATTTTCAAGTTTGTCGAGCAGCACGCCCCATTGCGCCGCAACGTCACAATCGAAGACGTGGGCAACACGGCGGCCTTCCTGCTGTCTGACCTGGCTGCCGGCATCACCGGCGAAATCACGCACGTCGACTGCGGCTTCAATGCCGTGGTGCCCGGCATGGAACGTTAGACGGGCCCGCCTTCGGCATGCCCCGACGCTGCTGCAGCCGCCGCTGCGGCAGCGCGACGCGCCGCCAGCCTGGCCTCGCGGCGTGCCTTGGCCTCGGCCAGCGCCCGGGCCTTTGCCTGCTTTTTCAGCTCAACCCGCTCGCCGATGTGGCGCTCGGCGCGTGCCCGCGCCAGTTCCACCTGGCGCTGCCGTTCGGCAAAACGCTGCTTCTGTTCGGGCGTATGCTTGTCGTGGCAGTGAATGCAGCTCACCCCTTCGATGTAATGGCCGGCCGCCTTGTCTTCGGGGCTGAGCGGCTCGCGGCAGGCGCGGCAGAACTCATAGTTGCCCGGCTTCAGGCCATGACGTACCGAGACGCGCTCATCGAACACGAAGCAGTCGCCGCGCCACAGGCTGCCGTCTTCCGGTACCGTTTCCAGATACTTGAGAATGCCACCTTCCAGGTGATAGACCTCGTCGTAGCCCAGCGTGCGCATGTAGGCCGTGGATTTCTCGCAGCGAATGCCACCCGTGCAGAACATGGCCACCTTGCGCTTGCCGTGCAGCACGCCGCCTTCCTTGCGCTGGGCTTCGACCCAGCCGGGAAACTCAGTGAAACTGCGGGTTTCGGGGTTGATGGCGCCTTCGAACGTGCCAATGCGGTATTCGTAGTCGTTGCGGGTGTCGACCAGCACGACGTCCGGGTCGGAAATCAACGAATTCCAGTCTTCGGGTTTCACGTAGATGCCCGCCATGGTGGCTGCCTGCACATTGGGAATGCCCATGGTGACGATTTCGCGCTTGAGCTTCACCTTCATGCGGTAAAAAGGCATACGCGGCGCCCAAGATTCCTTGTGCGAAAGGTCTGCCAGCCCCGGCTCATCGCGCAGGCGCTGCAGCACCGCACGTATGCCCGCCTCGCTTCCGGCAATGGTACCGTTGATGCCTTCTTCGGCAAGCAGAAGCGTGCCCTTCACCCCCTGCTTTTCGCAAAACTCGAGCAGCGGGGCGCGCAGTGCGCGGAAGTCGGGCAGATGAACGAACTTGTATAGTGCGGCAACCAGAAAATCAGCCATGGGAAAACCTGTCAGCAAAAGGAGCCACATTTTAGTATGGACTCGGTGACTCAAGCCGTACTCGGTGCGGGCATAGCAGGAGCCATGATGGGGCGCCGATACGGGCGCAAGGCGCTCGTGGCCGGTGCGGTGCTCGCCACGCTTCCCGACCTGGATGTCGTGATCGACTATGGCAACCCGCTGGCACAGATGATCAACCACCGGGGATTCTCGCATTCACTGTTCGTACTCACGGCATTTGCCCTGTTGCTCGCATGGCTGGCCCGGCGCTTTCGCCTGCACAAAGACGGCAACGATTACGGCCGGCTCACGCTGACGCTCTGGCTGATTCTGATCACGCACCCCATTCTCGATGCCTTCACCAGCTACGGTACCCAGCTGTGGTGGCCGCTACGGCCCACGCCGGCGAGCTGGTCGAGCGTATTCATCATCGACCCCTTCTATACGCTGCCGCTGCTCGCCGGCGTCGTGGCCGGGTTCGTCATGGGAATGCGGCCTGCCACATGCCGGGCCCTCGCCTGGCTGCTGGTGGTGGGCGCCAGCTACCTGCTCGCATCACTGGGCGCCAAACATTGGGCCGAACAGCGCGTGCACGCCATGCTGACGCAGCAGGGCCGCACGCCGGTGGCCATGTTTTCCGTTCCCCAGCCGTTCAATATCGTGCTGTGGCGCGTGGTGGCACGCATGGAAGACGGCAACTACGTGGAAGCGGTGACGGGCATGCTCGACCCCGACGAGCGCGAACCCGAATTCATCGCCTTCCCGTCGAACGCGGAATTGGGCGAGGCCCTGACTCCCCAGACCTGGCTCGACGGCCTGCGCTGGTTCACGGGCGACTGGCTGCGCTATGACGACATCGGCGGCAAGCTGGTGGTGTCCGACCTGCGCATGGGCATCGGCACCGGGCACTATTCATTCCGCTTCCTGGTGGGTGAACGCGACCCGCACACGGGCGAATGGCAGGCCGTGACACCCGAGTACTGGCAGGGTGGCCCGGCCCGACGTGACATGGCCGCGCTGAGCGCGACGCTGCAACGGGTGTGGGAAACGGGCTCGCCCCTGCCACTGGCGATGTGGAATCAGCGCATGACGCAGCCCTGAGCCCGGCCGCCTGTTTCATGTGCTTGCCGATTGATGCAGCGCTGTAATGCGTACGTCATGCAAGACCCGCACAATGCGAGGCATGAGACAAACACAACGACCTGATTCCACTGCAATCAGCACCGCCACGGCCACCATGCTGGAGCGGGCCCGCCACGTACTGGAACTGACGTATCAACACTGGCAGCTGCACGAGGCCGCCGCCACGGGCAAGAAGGCCCGCCGCAAGAGACGCGCGCCCCAGCCCTACACCGGCCTGCGCTGCCCGCTGTGCGCTTAACCGCCGCAGCCGCCGCAACACGCACCATCTTCGCCGTGCACGGGCTTGGCGATGGCATAGCCGGCCTCTTCAACGGCAACCTTCAGGCGCTGCAGTGACACCACTTCCTCGTTGAACGTGACCGACGCCTTGGCATTTTCAAACGACACCTCGGCGCTGTCGACGCCGTTGACCGCCTTGAGCGCGTCAGCCACCTTGGCGGCGCAATGGTTGCCCTGCAAACCTGCGAGTTTGATCATTCCGACCTGCATCTTCTGAACCTTTATCGAGAACGTTGCGACGGGAACGCCCGCCGAGCAAAGATGCATATTAGGTATACCTTTAACTGTGCGCAAGCCAGACCGGCGACATCCTTAAGATGGATCAATGTTGATGAAGGCCTGGCTCTGGCAGGCGACGCATTCAACGCCAGAAATTCAGCGAACCCGATTCAGGATTGCGCCGCCTTCATGCGCAGGTGGCGGCGCCGGCGCGCAGCCAGCCACTTGCCGGCCGCGATGACGAGCACTGCACCAGCCAGTTCGGCCGCCAGCTTGGTTGTGGCCGCCGGTTCGCCCAGGTGTTCGACCAGGAATACGTCGGTAATGAACATGCCGCCGGCGATCCAGCCCAGCAGCCCCGCCCCGAACGTAACCACGAGGGGAAAGCGGTCGATGAGCTTGAGCACCAGGGTGCTGCCCCATACGATGATGGGCACACTGACGCACAGCCCGAAGATGACGTAGTAGAGCTGATGGTCGGCGTGTGCGTTCTGTGCGGCGCCCGCAATGGCGATGACGTTGTCGAGGCTCATGGCGAAATCGGCCACGATGATGGTTTTGATGGCCGACATGACCGACGTGCCACCGGTTATGTTGCCGTGTTCATCTTCTTCGGGCGCCAGAAGCTTGATGCCGATCCAGAGCAGCAACACACAGCCCACCACCTTCAGAAAGGGAATGTCGAGCAGCACCAGAGCGAACGCGATGAGCAGTACGCGCAACAGGATAGCGCCGGCCGTACCCCACAGAATGCCCTTCATGCGCTGGCGATGGGGCAAATTGCGGCAGGCGAGCGCAATGACGACCGCGTTGTCGCCCCCCAGCAGAATGTCGATAAGAATGATCTGGAAGATGGCGCCCAAATGCAGCGCCTCGATGAACTCGGACATAGGCGTTTTTTTCCCCGTGAATGGGGAACGCGCGACTGTTCTTGTAAGGTGCGCCCCGCGAGGACGCGTTCCTTTTATTATTCTAAAGACCCGATGGGCGGTAAGGGCAATACCGGCACTTGGGTAAGGGTTTTAATGGGCCTCGTTACCCGACCGGGTTTTCGCAGCGTTCGCCTCGGCACCCAGCCTGCTTTGCTCGCAATGCAGCGTGCGCAGATACTGGGCGTTCTTGCGCAGCCAGTCGGGCAGATCGGGCCCGGGCATGGGCCGCGCGATGAGGTAGCCCTGGCCCAGCACGCAGCCGAAATCCTGCAACAGCCGCCAGTCTTCGAGGTGCTCGACGCCTTCGGCCACGGTAACCAGATTCAGACGATTGGCCATTTCGAGTGCCGACTGAAGAATGACCCGCAGATGCTCGCGCTGGGCCGCCCCATGCACGAACGAGCGGTCGACCTTGAGTTCGGTGAAGGGAATGCGCGCCAGCTGCTGCATTGACGAAAAACCGGTGCCGTAGTCGTCGATGGACAGGCCGAAGCCCTTGAGCCGCATGCGTGCCAGCACCCCCAGCGCGGTGCCGAGATTGGCCACGACCGAGCTTTCGGTGATTTCCCAGACGATCTGGTCGGCCCGTACCGCATGACGCTCGATGAGCTTGGTGATGTCGTCGACAAACTGATCGGAGTCGAGCTGCTGTGGCGACAGGTTGATGGCCATGGATAACCGCAGACCGCGCTTGTTCCATTGCGTGGCCTGGGCGCAGGCCTGTTCGACGATGCGCAGCGTGAGGTCGTGGATCATGCCGTACTGCTCGGCCACCGGAATGAAGCGGTTCGGCGGGATCACACTGCCGTCGGGCCGCACCCAGCGGGCCAGGGCCTCGACCCCCTTGATGACGCCGGTGCGAACGTCGAGCTTGGGCTGATAATGGGCCTGTATCTCGCCGTTCTGGATGGCCGTGCGCAGATCGTTCAGGCTGAATTTGGCGAGGTCGGGAGCCGGGGCCGGCTGCTTTCTGTTCAACCCGCTCAGCGCCGACGCCACCTGGGGCAGATTCAGCGGCTTCTGCAGGCTTGCCAGCACCTCCATGCCCAGCGATTGCGTCATGGTTTCCACTGCACTGATCAGCGGGCTTTCGCGACTGGATGCGAGCACCACCGGCACATGTATGCGACGCTTCTTCAGGTTCTGAATGAGCTCCACCCCATTCATTCCGGGCATTTCAAGGTCGACCATGAGCACCGCCGGCAGCACCGGCAGCGTGGCCAGCAGATCGAGCGCTTCGGCGCCATTGCTGGCTTCGTAAATATGCTCGACGCCGGCTTCACGGCACAGATCGACCGCATGGCGGCGTTGCACGGCACTGTCGTCAATGACCAGAACGGATTCAGGAATCGACGGCATAAGCGAATGGAGTGTCGTCATGGGTTCACGGGTTTCCTGTAGATCGCCGAGGCCACCGCTTCGAGCGGAACGCACACGCCATGCAGTGATTCGGAATGGCCCGTTATAAGGTAGCCGCCCGGGCGCAGGTAGCGCAGCACCGATTCCAGCACCCGGATTTTGGTGGGCAGATCAAAGTAAATGATCACATTGCGCAGAAATATGACATCGAACTGCCCCAGCGTATCGGGAAGCCGTGTCAGATTCATTGAAACGAACGATACCCGCTCACGAAGCGAACGCTCTACCAGCAATTGCCCTGTGTATTCATCGACGCCACGCAGGCAGTAGCGTTTGAGGTAGGGCTGCGGGATATGCTCGCAACGTGAAAGAGGGTACATGCCGCGCCGCGCGCTGCGCAATACGCGCTGGCTGACGTCGGAGCCAAGCACGCGCCAGGGGGCGTCGCCCAGCGTGTCGTGCAGCACCATTGCGATGCTGTATGCCTCTTCGCCGCTGGCACTGGCCGCGCTCCATACGCTGAACGGCGCGTCTGCTCGCGTTGCCGGCACGATGCTCTGGCTCAGAAACTCGAAATGCGCCGGCTCACGAAAGAAATAGGTTTCGTTCGTGGTGATGAGGTCAATCGCCTGCTGCAGCTCTTCGGCCGCCGCCTCGCCGGGGCCCGTGATGAACCGATAGTAATCATGGAAACGGCTCAGGCCCAGCGCCATCAGCCGGCTCTCCAGCCGGCTTGCAAGCAGCGCCTTCTTTTCATCAGACAGGTGCAGGCCGATCTGCTGCTTGAAAAGCGTCTGAAACAGCGCGAGTTCGCTGTCGCTGACCACGAAGGGTTGGAAAATATGGGGGGCATTCATTGCAGCATCCGCTGCTTGAGGTCGTCGACCGACAAAAGCAGCGCCCGGTCGAGCAGCAACGTGCGCACACCGCCCAACATCAGCGCGCGCTCGACGTATTCGGGCGGCAGCGGCGCACGCACGCTGCCCGCTTCCGCAACCTCGGCAGCCACATCACATTCGTCGGCACTCAACACCGCCTGCACGGCATCGACCAGCACGCCCACCAGCACGTCGCCCGAATCACGCCTGAGCTCATGCACCAGCACGCAGCTGCGGCGGGTGAGCGGTGCCGTTTCGTACCCCAGTCGTGCGCGCAGATCGAGCACCGGAATCACCGCACCCCGCACGTTCATGACACCACGCAGGAATGGCGGCATGCCGGGCACGTCGGTAATCGGCAGGCTGCCGACCACTTCACGTATGCCCTCAATCGGCAATGCGTACACGTCGCCCCCCAGCAGGAATGTGAGGTATTCCGGCTGAAAGAGGGGCGGCAGCCCCGCTGACTCTGCCGGGTCGGTCATGGCGGTGACGGGGTCGGGATGCGGCAATGCGGGTGTCTCCGTTGTTATGTATGGATGCTATGGATGCGAACCTCAGAATCGTGCAAAGCGTGTTTCATCGGGCGGTGCATCGAGCGACGTATCGGCCCCCGGGGCGGGTGACCCGCGCGGCGGCGCCGTAGCGGCGGCCCGCCCCCCGGATCGTTCGGGTGACCGTTGCCATACGGGTGCCGCATCGTTGCGCGCGGTGTCGTGCATGACCCACTCTTCGGATTGCCGCGGCTGCGCCTGCAGCATGGATTGCTCGATGCGAAAGTAGCGGATCATCTCCTGCAACTGCATGGCCTGCGCACTCAGCTCTTCGGCGGTGGCACTGAACTCTTCGGCCGTCGACGCGTTGACGTGCGTACTTTGTGCCAGTTGCCCCATGGCGGCGGTAATCTCGGCGAGCGCCGACGCCTGTTCACGTGAACTGGCCGCAATGTCCTGCACCAGATCGGCCGTACGCACGATCGAGGGCATCATCTTGCCGAACAGATCGCCCGCCTGCTCGGAAAGCGTGAAGCTGCCCGATGCAACCTCCGAGATCTCCTGGGCCGCCAGCTGACTGCGCTCGGCCAGCTTGCGCACTTCTGCCGCCACCACCGAAAAGCCACGGCCGTGCTCGCCGGCGCGCGCGGCCTCGATCGAGGCGTTGAGCGCCAGCAGGTTGGTCTGGTAGGCAATGTCGTCGATGATGCTGATTTGTCGGGTGATCTGCTGCATGGCCGCATCGACTTCTGCCACAACGCGCGCACCCTGCTCGGCATCGCGGGCGTTGTGGGTGGCCATGTCGTCGGCCAGGCGCGCGTTTTCTGCGTTCTGGGCCACCGAATCTGAAATTCGGTTCAGCGATGCGCTGGCTTCCTCGACGCCGCCGGCCTGCTGCGCCGCGTTGGCGCTGAGCGACTGCGCGGCGGTGGACACCTGCTCGGAAGCGGCCACCACCACGCCCGAAACATTGCGTGCATCGGAAATGACCGTGACGATGCGATCGAGCATCTGCCGCAGGCTGTACAGCATGCTGGTGTCGTCTTTGGGCTTGAGTGCAATATGCGCCGTAAGATCGCCCTCGCGAATCTTTTTGAGTATGCGCACGGCATCGGCCGGCTCACCACCCACCTGCCGGATGACGCTGTACGTGACGAGCCAGCCCAACAGCAGCGCCAGCACGAACCCCCCCACCACCATGAACAGAATGAGGTTGGAGCCTTCGGCGATCTGTTGGCTCGACTGCGCCTGCAGCTGCGCCGCGTCGCTATCGACCTGAGCCATGAACCGCGCCATGGTCTCCTGCACGGCCAGCGCCAGCGGATGCACGTCGACTTCGAGCAGGCTCATGGCCGTACCGGGGTCACCCTGCAGTGCCACGCCCATGGCTTCGGCTGCCGCAGCCCGGTACTGCTGCAGCAGGTTGCCGTAACGTTCGAACAGCTGACGCTCGGCTTCGGTATTCAGTGCCGGGCCCAGGCGCTCGAACAGCGCGTCCATGCGCGCTTCGTTTTCTGCATTCAAGGCGGGCAACGATTCACGCAGCTGCCGATCGCTGGTGAGTACGGCCAGGTGCAGGCGCCGGTAGTGGTCCATCATGTTGAAGCGCATGTCGGCCAGGGTACGCAGCGGCGCCATTTCAGAGGTGAAGATGGCCTGTGTTTTGGCACCCAGGCTGTTGAACTGCGCCACCGCGAACACGCCCACCGCCGCCACGATCAACGCCATGACAAAGAACGTGAACAACAGCTTCACGGACAGCCGCACATTGATCAGCCAGTGCATGCCAGCCTCCTATCCATTGGCCTCGCCTTCCGCCAGCGCAGGGCACGACGCCCTTGCCCGCTGAACGAGATGCGGCACATCGAGAATGAGCGCCACACGGCCATCGGACAGAATGGTGGAGCCGTTGAACGCGCCCACCTTCTCGAAGAGCTCGCCCAGCGGCCGGATGACGGTCTGGAACTCGCCCAGCAGCGCATCGACCACCAGCGCAGCACGCTGCTGACGCCCGTTCTCGATGACCACTACGTTCTGCCGTCGACGGGGCCGCGTGTCGAAGCCAAAGACATCGGCCAGCCACAGGCCCGGCAGCCGCTCGTCGTGCAACTCGACCATGCCCGCGTGGACGCGGCATTCCGACAGATCGACACATTCAACCACCATGTCGAGCGGCAGCACGAAGGTCGAATGCGCCACGCGCAAAAGAAAGCCGTCGATGATCGCCAGCGTGAGCGGCAGGCGCAGACGCACCGTTGTGCCGCGCCCCGGCTCGCTATCGACTTCGATCTCGCCACGCAACGATTCAACCTGCTTGCGCACCACATCCATGCCCACCCCTCGACCCGACACACGCGTGACGCGCTGCGCCGTGGTGAACCCCGGTTCGAACAACAGGCGTTCAATTTCTGAATCGGGAATAGGCGCCTGCGCATCGACCAGGCCTTGTTCAACGGCTTTCTCGCGTATGCGCTGCGGGTCGATACCGCGCCCGTCGTCGCTGACTTCGATGACGGCTGAACCACCATCGTGGCGCGCGCTGACCCGAATCGTGCCCTCGGGTGGCTTGCCCGCCAACAGGCGCTGCTCTGCAGGCTCGATGCCATGGTCGACCGCGTTGCGCACAATGTGCAGCAGCGGCTCGGACAGCTTTTCGATCATCGAGCGGTCGAGCCCGGTGTCACTACCCACGATTTCCAGCTGCACGTTCTTATTCAGCTCGGCCGCGACGCGCCGCACAACCCGCGGCAGGCGCTGGAGCGCCCCGCTGATGGGTACCATGCGCAGCATGAGCGCCACATCACGCAACTGTGCAACACGCTCGGTAAGATTTTGGGCGGCTTCAAGAACATGAATGTTGCGCGCGGCTTCGGCCACGCGCTCGGCCGCCGCACCGGAAATGACGAGTTCGCCCACGAGGTCGATGAGCGCATCGAGCCGGTTCACCGGCACCTTGACGTACGCCTGACGGCGAGCGGGATCGGCAGGTGTCGATGCGGGCTGCGCGCGCACCGCCGCCGGCGCATTGCGTTGCAGCATCGCGCCCATGGCTTCTTCCAGGCGCGCCCGTTTTTCCGGGTCGGGTTCCGTGTGTTCACGTTGGGCAGCAATGGCGTCGACCAGTTCGGCGATGTAGTCGCCGCACTCGACCAGCAGCGCGACAGTGGGCGTGTCGAGCGCCAGGCTTTCGCTGCGAATGCGCTCGAGCATGCTTTCCAGCAGGTGAGTGAAGCTGACGAGCCGTTCGAATGAGAACAGGCTGGCCGACCCCTTGATGGTATGCGCGACGCGGAAGATCTCGTTCACGGAATCGGAGTGCTCGCCCTCTTGCGCCACACGCGCGAGGGTGTGCTCCATGATTTCGAGAAGCTCACGAGCTTCCTGTATGAGCGCGTCGCGCGCCTTGTCCATACCGATTCCTCTTGAAACCCATGTCGCGCAGAGATACACCGCTGTTTCAATACATGTCGCGACTTTCGATCATAGGCTGTGCGGCCCGGGGCCGCAATCAGGAATCAGCAACGATCCACCGCGCTGCCTTTTCAGCGATCATGAGTGTCGGGCTGTTCGTATTGCCGCTGGTAATGGTGGGCATGATGCTGGCATCGACCACCCGCAGGCCGGCAACGCCGAACACCCGCAGGCGCGAATCGACCACTGCTCCCGGCTCGCCGGCCTTGCCCATGCGCGCCGTACCCACTGGATGGAAGATCGTCGTGGCGATATCACCGGCCAGGCGCGCCAGCTCGTCATCGCTCTGATATTGAACGCCGGGTTTGTATTCTTCGGGTTGATACGGCTGCAGCGCGGGTTGAGCGACGATGCGGCGCGTCACGCGCAGCGAATCGGCCGCCACCTTGCGGTCTTCCTCGGTGCTGAGGTAATTGGGCGCGATGGCCGGCGCGTCATCGGGGTTGGCGCTCTTGATCTGTACATGACCGCGGCTGGTGGGATTGAGATTGCACACGCTGGCGGTAAACGCGTTGAACCGGTGCAGCGGCTGGCCAAAGGCTTCCAGGCTGAGGGGCTGCACGTGGTATTCGATGTTGGCGTACGGCTGAGTGGAGTCGCTGCGCGTGAAGGCCCCCAGCTGCGATGGTGCCATGCTCATTGGCCCGCTGCGCTTCAATGCGTATTCAAGCCCGATCATGGCCTTGCCCCACAGGTTGCCGGCAATCGTGTTCAGCGTCTTGACGCCCTGCACCTTGTAGACGCTGCGAATCTGCAGGTGGTCTTGCAGATTCGCGCCCACCCCCGGCATGTCGGCGAGCACCGGGATCTGGTGGCGCTGCAAAAGATCGGCCGGGCCGATGCCCGAAAGCTGCAGCAGCTGCGGCGAACCAATGCTGCCCGCGCTGAGCACCACTTCCTTGTGCGCCTTCACGTCGACAATCTGGCCGTTGCGACGCACGCGCACCCCGGTGCAGACGAGCCCGCCATCGGGCCGGCGCTCGATCTGCAGGCGCAGCGTCTGGGTGTGCGTCCAGAGCGTGAAGTTGTTGCGCGCCATACAGGCCGGCCGCAAAAACGCCTTGGCGGCGTTCCAGCGCCAGCCAAGTTTCTGGTTCACCTCGAAGTAGCCAACGCCTTCGTTATCGCCCGAATTGAAGTCGTCGCTGGCGGGAATGCCGGCCTGCTTCGCGGCTTCGGCAAAGGCATCGAGAATGTCCCAACGCAGGCGCTGCTTTTCCACCCGCCATTCGCCGCCATTGCCGTGCAACGCGGCAAACCGTTCGCGCGCTTGCGGATCGGCAAACTGGCCCTGACCGTTCGGGCCGTCGAGCCGGTAGTGATCTTCGTGGGCCTTGAAGTCTTTCAGGCAGTTTTCCCACGACCATGCGTCGTCGCCTACCACGCTCGCCCAGTGGTCGTAATCGCGCGCCTGACCGCGCATGTAGATCATGCCGTTGATGCTGGAACAACCGCCCAGGGTCTTGCCACGGGGGTACAACAACGACCGCCCGTTCAGGCCGGGATCGGGTTCGGTCTTGAACAGCCAGTCGGTACGGGCGTTGCCGATGCAGTACAGGTAACCCACCGGGATGTGGATCCAGTGATAGTTGTCTTTTCCACCTGCCTCGATCAACAGCACACGCCGGCCAGGGTCGGCGCTCAACCGGTTGGCCAGCAGGCAGCCTGCCGTACCCGCCCCCACAATGACATAGTCGAATTCCAGACCGGACATCGTCTCCCCTTTTTCCTTCTTATGGTGTGTGCAACTTCGCAAACTTTACATCAGCGCCCCGCCGGCCGTCTGCATCTGCACGGCCAAGACGCCGCCGCAAGGCCGCTGCGAACGGAATGCCCTTAGATCGGCCAGGGTTCCTTGCCGATGCACGGTGGTACGGGAGTAAAATTTTGCGGTTATGCCCGCACCATTTGCCCAGCCGTGAACTCATTCTCTACTGTTTTTCTTGCCTTTGCCATGTCAACCGACGCCTTTGCAGCCGCCGTGGGCAAGGGCATGGCCCTGCGTCGGCCCCGGTTTTCCGAGGCGCTTCGAACGGGCATCATCTTTGGCGTCATCGAGGCGCTCACGCCGCTTGCGGGGTGGGCGCTGGGCACCCTGGCCGCCGAGTTCGTGGCGGAATGGGATCACTGGATCGCCTTCTGCCTGCTGGTGTTTCTGGGCCTGGTCATGCTCACCAAGGGCATACGCAATGGTCACGAAGAACCGCCGCCCGTGGCGCGGCATTCCTTCTGGCTGCTGGCCGCCACGGGCTTTGCCACCAGTATCGACGCCATGGCTGTAGGCGTGAGCCTGGCTTTCGTCGACAACAACATTCTGATCACGGCCGCCGCAATCGGCTGTGCCACCTTGCTGATGGTAACGCTGGGGGTAATGCTGGGGCGCATCATCGGCCACGTTGCCGGCCGCTGGGCCGAAGCACTGGGCGGCATTGCCCTGATCGGCATCGGTTCGGCAATTCTTTACGAACACCTTACCCATTAGGCGCCCTGAACGATTCGAACCGATCGTTCAACGTACCGTTAGTGCCGCATCAGCACAGCAATCTGGGAAACCGGCAGGGCATCATTGGCGTAGTTGAACGTGCCAGTATCGCGTACTTCCTGCGCCGAGCGCACCAGCGCCCCCAGCGCGGCACGGGCCAGTGAGCCGCCGACACTGATGCGCCGCACTCCGGCAGCGGCGAGCTCTTCCACGGAATACACCGGGCCACGCAGGCCCATCACCACGTTCACGGGTTTATCGAGTGCACTGCATACGGTTCTGATTGCTTCGAGATCGGGCAGGCCCGGAGCATACAGCACATGGGCCCCGGCTTCGGAATACGCCTGCAGGCGGCGTAAGGTGTCGTCGAGATCGGGCCGGCCGTTCAGGAAGTTTTCGGCGCGCGCCGTTAGCAGAAAGGGCAGGCCCTGCGCCGCTTCAGCCGCAGCCCTTACCTGTGCAACAGCGTGATCGAACGCGTAGATGGGTGCGTCAGCATTGCCACTGGCATCTTCGATCGACCCCCCCACGAGACCGTGGCTATAGGCCAGACGGATGGTTTGCGCGCAGGTTTCGGGTTCAGGCCCGAAACCGTTACCGAGATCGGCCGATACCGGCAGATCGGTGGCCGCGACGATTTCGGCGGCATTGGCCAGCATCTCGTCGCGATCGAGGCAGTTGAAGGAATCGCGCTTGCCCTTGGAAAAGGCGAAGCCCGCGCTGGTCGTGGCAAGCGCGCGAAACCCCATGCTGGCCAGAATGCGTGCCGAGCCGGCGTCCCACGGATTCGGAATGACGAACGCAGCCGGGCCCTGATGCAGGGCCACGAAATGCTGGAATTTTTCGGCTTGCGTAAGCATGGCGGCGACTCAGACGAACAGGTCGAGCTGCTGAATGGTGCCTGCGCGACCATCTTCGCGCAAATATACGCCGCTGCTCAGAATTTGGCCATGCTGCTGGTTGTGTGCATCTTTCAGATCGAAAGGCGTGGCAGCACTGCCCAGGTACAACGCACCGATGTCGTGCTCGGCAAGCGTGCTGAGCTGATCGGCACCGCTTGCGTCTTTGGTCCAAATGCGCAGCTGCGCGAAGATGGCGTCGTTCTCGTCGATCCAGCCATTGCCGTCGCTGTCGAAGGCGGCCAGTTCCGCAAAGCCGTTGCCGGTGCGCGCGCCAAACAGTTCGCTGCCGTCGTCGATGCGCCCGTTGCCATTGCGATCGAGGGCCAGAAAGCCGCTTGCTCCGCCCACAAACGCGATGCGGTCGGCTTCGCCGTCGGCGTCGATATCGAAATCGAACTTGAAGTCGCTGAGTTCGGCTGCCGTGCCATCGAAGTTGATGACAAGCGGATCCTTGCGCACGGCGTCGCCCGCCCGGAAGGAAACCGAGGTCTGCTGATAGAACTCGCGACTCATGTGCAGGGCGAGATCGAATTGCAGTACGCGGCCATCCGCAGTACGGATCTCGCCACGGGCAACGAACGAGGTCTGTTCGGATTCGTAGATCTCTTCGTGGTAGTCGTATTCCACGCCCCAGCCCTGCGGCTGCTCGCCGCCTGCCGGCTGGAGCGCCTCGGCCTCCCGGGCGAACTCTTCATTTGCGACGGACAGCCGGCTGATCTCGCCTGAATCCATGACCCTGATCTTGCGCCCGGTGAGCGCTTCCACGAGCCGGATCAGGAGATCGAGCCGGGGATCGTCAACGGGTTCGCCGAAAATCGGCTCGACATCCGAGGCCGCGCCAGCCCCATCGGTTGCATCGGTGCCAGATGCAGCGTCGCCCGAGGCCTCGGCAGCGGCCAGCGCCTGCCTTGCCGCCTCGGAAATCGCCACACGCGCCGAGCTCGCGGAGGTTTCGTCGGATGGCACGGCTTGCGTGCCTTCGAAGTCGGGCCGCTCGCCCACCCAGGCGCGCAGGGTTTCGGTGCGATTCGTGTAGTGGGTCGC
>Ga0079223_10000288_pt1 | contig 23618 bp, 24 predicted proteins | sample Stecom2011_FD_75072 | JGI IMG/M metagenome (GOLD analysis project Ga0079223, IMG submission 75072) | Agricultural soil microbial communities from Utah to study Nitrogen management - Steer compost 2011 | ecosystem: Environmental > Terrestrial > Soil > Agricultural land | place: USA: Utah...
CGGTAAAAACAATTCAATCTCCAGGCAAGAAAGTTTATTTCGACTTCTTTGCCAACTGATCAAGGAAGTACGGGTTTTTCACCTTGATATAGGTGCCCTTCATGCCCAAAGAACGGGATTCGACAACACCCGCGCTCTCCAGTTTACGCATGGCGTTAACAATTACCGACCTGGTGATCCCGATTCTGTCCGCCACCTTACTGGCCACTAAGAATCCTTCTTCTCCTCCCAACTCCTCAAAGACGTTGGATATGGCCTCAAGCTCCGAATAGGAGAGCGAGTCTAAAGCGATTTTGACATTAGTTTTCAATTGCCCCTCCGTACTGGAGCTCTCCGGTCCTAAACCGGCCATCAGCACCGCAGTAATTATCGAGGCGATCTCGACCAATAGCATCTCTTCGTCAGAAAAGGAATTGTTTCTCCGGATTAAAAGCAAATTTCCCACCCGCTCCCCATTCAACTGCAGCGGGTAGATGGTCATTAAGGAGTTTTCCGGGTAACAATCGCCGTCCGCAAAAAGACATGTCTCTAAAGGCAGATTGAAGGCAGGCTGGAAAATAAAGGCCAACCTTTGCTGAAACTTTCGGTTAAGCTTCGAACCGGCCTGCTCTTTGGTGCAGTCACTACCCTGTCCACAATAAGCAGACAGGATTCTTCCATCATTACTAATCATATAGAGATTACTTTGGAGAACTTCCCCCATATTCTGCGCAGCCGTCTCCAGTTCGGAAGCAGCCCCTTCCTTCTCCAGCAAAGCCCGCATTTTCCGAATATCGTCCAATTTTCTCATGAAAAATCTCCCCTTATTCTTGAAATTTTTTATAATTTATAATGTCTAAACGCATCTGACAACTTGCATCAGTCCTGATGGACAAGGCATTTTTCTCTTATTTTGAGTTAAAAAGTGAATTTCTTTTATGCTTACATTTTTCTCTATTTCCCCCCTGTATTTATGAAATATCAGAGGAAAAAACCTCCAAAATGCTAATAGTGAACTTTCCTTAATAGTCTGACTTTTTTTACGCAAAATAATACCCGTCAGGCAAAAAATCATGCGCGCGGGTGTGTCTGCTTATAGACTTGACGAACCTGCTCCCGACTAAGATGTGTATAAATTTGTGTGGTTGAGATATGAACGTGTCCAAGTAGTTCTTGAACAGCCCGCAAATCGGCGCCGCCCTCCAAAAGGTGAGTGGCGTATGAATGGCGTAAGGTATGTGGACTTACCTTTTTTTGGATAGCGGCCTTTTGTACATAACAGTCGATTATCCGCCTAATACTCCTGGCAGATAACCTCCCTCCCCGCTTATTCAGGAACAACGCCTGATTTGAAAGGGTATTATTCCTTAAAAAAAAAGTCCCGCGCGGGCCTTGCAGATACTCCCGGACGGCCAAACAACCCTTAGCGCCCATAGGAGTCAGCCGTTCCTTGGCGCCTTTGCCGAAGACCCTGACATATCCTCTACCCAAATCCAAATCAGTTAAGTTTAAGCCTACAAGCTCACTGACGCGAAGTCCAGCCCCGTACAACACCTCTAAGATGGCTTTGTCTCTCAGCCCTTTGGGAGAAGTGTCGGTCATGGCCATTAATTCCTCGATTTCACGAACATAAAGAAACTGCGGTAATTTTTGCTCCTTTTTCATTCCGTATACATTAATAAAGGGACTCTGTTCCAAAACGCCTTGGCTTGTCACAAATTTAAAAAAACTTCGCAACGATGATGTTTTTCGAATAATCGTAGAACGAGAAAGGTTCCGTTCTTTCATTAAAAACAGATATTTACGGATTAATGTCGAATCAACCCTCTTGAGATCCGAAATTCCTTCACTACACATAAATTCGATAAATTGCCCGAGGTCTTCCTGATAATTAATGACAGTGTGAGGCGAGTAATTTTTCTGCTTGATATAAAGTAAAAAATCATCGACCTGATTGTGAATTGTCAGAAGATCATCCCCCCTTCACACTATTATCATAACACAGGAAATTACCGTTGACAATCAAAAAATTCAGCAATTATATAAATTTTCATTTTACAAAGTTGGATTTTCGACAAAATCTCCCATGAACTGAGCCAGTATTTCCAGGGCGCGTTCGGCATATGCCCGATATTTTTCTTTTTTCCCTCTGATTTTCTTCGCAAGCGGGGGAAAGAGCCCGAAGTTAATATTCATCGGCTGAAAATGTCTAGGATCAGCAGCAGTAACATGTCTGAGAAGAGCGCCCAGCGCGGTTTCTGCCGGAAAGAGCAGAGGCTTCTCCCCTTGCAGCCATTTGACCATATTGAGGCCACAAACCAACCCGGCGGCTGCGGATTCCACATATCCCTCCACCCCGATTAATTGACCGGCAAAAAAAAGATTCTCCCTCTTCTTCCACTGCAGAGAAGGTAAGAGCAGATGGGGGGTGTTGATAAAGGTGTTTCTATGCATCACTCCATACCTGACAAATTCGGCCTTTTGTAACCCGGGAATCAGGGAAAAAACTCTCTTCTGTTCTCCCCACCGCAGGCTAGTCTGGAATCCCACCAAATTATAGAGGGTTCCTGTTTTGTTTTCCGGGCGAAGTTGCAGAACGGCATAGGGCCGCTTTCCCGTTTTAGGATTAACCAAACCCACTGGTTTCAGTGGACCGAATCTAATGGTGTCACGCCCTCTGGCTGCCAGCACCTCAAGGGGCATACACCCTTCAAAATACTTCTCCTTAGTCTTTTCTCCTAAATGGTCAAGGTGTCGTTGGGCAGCAACCAGATTCTCCCAAAAAATTTCGTATTCTTCTTTATTCAGCGGACAGTTAATATAGTCGGCGTCTCCTCTTTCATAGCGTGCTCCCATAAAGGCCTGGGCAAAATCAATTGACTCCCTGGTCACAATCGGCGCCACTGCGTCATAGAAATAAAAATACTCGACACCGAAAAGCTCTCTTAACCATTGGGACAGTCCGGGAGAAGTAAGAGGACCGGTAGCGACCACGGTTGGCTGGTCTACGGGAATACTGGTAACCTCCTTCCGCACGACTTCCACTTGAGGCAGGTTCGTTAAGCGCTGCGTAATGGTTGCGGCAAATTCTTCTCGATCTACGGCCAAGGCTCCTCCGGCCGGTACTCTTGTTTCATCCGCCACATTGATAAGCAACGAATTAAGCCGACGCATTTCTGCTTTTAATAAACCGGCCGCATTTTCCAGATAATTCGCTTTCAGAGAATTACTACAGACTAATTCCGCCAGATAACTAGTAGTATGGGCCGGGGTATTCACCACCGGCCGCATTTCAAATAGTTTAACTCTATATCCGGCCCGCGCCAACTGCCAGGTAGCCTCGGAACCGGCCAATCCTCCTCCAATGACCCAAACCTCTTGTTTCACGCTTCGGCTCCCTTCTCTTCCAGCGTTTCTTTGTTAATCTTATATCCACATTCCTTTTTGGAACAGACCACCATTTCTCCTTGACTCTTTGTGCGCTTAATCACACAATACGATCCACACTTGGGACAGGAGGTTTTAGCCGGCGGATACCAACTGATAAAGGTGCAATCCGGATAGTTTGCACACCCATAAAATCTCCGCCCTTTTTTTGATCTGCGTTCGACAATCTTACCTCCACAATTCGGACAATCCACATCTAGCTCTTTCTTTATGGACTTGATATTTTTACATTCCGGATACCCCGGGCAGGCCAGAAAACGGCCGTAGCGTCCATATTTATAGACCATTTGTCTTCCGCAATGTTCACATTGAACGTCACTCACTTCATCAGTGAGACTAACCCGTTCGATTGAAGCCTCGGCCTTAGCCAGATCAGCCGCGAACGGCAGATAGAAATCACGAATTACTTCCACCCAATCCTCTCTTCCCTCCTCAATCCGGTCGAGCTTCTCCTCTAATCCGGCGGTGAATTCCGGATCAACAATTTGATAAAAATTCTCTTTTAAGAGGTCAACCACGATCTGCCTTAGTTCGGTAGGGTGGAACCTTTTATCCTCTATAATTACATAATGCCGTTTTAAAATAGTGTCGATAGTCGGCGCATAAGTACTCGGCCTGCCAATCCCGTTTTCTTCCAGGATTTTTACTAACATAGCCTCGGAATAACGGGGAGGTGGTTGCGTGAAATGTTGTTCCGGCTTCACCTCGATAACTTCGGCTTGCATCCCCTCTTCCACCCCGGGAATAATTCCTTCCTCCTCCGCGGTTTCCTCGTCGGAATCTTCTTTATATAATACCAAAAACCCATCAAATTTCACCCGACTTCCCGTGGCCCGAAATAAAAACTCACTGCCCCGCAACTCCACGCTTACTCCGTCAAAAACAGCAGGCGCCATTTGGCTGGCGACAAACCGATTCCAGATTAACTGATACAGGCGATATTGATCCTTGGTTAAATGGGACTTAATCTCTTCCGGCCGGTAGCGAATGGTGGTCGGCCGGATAGCCTCATGCGCATCTTGCGCCCCAGCGGTTTTGGTTTTATACAGAGGCGGGGTAGGCGGCACATATTTCTGACCAAACCTTTCACTGATTATATCACTCGTTTCCTCCTGGGCTTCAGTAGAAACCCGCACGGAATCCGTACGAATATAGGTGATCAAACCGACACTGCCTTCTCCACTAATCTCCAGACCTTCGTATAGCTGTTGCGCCACGGACATTGTCTTTCTGGCGGTGAACCCCAATTTCCGAGAGGCTTCTTGTTGTAAGGTACTGGTGGTAAAGGGCGGCGCCGGGTATCTTCGCCGTTCCTTCTTCTTTACACTGCTGATGGAGAAAGTACTACGCGCAATCTTGTTTTTCAGATCAAGGGCTGTCTGTTCAGTGGAAATCTCCACTTTTTCCTTGCCTACCTCAACTAATTTGGCGGAGAAAACCCCGTCCAGATTCTCGGCTTTAAAATCCCCAGTCACTGTCCAGTATTCATCGGAAACAAACTCCATGATTTCTTTTTCCCGTTCACAGACTAAACGAACGGCAACCGATTGCACACGGCCGGCGGACAATCCCCGTTTTACTTTTGCCCAGAGCAAAGGGCTTAATTTATACCCAACCAGCCGGTCCAATATTCGGCGGGCTTGTTGCGCGTTGACCCGGTTAACATCGACTATCCTAGGGTTCTCCAGAGCTTGTTTTACCGCCTTCTTTGTAATCTCATGAAACTCAATCCTACACTTTTTCTCTATGTCTAGTTCCAAGGTGTTGGCCAAGTGCCAAGAAATGGCTTCTCCCTCCCGGTCAGGGTCGGTGGCCAACAGGACGCGGTCCGCTTTTTTCACCGCATCTTTCAGTTCTTTTACTATTTTGCCTTTCCCTCTAATCGTAATATACTTGGGTTTAAAATTCTCATCAACATCTACTCCAAATTGACTACGAGGCAAATCAATCAGGTGGCCCATGGAAGCCTTAACCTTATAGCTCCTCCCTAAAAACTTCCCAATGGTCTTGGCCTTTGCCGGAGATTCCACAATCACTAAATTTCGGGCCATCAAAAAATCCTCCTTTGGTTATCTCACGCACGCAACACGCCCGCGGACCTATAATAAATAGATAAACTTAAGAAAAAGGGACCTCACGGCCCATTTTACAGTCTCAATCTTCGTGTCAAACCAGAAAATTTCCAGGTTAAGTCTAGTCAGGAAAGAATCTTTTTATCCTTATCCGCTAAGATTGACTCTACCTTAACCGATTCCTTGATTACTTTAGAGATTAAATATGGTAGATCAGCCACATTAACCTCCCCGGGCTTCATCTGCATACCACAATTGATGATTTCAAACAGTTCTTCACAGGTAAGACAGGATTCTTGATACAACCGTAACAATTCCCCTCTTAACCTAGAGGAAAGTTTGAGTTGCTCTTTTTTTCCAAACACCCAAACCGGACGGGACCCCCCTCTTTGTTCTGGCGGAAGTATCCTTATTTTCTCCGGGTCTTTTGAGATCAATTCAAGGGCCGCATTAATCTCCTCAGAATTAAAACCAAGCTTGACTAGGCTTTCATAAAGTTGATCCACGCGGGGCAGGGAATGATCCGGCGAAACAAAACCCTGCTGGGTCTTGGTATCACAAGAGCGCAGCAAATAATCTACTATAGCTAAAATCCGTTCTTGAGCTTGTTTTCTCATTTAATAATAACCCTCCAACTAAAACCATGCTTTAAAGCATTTCCAAAAAAACTTTAAAACCTGCAAAATTCCTTAGCACAATTATGGTTATTATAAACAGTTTTACTTTATATGTAAATACTGATCCTCCCTAGTCTTGAAATTATTAAGATTTATTTACATTTACAATAAACCCCGGGAGCGATCTGTGAGACCAGCTTCTTCAATTCCAGCAGTGCTAAAGCGGCTCCCACGTCCGCCGGAGAATAACCGGTCAACCGCACCAGTACATCCAGATGATATTCTTCTTCAGATAGGATTGCTAATATTTTTTTTTGCAGAAAAGAATCTATATCTTCCCCTGACTCCTCTGCTTGTTCTGGAAGAGCTGCGGAGCGCCCCGTGCGCTCACAGGCCGGAACAGACCCGAGCGCCTCCAGAATATCCTCTACACCCTCTACCAAAAGCGCGCCTTCCTTAATCAACCGATTCGTCCCCTTACTCCTTCTTTTGTTGATCGCGCCGGGCACGGCGAAGACATCCCGTCCTTGCTCCAATGCAAAATCCACTGTAATCAGGGAGCCGCTGTCTTCTGTGGCCTCCACCACAGTCACACCTAAAGACAAGCCGCTGATTATTCGATTACGGGCGGGAAAATTCTGTGCCAACGGGCTTGTACCCGGGGGAAACTCTGAGCAAAGCGCTCCCTTACAGATAATTTCATCCGCCAATTTTTTATTCTCCGGGGGGTAGATGCGATCAACTCCGCTGCCCAAGACAGCAATTGTCCGTCCTGCGGACGCCTGTAACGCTCCCCGGTGAGCGGCGGAGTCGATTCCCCGGGCCAACCCGCTAACCACGGTAACACCTGCCTCTGCCAGTCCCCTGGCCAAATCTTCAGCAATCAGTAAACCGCTGGGAGAAGCGGATCTTGACCCCACCACCGCCACGGATACGGTGTCATCATGTGTAAACTGCCCCTTATAATACAGAACGGGCGGAGGGTCATAAATCTGAGATAATAGTTGCGGAAATTCCCCATCACACGAGAGAACAAACTTAATCGCCTTTCGGTCCAACCTCTCCAAGATACCAACTGGTTCAACCCGCTTACGGAATTCATGAAAACCTGCTGCCGCCTTAGGGCCTAACACTTTTTCCCAAGCCTGTATGGATCCTTTCCACCCCGCCTCAGCGCTGCCAAAAAAATGGATTATCTTCTGGAAACGTTTCGGACCGATCCCCGGCGCCATACTCAATGCCACCCAGTATCCTTTGTCTTCCAAGGTCATCTCCATTTCACTCCCAACAAAAGAATCTCCTCCCTCCATCTGTATACCAGTCCGAGCGATGGTCATACTAAAAAAGGAGGTGTGACTGGGTTGGAACTAGAATTAAGCCAGATTTTCCCTTGTCCCCACTGTCGGATGGAGACGCCTCATTATGTAATGGCCAGACGGAACCAAAGGGTGGGAATTATCTGCTCTCAATGTGAAACCATCTCCCTGGTCTGCCAGAATGAACTCGAACAACACCAGGCTTGGTGGGAAGATGAATTGAGTCAGATCCTTTCCAGTCTGGACGAGAAGAAGCACGAACCTGATAGTGAGTGACTCTACTTTTTCCCGATCAGTGTGGGACGCACCCCTGTTTCCACCCCTACCGCAACTCTCAGTCTTAAATGAGCAGTCTCTTTTTTTACTGCCATCCATCCTAATCCGGAAATGTATAAATCCTCTCCGGGTTGAACCGTAAACACCCGTTCTCTAAAGACCAGTTTTCTTCGGTCCTCAGTACAGATTGCCCTCAACCACTGCGGCGACTCTGCCAGAAGAGCCTCCCCCTTTTTTTTATTTGTCCGATGTAAGGTTAAGGCCTCACTCGTAAAAAAGGCGGCAGTAAACGGGCGAGCGCTTTCACTCCACACACAGGCCAAATCACCAAAAAGAACAGCGGTTTCCGTCGGTATTTCCCAGAGTTTTGTCTGCAACCGCCGACGGGGAAGTAATCTTCCGGAACATTCGGGACAGAGTTGATCGCCCATTCTGGTATGGGGAATAATCCCGGGAGTATCTGCCAATTCTAGCTGAAGGCTTGGTATATGCCAATGCGTTATGCCCTGAGTAGTGCCGGGAAAAGAGGATATAGTGGGCGCTTTTCTTGCTGTACGGCGGCTGTTTTGAGTCATGATTTTCACCAAAAGGGATGATTTACCTACATTTGCCGCGCCGATCAGAGCCGCTTTCAATCCCCGCATCTCCTTGAGCAAAGACCCCAATCCTTTGGGGTCATGAGCGCTAACGGCCCGGACCCCGGCTAACTTTATCCCAGGAAACCGTTGTCGCCACAGGTCCGCCAGGAGGTTTTGGATTTCTTCCTGCGGGGTCTTGGGAGGAATCAGATCAGCTTTATTGACTAAAAGATGTATCCCGTCGCCGTGCGCACCGGGGCCATTAATCAAGTCCGCCCAGTTTGGACCGAAGGAACCCTCAGGATCGAAAAAATCCGCTACCAATAAGGTTAGATCGGCCTTACCTGTAGCGGTATTGATTGCCCGATAAAAGTGTTCTTCCGTCACAGAGCTTCCCCCGGCCAACCTCCCATAATGCAAAATCTTGTAACACCTTTGGCAAACGCTTGCGCTGTCCCCTTTTGTTGTTGGTATATACCCCGGAGCTTGTGGAGTCTGTGTCTGTAGAACCACCCCACACCCGGGACAGTATTGATCCTTCACTTTAAAATCCCCTTTTTACGAAAGCTCTTTACAACCAGTCTCTCCAATTGTCGCATCGCCTTTGTGCTAATTAACTCCTTTGAACTAATCGGCGTAGTCCAGACAGTATATAAAGCCATTCGGTTTCCGCCGAAGATGTCGGTAAAAAGTTGATCGCCAATCACTGCGGTTTCCTGAGGAGAAGTCCCTAAGATCTCCAATGCTTTTCGAAAGGGATATTTGCGTGGTTTAATCGCTCGGGATACCCAGGGAACGCCCAATATCTTCCCAACAATACGCACTCTCTGTTCCATGGCATTGGATAGTATACAGATCTGTAAACCGGCAGTCAGCATTCTCTGGACCCAGTTCTTCATCTCCTCAGAAATGTTCTGTTTACCCCAGGCCACTAAGGTATTGTCTAAATCTATAATTATGCCCTTAATCCCACGGGAAATAAAAAATTCCGGTGTCAACTGGAAAACTCTTTTCATTCTGGAATGGGGGCATAGTTTGCTGAGCATTTTTTATCACCCACTAAGTTCTCACGCACTTCGCGCGTGCTCGCGTACGCTAATGCGTGTGTTGCATTACTTGATTAAATTGGACCTGTCCCTATCAGATCTACCTTTAGCGTTTACATTTCCTTGTCTAAGGTCTACGCCCTGATTTTATTAGAAAAATTTCTTAAATATTATACCATAATAAAATATAAATTTCTAATGAACGTTCCAAATACTGACTCATTTGGAACGTTCATTATCTAAGCTGTAGGTTTTATCTTTATTGGTCGAAGGCTTTAAAAAATGGTATTGGTCAAGGGTTAATAAGTGAGGATTACGGCCATAAACTCTAAAGGCTCTTCTCCAATATTCTCAATGGAGTGTCGATTACCGTTTCCCGTTAAAATAGCGTCCCCGGGACCTGCTTCATAGGATTCATCGCGGCCGTCAATGGTATCAATAACCCGAGCCCGTCCTTTTAGAATATAGTAGATCTCTTCCTCTTGTTCATGGGGGTGTAATCCGATTGAAGCCCCTTGCTCTATACTGACCCGGCCGAGGAGCCGACAATGCCCTTTTAGTTCAGTCTTTTCGTTGAATAGATGCCGAATCTCAACTTTACCCTTTCCTTCGCGCATCCTTTCTTTTAGCTCTATCTCCATCTCATTCACTCTTTTAATCATATTATCTCGTCCCTTCTATCGGCAAAACCTAATTGTTTCACTATTGAATACTCCTATGAGTAAAAAACCTTTTTCTTCAAAATGCCAGCAATCTACATAAGGGCTTTATATTTCTCCTTGACGACTTCAGTGCTTATAATCTATTTTAACCGCGCAATAATGGCTTCCGCCATTTGACTGGTACCGACGGCTGTAGGGTCATTGCGGTCGTCTTTCAGATCATAGGTAACAAACTTGCCTTCTGCAATCACTTCGGAAACTGCCTTTTCTAACCGGTCAGCGGCTTTTTCTTCACCTATATGGCGCAGCATCATCACTCCAGAAAGGATAATCGCCGTAGGATTAACCTTATTCTGCCCCTTATACTTAGGGGCTGAGCCATGGGTCGGTTCAAAGAGGGCTACGTCCGTGCCGATATTGGAGCCTGGGGCAACACCCAATCCCCCGACCAAACCGGCACAAAGGTCTGAGAGAATGTCTCCGTAGAGATTGGGTAATACCAGTACATCAAAGGCCTCCGGACGTTGCACTAGTCGCATACAGGCCGCATCCACCAGAACTTCATCGTATTCCACGATTCCTTCGTATTCCTTGGCGACTTCCCGACCGACACGATAAAAAAGGCCGTCCGTAAACTTCATGATATTTGCCTTTGCCACGGCTGTAACTTTCTTATGTCCATTCTTTTTAGCGTACTCAAAGGCGTAACGGATTATGTTTTCACTTCCGGATTTGGAGATCGGCTTCAGGGAGACAGCGGAATCTTCTTTGATCTTACCGGCGGGAGCCAACTTAATAAAGTCTTTAATCTCCGGGCTTCCCAGATCAAACTCGACCCCGGCATATAGATCTTCGGTATTCTCCCGAATAATGACCAGATCTACATGGGAATATCTCGACCTGACCCCGGGATAAGATTTGCATGGACGCACACAGGCATATAGGTTCAACGCATGCCTTAGAGCCACGTTTACACTGCGAAAACCGGTTCCAATCGGGGTAGTGATCGGACCCTTCAGCGCCACTTTATTACGCTTAATCGACTCCAGAACCTGATCAGGCAAGGGTGTTCCTGCTTTTTCCATCACATCCACACCAGCGTGGAGAATCTCCCAATCGATTTTCACTCCAGTCCCATCGATTACTCTTCTGGCGGCCTCAGCTAATTCCGGTCCTGTACCGTCACCGGGAATTAAGGTTATACGGTAAGACAATCAAATCTCTCCTTTTATTCAGTATTGTTTCACTTATTAGGTTAGATCATGTTCATTCGTCAAACGCAGGCAAACCTCCTGCTTATTCCAGGAGGAAAGAGCAACTCGTTGCTTGTCGCTCGCAAATCTTTTATGAGTATGTTCTTTCTAGGTCAAACCTGAGCCTCTATAAAAACGTCGCTCGTGGTGAATGCTAGATTCTGAATTCTGACTACTGACTACTAAAACTGACTCTTGATCTCAGTAGCCATTGGAATTCTGGGCGGTCCATTCTCCTTGGTCATTTTTTATCCAATTCTCTACTTCAAAGCGGACTGCAGTCAACTGTTCGTCCTCGGCCACCACCCATTTAATTCCGGCATTAATAATCACCCTGGAACATAATTTGCAGGGCCGAACGCCCCCCATCCGTTTACCGGTCTTCACATCCAGGCAAGCCAGGTATAAGGTAGCGCCTAACATCAAATCCCGTGAGGCGTGAATCACCGCGTTCATCTCCGCATGCACTGAACGACATAATTCGTATCTTTCTCCTGGTGGAACTCCCGCTTTCTCCCGGGGACAAAACCCCAGCGACGAACAGTTTACAGTACCACGGGGAGCGCCGACATAACCTGTGGAGATAATTTGATCATTCTTTACTATTACCGCTCCGAATAAACGGCGCAAACAAGTGGATCTCTTACTGACTTCCACTGCGATGTTTAAATAGTATGCTTCTTTACCCGGTCTCATCATTGTGTACATACCCCCCTTTTGGATTCCCGGCAATTGTTTCCGCATAGAGCTTCAGTAGTTCCTTGGTAAGCCGCTCAACTGAATACTGGTCAACGGACTCTCTTGCCGCGCGCGCCAGCTGACGCCTACGGGGCGCATCCAGTAGCAGTTCTCGTACTGCCCCGGCAAAATCATCAACCTTCTCCGCTGTGAGGACCCCATTATATCCCGATGTAAATGTGTCCTTACTTCCATTAGCCTCTACCGCAACTACCGGTAGACCGGCAGCCATTGATTCGATAAAAACCAACGGTTTTACCTCGGAAGTAGAAGTCATGACAAATAAATCCGCAGCGCCGTAATAAAGTGGAATTTCCTGATAATCCACAGCCCCGGTGAAGATAACCCGGTCGCCAAGGCTCAATTCAGCCACTACTCGCTTTAATTCTTCTTCGGCTCCTCCGGAACCGACAATCAACAAGCGAATTTCATCGCCAAACTCCTTCGTTAATTTGGAGAAAGAGCGCAAAAGAAACTCAAGGTTCTTCTCCTTCCCAACCCTGCCCACAAAAAGCAAGAGTTTTCTCTGGCCGATCCGATACCGCTCTCTGATTTTGGTCCTGTCCGGAGCGTTGTACGGAGAAAAATCAAGGGGATTAGGAAGAATTCTGATCTCTTTCGTCACTCCATAGTTTTGTAACAGTTCAGCGCTGGATTCCGCCGGGTGGTCAATAAGTCGGCGCTTTGGGCGTAATCAAGCACTGCCTTACGCCCGGCCCAGCGTACAAAATTTTGGGGTAAAGGGAAGTAATGAGAGTACTTTTCATACTGGGTATGGAAGGTGTAAACCAAGGGCGCCCCTAGGCGTCTGGCAACGCGTAATCCAACTCGCCCTAAGACAAACGGGTGATGACTATGAATTACATCCGGTTTTATCCTCCGTAACAAAGAGGTAAGGCCAGGATAATAAGGAACGGCGATCGGGAAATAAATCTGGGTGCTTAAATTAACCGCGGAAAACCGAAAAATGTTTTCCTTTCGCTCACTTTTCCAGTCAGAGATATCCTTGTGATCCGGAGCAAAAATAAAAACCTCGTGCCCCGCTTGGAGCAGACCCTGACGAAAAAAACGGATGGCAGTGACCACCCCGCTGACTATGGGTTCATAGGCATTTGTAAAGATCACTACCTTCAACATATCACTCCCTTAATTGGTGATTATGCTCAATCATTATAGTAAAAATCTTCAACTGACAGTTTCAACACCAGCTCCGGATTGCTCTGGAGAATACGCGGAAGCGGGTGGTAAAGGCTGTTCTGCGTCAATATTTTCCTTTTCCCCTGCATGGAGTTCTCCTTGCCCCGGTCCTTCTTCTTCTTTTAGGAGTAGTTCTCCTTGCCTCGGTCCTTCATTCTTCTTTGGCGCCTCTATCTTTGGCTCTGTCCCCGGAGACTCCTCTGGCTTCACTCCCTCCTCTGCGGACTTCTCTTTCTTGGACTCCACAGACTTAGTTTCAACCTTTCTTGTTTCCTCCCGCTTGGGGGGAGGTGGAGAGGGCGCCGGTTTTTTAGGTAGAGTAACCAGGAGTTTGGCCACACCGGGTTCACCCAAAATACTACCGAAAATAATGACTTTTGCCTGTGAGCGGCCTAAAATCTTACCTGACAATCTAATAATTTTTGTTTCGCCGGCGTTCAACGCGGGCAGGGCAAACGAACGCCATGAAGTAGTAGAGATATTCTTTCCACTCTGGTTCAAGATAGCAAACGTCACGAATCCGGTGGCGCCGGCGCTTCTTTGTTTAGACTTATTCACTACCTCAATTAATAATGAATACGTCACATTGTTTCCGTTTCTATCAATAAATGCAGCGGATTCCAGTTGGACTTCTGAAATATAAAGGCCTTGTTCTCTATCATCAAGCTTTCCGCGGAGAACTTCGTTTTCCGCTTGCGCCTGATTATAGAATTCTTGCAGGGATTTGGCTTTGTTTTGCCAAAAAATCTGCTCCTTTAATAAGTTTTTATTCTCGTTAAAAAACCCGTTTACGATCACGAAGAACAGAACAATCAGGACAAAAACAACGCCTGTTTTCAACCATGATAAACGGTGTAACAATCCAGCTCACCTTTCTTCCTAAGATCACACATATCCCACTTACGCCAAGCTTCGTCCGGTCCCAAAAACCCTCTTAGCCTTTTATATCGTCCACGTCCTCGTCATCCTCGGCGCTTTCAACCTGCACAAAAAAATCATCCCCATAGCCATTCCCATTGCCAACGTCTTGCTTTCCACTCTTTGGCCTCCGATAGTAAAACCTTCCGGTTAGCCCCCTTTTAACCAAAGCGCCAATAAAGGCGCTAACAAAATCCTGAAAAGGAGGAAAAAGGAGCAAAAGTCCGGATAGATCAGTTAATAACCCCGGGGTGATGAGGAGAATACCCCCGATCAAGACGCATAAACCCCTAAGCATCTCTTTGGTGGGTAGAATCCCGCTCTGTAACTGGCTACGGATCCGAAGCATTATTGAAAAGCCCTGTGCTTTGGCTAATAAAGCGCCAAAAAAACCTGTCCCTAACACAATCAGCACAGCGGTCCAGGTTCCTAGAGCCTTACCTAACTCAATCAGGAGTAAAAGCTCAATAACGGGTTTCGTGGTAAATAAAATAATCAACCAAAAAAGCATGGCGAACCTCCAAAAAACCTGTGGTCAGTCTTATTTATATTCTCTCAAAAAACAATAAAACCTCTCCCCTTTTTCGTTAAAGAAAATCCAGGTCGCCCAAAACCATCGTTAAGACCCTCAGGCTTCGCGCCGATATATTTAATGAAAGATGGTTTATTGATCAAAAAATTACCAGAAGTCTTTACCGTTTATGGTGTCGAATTAATAAACTAAAATAGACAGGTTCATTGATGGTCCCGGTGACAGATTTGACGGAGCATAACAGCATATAAGAATAACAAAAGGAGGCGGCTCCGATGAAACAACCCACGATCAGTACTTGGGCAAAACGGAATTTTCTTCAATGGTTCTTGGACAACTACTCATTTTCCTCGTCCAAATCCAGAAGAATTCTTCTGGATTTGGTAGAACGAAAAGATCCTTTATCTCTACTGCATATCATAAAAAACGGCGCCCTTTATCGGCCCCTGCTAGTTTTCTCCTCTGATGATTCCAGGATGCCACCTTGTTTATTAATCACAAAAGAAATGGAAACCTCGGATCCTGATCAGATCTGTCTGGCCTTGGACGATTTAAAAGAAAACGACCTCTACGTTACCTTCTACTTTCCAAATCGTTTAGAATCTCAAGCGCTCTTAAATGTTATAGAAGAACCGGCCATTGAGATCGAGCCGGAAAGAGCCCGGACCCTTTTATTCGATTTTGAGTTAAAATTATTCCGGGAAGAAGATAAAAAAGCCAATCGAAGAAAGGAAATCCTGGAGCGTATAGACGATGTTTTAGCCAGCGGCGCCAAAGACGAATTCTATCGTTTAGTAAAAGAATTAAAGAAGATCTGAACCGGTCTTCTTTAATTCTTCCCCGGTCAAGGACAAATCAGCCCACACCTCTACCACTTCCTCAATATTTTCAATTCTATAATCAGCCCCTTGATCCGGTTTGTGTCCTGAACCAACCCGCACAGTCATAATTCCCAGTTCCCGAGCAGTCTCTAAATTAATTTCCTGGTCGTCGAAGAACATACATTCATGAGCGGAAACTCCCAGACTTTGCAGGACCATTTCGTATGACAACCGGTTAGGTTTACCCAAGTAGTCGCTGAATTCTATGTCATAAATATGACAAAAACAATTTTCAATTCCCAGTTCCCGGAGGACACGTTCCACATAGGGGAGGGGACTGTTTGAGAAGACAGCCTTGCGGGCTGGGATACTCATTAAGATCTCGCGTAAATCAGGGTTGGGATCGAGGTATTTGCTCAAATCAATATCATATGCGTAGTCGCAGTATTCGTCTGGATCCACTCCATGGACTTCCTTTACCCCACGCAGAGTAGTGCCGTATTGGCGATAGTACTGATGTCTAACCGCAGAAACATTACTCGGATCTATGCCCAGCTTCGCACAGAGGTATTCTTCTATTCTACGGTCAACCTGTCTGAGCAGTCCAGTTTCTGACCTATATAAGGTCTCATCCAGGTCAAAAAGTAAAGCCTTTAAGGCCTTTACCTTTCCCCCGGCACGTGCAACAGTCATGATCTTCTCCTCCTTCTCTGGGTAAAAAAGACCTTCCTAAGAAATGGAACTTTAAGTTCTATGGCGTCATAAGGACATAATTCTTGACAGCAATAACATCTGATACACTTCTGATCATTTATGGTAACAACGGATCTCTCCCCGTTTTTTGTAATCGACATGATTCCAGCCGGGCATGATTTAAGACAAACGCCACAGAGTCGACAGTTTTCCCCGATCACAGGATAAGGGGAAACATATTTTCTAATCAATTTCCCCACAAATTCCGGAGTTCTTAATCTGATCCACGCCGGAGCCGCAGGGACCCGGTAATCGTCGATGACTAATTCTTCAAGTTCTGCGTCGGCGCAGAGCGCTTCGATCCGGTCAAGATAAGCCCCTTGCTTTCTCCTGTTTTGTGCCAAAGCTAAAACCGGAATCTCCTTCGTCTGCAATCCCATAATGTGCCCGATAACCGTATCAACGGCAAAGGGATCTCTCCCCCCCATAATCAGCCCGACCGGGCGCAGGTTTCCATTGCGAGGTCCCGGTCCCTCCATGGCCATAACGGCGTCTACAATATTGAAGACCGGTCGGACGGTCTCCGCTAAATCAATAAGCATCTCCATAAACATTTCTGTCTTTTGTAATCTATAATGCAGTTCGGCCTTGCGTACACCGACAATACACCCATAGAGGTTTTTGACACAACCTGTTAGCCTTGCCATCCCGTGGGTCTTCATCTTCGGTAGATTAAGCACGGCATCCGCCTCTACCACCTCTTTTGCCAAAGAAAAACCGGTCATTATTTTCGCCGAGGAAGCTGTTTTCACTTCTATGACTTCAGTAAAGGCAGCCAGTTTAACTCCTAATTCCCGACATACAGCGGCAATTCCGGCTTTCTCCGCGACCTTAACAGGGTTTCCGAAACCGGGACTATCGCCCACAATGGGCTGAACGCCTAGGTTCAGCAACTCTTTCAGCACCGCTCTAACCACTTCCGGATGAGTTGTGATCCCCTTGGCCGGGATGTCACCTACCAATAAATTCGGTTTTACCAGCACCTTCATGCCTGGTTTAAGCAGGGAAGCAAGTCTCACTCCCTTTACATTGGCATTTATGGCATTGCCATAGATTATCTCATGAACAGCTGCTTCAACCTCAGACCGTTCATATCGTGCACACTTTGCGACGATTACTTGCTCCATCTAATAACCTCCGTACCAACTCCGTTCATACCCTGGACAGCACTACTTTTTTAAAGAATTCTTAAGGATTCTTCTCGGTCTGAGCCGGAGCCTTGCACACATTCTGCGTTTGAGGATTGGTTATGCTTGGTAGTTCCCTCCAAATACTCTTCGCCAACCTTCCATATATCCCCTGCCCCCATTGTGAGCACTAAATCTCCCGGTTGGGTCTGGCTATGCAAGTGTTCTACAATCTTCTGCATATCCCCGATGTATCTTACATCTTGATGATTTTTGGCAATCTCTCCGGACAAAATCGCGCTGGATATATCCCCCGGGTCCTGCTCTCTGGCGGCGTATATGTCCGCCAATACCACTATATCGGCGGCGCCGAAGGCCTTGGCGAAATCCGGCATTAAATGCCGGGTCCTGCTATATAAATGAGGTTGAAAAACGCACCAGATCCTTCCGGAAAAATGAGTACGGGCGGTTTCTAACGTAGTTTGCACGGCGGATGGATGATGGGCATAATCGTCTACCACCAAGACTCCATGCTTTCCCCCCTTAATCTGAAATCTCCTCTTCACTCCATGAAAATCAGCTATATAACTTAAGGCCTGGGAAACGGATATCCCTGCTTCCACAGCAGCGACGACCGCCGCTACGGCATTAAGCAGATTGTGTTTTCCGGGAACCTCCAGTTTAAGCTGGCCCTGTTTTGCCCCACGATAAAACAACTCGCCCTCTATGCCCAGACGAGAACTGGGAGCATACTCCGGGACATACCAATCGGCCTCCGGAGTTAGCCCATAGCTGATGACCGGCGCCGGGGAAGTGGCATAGAGTTCAGAATAATGAGGATCCTCCCGCCAGTAAACCAATCGTCCATCCGCAGGAAGTAAGCGGATAAACTCTTGAAAGGTTTGAACTACATGCCCGGCGGTGGGAAAACAATCAGGGTGGTCCCAGTCCACATTGGTGATTACCGAAATTTGCGGTGAAAGTTGGAGAAAAGATCTACGAAACTCACAGGCTTCCACGACCATAAAAGGACTCAACCCACTACGGTGATTTCCGGGAAGTTCCATCATCTCGCCGCCGATAACAACCGTCGGGTCTTTCCCTGCTTTAATTAAGAGCAGTGAGATCATAGCGGTAGTTGTTGTCTTACCGTGGGTTCCGGCTACTGCGATCCCGTACTCCTTTTCTCTCATTAAAAGTCCTAACAATTCCGCGCCTTCCATTACTGGAATACCTGCTGCCTGGGCCGCTATTAGTTGGGGGTTATCTTCCCCAACGGCATTGGTATAAATCACCTGGTCTATCCAGCTCCCAATGATCAAAGGGTCATGCCCGTAAGTGATACTAATACCCATTTTTTCTAAGTTGGCTGTATTTTTTGTTCGGAACCGGTCCGACCCGTAAATCTCATAACCTTTTTCTTTATAAATTTTGGCCAAGGCGCTTAACCGCGCCCCGCCAATTCCGATAAAAAACAGCTTGTCACCTTGTTTCAAAACCATCCGCCCTTTCCATGTAGTGTACGCGCGCTTGTACACACGCGCGCACGCAATCAGTATATTTTTTCACGGCTCATCCGCGCCTCAGGCACGACATGGCCATTTTATTCAACATAACAAGTTATATTCTATATTCTATGACTAATATTAAAAGAATACAATATTATCTTTGCAGATGAATTGACATCAATATTCTTCTTTGCTAAACTGACACTGATCTATGGGTGTTTTATTCATCTATTTATATTATCCATAGAATGAAAAACTATTTAAGGAGGAATTTTTTTGGGCTTAAACATTGTTGAAAAGATTATATTAAATCATCTAAGTAATAAACCAGAGCAATTCGACACACTAAAACCTGGAATGGAGATTCCTTTGCGCATCGACGAGACTCTTACCCAAGACGCCACCGGAACAATGGCATACCTGCAATTCGAAGCAATGGGGCTGGACCGGGTAAAAACAAAGCTCTCCGTAAGCTATGTTGACCATAATACTCTGCAAACCAGTTTTGAAAACGCCGACGATCATCTCTTTCTGTACACAATCGCCGCGAAATACGGCATTTATTTTTCCCGTCCGGGGAACGGTATCTGTCATCAGGTGCATCTGGAGCGCTTTGGCGTGCCCGGCATGACCCTGCTGGGTTCGGACAGTCATACCCCCACCGCAGGCGGCCTTGGTATGCTGGCCATCGGCGCGGGAGGGCTGGATGTCGCCGTAGCCATGGCCGGAGGCGCCTTTAATATCACCATGCCGCAAGTGGTAAAAGTCAATCTTGTTGGTCAGCTACAACCTTGGGTCTCAGCGAAAGACATTATCCTGGAACTTCTGCGTCGTCTCTCCGTTAAAGGCGGAGTGGGTAAGATCTTTGAATACGCCGGTACTGGATTGAAGCGTCTCACCGTTCCAGAGAGGGCGACTATAACCAATATGGGTGCGGAATTGGGGGCCACCACCTCCATTTTCCCCAGTGATGAGCAGACCAGACTATTCTTGGCCGCCCAAAACAGAGCCGAAGCCTGGACCAAACTAGAAGCTGACCCCGACGCCAGTTACGCTGAAGAAATTACGATGGACCTTTCTACTCTTGAGCCGCTGGTGGCTTGCCCCCATTCACCGGACGCCGTACAGAAAGTAACCGAGGTGGGATCGATCCCCTTCCAGCAAGTAGCGATCGGTAGTTGCACCAATTCCTCATATACCGATCTAATGAAGGTAGCCGGTATCCTCAAGGGAAAGACCGTCCATCCGTCTACTAATCTCATTATTTCTCCGGGATCCCGCCAAGTCGTGCTGATGTTGGCCAAAAACGGCGCCCTGGAGACCCTAATCGCCGCCGGAGCCCGAATTCTGGAAAACACTTGCGGACCTTGTATCGGAATGGGGCAGGCGCCTTGTTCCCAAGGAAATTCCCTCCGCACCTTCAACCGAAACTTTGAAGGCAGAAGCGGGACAAAAGATGCCGGGGTCTATCTAGCCAGTCCTGAGGTGGCCGCTGCCACAGCCCTTACCGGCAGATTGACAGACCCTAGGACTCTCGGAACATACCCTAAGGTTTCTCTACCGGAAAAATTCAGCATCGATGATCAAATGATTATTCCGCCGCAGAAGGATACAGCGGAGATTACGATCAGACGCGGTCCGAATATAAAACCGCTACCCGTCCGCAATAATCTTGAGAATGAACTTGAAGGAGCTGTATTGCTAAAAGTAGGTGACAATATTACCACCGACCATATTATGCCGGCAGGAGCCAAGATTCTTCCCTTACGTTCCAACATCCCCGCCATCTCGGAATACGTTTTTTCCGGTGTTGATCCGACTTTCGCGGCCAGAGCAAAAGCGAAGCATGGCGGAGTGGTCATTGGAGGTGAAAACTACGGACAAGGCTCCAGCAGAGAACACGCGGCTTTAGCCCCCATGTATTTAGGAGTGAAAGCGGTGATCGCCCGCTCGTTTGCGCGGATTCACCGGTCAAACCTGATTAATTTCGGCATTTTGCCCCTGGTCTTCCAGGATATACAGGACTATGCGCACCTGGATCAAGACGACCTTCTACGGGTCAATAACCTCCGTTCAGGCCTGGAGAAGGGAGAGTTGACAGTGGAGAATGTAACGAAGAAAACCTCCTTTACTGTGGAAGCACCGACTACCCCCAGAGAAAAGGCGGTCCTTTTGGCCGGTGGGTTACTGAACTATACGAAAGAAACGTCGTGTTCAAAATAGGAACAAACCTTCGTTAAGCATAAGCAATATAAAAAAGGCCTACCGACTCATTCGTGGGGAATAAATAAAGGTCCCATCAATGAGTTCAGGCCTTTTTATTCTATAGACTGCCATGACTGTAAATACGGGTTTTAGAGGTCTGTCGGCCTGATCAATCCTCTTTTATCTATCTTTGACTACGATCAGGTTGACGGTTACAGGGTAAATAGATCGCCTCAGTAACCCTCATTAGAGGATTCCAACTGAATGGCCTCCTCGATGGCTACTTGGTTATGGCAGACCGGACAATCTACAGTCTCTCCTTGTCCGTCATCATAGGTATTGAGCATGCCTATTTCTATGAACTCCCCACAGACCGGACATTTCACGCCCTCCTCGGCATTATCGGCTTGATTCTGTTTACTCATCGGTCTATTGAGATACTTCTCCACTTCATTCCCTCTCTTCCGGAAAATACCGGTCGGATCAACCACTCAAGGACCGGCCTTTCCCTTACAAAATACCAGCATCAGTTTTAATGTGGTTTATAGAAATATACCCCTAATCTACAATAACTATACAAAAAATCTGTGAGGAAATCCTTTTCTCTACAGCCGGAAGCACAACGGATGATCCCCTCGAATGAGTCCGGTAGAGTTGATTACCTAGACTAGATGCAGTCAAATAATCCCTGAGTGACCGGGAATAATATGCTTTAGGGAGGTGAGGCTGTGGCTCGCCGCCGAAGCATAGTCTCGGACGAGGTCAAATACGAAATCGCCAAAGAACTTGGCTTCGCTGACCGCATTGAGACCGATGGAGGCAGGTACGACTACGGCAAAATCACAACCCGGGAGGCCGGGCTGATCGTACGTAAACTAATTGAACAGGGTGAACAGGCGATCGCCGGGCAGAAACAACTGAGGGACGGTTAGGCAACCGTCCCTCTCACTATCCTTGATTTTTCCCTTCCTAAGGTCCTTTTATCTCCCGTTCTATACTGACTTTCTCCTTCCTAGTTTCTTTCTCCTAGATCGTTCCGCATCTTTTCTCAAGTCGATTCTTTCCCTTCCTTAGCCTGTCTCGGTCTACCTGTTTTTGCTAATTCTTTCTCTCTCTTAGCTACTCCGTCCTCTGCCTTTTGCTCCCTTATTCTTTCCATTAATTCCTTTACCGCCTTGAGCAGGGATTTTTCTTTATAAAGAGAAATTCTAGGGTATTCTTACCCTGTGTCCAAGGTATTCGTACCTTGTGTCCAAGGTATTCGCACCTTGTGTCCAAGGTATTCTCCTTTGTGTCCAAGTCTCCCTTGTATTACAACAGGGTATTCTCCACCCGATCCAGGGTTACTCCATTTTTCGTCCCAGGGATGGCACATGAAACGTTTGGCCGGTTTGAAACAAATGGTAAAAGTTCATAAATGCACCTTGAAAAATGAATAAACCCAACTATGGATCCATCTTTCTCCTACGCGTATGAATATGTACGGCAAATGCGCTCACTGGTATGCCGGTTGCAAACGCCAGTCATCACACTACCACAAATCTTAATAATAGTTGCACTTAAGACCAAGCAAAAAACGGAGGAATGAACATGAAAAAATTCACACCCACTCTTTACCAAAGTCCTTTCTCGCGCAGCCTTGTTTATCTTTTCCTGCTAACCATGACGCTCCTGCTCCTGCTTCCCTGGAGAACAATGGCAGCAGCTCCCGCTTCAAGTCTGGAAAAACGCCTCTCCAATCTGGAAAACGGCTGGGGTCATCTACAAATCGGCGGAGATTTCAACCTATCTGCAGAATCCTTCAACAGCCATTATAACAAACCCCATAGTCTTAGCTTACAAGAAAACAGCCACCTTTTTCTCGATGCCCAAATCGATGGGAATTTCGGTCTCTATCTTCTCCTCGCTCAAGAGAGCGCCTTCGGCTCCACAAATATCCCTGTCTACCTTGATGAGGTCGCTCTCAGATACAGATCTAGCCGGTTTCTGGGTGATCTGGGACGTTTCCGTTTCACTCTAGATCCCTTAGGTCTAATCGCCGACCACTCAACCATCCCCGTAGAGGGACTGGCCTTTCAAACCGGAGGACGCTCCTGGTATCTGGGAGGATATTACGCCCGCCAACTCTCTTCATATTTCCTAAATGACGGAGTTAACTTTACCTTTGGCCCCTCCGGGACCAACACTTTAAGAGCTGATGACGAGGTGGCCCTGAGACTGGCTTTCCCCGGGACAAAATATATGGCGGGAATTACGGTCTCTCATACCCACAACGGAGTCAGCAGAATTGCGGATCAAGAAGCCAGAAAGATCGATGCGGGTGTAAGCATCTCACCACAAAGATTCACCACATTCGCAGTGGATCTGGCTACAGAAGCGCTAGGCGGCAATTTGCAGGGAGAAGCGGCTTGGTATCCCCGGTTTGACCGGGACGGTAACCAAACCGGCGGCACGGTAGGATGGCTTCTGACCTGGGCTAAGCCTTTGACTAATGCAGGTTTTTCTGCCAAGGCCTGGGATTTCCCTCAAGGTTTCTCTCCATTTTACTCAATTATCGGCGCCTCGGACAATAA
>Ga0079223_10000289_pt1 | contig 23594 bp, 22 predicted proteins | sample Stecom2011_FD_75072 | JGI IMG/M metagenome (GOLD analysis project Ga0079223, IMG submission 75072) | Agricultural soil microbial communities from Utah to study Nitrogen management - Steer compost 2011 | ecosystem: Environmental > Terrestrial > Soil > Agricultural land | place: USA: Utah...
GTATCCCTATATGCCAAGATTGGTGGCTTTGTAAAATCCATGCAAGTAGATATTGGAGATTATGTGAAGAAAGGGCAATTGTTAGCTGTTTTAGAAGCACCAGAATTAAACCAACGATATGTGTCGGATAAATCTGAGGAGCAAAAAGTGTATAGCGATTATCAATATGCACAACAAAACTATGAGCGCTTAAAAGAAGCTTCGAAAACCGAAGGTGCCGTAGCAGCACTAGAATTGGATCGTGCAAAAAATGCAATGAATAGTGCAGAATCTGCTTATGAAGCATCGAAAGGACAAACTGGACATAGCGAGCAAATGCAAAGTTACTTGAGAATTGTTGCTCCATTTAATGGGGTAATTACAGAAAAAAATGTGTCGGAAGGAGCATTGGTGGGGCCAAGTTCTGGACAACCAATTTTTAGCTTGGCACAAGAAGACAAGCTTCGCTTAAAGATTGCTCTGCCTGAAAGACACGCTGCGTCGGTCAGAGATACTATGAAAGTAACGTTCACCGTAAACTCACAACCTGGCAAAAACTACGAAGCGACACTTTCTCGTTCTTCTAGGCTAATTAATCGCACCGATAGGTCCATGACCTTGGAGTTCGATATACCTAACTTAGAACAAGAACTCAATGGAGGGGAATATGCTCAAGTAAAATTAAATTTACAGCGAAATGCACCTACTTTTTGGGTTTCTGAAAATAATATTCTAAGAACCCAATCTGGAATGTTTGTGCTTACTCTAAACAATAATAGTATACGCAGAATTCCAGTAAAAGAGGGCATTCGCCTAGACGATAAAATAGAAGTGTTTGGCGACTTCAAGGAGTCTGACAATGTAATAATTAGGCCAACGGAGCGAATAAAAGAAGGTGAAATTAAATAAAATACCTGCTCTTAATACATAAAAAACTGCCGTATGTTCTACGGCAGTTTTTTATGTATTTAATTGGTGTAATTGCATTTAAAAGCTAAATTCTACTCCTAAATTAAGGCTATTTACAGTTATGTTGTCTTCATCGATACCTGTGTACGATAAAATAACAGCTGCGCCTCCAAAGTCATATCCTACTTTAGGTCGGTAGTAAATACCACCATCCAATCCAGAAGTTATACCCACTGCATAACCCAAATCTGCACCAAAAAACATAGCATTTTCTAACCCGAAGTTGATTCGTCCAGAAGCTGCTATAGGTAAATGCTGAATGTCATCTCCTTTAAATCCCTGATATTCTTTGGCGAAATGATGGGAGTAACCCACTAATGGTCCAACATATACCATATCCGCCACTTCAAAAAGATAAGCAGCATCTACAGATAGATTAAAACTTGAGTAGTCCTTTACATCTCCAAGAGGTAAACCAGCGCTTACGCCTAGTTTAATATCTTGATTAACCTGAGCGTTTACCGCTGGTGCTAAGAAAAGAATAGCAATAATGAATAATCCTAACTTTTTCATAATGTTGTTTTTAAATTCTTGGCTAAGATACATTAGTCCGTAAGGGATACTAGTATTTTATAAAAATCTTAAACCATAATTGCATTAAATTAACGCTTCATTAGGTTTTATAAGGACATACTCTTTCTATAACCATTATAATAACTGTTAATTATTAATACATAGCAGCGAGTTCTTAATTAGTTGTCTTATTCGAGTTTAAATACACGCTAACATGAAAGGTCTATATTGAAACCAAATTACGAATAGCAAAATATTATAGTTAATTAAATAAGATAAGTATTGAAATCTCTCAATAGCATTTATATATAACCTATAGTTACTATAGAAGAATAGCGGTAATACTAAAGTTGCCCTAAGTTTAGTTTTATTAAAAAAGTATTTGCATATTTGGTAGTAATTCTAAAAAAAATATTAATATGAAAAAAAATTACACTTATCTGTCAGTGCTATTTATGGTACTGATTGTGCAAATTGGTTTTGCTCAGCAAAAGTCGGTAACAGGAACTGTTACGGATTCGGATGGAGTGCCCTTACTTGGAGCTACGGTTCTAGTAGTAGGAACCTCTAACGGAACGAGTACCGATTTTGACGGAAACTATTCTATCTCAGTAACGGAAGGCAATGTATTAGAGTTTTCCTTTGTTGGATATGAAACAGAAAAACGTACGGTAGGCGCTTCGTCTACTTATAATGTAAGTTTACAACCAGCATCCTCTATTATGGATGAAGTGGTAATTGTAGGGTATGGAGTACAACGTAAATCAGAAGTTACTGGTGCCATTTCACAAGTAAAAGGGGATGCAGTACAAAACTTAGTTACGCCATCGTTCGAATCGCAATTAGCGGGTAGATCTTCTGGAGTCCAAATTACTGCACCCGGTGGGGTAATTGGAGAAGCACCAAGAGTGAATATTCGTGGAATTGCTTCTATTAACTCAGGAACAGGTCCGCTATATGTAGTAGACGGCGTATCGTATACATCTGCTGCACAAGGTGCAAATATGGCTGTAAACCCGTTATCCGATTTAAATCCTAACGATATCGAATCTTTCGAAGTTCTAAAGGATGGAGCTGCATCGGCTATTTATGGATCTCGTGCTGCAAATGGCGTTATTCTAATTACCACTAAGAAAGGACGTAGAAATTCCTTTGAAGTTAATTACTCTTCTTTAACAGGAATAGGTAGTCCAATGAACAAATACAAACTATTGGGTTCAGAAGATTTCGTAATGATTTCCAATGAGAAGACTTCTAATAGAGGTGCTGCGGATTGGGCAGCTGGGACAGATTTCGACACGGATTGGCAAGATTTAATCTTTAGAAACTCAGCTTTACAAATCGATCAGAACATCAGTGTATCCGGAGGAAGCGACAAGGCAACGTATTATTTATCTGTAGGATATAGTGAGCAAGAAGGAAACTCTATTGCTAACGATATGGAGAAGTATAATGTACGTGCTAGAGTAGAACAAGAATTTAATAGTTGGTTAAGTGCTGGTGCAACAGTAGCGGTAACGAGAAATAATGTTTCGGCGATGAACAAAGGAAATAACTCTTTGTCTGGCCACGTATTTAATGCTACCAAGCAGTTGCCAAATATTCCTGTATACGATCCAAATAATGACTCGGGATATAATATTACCTCTACAGGCCAAATAGGCAAATGGGATAACTTTGAAAACGTAGGCGCACAGTTGCCGAATATTATGTATGCCTTAGACCATAACTTCTATAAGTCTAAAAGCACAAGAAATGTGGTGAATATGTTTGCTAATGCAAAAATCATCGACGGGTTAACTTATCGTTTCCAAGTTGGTATAGATCATAGCAGCAATGGAGAGCGCATGTATTGGAACCCAATACATGGAGATGGTGCAGGACATAAAGGTTTATTACAGCAGTTTAATTTTGACAACGAGCTATGGAATATTCAAAATATAATAAGCTATGACAAATCCTTCAATGAAATTCATAACCTAGGTATTACCGCTGTAGCTGAATTCCAAGATCAAACAGACGGATATTTCTATGCAACAGGTAGAGATTTAGCAAGTGATTATTTTAACAACCAAATTATCACGGATGCTTTTGGTGTTCAGGAAATAGGAGGATATAAAGAGTCGCAAGGTATAAAGTCTTTTATTGGTCGTGCAACGTATAACTACGATCAACGATACTTCCTACAAGCTTCTATTCGTCGCGATGGAATATCAAACTTAGATCCAGACAATAGGTGGGATAACTTTTTAGGAGTTTCTGCCGGATGGACCATATCAAATGAAGAGTTTTGGAATGAGGGTGGTGCTGTTACCGACTTAAAGCTTCGTGGATCCTACGCGCAAACTGGTAACACCAACATCGGTGCTTATCCGTACATGGGAATTTATGGATTAAATAAATACGGAGATGATACTGGATATGGTTACACACAGTTTGGTAACAACAACTTGGTTTGGGAGTCTACCAACAAAATGAACCTTGGATTGGACTTCGGTTTATTGAATAACAGAATTTTCATGTCTGCAGAGTATTTCAAGAATGAGACACAAGAATGAGACAAAGGATATGATTATTAATAAGTCTACCGCACCATCCTTAGGTGTTCCTGGGAACATTCTAAAGATCAACGCAGGAGATATGAGTAACTCTGGCTTTGAGTTTAGTGTAGATGCAACCGTTGTAAATAACGAGAATTTCCGTTGGGATACTGGAGCAAACATCAGCTTTAGTAAAAACGAGGTTTCTAACCTACCTGATGGCGCTGATATTTTCCCTGAATACTCTTCCAATGCTTCCATAAACGGAAATATTATCATCCGTGATGGAGAGGCAATCAATGCTTTATATGGATATGAGTATTGGGGCGTAAACCCAGCCAATGGAGCACCTGTTTATTATAAAGCAGATGGTTCCTTAGTACAAGTAGATTACACAACAGGAAGCTATTATGTATTTGATGAGTCAAACCCTGGAGATATGTCACAAGCTAGCTCATTGAGCAGTAATGAGGACAGAAAAGTATTAGGGCAAACTACACCAAAGTATTTTGGTGGATGGCACAATACCATGTCCTATAAGAACTTTGACCTTTCTTTCTTATTCCGTTTTAGTGGAGGTAATAAAATCTTTAACTACACACGTCGTGAGTTATTATCACAGACCTTCAACAACAACTTATCCGAAATAACAGGAAGATGGCAAGACCCTTCAAACCCTGGAGATGGTGTAACGCCAAAACTTTGGGCAAATGGAGATGGCGTGGTAAACAATAACGTTTTAAGCTCTCGATTTGTAGAAAAAGGAGACTTTATCTCTTTAGATAATATCACTTTAGGCTATAACTTTGACAGAGATTTAATGCAGAGTGTGAACATTGAAGCATTGCGAGTTTACATAGCGGCTCAGAACGTATTTATGATTACTAGCTATAAGGGAGTAGATCCAGAAATGATAACCTCTTATGGGGTAGATGCTTTTGGAACGCCAAAATCAAGAATATTCTCTTTAGGAGTTAATTTAAAACTTTAATAGGTACCTATTATGAAAAAAATATATAGAAATATAATAGCAGTCGTTTTTGCAGTTGCAGCGATTGGCTGCTCGGACGAAAACTTATTGGACAAGAACCCGTACAATAGCGTTCCGGAAACTGCGGCATTCGATAGCCCAGAAAACATTGCACTTAGTGTAAATGGTATGTACGAAGCTGCAGCTATTGGCTCCTATGCCGGTTCTGGTGGCCGAGGCTACCTTTGGGGCGCAGCATACATAGAACAGAATGACTGTAGAGGAGAGGATGTAGTAAATACGGCTTCCTTCTATCGAATAACATATCAGACAGACTATGATGCTACCACAGCAAACAACATGTATTATTGGCATGATGGTTATAACCTAATCAACAAAGCCAATATTGTTATAGAAGGAGTAACCCAAGCAATGGCAGATGGGATTATCTCAGAAACGGAAGGAAAAGATATAATCGGTCAAGCTCGATTCTTAAGAGGGATTACGCATTTTGAATTAAATGTTCAAATGGCAAGACCTTACAATCATACGCCAGATGCAAGTCACTTAGGAATTATCCTTAGAGACTATGCAATTAACGATGATGCTTCATTAGAACAAGGGGAGCTAGATGGTGCGCGTGCTACCGTTGACCAGGTATACAAACACGTACTAGACGACTTGAAATATGCTGAGGATAATGCTTCCAATGGATCCGTTGTATATGCTAGTAGTAATGCTGCTACCGCGTTTAAAACGCGCGTATATCAACACATGGGGAAATGGGATGAAATAATAAACTTAGTTGGCGATATAGAAGGTAAATATACTTTAACTCCTTCTCCTTCTGGTGTGTTTGATGATAACCACGGGAACTCGGAATCCATATTCTCCATAAACCAAACTGCTCAAGCTAATGCTGGTGTAAACGGTGCTTTAGGGTCGCAGTACGGAAGAAGACTTCTCGTTGCAATAAGCCCTATAATTTGGAATAATGCAGGCTGGCTAGCAGATGATAAACGTAGAGCGTATGGTAGCGACACGGATTTAGTAAGGGAAGTAGATGGCTCTCTATATACGAATAAGTATAGAGACCATAGTACCTACTCCGATTTAACTTCTATTATCCGTCATGCAGAAGTAAAGCTAAATATAGCGGAAGCATATGCTAGAGAGGATAATTTAACGGAAGCACTTTCTAGATTGAACGAAGTACGAGATAGAGCGCTTGCCGATCCTACAACGCAATCGTATCAACTAAGTGATTTCCCTTCTAAGAAAGAACTTCTAGAAGCAATCATCTTAGAGCGCAGAATTGAGTTTTTAATGGAAGGAAAGCGCTGGGGCGATATCCACCGTTTACAAGGCGATGAATTTGTGCCTGTTTCGGGCATACCAGCGAAAGTAGCAAACGGAGTTCCGGCACCAAATTTATATGATGCTGCTTCTGGTACTATGCCTCCTTTAGGGGAATCGGCGGTTCCTTATGCTGATTATCGTTTTATATGGCCAATTCCAATGTCGGAGACTAGTGTTAACCCAAATGCGGAACAAAACCCAGGATATTAATAAGAGGTGAAAATTAATATAGTAAATTTATCGGGCCTGTTACAATCACTTGTAACAGGCCCGATTATTTTAGCAATACTTTTCAATCCAATGAAATTATATTGATTTTAATAAAAGCCATTATTTTATAAAAATCTATCTTGATAATTTACATCAGGAATACTGCAAACGTCTTGCTTTCCAAACCATTTATACCTTCGTTTAGCAACGAATTTATATAAACCATCCCGAATAAATTTGGGCCACCAAATAAACAAGTAATAGAGTAGAGGCCATGCGCTCGGCAGTTCTTTTGCCACATGCAGTGCGGCAGTAGACCCATCTAATACTGCTTCATTCTTTATCAATACGATGCTATGTAATTCTGTGATGTACTCTTGGTTATCCACTAGAAGTTCTTTAGCTATATCACTTTGTAGCGCAGCGAATACAAACTTTGCATTTTTATCTCGACGTAAAACAAATTGTACGCTTGCATTACATAAATTGCAAACGCCATCAAACAGTAAAATTTGTTTCTCGTTTATCATGTGTTAATACACCTTTTCTAATTCCGTAATATCTATTTTCGTGGTAAACATTCCATAATTCACTACAGCTTTTCCTCTTTCTAATTTATCTATGGTGCCCACAGCGGTACCATCTACAATCCGAACTCTATCTCCTAAAATAAGCTTTACTTTTGGTCTTAACGCCTCTTCTTTTTTCTCTAGTACCTCTCTTTCTTTCTTTTTCTTTCGAATACTTTCTAACTTCTTCTCCACTTCTCTCTCTACTTTTCTCTCAGCTGCTTCTTGTTTTCTCTTTTGTTTTAATGCCATTCGTTTTCTTTTGCTATTCTCTAAGAGTACGAGTTTCAGCAATTCTTCGTCTAATTGTTTTTTACGTTTGTTGTAAAAATAATCCTCTGCTATTTTATCAAAGCGTTTTCCAAGAGAGACATACTTTTGATTGGAGTCATACAATTCCTGGTAGCTTTCCAGTTTCTCCTGAACACGTAGGTTTGTATCTGCCAAGCTTTCGCTTTCTTTCGCTGCTTTTTGTTCTTGTGTTTTTAGATTTTCAGAGGTTTTTCGCAAATCATGTCGCTCTCTTTGTAGGTTTGCAATACTGCGATCGTAGCGTATTTTATCGCGTTCTACTTTTTTCTTCGCCCGATTTATCAATCGAAAAGGAATACCGTTCTTTTGAGCCACCTCAAATGTAAAAGAACTACCAGCCTCTCCTAAATGCAGTTTAAATAAAGGTTCCAAGGTTCTGTTATCAAATAACATATTGGCATTTATGGCATGTGGCAATTCGCTTGCAAAAATCTTAAGATTGGAGTAATGGGTGGTGATAATTCCATAAGATTGACGCTCATAAAACTCCTCTAAGAATACTTCAGCCAAAGCACCACCTAACTCAGGATCACTTCCCGTTCCAAACTCATCGATCAAGAACAGTGTATCCTTATCACATCGCCGTAAAAACTGATTCATCCTTTTCAAGCGATAACTATAGGTACTTAAGTGGTTTTCTATGGATTGGTTATCTCCAATATCGGTGAGAATATGTTTAAAGAAACTTATCTCACTCAATGGGTCTACCGGAATTAGCATACCGCTCTGCAGCATTACCTGCAATAATCCTACGGTTTTAAGGGTAATACTTTTCCCTCCCGCATTAGGACCAGAGATAACAATAATTCTCGTCTCCTTATTTAAGTGGATAGATTGGGGGTAGGTTTTCTTTTTAACCTTATTGTTACTTGCCAACAATAGCGGATGGTAAGCATTTTTTAAATTAACCTCTTTCTCTTCGCGTATAATTGGTAGATTTGCATCAATCGATAGTGCATATTTTGCCTTAGCATAAAGCACATCTATCTTTATTAAGTACTTCTGATAGGACTTTAGCAAGGAAGCATAAGGTCTTATGTACTCCGTTAGTTGTTTTAGAATACGCTTTTCTTCTAGGTCTTCTTCATATTCTAAATGGCTTAATTCTGTTGCATACTCGAACGTTTCTTGAGGTTCTATATAAACAATACTACCCGTTCTTGAAGTTCCTAGAACCGCTCCATGTATCTTCTTTCTGTGCATTGCCATTACCGCCAACACCCTTCTATTATCCACTACAGACTCTCTAATCTCATCTAAATATCCGGATTGTGAGTGCTGTGCCAAAGCGCGATTGAAGGTTGCACCTATTTGTCCTTTCACATGAACTAGCTTTCGCCGAATAATGGCCAATTCTTTAGAAGCATCCTCTTTAATCAATCCATATTTGTCGATTTTAGAGTGAATTTCTTGACTGATTAGCTGGGTATATTTTACTTTAGAGGACTGTTGTGAGAGGTGTTCATAGAACTCTTCATTTTTCTTTAGAAAAAATAATAAGTCAGCGGTGGTTTCACAGATGGTTAAGATTTTTCGGAAACCAGATATTTCAACACTACTGTTTTCTATCTGAAGTAATTGTAGCTCTTTATCTATAGCATCAAAACCATGGTTAGGAATAGGATTATCGCTACCAAAAGAGGCCGTAAATTCCTTTACACGATTGAGTTCTTTGCGGATTTTATGATGATTCCTAAAAGGCTTTAATTTATGTACACTAGAGGTGCCACTTTCGGTAATACAGCAATCTGCAATCTGCTGTAAAACAGTAGGAAATTCTAAATCTTTTAGTGTTATTGGATGTATTTGCGCCATGCGTTAAAGGAAAATATTTAGGCTGGTTTAGTCTCACGCAAAAATACAAATAATCCTAGATAAAATAGGGGAGTGGTTGGGGAAAGCTTGGTAATAGAAGAGAAGTCAGTTTTACTCTTCGTCTACTATACTTTCTTCAGAAGCATTGCAACTAAATCTAAGCAATAGAAAATTGACTAAAATAAGCGAACCTATTATGATAGCTATAAGTTTCATAGAAGTTTGGTTTTTGGTTAGTTTCTATGATATAGATGAGCTAACAAATAAAAGGTTGCGCTAAAAGCTTATATAAATGGGTAATTAAAAGGAAAACTCCTACACCTCCACTTAATGCACACGCTTAACTTATGATTTACAGGCAATTAGCCTAGTATATTTTACAGTTTATATTTAAAATAAAATGCTATAAAATTGAAAAGCATCCTGCAAAATGAGTGCTTGTAGGATGCTTTTCAATTATACCATGGTTTGATAACGATTAAATTTATTCAATAGTTGCAATAATATCCAGCGAGTTTAAGATTAGATTCTCAACCGCTGCTACATTATCTTCGCTAAATGTACCTGCTGCACGATTGGCAATAATAGCATTCAAGGATAGAGCGCGGTGTCCTAATAAACTAGAAAGAAAGTATATTGCCGATGTTTCCATTTCTAAATTCGTGATAGAAACATTTCTATATCTAAAGCTTTGCAATTTTTCATGGAAATCCTCTTGCGGAAGTTGTAAACGTAAAACTCGTCCTTGTGGTCCATAAAAACCAACGTTAGTTAAGGTACAGCCTAAGGTATATTCATGCTTCTGGAACAGCGCAACCAAGTCTTTATCTGCTTCTATCCAATAGGGGCTAGAGTTTCGAATATCCCATTCGCAATGTTCTTTAAATTTCTCAGCAAAGGTGGTGTCTAAAAAATGACTTTCTCTATAAAAATAAGGTAGATTGTCTAGTCCTATGGCATAAGCACTAGCCAGCAAGCTATCAACAGGAGTTTCTTCCTGTAAAGCTCCGGAGGTTCCCAAACGAATTATTTTCAGAGAGGTTAAGTCTTCTTTTACAGTTCTTGTAGCAAAGTCGATGTTTACTAAAGCATCGAGTTCATTAATAACAATATCTATATTGTCTGGTCCGATTCCAGTAGATACCACAGAAATCCGTTTTCCTTTGTAAGTTCCGGTATGGGTTACAAACTCTCGATGTTCTACTTTACATTCAATCTCCTCAAAGTGTTTCGATACTTGAGAGACGCGCCCTGGGTCACCCACTGTAATTACTGTATTTGCTAACTGCGATGGTTTAAGGTCTAGGTGATAAATAGCACCTTCCTTGGTAATAATTAATTCTGATTCTGGTATTCTCATATACTATATCTTATCCGCCTACTCGTTTTACTTGAAAGCCTTTTTCTTTTAAAAACGCCATTATTTCCTCACGGTAATCTCCTTGAATAATTATTTGGTCATTTTTATGACTTCCACCTACGCTTAGATGGTTTTTTAATTGTTTTGTTAGCTCTCTAAAATCCTCCTTTGCTCCAGTGTAGCCAACTATAATCGTATTTACCTTCCCTCTCCTTCTTTCAAACTTGCACTCTAAAGGAGCCTCTTGTAGCCAAAAGTCAGGTTTTTCTGTCTTTTCAGGCTCTTTGGCAACATGGTCTGGAAATAGATTTTGTAACTGATCTTTTAAGTCCATTATTATTTATCCTCTTTTATTAATCCTATTTCTACTAAACGTTGGTATAGAAAATCGCCTGCGGTTATATCCTCATAAGCTTTAGGATGGTCTTTGTCTATACACTCCTCAAGACAGTTTAAAGGCATATCGGCTCTAGGATGCATAAAGAATGGAATAGAGTATCTTGGTTTACTCCATTCTTCTTTTGGTGGATTCACCACTCGATGAATGGTAGAACGAAGCTTATTATTGGTATGTCTTTCTAGCATATCGCCAACATTGATCACCAATTCCTCTTCCGCTGGAATGGCATCAATCCATTCGCCGTCTTTACGCATTACTTGTAGACCACCGGTGGAAGCACCCATTAGCAAAGTGATTAGGTTTATGTCGCCATGCGCAGCAGCACGTTCCGCTCCATCTGGTTTTTGGGTAATAGGAGGGTAGTGGATAGGGCGTAAAATACTGCTTCCGTTTTGCACCCATTTATCAAAATAAGTTTCTTCTAAACCTAGATGTAATGCTAATGCACGGAGAATATACACTCCCGTTTTCTCAAGCATTCTATAGGCTTTCATCCCTGTAGGGTAAAATCCTGGTTGCTCTTTTACTTCTAGGTTTTTTGGGTATTCCTCTGGTAAGTCCTTTGTATCATCTGGTTCTTGTCCAAAATGCCAAAACTCTTTCAGATCTCCTTTTGTCTGTCCTTTAGCATGTTCTTTCCCAAAAGAAACATAACCTCGTTGTCCGCCTAATTCAGGTTTCTCGTAAGTCTTCTTAACTTCTTTAGGCAAATCAAAAAATCCTTTAACCTCTCGATATAAATCCTCTACTAGGTTATCATCTAGAAAGTGATTTTTTAGAGAAACGAATCCTATCTCCTCGTAAGCTTTTCCGAGTTCGTTAACAAAGCGTTCTTTTCTAGAGGGATCGTCCGACAAGAAATCGGATAAATCTACACTTGGGATATTATTCATAATATTCTATTTTATTTATACAAATATAAAAACATCTTGTTCCGTAAAACTAATAATTATATAGGGGACTTCCTCTTGGATATACCTATTTTTCATTAAGTTTGTTCGTCATATAACTTATTAAGTATGTCTCCAGAGATAACAACGAAAAGCATCTTCGATTATACTACGTATGCTTTAGATAATGAAACAAAACTAGCATTATACGAAAAAATGCTATTGCCAAGAATGATTGAAGAGCGTATGCTCATTCTATTACGTCAAGGTAGAATCTCTAAATGGTTTAGTGGCATCGGACAGGAGGCGATTTCTATTGGAATCACTGCTGCTCTACATGAAGATGAGTACATCCTACCAATGCATAGAAACTTAGGAGTATTTACTGCTAGAAACATTCCGCTACATAGATTGTTTGCGCAATGGCAAGGAAAAGCAAGTGGCTTTACTAAAGGTAGAGATAGAAGCTTTCACTTCGGCACGCAACAGTACCATATAGTAGGGATGATTTCGCATTTAGGCCCACAGTTTGGTGTAGCAGATGGTATTGCATTAGCAAACGTATTAAAAGGAAACAATAAACTGAGTGCTGTATTTAGCGGAGAAGGAGGGATGAGTGAAGGGGATATTCACGAATCGATGAACCTTGCATCCGTTTGGAATTTACCAGTACTATTTTGTGTGGAGAACAACGGGTATGGATTGTCTACTCCTACAAACGAGCAGTATGCTTGTGAGCATATTGCCGATCGTGGTAAAGGGTATGGAATGGAATCGCATATTATTGATGGAAATAATATTGTAGAAGTATATGGGAAAGTAAAGGAATTGGCAGAGAGTGTTCGAAAGAATCCTAGACCGATTCTCTTAGAGTTTAAGACTTTCCGAATGCGTGGACATGAAGAGGCTAGTGGTGTAAAATACGTGCCAAAAGAGCTTTTAGATACTTGGGCAGAGAAAGATCCATTAGTCAACTTTGAAACATATTTATTAGGAGAGGGAATCTTAACCCAAGAAGTGATTGAAAGAATGCAATCGGAAATTAAAGATAAAATCTCCGAGGGTTTAGATATTGCTTTCGAGGAGCCAGAGATCCAGTCTACACCTGAAAAAGAGTTAGAGGATGTGTTTAAATCTCACGAGCCTATAAAGATAGAACCTAGCGGAGAAAAAGAGAGCCAACGACTGATCGACGCTTTATCTCAAGGTTTAAAACAATCCATGGAACGCCATGATAACCTGGTTATTATGGGGCAAGATATTGCAGAATATGGAGGAGTATTTAAGGTGACCGAAGGATTTGTAGAGCAGTTTGGAAAAGATCGCGTTCGCAACACACCTATTTGTGAGTCTGCTGTTGTATCGGCTGCTATGGGACTATCTATAAATGGATATAAAGCGGTTATGGAAATGCAGTTTGCCGATTTTGTATCGTCTGGTTTCAACCCGATTGTAAATTACTTAGCAAAATCTCACTACCGCTGGGGCGAAAAAGCCGATGTGGTTATAAGAATGCCTTGTGGCGCAGGAGTTGGGGCAGGACCCTTCCACAGCCAAACCAACGAAGCTTGGTTTACACATACGCCAGGATTAAAAGTGGTTTATCCAGCATTCCCTTATGATGCCAAAGGATTACTAGCAGCAGCTATAGAAGATCCAAATCCGGTGATGTTCTTTGAGCACAAAGCACTTTATCGCAGCATTAGACAAGAAGTACCTGTAGACTATTACACCTTGCCGATTGGTAAGGCAGCTACTATTCGTGAGGGAAAAGAAATAAGCATTATTACCTATGGAGCTGGAGTGCATTGGGCACTAGAGGTATTGGATAATAATCCAGATATTTCTGCGGATTTAATCGATCTAAGAACGCTTAGCCCATTGGATACAGAAGCTCTGATAGCTTCGGTTAAGAAAACTGGCAAAGCAATTATTCTACAAGAAGACTCTGCTTTTGGTGGGATAGCCTCCGATATTTCTGCTTTGTTAACCGAAAATTGCTTTGAATATCTAGACGGTCCAGTTAAAAGAGTTTCTAGCATGGAAACACCTATACCATTTGCTGCCGATTTAGAGAAAACCTATTTAGCTAAAAACAGGTTTGAAGAAGCGCTAAAAACGTTATTAGCGTATTAATAGTTTAGGTTATTTATGTTAAATTATAACCAATAAGGAAGGAAAGCTGTTTTAACTTATTATATTAGCCCTATAAAACAATAGTAATTTGAGCTATTATTGAGTTTAACTCAATAAATCAGTTATAAAAACTATAAAATCTAAACTTTAAAACCATTTATCTTATGAGAAAATTATTTTTAATGGGATTCTTGCTTTTTGCTATAGCGTCTTGTGCGCCTAGTAAAGTAGTACAAGATTCTCGAAAGGTAATTAAAGGCTATTGGAATCTAGATGAAATATCCTATAGTGAAAAAGGCACTTTCAACGTACAGTTATTTCATGATACCTCTACCGAATGCTTTGAAGGAAGTACTTGGCGATTTATCCCCAATAACAACACAGGGCTTTATAGCATAGAAAATGCTAGTTGTCCGGTAGGAGACAGAAACTTTGTATTCACCATTCAGGAAGTGGATAAAGCCACAGGGTTATACGATTTTCTATTAAAGCCTACCAACGCAAAAGGAAAATCTGAATCCAACATGGGATACCGTATAAACCTTCAGCAGTTAGACGATAATTCCATGCAATGGATGCAAACCGTTAGCCTTGAAGGAAAACCTTTTAATATATATATGAACTTTTCTAAAATATCGAATTAATGAAATCAATACTTAAAAAATTAAGCTTAGTAGCATTAGTGGTAATGCTAAGTATTCCATTTACTGGTTGTGAAGCGACTAGAAATGCAAACAATAAACAAAAAGGAGCTGTAATTGGCGCTACCGGTAAAGCAATTTTAGGAGCTGTACTAGGAAATAATCTTGGAAAAGGTGGAAATAGTGAGCTAGGAGCAGTTCTAGGTGGAGTTGTTGGTGGAGGTGCTGGTGTTCTTATAGGTGATCGCATGGACAAACAAGCACAAAGAATAGAAGAGGAAATACCTGGAGCAGAAGTAGAGAGAGTAGATGATGGAATTGTCGTAACCTTCGATGAAAATAGCGGTGTTCATTTTGATACAAATAAACACGATTTAAAAGCAGAATCCATTGTTACACTAGATAAGTTAGCAAAGGTATTAAATGAATACCCAGATACCGACGTTCTAGTTGTTGGACATACAGACAGTACAGGACCAAGAGCATTTAATATGACCCTATCTGAGCAAAGAGCTAGATCTGTGACAAACTACTTTACAAATACCAAAAATTTGAGTCACTCACGTTTTACAACAAAATGGTTCGGTCCAGATAATCCTATCGCCGATAACGGTACCGTAGAAGGTAGAGCTAAAAACAGACGTGTAAATGTGGTTATTGTTCCAAACAAGAAAATGGAAGAAGACGCAAAGCGCGAAGCTGGAGAATAATAAAAAGTTAAATATTTATACCGATAAAAATCCTGATATTTGTTATCAGGATTTTTTTTTAAATACAACTATGAGCGTACCAAATAGATTAGCTGTGAAGCTGAAAAATATTGCAGAAGTTAACGTAAAGAAAGGCCATCCGTGGATTTTCTCCAATAGTATAGAGAGGATAAATAAGGATGGAAAAGCGGGCGACATTGCCATACTTTTTGACCAAAGAAGAAACAAACCTTTTGCGATAGGGCTTTACGACCCTTATTCACCTATACGAATTAAGGTAATTCACCACCAAGGTCCTGCTAAAATAGATAGCTTATTTTTTGAAAATAAAATTCAGAAAGCTTTTTTACACCGAAAACCTTTGCTAGAAAAGGATGTAAATGCATATAGATTGCTTTTTGGTGAAAATGATGGTATGCCAGGACTAATCGTTGATATTTATAATAAGGTAGGGGTGATTAAAGTCTACTCAGCTATTTGGCTCCCTTATTTAGAAATGCTACTCGCACCAATTGTAAAAGCATCTGAAGTAGACTCATTAATCATACGTTGGAATAGAAAGCTTCAAACACTAGATAATTTACCGCATAAGGAAGGAGATGTGATATATGGTGATTTAAGCAGTTCACTAGTTACGTTCACCGAATACGGCGTGCATTTTGAAACAGATATAATCCTAGGACATAAAACTGGCTTCTTCTTAGATCACAGAGAAAATCGCCATAAAATTGGACAGATGGCAAAAGGAAAAACTGTTTTGGATGTCTTCTCTTATACGGGAGGTTTTTCCACACATGCTTTAGCTGGCGGTGCAACAGAAGTCACCAGCTTGGATATTAGTAAACAAGCTTTGGAACTGGCAGAACATAATGCAAGCTTAAATGCCCACTCAGGAATTCATGAGACTATAACCGGTGATGCTTTTGAGGAATTAGCACGTCTAATGCATCAGAAAAAGAAATACGATATCGTCATCATAGATCCACCATCTTTTGCGAAGAATGAAAAGGAGATATATGTGGCCAAGAAAAAATATGCGCAACTTGCTGAAATAGGGGTGGCACTTACAAGGAATGGAGGGACACTTCTATTAGCTTCCTGCTCCTCCAGAATTACCCAGGCGGAGTTTTTACAAATACATTCCGAAGTCTTTAAAAATCTAAAAACGAACCATACTTTATTGGAAACCACTACGCATGCAATAGACCATCCAATAGGTTTTGAAGAAGGAGCTTATTTAAAATCCGCCTATTATAAAATTCGCTAGCCATTTCCATGACTAGCGAATTTGTTATTCTAGTAAAGAACGCTGTTTTTTTTAATTTAGTCGAGCGAACTTACCTTTTCTTTTCTTTAACTGTGTTTCTAACTCTCTGGTAACTTCATTTACCGATATTTCAAAATTGGAATTAGAGGCTTCCGTAAATAAAGTCTGTCCTGGTGTACCTAGTCGAACTTTACATATTTTCCCTTTGTCTACTTCTGAGCTATTTTGTAATCCAAAATAAACATCAGCGTTTACAACAAAATCATAGCGTTTAAAAAGCTTGTCTAACTTTGTAGAGGTATATATTTCTAGTTGGTCACTAGCGGTTACATTGTGATACTGAAAATTAATGTTCATAGAATAGGGGTATTAAATAGTTAGCATTTAATGAATTCTAAAGTTAGCAACTTTAATTTTGAAAGCAAATCAATTCAAGGATTAAATTATTCTAACACGATAAAATTCGATAAAATTAACATATATATAGTTTGCATTAGACTTTATAATATTGACTAATATTCGTAAATTGATTCTTTAACAACAGGAACAAACAACAACGATTTAGCTTAAAGAAAATTAATCTATTATGAGGAACATACTTTTGCCAACAGATTTTTCGGATAATTCATGGAATGCTATTATATATGCCATAGATTTATTTATAGAAGAAGGAGCGGTATTTCATTTACTTCATGCTTTTTCACCCTATATGGTAGCACCTTCTAGCCCTATGCAAGCACAGGTTATGGATGAAACCATATTTAGAGCAGCAGAAGAAAATAGCAAACGAGAATTAAGTAAATTCAAATCAAAAATAATATCCATCTACCCAGAAGCTAATGTCAAAGAATATGCGAAGTTTGATTTCTTTACAAATGCCATCTATCGTTTCCTAGAGGATCATAGTGTAAACTGTATTGTTCTCGGTACAAAAGGGGCTAGTGGTATAAAAGAAATTGTGATGGGAAGCAATACCTCAAGTTTGATTGGAAAGGTAAAAGCACCCATCTTGGCCATTCCAGAAAATACCGTGTATAAACCCGTAGAAAAAGTAGTGGTTGGTTCCGATTTGAATGTGGTTCCAACAGAAAAAGGGGTAGATCTGATAAAAAGATTGCTAGAGCTTACAGGTGCTAGTTTACATGTTCTTAATATTCAAAAATCGGAGCGAGACTTGACCATGCAAGAGAAAGATATTCAAGATGTATATCAAGTACTTCTGAAAAATCACGAAGTCATTTTCAAAACTTATGTAGATAAAAATGTAGAGTCCGGAATCAACCTATATATAGAGGAAATACAGGCCGATATGTTGTGTGTAATAGCTAGAAAGCACTCTTTCCTAGAACGTTTACTAGAAAGATCTAAATCTAAAGCCTTAACGAATCATACTAAAATTCCACTCTTAATACTAAATGAAGAGTCTCTTTAAGAGCTCATTTTTTCGCCAAAACATAAATCGCCAGCATCGCCAAGACCTGGGACAATATAGCCGTACTTATCTAATTTTTGATCGATGGTGCCAACCCACATCCTTGTGTTTGCTGGAAATTCGCTAGCTAAATAATCAATGCCTTCTTGTGCAGCAATAACAGAAACAATATGAATTTCTTTTGGAGTTCCTACTTTCTTTATTGCTTTATACACGTTTACAAAAGATTGTCCAGTAGCCAACATAGGATCTGCTAATACCAATATTTTTCCATCTATACTAGGGGAAGCCAAGTATTCGACCTTTATCTCAAACTTCTCATCCTGGTTTGGGTGATGTCTATAGGCAGAGATAAAAGAATTTTGTGCTTGATCAAAATAGTTAAGTAAACCCATGTGTAAAGGAATTCCAGCACGAAGAATGGAGCAAATTACCAGCTCATCTGATGGATGGTTAATAGTTGCAATGCCTAGTGGCGATTCTATCTCCTCAGGTTTATAATCTAGAGTTTTACTTAACTCATAACCTAAAATCTCACCAATACGCTCTATGTTTCTCCTAAAGCGCATGCTGTCCTTTTGAATGTTTACATCACGTAATTGAGCAACAAATTTATTGGCGATAGTATTTTGGTCGAGAAGATGAAATATTTCCATAAGAATCTAATTAATTTTGAGTTCGGATAAAAATACAAATAATAAGTTTTTTAAGCACGCATAAGTCAGGTTAAGACTTTATTCAAAATCTACTAATTCCATTAGGTTGGGTAGGGGAGTAACTTGTTCTGGCAGCATACCTTCTATTACTAGATCACCTATTCGTACACGCACTAATCGTAAGGTAGGAAAACCAACAGCAGCAGTCATTCTACGAACTTGTCGGTATTTTCCTTCTGTTAGCGTTACAGAAATCCAAGAAGTAGGTCCATGATGTTCTCCTCGTATGTTTTTACGGCGTGAGGGTAAATCTGGAAGGGATATTTTCTTGGCAACACAAGATTTTGATTCATAAGTGTTTCCATCACCAGTAAGCTCTAAACCATTCTGTAGATTTTCCAGAGCTTCCTCAGTAATAACACCATCTACTTGTGCATAGTACTCTTTTTCTATGGTAGAGCTATTGATAAAATGACTTAATTTACCATTTGAGGTGAGTAGAAGCAGACCTTCTGATGCTTCGTCTAAGCGGCCTATTGCCATAGTTCCTTCTGGAAAATCATAAATCTCTCCCAGAAGTTTTTTCTTGTATCCTTTAGGTTCATTAATATCAAATTGACTTAAATATCCATCTGGTTTATACAATAAAAAATGTTGTTCTTTTTCTTCCTGCATGACCGCAATATAACGCAAAACTTCTAGTTTTCCAATTAATAGAAAAATCTCCTGGAACATAAATATATCAAGCATAGTTCTTATTTAGATTGAATGTAAATAGTATCTTTAGATCCATAAATCAATAAGCGAGAAAAATGAATAAACCGAATATTCACCGAACTATAGTGAAGTTAAAAGCCAGAGAATATATTACTCCAAATTATGTAAGACTAACTTTTTCAGGGACAGATATTGAACCGTATGCTACATGTACTTTGGGTGTAAATAATAAAATATTTATTCCTCCTAATGGTGTAAATAAGGTAGTGTTTCCTGATAAGGATAGTGAAAATACAAGTTCTATAAAAGAGTTTGCTATTCGCAGAACCTATACACACGTTGGCGTCGATTTAGAAAAGCAAGAAATCTACATGGATTTTGTTGCACATGGCACGAAGGGACCTGCTTCAGACTTTGCAATAAATGCCGAGATAGGAGCTTCATTAGGAGTAGCGATGAAAATCCAAGAAATAGAATTAGCTCCAGAAGTTGAAAGGTATTGTTTGATAGGAGATGCTACAGCAATTCCAATTATCCGCGCTATTTTGAAAACTATAAAACCAAATGCTGAAGGAGTTGTATTCTTGGAAGTTCCAAGTGAGGAAGATCGACAAGAAATAGAAAAACCAGCAAATATATCTATTCATTGGATTGTTAATGAAAAACTAGGGGAAAACACTCTTTTAGCAGATACAGCAATTACTTATTTAAAGGATAGCAAAGTTTCTGAATCACGTTTTGCCTTTGTTGCGTGTGAATATAATAATGTTCAAAAAGCGAGGAATTATCTGAGAAAAGAAGCACAATGGAATAGGGAAGAGGTGTCGGCCTATTCTTATTGGAAATATGGTGTGGCAGAAACAAAATCTGAAACCGAACGCAGAGTGGAGAAAAATAGTATTTAATAGGTTAATATCAAGATATCTTGCATTGCGAATGGCATAGAATAGATAATCCCATCATAGAATTATATATGATGGGATTATTATTTAGTGTCCTTTACTTTTTTACAAAGAACTTCCTACTTCTTTTGCCATTATTTCTAAGGATTTAATTCCACCTCCAGATAAATACCATACATCTGGCGACAAGTAAACGATTTTCCCATTCTTATATGCTGCTGTTTGTTTTATCAAATTGTTCTCAATAGATTCTTTATGAATATCTTCATTGGTTATCGCAGCATTTCTGTCTAATACATAAAGTAGATCAGGATTGTGTTCTTGAATAAATTCCGTAGAGATGGAATTTCCGTGTCTAGATACTTCAAGATTTTCTACTACAGCAGGAATATTAAAAAAATCATGAACCAAACCAAATCGGGATCCTTTTCCGTACGCACTAAACTTTCCGTCGTTATACATTACAATAAGTCCACGCAGCGTATCGTTATCAATTTTATTTTTCTCATGCTCTAGGTTTTCATGAAGTTTGTTTAATCGATCGTTAGCTTGATCTTGTATTTGAAAAATTTTTCCAATCTGCTTAACGTTTTTATCTACCGAACCAATATAATCCTCATAATCTAATTCATAAATAATAGTAGGAGCGATAGCAGCAAACTCTTTATAATCGCTTACTTGACGTAAACCTATTATGATTAAGTCAGGCTCTAACTCATTTATTATTTGAAAGTTAGGCTCCATTAAATTCCCTACGTTTTTAATAGACGTGTCTTCTTTAAACTTATTTAAATACTTAGGCATGGTGTGCTTTGGTAATCCCACGAGAGATTTGCTTAAGCCTAATTCGTCAAAAGAGTCTAATGCTCCAAAATCAAATAGTATAACGCGTTCTGGATTTAAAGGTACACGCACTTCATCCATTTGATGTTTAATAAGTATGGAGTTATCTTCGGTTAATTCTAGCTTTGGCTTTTTAGCCATGTCATTGCAAGCTACAGTAAGTATAGCAAAAACTAGTAGATGGATAGTGGATATAATTCGCATAAGTCTCGGGTTTTAGTGTTTTATATTAGGTTTAATTATAGTATAAACATACTGGACGTCCGTTTCTTTGAATTACCTCGAAGTCCAGTCCAAATATATCTTTTAAAATATCTGGTTTTATGATCTCTTCGGTTGGTCCAAAGTATTGAATCATTCCATTCTTTAATGCTGCTATATAATCGGAGTAGTAAGCGGCAATATTTATATCGTGTACAATAATGATAACCGTTTTCCCGAATTCTTTAGCCAGTTGTTGCAAGGTTCTCATTATTTGCACGGAATGCTTCATGTCTAAGTTATTCAACGGCTCGTCTAGCAAAACGTATTCTGTATCTTGAGCTAAAACCATAGCTAAATAAGCTCTTTGTCTTTGACCACCGCTTAATTCATCGATATATTTATCTTCTATATCCTCTAGCTTCATAAAGTTTAAAGCGCGGTCTACCATACAGCAATCCTCGTCACACATACGTTTTCCTCGGTTGTATGGAAATCTACCAAAACAAACCAATTCTCGCACTTTTAATCGGATATGGGTATGGTTGGATTGTTTTAAGAAAGATAATCGCGTAGCAAACTCTTTGCTAGATATATCTGCGATGTCTTGATCCACTACGAAAACGCTTCCAGAGTCTTTGCTGAGCAATTTACTCACCACTCCTAAGAGAGTGCTTTTCCCTGTTCCATTCCCGCCGATCAACGAGGTTACTTTTCCTTTTGGAAAAGTAATCGATAGGTCTTCCAAAACTAGGAACTCTCCATATCGTTTATTGACTTTTTTTACAGAAATCATATTTTTCGACTTTTAAGTAGAAGAATTATAAAGTACAAACCTCCTACAAAGTTTATAAGTATACTGATTGTGGTTCCCATATTAAATAGGTGCTCCACTATAAATTGTCCGCCAATTATCAGTAAAACCCCCATTAAGCTTGCGCCTAATATGGTGTACTTGTGTTTATAAGACGGAATAAACTCATAGCTAAGATTGGCAATAAGAATTCCTAGAAAGGTTATAGGCCCAACTAATGCAGTAGAAATAGAAACCTGTACTGCAATAAGCAAAAGACTAATTCGAACCAAACGTTGGTAGTTAACACCTAAATTAATAGCGTGTTCTTTTCCTAGAGCTAAAACATCTAAATTATGTAGCAATCTACTGCCTACTATTAAGCTAATTACAAGTGTAATAGCAGAGATTCCTAACAATTCGGTGTTGACATTATTAAAACTAGCAAAGAGTGATTTTTGAATCACAGAGAATTCATTTGGGTCTATGATCATTTGCATGAAAGAAGTCATGCTTCCAAAAATAGAGCCTAATATCAAACCTACTAATAGTAAGAAGTATACATTGATATTTTCCTTCCTAAACATGGTGAAATATAGAATCAATGCAAAACCAAGCATCAGCACTACCGATAAGATGAAGTTATTATGAGAATGAATTACTTGGAAGCTAGCATCTCCATATAAAAACACAATAAAAGACTGGAATAGAATATATACCGATTCAAAACCCATTATAGACGGAGTAAGTATTCGGTTGTTTGTAATGGTTTGGAAAACCACCGATGAATACCCAACACTACATGCTATAAGTACCATAGCGGCCACTTTAATAGCGCGCCTAGGCAAAACATAGTCTGGTCTTGTTCCCATAAGAGTAAACATATAAACGAGTATAACAGCTATTGCGAGTAAAGCAAGGAAAATAATTCTTTTTTTAAGCATAGCGCATTCGTTTTCTGATGAATACTAAGAATGTGATTCCTCCTATAATTCCTATGGTTAAGCCGATAGGCACTTCATATGGGTAAATAATCAGTCTGCTTATAATATCACAAAACAACAAGAGGATAGCTCCAAGCAGAGCAGTTCTTGGTAAAGAACGTTTTAAATTGTCGCCATAAAATAAGCTCACAATATTGGGAACTATCAAGCCTAAAAAGGGAATGAAACCTGCAGTAATCATCACCGAACTTACTGTGAGAGAAACACATAATAGCCCGACTAGGACAATTAAATTGTAATTAATCCCTAAACTTTTTGCCATATCTTTTCCTAAACCTAAGGTCGTTAACTTATTGGCGTATAGATAAGTAAGCACTACAATGGGTAAACTGATGTAAATGAGTTCGTAATTTCCTTTCAATATTTTAGAAAAGTCACCGATCATCCAAGTTTCCATATTTTGGAC
>Ga0079223_10000290_pt1 | contig 23584 bp, 26 predicted proteins | sample Stecom2011_FD_75072 | JGI IMG/M metagenome (GOLD analysis project Ga0079223, IMG submission 75072) | Agricultural soil microbial communities from Utah to study Nitrogen management - Steer compost 2011 | ecosystem: Environmental > Terrestrial > Soil > Agricultural land | place: USA: Utah...
ATATGGCGCGTCATCATGAGGCCGTTCTTGGGATCGCAATAGAGCACCTCGGGGGAAACGACGGCCCGGGCCGCTGCCACTGCGTTGTGCGCCTCGACCTCTCGGTCAATGTAGGCCTCCGTCCCCTCACCGGGGATCCGCAAGACCACCACCCGTTCTGGCAAACGCACCGCATACACCCGATTGGTCAGGCCCATCAGACGCTGCACCTCCGCCGGATCGGCGACTTCACGAAATTCAGGGATTTGTCGCAGCGCTTCAAGGACCTCTGCCTGGGTCATGCTCTTCTCACCTCATGCTCTTGCAGCAGGCGCGAACCCTAGCAGCCGAACGCCAAATGTGAAGCCATTGTAAAAAGGCGTCGCAGTAGCTTGAACCCTTTGGCCCGGGCGCTCAGACTCCCTACGCACATGAGCATTCAGGAGAAGAAGATGGCCAGGCAGCGAAAGACGGAGGAACTGGACTCCATCTACGCGGCAACCAGTTCCGAAGAAGTGGCGCGCAAGTACGATGCCTGGGCGAAGAGCTATGATGGGGAGATGGCGTCTCTCGGTTACCGCCACCCGACCATCTGCCTGGCCCTCCTCTGCCGCTACCTGCCGCGGGAAGCCGCTCCCATTCTGGACGCCGGTGCGGGAACCGGCCTGATCGGGGAATGGCTCAAGATCGTCGGCTTTTCCGACGCGGAGGCGCTCGACCTCTCCGAGGGTATGCTGGAGGTTGCGCGCAGCAAGGGGGTTTACCGGCGGCTCCATCGCGCCGCGATGGGACAGGCACTTCCGTTGGAAAGCGACAGCTTCGCCGGGGCCGTTTGCGCCGGTGTCTTTACTGTAGGCCACGTGGGGGTTGAAGGGCTGGAAGAACTGGCGCGGGTGGTGCGCCCCAACGGCATCATCGTCCTGACCGTCAAGGACCGCCTTTGGGAAAGCGGCTTCGCAGAGCAGATCGCCGTGCAGGAACGCCAGGGCGCCTGGCAGCTTCTGGAGGAAACGCCGAGCTACGTCTCCATGCCCGGCCGCCCCGACACCGTCCCCAGCCGCGCGCTGGTTCTACGGATAAAGTAGCGCCTCCCGCCCGGACCTGTGGTCTATGCGTATCCTTAGGAACTCTGGAACAGGCTATCAGAAACGGTAGAGGGGAGAAGCCTCATGGGCTTGCTGTCGCTGGATCACTATTCGATCCGTACCGCCGATCTCGAGACGACGCGGCGGTTTTATGTGGAGTTGCTTAGCCTCGACGAGGGTGAGCGACCGCCTTTTCCCTTTCCGGGGCATTGGCTTTACGTGGGCACGCACCCTGTGGTGCATCTGATCGGCATCAATCCTGACGATCCCGAAGGCTTGCAAGACTATCTGGGTGACCGTGAGGCCCAGTCCGGCACCGGCGCGCTCGACCACATTGCCTTCAAGGCGAGCGGCGCCACGAGCCTCCGCGACACCCTGCGACAGCGAGGCATTCCCTATCGCGAACGTCGCGTTCCGTCGCTCGGGCTCTATCAGCTCTTCGTTACCGATCCCAACGGCATTGTCATCGAGCTCAACTACGACGCCGACGAGACGCCCGCCGATCTGCTTTAGAACAGCGCCTCCAAGGCGTGATCAGCGTTTGCTCCGGACTTCTTCCAGATAAGCCTGCATCCGCGCGCGCAATCCGGGTTCAGCGACCGACCGTGCCAGGGCTGCCAAATCCGCATCGGATCGCTCGTCGCGGGTTTCCGCCAGAAGCGCCCGCTGCGCGGCAGGCGGTAGCGCTGTCGTCTCGGCGGAAACGCGCTCCGTCACCTCCGGCCAGGCGTCGACCTCAGCCAATTCCTGCAGGAAACCATTTTCTAGCGCCTGAGAGGCATCGAAAACGCTCGAGCTCTCCAGCAGCCGCCTGGCTTTGTCCATCCCAACGACAGCGGCGAGGCGGCGCGTTCCCAGCACCACGCCGAAACGAAGGCCCGGCATCCTGAACCGAGCATCGGGTGTCGCAATCCGTCGGCTGCAGGAGGAAACCAGATCGGCGGCTGCGCCGAAGCAGGCGCCATGCACCAGTGCCAGAGTGCTGAAGGGGGCGCTCCACACCGCCTGCAGCAGCTGTTCGATCCGCAAGAACCTCAGAACCAGGTCCCCGTCGCTCATCTCGTCAAGGCCACCGAAGTCGAAGCCACCCGAGAAGCCTTTCCCACTGCCGCGGAAGACGCAGAGCCGGGTTCCGTCCGCGGCCGCAGCGCGTAGAGCCTCCATCAATGCCTCTACAAGGCTTGCATTGAGAGCGTTCAATCTGTCCGGCCGGTTCAGAGTGAGGACCGTAAGCGCGGCCTTTCGCTCGACGAGCAGCTCACTCGACATCGTCCTGCGCCTCCACCAACTGGCGGCTCGCCGCCGGCGGAGCCGGGTCGCTCAGCCATTCGTGAAAAACGGCTTCGGTGTCGGCACCCAGTTGGGGCGGTGCGCGACGAATCTCGAAGTCGTAGCCGCTGATTTGAATCGGAAAAGCCGTCGTGCGTGTCTGCGCTCCGTTGGGAAGCTGTAGATCACGCACGAGCCCCATTGCCTCGACCTGCGGGTCGGAAAGTATGTCTGCATAGTCGTTGATGGGTGCAGAAGGCACGCCACGGAGGTCCATTTCCACCAACCATTCTGCTGCCGTGCGCTCGGCAAACTTCTCCTCCAGGATGCTGGCCAGTTCCTCCTGATTACGCGCCCGCTCCGCCTGTGTAACGAAGCGCGGATCTTCGACCAGTTCCGGCAAGCCTACTGCCTCTGCCACCTGCCCCCAAAGAGCGTTGTTGCCCGCCGCAATGACGAAGTAGTCGTCAGCCGCCTTGAAGGCCTGGTAGGGCGCATTGCGGGGGTGGGCCGACGCCAGTCGGCGGCCGCCCTGGCCGGTGCCGAAATACTCGCTGGTCTGCAGCGCCGCGATACCGATCAGGCTGCCCAGCATGGAGCAGTCGATGAAAGCGCCCTCCCCCGTCTCGCGCGCGCGCATCAAGGCGGCCGTGATCGTATAGGCGGCATACAGCCCGGCGCAGAAATCCCCGACCGGAACCCCGCACTTGACCGGCGGCCGCCCCTCTTCACCGGTCACACTCATCAGGCCGCTCATGGCCTGAACCGTGACATCGAAGGCGCCTTTGCGCGCATAGGGTCCGCTTTGCCCGTAACCGGTTATGGAGCAGTAGACGAGGCGGGGGTTCAGCGCCTTCAAGTCCTCGAAGCCGAGGCCCAGCCGCTTGAGCGTCCCGGCGCGGAAGTTCTCCACCAGTATATCAGCCTTGGCGGCGAGATCGCGCAGCCTCTCCACGTCGGCCGGATTCTTCAAATCCACCGTGATGGATCGCTTGTTTCGATTGAGCGAGGCGAAGTTCTCGCTGTAGACCTCCCCTCCCTCGGCCGCCGTCAATGGCGGCCACCCGCGCATGCCATCACCTCCAGCCGGATTCTCGACCTTGACCACGTCCGCACCCAGATCCGCGAGCAGGGACCCCGTAAAGGGCCCCGCGGCGATCTGCCCGAACTCAAGAACCCTGACACCGGACAACAGGCCAGACTGCATCAACTTCTCCCCGTCCTTCTTAACGGCTCCGCCAGGCAGAACCAGACTCTGTTTTCGCGGCCCATGCTAGACCGGATCGAGGGCGGAGGTCGACGCGTGAATGGGCGCTACCGCAGTCGGTCGCGCAGGTATCCTTGCTTGCATGGCGTCCCGAGTACCAAACGCTGCCTTCCCGATTCAGCTTAGCGTTACCCCGCTTCGCTCGTTTCGGACCGGCGTTGCTTGGTGCCGCGCAAGGTAAAGAGGCTGAAGAGGGCGCCAACCAGGGCGACGGGAATCAGCCAGGCAAAGGCCGTCGTGAAGCTGCCCAGCCAGGCTTGAAGCTGCACGAAAGCGGAGGGGCCCACCAGAATGCCGCCGAAGGTAAAGAAGTTTGCGAGGCCGGTTGCCGGACCCGCCTTCGCCGGCGGCGCCAGCCGCACGACCTCGGATAGAAAGACACCGTTCCAGCCCACGGCCGACGCACCGAAGAACGCGCTCACGACGAAGACCTGCCACCGCGGTGTTGTCGGAACCAGTTGCGAGAAAGCAAGGCAACAGGTCGCGGTGATCGCGCCGATGATGACGAGCACGACGGCATTTCGCTGCAAACGGTCGGCGAGGAAGCCCCAACTGAGACGGCCGACGACACCACTCGCCTGCACCGTCGCCAGAAGAGCGCCAGCCAGAAGCGCGTCGAAGGCCAGTTCCGTCACTGCAGCGGAGACCACAAAGGCCATCAGACAAAGCTGAATGACGCCGAAGAAGAACCCGCAGATGCACAGCCAGCGCAGGGATGGCAGGCTGAAGATCTCGCCAGCCCCACGCAGCGCGCCGCGGCCAAAGGATGCATCCGGTCGACGGTCTTCATCCCAGGTAGGGCGGGCAGGCGCCAGCAGCAGAGCCAGCAGCAAGGCCAAGGGCAGTATCAGCGCCACTGCCGCCTGCCAGCCCCAGGTAACAGCGACCCACGGAGTCAGAAGGCCGGCAGCAATGCCACCAATCGGGACACCGGTCTGCTTGATGGAGAAAACGAAGCTGCGGTTGCGCGTGGTCGTATAGCGGCTTAGGAGGTGCGCTGCGGCAGGATTTGTCAGTCCGTAGGCAAAGCCGATGGCAACGGATGCCAAGACAAGAGCAGCAAGCGCGGGCACTGAGGCGATAAGGCAGCCGAACCCCGCCACCAGGAGCGCCAGCTGGCTCACCCGGCAGGCACCCCATCGCATGACGAAGCCTCCCGCGATCAGGGACACCAGCATCGCCACTCCGTAAATGATGGCTATCTGATAGCCAATCAGAGCGGGCGGCAGGCCAAAGCTCTCAGCCACGATGGGGGCAATGGAGGCAAGGGCCAACATCGCCCAGGACGCGACCGCCTGTGTTGAGAGGGTGGCCAGCAGTACGCCGGGCAAGCCCTTCAACCCTATCCCCTGCGTCGCCCCCTCAGCCTTTGTTTCTGTCATCGCCGGACTAGTTGACGATGCTCGGCAACCAGGTCACGAGGTCCGGCACCAGTATCAAAAGCGAGATCACCATGACGATGGGGATCAAGAAGGGCGCAACGGCCTGCACCACCTTCTCGAAAAGCATCTCGGCGATTTCAACGAGAATGAAGATGACATTGCCGAAGGGGGGCGTGATGACACCGACCGACAGCGTAACCACCATCAGAACCCCGAAGTAGAGTGGATCGATACCCAAAGACTGTACCGTCAGCATGAAGATCGGTGTGAAGATGAGAACGGCCTCCACCACGCTCATGAAGCAGCCGATGATCAGGAAGAAGGCCGCCATGGCGAAAAGGATCAGGGTCAGGCTGACGTCAAGGTCCAGCAGCGCCATGGCCAGTTCCTGCGGGATGCGCAGGCGAACCAGCAGCCACCCGTAGAAGGTGGCGACTGCAATGATGAACATGATCACGGAGGTAAAGCGCACGGTGCGCGCAAGCGCCCCCACCAGATCCTGGAGGCTGATGTCCCTATAGACGAAGGCTCCCAGGACGAAAGCATAGACGCAGGCAACGGCCCCTGCCTCGGTCGGGGTGAAGATCCCGCCCCAAATTCCGCCAACGATGATCAGAAGGGTCAACAGGGGCGGAACCGCGCGAAAAAACAACCTAGCCAGTTCGCGCATCTGTGGCCGAGGCGTGCGCGGTAGTTCGATCCAGTAGGACACGATGAAGCAGGTCGCCATGAAGGCAAGCCCAAGAATGACTCCCGGGACGATGCCGGCAATGAAAAGCGCTCCGATCGAGGTTCCGGACAGCCAGCCGTAGACCACCAGGGCCACGGATGGCGGGATCACGGGGCTGATGATGGAGGTGGCGCCGGTGATACCGGCGGCAAAACGCTTGGGATAGCCGCGCGCCTCCATCGCCTTGAGCTCCAGCTGGCCGATGCCGGCCACGTCGGCCACCGCCGTGGCGGACATGCCGGCGAAGATCATGCTGGCAACGACGTTCACATGGCCGAGACCGCCGCGGATGTGGCCCACCAGTGCGGTTGCAAAATCAAAAATCCTGCTGTTCACCGAGCCCACGTTCATGAGCGAGGCTGCAAGAATGAAGAAAGGAATGGCAAGAATTGGAAAGCTGTTGAGCCCCCGCATCATCTGCAAGGCGAAGAGTTCGGTGGGAATGGCTGAGACGCCACCAGTGATCGCCAGCACCGCCAAGCAGGTCAGACCGATACTGATCGCGACCGGCACGCCGATTGCGAACAGCAGGATCATCAGACCTAGGAAGATTAGGAGGTGCTCCATTCATTCCCCGCATCATTCGCCACCATGGTGGGACCGCGCCTGAACAGGCGCCCCAGGTGCAGCAGACTGAAAAAGATCATCGCGCCGAGGCCGATCACCAACGCCAGGTAGAGATAGCTGTAGCTTATCTTGAGAGCGGTGGTGGAGTTGTTAGCGCTGACCTGCATCATCGAACAGGCGCCCTTGAAGGCCACAGCCAGGAGCAGCAGCGAAGCCAGTTCTATGAAGATGCTGAGCAGGTAGCGCACCCGAAGGCCGACTTTTCGCAGGATGACGTCAATGACGATGTGGCGCCGGCGCGACCAGGTGGCGGCCGCGCCTAACATCACCATCCACATCAGCAGACCGGCACCGATTTCCTCCGACCAGGGAACCGAAAAGCGAAATGCTTCACGTCCCAGCACCGACCAGAAGATCACGATCACCAGGATCGCCATCATAACAATGGCCACCGCCTCCAGGGCACGGGTCAGGAGAGCTTCAAAACGCTCCAACATCATTCGCTGTCCAATGATGGAAGAAGGGGGGCGGTGTGCCCCCCCTTTTCAGGAATGGCTACTCACTCTCGGCCGCGGCGATAGCGGCCTCGATGTCGTCAGCAACTCCGTCGGCCTTTTCTGCGAGGATCTGCTGAACCGCAGGGGCGGCCTTCTCGCGGAAGGGCGCCTGGTCGACGTCGATGAAGGTCATGCCCTTCTCGATCAGCGCCTCGCGGTAGAAATCGTCCTTCTCCTGCTCGACCTGATAGCCATGCTGACGTGCCTCCTCGACGGCCTCACGCAGCATCTCCTGATCGGCTTCATCAAGGCCATTCCACCAGCTTGCGGAAGCGACCCAGTGCCAGGGGAAGGACAGGTGGGAGGTGGTGATGATGTAGTCCTGCACTTCCCACATCTGCCTGGTATAGGGCGAAGCGAGGCTATTTTCGTGTGCTTCGACCTGCCCGGTCCGCATCGCCAGATAGATGTCGGGCGCAGGGATGACGACCGCCTGTACGCCCAACGCACCCCAGACATCAAGCCACACCGGAATCTGCGGCAAACGCATCTTGAGACCTTCAAGATCGTCTGGCGTATTGATCTCCCGGCTGGAGGTCATATGGCGGAAGGCTCGCATCTGCGGGCCGAGATAAACCAGGTTGCCGCGCTCCAGGGACGCCTCCTGCATGGCCTTCCCGCTGTCGGTTTCCATGATGTAGTGCTCAACCGCCCCCCAATTCGGGAAGACGAAAGGCACGGACACTGCGTCGTATTCCTCCGCGTACTGCCCCATGAATAGACCGCCGGTGAGCGCCATCTGGGTTTGGCCCACGTTGAGAAGCTCGAGGACTTCCACTTCGTCGCCAAGCTGCCCGCCAGTATAGACGTTCACTTCAAAACGGCCGTCCGAGCGCTCGTCCACGATTTCCTTGAAGCGCAGCATGGCGGCTTCTTCCGAGCCGCCCGCGCTCATGGTGTTATGGACTTCGATGACATCCTGTGCCTGGGCCGTAACGGCCCAGGCCCCCAAGGCAGCGGCGGCCATAAGGCCCAAGCCGGCACGACCGATCGCTTTCGACTTCAATTCCATGAGCTCGTTTCCTCCAACTCGGTTCATTTGTGTTTAACACCCTGCACCGGCCAATCTAAACCACCGGCGCGGCGCCCCTCCACCTGAGTATCAGCCTTCTACTGCTCTTACGAGCTTGTCCCGCAAGGGCGCCAGGATCTCCTCATTGTGCTCGCCCAGAGCGGGAGACGGCAGACGTACGTGGCACGGCGTGCCGCTCAACTTCACCGGAAAGCCCAACATGCGCACCTTGCCCCGACCCGGGTGGTCGACCTCAATCGCCATCTCCTGGGCCTGCACCTGCGGATCGGCGAAGACCTCTGCCAGGTTCTGCACCTTTCCGCTGGGCACGCCTGCCGCGTTCAGCCGCTCGATCCAATAGGCCTGGGTGTGGCTGGACATGCTTGCCGAGATGAGCGCGTTGAGCTCATCGCGGCGGGCAAAGCGCTTGTCGTTAGTATCGAAGCGCGGATCATCCAGCAGTTCCTCGAGACCGATCGTGCGCATGAAGCGCCGCAGCACCACGTCGTTGCTGGGCGCGACCGCGACCTCTCCGTCGCTGGCCTTGTAAAGACCATAAGGTGCGACCAGCGGATGATCGTTGCCGGTTCTCGGCGGCAGCTTGCCGGTGAGAAGGTGCTCGCTGGCGAGGTAAGCCATCATGGAGAGAATGCCGTTGAGCATCGCGCTTTCGACACGCTGCCCTTCCCCGTTGATGTCCCGGGCTCGCAAGGCGTTCACGATGCCGAAGGCGGCATAGAGGCCGGCCACCAGATCGGTAATCGGCTGGCCGCTGCGCATCGGCTCCTGGTCCTCACGCCCATTGACGCTCATGAAGCCACTCATTGCCTGCGTGATGAAATCGAAGGCAGGGCGGTCCGCGTAGGGCCCTTCGCTCCCGTAGCCATTGATGCTGGCGGTCACCAGCCGCGGGTTGATTTGCTTCAGCCGTTCCTGGGTGAAGCCCATCTTGTCGAGGACACCGGGGCGAAAGTTCTCGACCAATACATCGGCCGTTTCGAGGAGTTGGGCGAGCAACGCTCGCCCCTCCTCCGAATAGAGGTCGAGCTCCACCGACTTCTTGTTGCGGTTAAAAGAGGCGAAATACCAGCTTAGCCCGTCCTTCATACCACCCTGGGAGCGGACCGGATCGCCCTTGCCGGATGTTTCCACCTTGATGACTTCCGCCCCCATGTCGCCCAGAAGCATGGTGCAGAAGGGGCCCGAAAGCACCCGGGTCAGATCCACCACGCGGATACCGTCCAATGGTTGGCGCATGCTCTGGCTCACCCGCAAGCCGTGGCGACGGCGTCCATGGAACTGGTCCGCAGGCGCGGCCCCGCCTTCATCACCTGTCCGGGAAGCGGGCGTCCCACGATCTCTTCTACCCGCTGTGCGACGGCGCAAAGCTTCTCGAGGTCGATACCGGTCTCGATTCCGCATTCGTGCAGCAGGTACACCAAATCTTCCGTGCAGATGTTGCCGGTCGCCCCTGGTGCGAAGGGACAGCCGCCCAGGCCGCCGATCGAGGATTCAAAGGAGGTGATGCCTTCGGCAAGGCCGGCGTAGACATTCACCAGGCCGATGCCTCGGGTATTGTGGAAATGCAAGGCGACTTCGAGATCCGGCACAGCCTCGTGCACCTCACGGCAAAGCGCGGTAACGAGCGGCGGGGTCGCCATGCCGGTGGTATCGCCGAGGGCGATCCTCTTGAGACCCAAATCCCGGTAGATGCGGGCAATCTTGACTACCTCTTCGATGGCGACGTTGCCCTCGAAAGGGCAGCCAAAGGAGGTGGCGATGGCGCCCTCGACGGGAATGTCTGCCGCCTTCGCAATCCGGCAAACCTCCTCAAATCCGGCAAGCGTCTCGGCACGCTTGCGGTTGAGGTTCTTCAGGTTGTGGCTCTCGGAAGCGGAGACGAAGACGACCATCGCATCAACCTTGGCCTCCGCGGCCGCTTCCGCGCCCTTCGGGTTCGGCACCAGCGCGGTCAGCTTGGCGCTGGTGGCGCGGTTCACGCCGGCCATCACTTCAGCCGCATCGCGCAGCTGCGGTACCGCGCGCGCCGAGACGAAGGCCGTGGCCTCGAACTGAGGGACGCCCGCGTCGATCAGGCTGTTGAGGACCTCGATCTTGGTCTCGGTCGGGATCCATACGGCTTCCGCCTGGAAGCCATCGCGTGTGCCCACTTCGACAACCCGTACCTTTTCCGGGAAGCCTGGGGGGCGGGGAAGACCAGTTGACGCACTCATTGCTCACGCTCCAAGAAGTCGCCGGGAGGCTTGCGACTTGTGTAGCCCCCGCCCCCCGATAAGAAAAGGTCGGGGAGCGGCTAGCGGAAACAGCGTCCTCGGCAACAACACCCGTATGACAAGCAAATATTTCTTCTGAAACCACTTTGCATAGGCAACTGTTTCAGATGGGGTGCGGTCGCCGGGGAAGATGGCTAGAATTTCGTCCCATGTCTGGAAGCTTTACCCTGTCGCAGCAGCAGCGATTCAGAAAGCTGCTCACCCTGGCCGCCGAAAGCCCCTTTGCCGGCGAACGTGATGCCGCGCTTGCAGCCGCCAATCGGATGGCGGAAAGCGCCGGCATGGATCTTGAAGAGGCTGCCGGCGCCTGCGGCCGCAGTGACAGAGAACAGGCGGCGGAACGAGACGCTGCCAGAGGAAGCGGCGTGGTCAACGAAGGCTGGCCCGAAGACATCAGTCCATCCATGCGACGCGCAGCCTGGGCCGGCTATGCCTGGGAAGCAGCCGCGAGCCGCGCACGCCAACGCCAGCGAGAGGAGACCGAGAGGCGGCAGCGGGAAGAGGAGGCAGAGCGTCGGGCTAATAGCACCCGCGGTCGGTCCAATCAGCCGCGCAGCTCGCGCGCCATGCCCCGGGGAGATTTTGCCCGGGTACTTCTTTTGGAAACGGGCTTGTCTCTGCGCGACATTGCAGAGATCACCGAGTTGAACATCTACGAGGTGGTCGGCCTGAAGCTGAAGCTCCGCCCGGAAATCAAGCGTGCGCGCCGGCAGAAGGGCGCGCGGCCGGCGACATCGGCCGCTGCCGCCCCCAGCAGCTGACCTATAGCGACAGGCTGTTCCCCTCGTTCAGACCAACAACCAGCCAGCTACATCCACGCGCCTCCGTGCAGTAGACAAGCAGGTCATCTGGCCCGGCAACGAAGGCGCCACACCCTTCGGCCGCGCTATCGGGTTCAGTCTGGCAGAAGATGGCTTCATCCAGGCGCCATCGGCCCTCTTGGGTATCGACATCCCGCCGCTCGCGCATACGCATTTCGCCGGAGCTGTCATAGTAGACGGCATAGAGCCGTTCCGGCTGCTCGACTGGTTCCCAATAGGCTGTATTCCCCGTGAAGTAGCGGCGAACTTCGGCCTCGCTTACCGGCACCATGTTGGGATCCTCCAGAAGCTCCGCGAACGAGGGCCCCTGTTGCTCTCGTGCTTCCTGCTCTGTTGGATCGTCCGCGAGGCCCATGGATTGGCAGCCAGACAGCACCAGGCTCGCGCCCAGTGCCATAATAGTCCGTAAAGCCGAACGTCGCCGCCTTCTAAGCGCGAGACAGAGCGTCATGTTCGAACTCGTCCACAAGCGATCGACGCCTCCATCCTTTTTGACTGATCTGCTCTTGCTCATGAACTCGCCCCTTGTTCAGGCAGCTGCTCGTCCGTCTTGCGGCATACCCTAGCCATCATCCTGGGCGCGGGGAAAGTTCCTCTTCGAGCAGACGCCGCGAAGCGGTGCAAGCGAGTCAGGATGAGACCCTGGCGAATGCGCCGGTTGCAGGCGAGGCATCAGACGGGATCGCTGAGCGATCCCAATCTGATGCCATCGATCCTATTCGCCGATGGAATAGGGTGTCGGTACGCCATCCTTCATGATCTGCTCCAGATAGCTCTCCGAGACCTGCATGCCATCTTCATCGAATGCCTTGTCGCCGGTCGCCCCTTCGTAGTTCTGCGAGACGGTGTGTAGGGCTTCCCGGATGGCATCGGCTTCCGCGCTGCCTGCTTCGTGAAGCGCCAGTGCGACCAGCATCGCCGAATCATAGGCGAAGCCGCCGAAGGAGGTAGTCGGCCGCTCACCGAATTCCGCCTCATAGGGATCGGCATACTCTTCTCGGAAGAAGTCGCCGGAGGCACCGACTTCCAGACCCTTGATACCCTCGATGATTTCCGGCGTGTCCTGGACCTCGTTGGTCCAGAGGCTCGGATAGTCAGCGTACCACAAAGACGGTTCGATCCCGAGTTCATAAGCCTGACGGAAGATCAGGCGCGCGTCGGTGCCATAGGCGGTGATCAGGGCATGCGGCGGATCCTCTGAAATGACCCGACGCAGATCCGCGCGATAGTCCGACTTGCCCTGTTCATAGCGAACGGTGGTTACGCACTCCGCTCCGTACTCTTCCTCAAGCCTCTGACAAGCCTGAATCTCCATGCCGACGCCAAAGGGGTTGTTTGCCGAGAGGACGGCAAAGCGGTCCGCACCGGAGTCCTGATAGGCGAAGTCAGCCAGGGACGCGCCCATCAGCGTGTCCAGTCCCATAGCAGAGAACAGGAAGGGACCGATGTCCCGCAATTCTGGCGAGGTGCTCGATGAGCAGATCTGCACCGTGCTGTTCTTGTTGGTGAATTCGCCGGTCGCAACGCAGACGCCGCTGGACAGGATGCCTAGGATCACCGGCACTTCATCGACATTGACCAGCTTCCGGGCAGCATCTACCGCGGAGGCCGGGCGTGACTCGTTGTCCTCGATGATCAGTTCGATCTTGCCGCCCATCTCTTCGGGACCGATGGTCACACGCTCCCCATCTTTCAGGGGAATGTCGTAGCCTTCATTCACCCGACGTACCGCCAGCTGAATCCCGCGCAGGATGTCTTCACCCTGAACCGCGTTACGGCCGGTCAGCGGGACAATGACCCCGACTTTGATGGTTTCATTTGACTGAGCTTGGGCGGGTGCAGGTGGCAGGGCCCAGGCTGCTGCTGCAGCAACTGCAGCCGCAGCCGTCACCCCCGATAAAAAACGTCTCATGGCTCCTCTCCTTCTGCTTCTGGCAGGCGGGACGGCCGTCTGTTCTTCAGGCTTCTGCCGTCCCCAGGTAGGCCTCTCGGATCTTCTCGTCATGGAGGATGTGATCCGCGGGACCTTCGAAAGCGTTGCGGCCGTCAGCAAGTACTACGCCGCGATCCGAAATACGCAGCGAGCTGTCCGCGTTCTGCTCGACAATTACTATGGTGCGCCCCTGCGCATTGATCTCTTTAACCTTGGCAAAGACCTCGTCCGCAATCTTCGGCGAAAGAGCGGCGGAGGGCTCGTCGAGCAGCAGCATGCGCGGCTCGGTCATCAGCGCGCGGGCCAGGGCAAGCATCTGCCGCTCACCGCCGCTCATGGTCCGGACCCGCTGTCGACGTCGCTCGGCAAGCCGCGGAAATCGCTCGTATTGGGCGTCCATTCTTTCCCGCAGAAGCCTCTTGTCGGCGGCAAAGCCGTAGCCGCCCATAAGAAGGTTCTCTTCAACCGTCAGGCTGGGAAAGACGTTCTCGAGCTGAGGTACGAATGCGAGCCCCTGGCCAACACGCTGATGGGTCGACATGCGGGTAATCTCCACGCCGGCAAAATGCACCTGGCCAGCCGTCGGAATGAGATAGCCCATGATGGCCTTGAGCAATGTCGATTTGCCGGCGCCGTTGGGGCCGATGATGGTCGTCAGTTCGCCGTCCGCCACATGCAGCTGCACCTCGTGGAGGATCTCGCTGTCGCCATAGCCGGCGCAGAGCCCATCCACGGTCAGCAGGGGAGCCGTCTGAGCGGCCGTCATGCCTGCACCCCCTCGCCGGCAACCCCGCCGGAGGCGATATAGGCCTGCAGCACATCCTCGCGCGCGAGCACCTCGTCCGGCGCCCCCTGGGCCAATACGTTGCCCATGTCGAGCACGCAAATTTCGTCGCAGAGGCGGCGGACGACCTGCATGTTGTGCTCGATAATGAAGAAGTTGTGGCCGGCGCGGCGCAGTTGCAGAATCACCGCAACGATATCCTCGATCAAACGCGGGTTCACCCCGGCAACCGGCTCATCGAGCAGGATCAGCTTGGGCTCGGCCATCAGGACCTGGACCAGAGCCAGGAGCTTCTTCTGCCCGCCCGAAAGGCTGCCGGCGAGTTCGTCTGCGTGCCGCTGCAGCCCGACCATTTCGAGCAGATCCCGGGCGCGCTCCAGATTGCGTTCCTCCTCGCGCGCAACCTGACGAGACTGCAGCATCGCGCTAACGATGTTTTCTCCCGTCTGTCGTGCTGCACCCAGCAGCATGTTCTCCATGACGGTCATGCGCCGCGGATTGAGGGTGATCTGAAACGTACGGCACAGGCCGGCTTCGGCGATGACATGCGGGGGCTTGCCCTGCATCTCTTGACCCTCAAAGAGGACTCGCCCGCTGGATGGCTTGAGGAAGCCGGAAATGATGTTGGCCAGGGTCGTCTTGCCCGATCCATTCGGCCCGATCAGCCCGAAAATCTGGCCGCTTTTCATGCCGAAGGATACCTTGTCGAGAGCCCTGAGGCCCCCGAACTGCATGCTGATGTCTTCAACGGCCAGCAGCATCACGCACTCCATAGCGGCGACGGCGCTCCGGTAGGATGCCGCGAGGCAGATAGAGGATGACCAGGATGATCAGGACGCCGATGAGCACCATCCGAAGCGAGGCGCCGAGACTGGCGTATTCTTCCCCAAAACCGATGAACCGCGTGCCGTTGTAGAGAAGCTGAATGATAATGGCTCCCGCGAGCGCCCCGAGATGATTTCCGGCCCCGCCCAGGATGACCATCGCCCAAACCAGGAAGGTTTCCAGCGGCATGAAGTAGGTGGGATCGATGAAGCCGAGGAAGTGTGAGAAAAGCGCGCCGCCGAGGCCTGCGATAGCCCCGCCGATAGCCATGGTCCAGATGCGCGCGGCACGCACGTTCTTCCCCAGCGCCTGGGCGACCTCATCGCTCTCGCGAATGGCCTTGAGCACGCGCCCGAACGGACTGCGGCTTACCCACTGAACCACGAGATAGCAGCCCAGCAGACAGGCCGCCACGAGCGCCAGGTAGTAGTAGCCGTAGTAGGGTCCTCCCAGCACGCCCTGAAGCGGGCTGGGTATGCCGGTAATGCCGTAGGATGCGCCGACATAGGGACTGCCGAGGTTTGTATTGAGGAAGATTACACGCACCAGCTCGGCGGCTGCGATGGTTACGATCGCCCAATAATCTTGGCGGAGATTGCCGATCGGCAGCGCCATGAGCACGCCGAAGAGCGCGCCTCCCAAAACGCCCGCAACGAAGGCCAGAGCGATGGGCCAGCCCAGAATGGTGGATCCGATTGCGGAGACGTAGGCGCCGACCATGAAGAAGCCGACCTGCCCCAGGTTCACCAGCCCGGTCTGCCCATACTGCAGACTGAGGCTCAGGCTCATGATCCCGTAGATCCCCGTCATGGTGATCAGGTAGACAAGGAAGGCGCTCATGCCCGCTTCTCTCCAAGCAGGCCGGTCGGCCGCAACAGAAGCATGATGATGACCAGGGTAAAGGGGATCGCAGCCTTGTAGCCCACGGGGATGAAAAGGAAGTCCTCGGTTGCCAGGCCCAGCGCCGACGCAAGGGATCCCCAGTTGATCGCCAACCCGATATTTTCGGCAAAGCCGACCACCAGCGCCCCTAACACGGCCCCATAAGGGTTGCCGATCCCGCCGAGAATAACCGCGGCGAACACTGGCAACATGATTTCGAAACCCATGTTGGTGTGCAGCTGCGTAGCTACGCCGAGCATCACGCCGCCGAGAGCAGCCAAAGCTGCGCCGACGAACCAGACGAGGCGTATGACGCGCTCGGTAAAGATGCCACTGGCTTCCGCGAGATCCTTGTTGTCCGCTGTCGCCCGCATGGCAATGCCGAGGGTGGTCCGATTGAGAACGAAGTGAAACAACAGCATCGTCACGAGGGCGACAACGATGATCGCAGCCGCGCTCGGGGTCAGTCGGCCATCGCCGATCAGCCACGGACGCATCAGGGGAAGCGGGTAGCTCTGTGCATTTGCTCCCCAGATTGCTTGGGCACCGAAGCGGAGCACGATGCCCACCCCGAAGGAGGCGATGAGAAGAAGGATTGGCGAATTGCCGCGCAAGCGGGAGAAGACGGCACGGTCAGTCGCGACGCCGAGAAAGCCGACCGCCACCATCGCCACAATACCAGCTATCACCAGGCTGCTGCCCGGTCCGAATGGCAGCGCCAGGCTGATCGTCAAGGCGATGAAGGCGCCAACTGTTCCGAACTCGACGTGCGCAAAGCTGGGAAAGCGCAAGACGTCGTAAACCATGGTCAACCCTACTCCGAGCAACGCCAATTCGGCGGCTCTAATAAGGCTGTCGATCAGTATCTGGATCACACACCCTCCCTAAGAGGACCTGCCGCGTTGCGCCGGCATCTTCTTTTTTTGCCGTCGTGAAACGGCGCCCTCCTGCGGGACACGCTAAGGTAAGTTTTGAGGAGTTGCAACTGCACCCGCGCCCCCTGCTGCCGCATGCAGTTAGTTGGCCGCTTGCCGGCGTTTCTCGCGTAGCGGCCTCGTCCGCCGGCGGCGAGCGTGGTATGAGCGCAGCCGCTTTCCACCCTGGAAAAGGAGAGGTTCAGATCATGGACGTAAAGGGTTTGGGTGCTATCGTCACCGGCGGCAGCTCCGGCATGGGCGCGGCCACGGCACGAGCGCTTGCGGCAGCGGGCGCCAAGGTCGCGGTGCTCGACATCAATGAGGAAGGGGCGAAGAAGGTCGCCGAGGAGATCGGTGGGCTGGGCCTCGCCTGCGACGTTTCCAGCGCGGAACAGGCAGAAGCCGCTGTTACCGCAGCCCGTGAAAAGCACGGGCCGGCCCGGGTACTGGTCAACTGCGCCGGTATCGCGCCTGCAGCGCGGATCGTGGGGCGCAACGGCCCGATGGATCTTGCCGACTTTCAGAAGGTGATCTCCATCAACCTCGTCGGCAGCTTCAACATGATGCGCTTGGCCGCGGCCGACATGATTGCGGCGGATCCGGTAAATGAGGACGGAGAACGCGGCCTGATCATCTCCACGGCTTCCGTGGCTGCCCATGAAGGTCAGCTTGGCCAGGCGGCCTACGCCGCCTCCAAGGCCGGGGTGATTGGCATGATGCTGCCGGCGGCCCGCGAATTCGCGAAGTTTGGCGTGCGCGTGCTGACGATCGCGCCGGGCCTGATCGCCACACCGATGCTCCTCAACATGCCCCAGGAGGTGCAGGATAATCTGGCGTCTCAGGTGCCCTTTCCGAAGCGCTTCGGCCATCCGGAAGAGTACTCGACTCTGGTGATGCACATTCTCGCCAATACCATGCTGAATGCCGATACCATCCGCCTTGACGGCGGCATGCGGATGCAGTGAGCCCCGCGGGGCGCAGGCACTTCTGCGCCCCGGCACCGCCGCTCTCACAAGCGGATGTAGAGGATGCTGTTTTGGCTACCGCAAAAGGGACTCCGAGGAGTTTCTTGATAATGTAGCGTTCCTTAATTAGAAGTTGTGCGGGAGGCTAAGGACGACCGTACGCAATCAATGGTCGTCCACACACATTGAAGGAGACACGAATCGCCATGCGAAACACCACTTCGGCGACGATCAAGGGAGTTCTTCTTGCTGGCGCTGCCACGCTAGGCTTTGTTGTCAGCGCGCAAGCTGCCAATCTTGAAGATATTCAGGAAAGCGGCACGATCCGGATCGCGATTGCAAACGAGATTCCCTACGGTTATGTCGATCCGGTTTCCGGCGATGTGCGGGGGGCAGGTCCTGATGTCGCCAAACATATCGTGGAGGAACTCGGCATCGACGAGATCGAGTGGATCACCACCGATTTCTCGACACTGATCCCGGGTCTGCAGGCGGATCGCTTCGACATGGTCGCTGCTGAAATGGCGATCTTACCGACCCGCTGCGCCACCGCGATCTACTCCAATCCGAACAGCTCCTATGGTGAAGGCCTGCTGGTTCCAGCCGGCAATCCCAAGGGCATCACTTCCTATGAAGCTTTCGCCGAGAACTCCGACCTTAAGGTTGCGATCATGGCGGGCGCCAACCAGCTCGACATGATGCAGGCGCTGGGAGTTTCGGAAGACCAGATGGTGACCATCTCCTCGAACTCGGACGCCATCTCGACAGTTTCCACCGGTCGGGCCGACGCCTATGCAGCTACCGGTCTGACGGCCAGCGAACTGGCTGAGCGCAGCGATGCGGTAGAGGTAGCCGAGGGCTTCGAAGACCCCATCATCAACGGCGAGGAGCAGCGCTCCTGGGGTGGCTTTGTGTTTGCGCAGGGCAATGAAAGCCTGCGCGACGCGGTCAATGAAATCCTGGCTGAGTTCAAGCAGACCTCGGAGTGGGAAGAAATTCTGACCAGCTACGGCTTCACCGATGCCGACGTTTCCCGTTCCTTCGACATGACCGCCGAGGACCTCTGCTCGAGCTGAGCGTTCTTGACCAGCTTTGACTGATCGGCCGGTGGGCGCTGGGCGTTCACCGGCCACAGTCTGAGCTTCATCCTCCCTGGAAGCAGGTTCGAGATCGTCTGCCATGGATTGGACCCAATACCTGAATCCCCTCATGCAGGGGGCTCTGGTCACCATCGAACTAACGATCTATTCGACTATTCTGGGTGCCATCCTTTCCTTCGCCGCAGGCATCGGCAAGACGGCCCGCAACCCCGTCATCAAGGTGATTGCGGCCACCTACATCGAGATTTTTCGCGGCACCTCGCTCCTGGTCCAGCTTTTCTGGCTTTACTTCGCCCTACCGGTAGCCGGGCAGGCGATGGGGATCGATCTTCGCTTACCCCCGGTCGTGGCGGGCGTCCTGGCCCTCTCGCTCAATATTGGTGCCTACGGCGCTGAGGTAGTCCGCGGAGCCATCCAGGCGGTTTCCAAGGATCAGTATGAAGCGGCCAAGGCGCTCAACTTCACGCCGCGCAAGACGCTCTGGCGCATCGCGCTGCCGCAGGCCATTCCCGAGATGATGCCCGCCTTCGGGAATCTCGCGATCCAGAACCTTAAGGACACCGCCCTCGTCTCTCTGATCAGCCTTTCGGATCTCGCGTTCCGGGCCGAGCAGCTGCGGAACTTCACTCAGGATTCCACCACCATCTACACGATGGCGCTCTTCATGTACTTCGGCCTTGCCCTGGTGCTGACGGCGATGATGAAGCTGCTCGAGCGGTATGTGAGCCGCTGGCGGGTGGGGGCGCGCTAGGCCATGCTTTTCGGAATTCCCTGGGATACCTCATCCAACCTCGCCTTTGCGGTCTCCATCCTGCCAATCCTGCTGATCGGCCTGTGGGTGACGATACAGGCAACGGTTCTCGGCTTTTTCATCGCACTCGTGGTCGGCCTTGTCTGGGCTGCCCTCAAGGCTGCTCCCACGCGCGTAATTTCCTGGCCAGCGGCCGTCATCACCGAGTTCCTCCGCGATACGCCGCTGCTGATCCAGCTGTTCTTCCTCTACTACGTGCTGCCTGAGTTCGGCATCATCCTGCCCGCCTTCATGACCGGCGCCCTGGCGCTGGGACTGCAGTACTCTGCCTACACCTCGGAGGTTTACCGCGCCGGTATAGAGGCGGTTCCGCGCGGCCAGCATGAGGCATCGCGGGCCCTCAACCTCACGGGCCGACGGACCTTCACTCATATCGTTCTGCCCCAGGCCATCCCACGGATCATCCCCGCGATGGGCAACTACCTGGTTTCGATCATGAAGGACGTGCCGCTCCTTTCGGTCGTGACCGTCCTCGAAATGCTCAACGTGGCGCGGATTATTGGGGACCGCACCTTCAACTATCTCATCCCGCTGACCATGGTGGGTGGCCTGTATCTCATCATGACTCTGATCGCGTCGGGAGGCGTACGCTTCCTCGATAGGCGCCTGCCCAAGACGGGAATCCCGCTGAAATGACCGAGCCCATCATCAAATTCGACAAGGTCGTCAAGGCCTTCGGCAGCTTCGTCGTGCTGAACAAGCTGGATTTCGAAGTGAAGCCGGGCGAGAAGGTGACGATCATCGGCCCTTCGGGCTCGGGTAAGTCCACCGTGTTGCGCATTCTCATGACCCTGGAGCCGATCACCGATGGCGTGGTCTATGTGGATGGCCAGCCGCTCTGGCATGAGAAGAGCGAGGATGGTTCTCTGAAGCCTGCTGGCGAACCCCATCTGCGCAAAATGCGCGAGAAGATGGGCATGGTTTTCCAGCAGTTCAATCTGTTCCCGCACATGACCGTGCGGCGCAACATCACCGAAGCGCCGATACAGGTTCTCGGAATCGCTAAGTCCGAGGCTCGCGATCGTGCCAACGAACTGCTGGAGATGGTCGGCCTCACCGAGCACGCAGACAAGTATCCGCACCAGCTCTCCGGTGGTCAGCAGCAGCGTGTAGGCATCGCTCGCGCACTGGCGATGCGCCCAAAGATCATGCTGTTCGACGAGCCCACCTCGGCCCTGGATCCCGAGCTTGTGGGGGAAGTGCTCAACGTCATTCGCAAACTGGCGGAAGAGCACGACCTGACGATGTTGCTGGTCACCCACGAGATGAACTTCGCGCGCCAGATCTCGGATCGGGTTTGCTTCTTCGATCAAGGGCGAATGCTGGAAGAAGCGCCGCCGGAAGAGCTCTTCACGAACCCGAAGGAGCAGCGCACGCGGGAATTCCTGAAGGCAGTGCTCGAAGGCAACTGACGGCGCTATCGCAGGGGAATGCAGATGCGGCTCGCAACTGCCGGCGCCTGGTACCAAACGCAACGGCTCGCGGACGGCGTGACCTGGATTTACGAGCCGCGCATCAAGCCTTTCTACCGCTGCAATATCTGGCACCTGCGCGGGCGTGATCGCGACCTCTTGGTCGATAGCGGCAGCGGCCTTTTTTCCCTACGTCAGGAGATAGAGCTCTTGACGGAGCGGCCGGTCCTGGCGGTCGCGACCCACACCCATTTCGATCATATTGGCGGGCATTATGAGTTCGCTGAGCGGGCGGTCCATCCGGCGGAAGCCGAACTGCTCGCCCAGCCTGATCGCAATCGCACGCTTGCCGAGGACTACGCGACAAGCGACATGTTCGAGGCACTGCCCCCCGACGGGTGGGACGCGGAGAGCTACACCATTACCCCTGCCCCTGCGACCCGTCTTCTGGAAGAAGGTGCGATCATTGACCTGGGCGACCGCCATTTTGAAGTGCTGCACCTGCCCGGGCACTCGCCGGGATCGATTGCACTCTGGGAAGCCGCCAGCGGAATACTCTTCTCCGGCGACACGATCTACGACGGGCCGCTGGTGGACGACTGCCACGGTTCAGACCTGACCGCCTATCGGCGTTCCCTGAAACGACTACTGGATCTGCCCGTGCGCGTAGTGCATGGCGGCCACTTCCCAAGCTTCGACGGAGAGCGCCTTCAAACTCTGGTGCGTGACTGGCTGGAGCGCGAAGAGCGTTTGACCTAACCCCGCACTGGCCGCGGCTTGAGCAAGATGGTGGCAGCGGCCGCGAGTATCAGAACCAAACCGAGCCAATCCGCGGGCGAGGGTCGTTCCCCCAGGAAGATCATGGAGCCGAAAACGCCAACCGCCGGCACCATCAAGGTTCCCATGGAAGCAGCTGCCGCCGGAAGACGCGGCAATACCTCGAACCACAGGAAGTAGGCCAGTGCCTGAGCGAAGAGGACATGGTACGCGAAGGCTACCACCGTGTCCGTTTGCAGCGGCCCTACCCGCGGCAGCCCCTCGAATAGCAGCATGCCAAGGAGCGCACAGAAACCGCCGAGGAGAAGCTGCCAGGCGGCGATGGTCATAGCTGGCGCGGAGATCGGGAAGCGCTTGAGCAAAACAGTGCCCGCCGCCCAACTCACCCCTGCGATCAACCCGAGAAGAAGCCCGAACGACAGTTCTCCCGCTTCCAGCAGCGGCCACCCCAACGCCACAAGCCCCGCCAGGCCCAGGGCAAGCCCAAGCAGGCGGCCCCGGTCCAGCACTTCCTTAAGCACGAGAGTCGCGAAGACAGCAGCCCAAAGCGGCATCGTAAAGGTCACGATGGCAATCCGCGAGGTAGGAGCCATCAGCTGGGCAAAAGCGAGGAGAATGTTGAAGGCGGCAATCGATAGGACACCGGTGAGGAAAAGTTGCAGCCACTCCCGCCGCGGCACACGAAGCGAGCGCCCGCTGGATAGTGCCAGGCCGATCAGAAACAGTCCGGCGCAGAGCATTCCAGCGGCCCGCAGTGTCCAGGGCGCAATCTCATCTAGAGCGATGCGAACGGCTGGCCAGTTGAATCCCCAAAGCAGACCCAGAAGCGGAACAGTAGCCAGGGTTGCGCCGCTAGGGCGCGAAACTTCCTGCACTGCCATTAAAGCTTTAGATCGTAGGTCACCCAGTCGGTACGCTGGGCCAGGCGATCATAAACGCCGCGGGCGCGATAGTTGTTCTCGGCGGTAATCCAGCGTACCAAACTCCATCCTCTTTCTCGCGCGATGTCAGCCACTGCGCCGATCAAGGCATCGGCCACGCCTCCGCCGCGCGCTGCCGGATCCACAAAAAGGTCATCCAGGAAGCAAGCGGTCGTCGCCATGAGTGGCCGGCTGTAAGGCCGAAAATGGGTCAAGCCGACTGGCCGCCCCTCGCTGGTTACGGCAACCAGCCCCTCCACTTCATGCTCAGGATCTCGAATCCAGCTCCACACCCGCGCGCGCATTTCGGGAGTTTGCTCTACCTTGTAGAAGGCTGCGTAGCCTCGATAAAGCTCTTCCCAGCCCTCCTTGTGCGCGTCGCTGATCGCCACGACCGATATACTCACTTGTTCCATCTCCCGAGCTTACGACCGACAGGCAGGCAGGGGCGACTTCGTCACACAGCCTGTCTCAGCCCTCCCTACCTCTGTCCCCCTCTCCGGCAAAAGGTCCGCCAGCGCCACACTTCTGGTGCCACTCTCGATGTCACGAAGGCCGCTGCCAAACGATCCACGCCAATTCCACAGTTCGACAGTGTTGCATCAATACAATAGTTTACAAATCCTGGTGAGGAGAGCCCCCCTCGATGGATATTTCCGCCTTTCCTTGTGTTATAACCTCGACCGTTGGAACGGAGAGAGTTTGATAATGAGCAAGTTAACCACGAAAGCTCGTCAGCTCGCCGAGGAGCAGTTGGACCTCCTGCTCCAGGAGCACTGCGACGAGGTGGCTCACGAACCCACCCCCGCCCGTTTGATCAAGTTGGCCTCCCGCTTGCAGACGCTCGTCAATGCGCGGGAAATTGCAGAGCCACTACGCGCCTCTATCCGCCTAAACCAACAGTCGTGGCAGGACTACGACCTCAGCGGCTGGAACGCGCCGGTTTATCACAGCTGAGAGCGACTGCTGGAGCTGCTGTACTTCAGGGACGCTATGCTCGCGGCGCAAGTTCCTCTTCCACTTCGATGAAGATCTGCGAACCCGCTCAGCGGGTTCCCAAATCTCTATGTCCCCTCTCGTCATTGAGCGCCCCGCCAGGCAGGCGTTCCACCCGAGCCCGAACTCGAGGCCAAAGCGTCGCTCGTAACATGGCGACCGCCCGGCGCCTGTGACACCGGGATCCTCATGCATTTGGATTGGTACTACGCGGCGGTTGCGCGGCGGAAGCGGCGGGTCAGGATTTCGTGTACCTGCTGCGCGCGCTGGCGATAGGTGTGCTCGAGCAACAAGCGCTG